>Ga0209829_10000784_pt1 | contig 27702 bp, 23 predicted proteins | sample C_140205_EF_Meta_FD_187311 | JGI IMG/M metagenome (GOLD analysis project Ga0209829, IMG submission 187311) | Freshwater microbial communities from Lake Croche, Canada to study carbon cycling - C_140205_EF_MetaG (SPAdes) (version 2) | ecosystem: Environmental > Aquatic > Freshwater > Lake... | reverse complement strand
CCATCAATCCGCACCGCATTGCCGGGCAAGCTACTGCCGCACACGAGATCATCGCCGACCTTGGCGACGCCCCCGACGTGTTGGCGCTCCCCGTAGGCAACGCGGGCAACATCAGCGCCTACTGGCGCGGCTTCACCGACGCGGTGCGCATTGGCAGCACCAAGCGCCGACCGCGCATGGCCGGCTTCCAGGCGGCGGGTGCGGCGCCATTTGTTTCTGGTGCGCCTGTGTTGAATCCTGAAACGGTCGCCACCGCGATTCGCATCGGCAAGCCCGCCTCATGGGACCTGGCAATCGCCGCGCGCGACGAGTCGGGCGGCTTCATTCGCGCCGTCACCGACGACGAGATCCTGCGCGCGCAGGCCGACATCATTCGCTTGGCTGGGATCTTCGTCGAGCCCGCCTGCGCCGCACCCATTGCCGGTTTGCGCAACGCCATCGCCGATGGATCCATTGATGGCAGCGCGCGGATCGTGGCGGTGATGACCGGCTTCGGCCTAAAGGACCCCGACACCGCGTCGCGCCTCATCGGTGAGATTCGCACGTCAGATGCAACGGTCGCCGGCGTTCGCCGCGCGCTCGGTTGGTAGCGAGTAGCAGAGGAGGCGTCATGAAGGCAGAAGCTTTGGTCGGTCGATCGGTCACCGTTGCGGTGCCCGCCACCGTGGCGAACCTTGGCGCCGGCTACGACGTGCTCGGCCTCGCCCTGGAGATGACCAACGAGCTCACCGTGCAGGTCACGGGCGTGGCCGCCTCGGGGAAGGGGACGGTCACCTACGGCGCCTCGGGCGAGGGTGCCGCCGAGTTGGCGCATAACCGTACGAACATGGCGCTCGACGCCATCTATCGAGGGTTGTCGATTGCGGGCGTGACTGGCGCCGACGCACTCGACCTTGCCGTCACGGCGGTCAACAACATTCCACTCTCGCGTGGCTTGGGCTCTTCTGCCGCCGCCATCGTGGGCGGGCTCTTCGCGGGTGCCGCACTGGCCGGCACTGCTGCGGGTGCCTCGGGGGCGAGTGGCGCCTGCTTCGAGTCGTTTAGCGATGCGCTCACCGACCGCCTCTTTGCGGCGGCCGATGAGATCGAAGGTCACCCCGACAACGTTGCCGCCGCAATCTTCGGCGGCGCCGTGGCGAGTGGTCGTGCTAACGGAGTGCTGACGGCGCGCATCATCAACATTCCACACGACGCCATTCCGGTGGTGCTCATTCCCGATGTGCGCTTTGAGACCAGCGATATGCGTGCCGTGCTGCCAAAGGCGGTGCCAATGGAAGATGCCGTACACAACGCATCGCGCCTCGCGCTTGGCATCACCGCATTAGAGGCGGGCGAGGTTGCCGGGTTTGCCATTCTCTCCGACGACCGAATCCATCAGCCATACCGCATCAAGAAGTACTCGGCGCTGCCGAGGCTCTTCACTGCGGCGCTGGAGGCGGGTGCGACGAGCGCCTGCCTCGCCGGCTCTGGCTCTTCGGTACTGACGATCGTTGATGACGAGCGTGGTGACGACGGCATTGCTGCGGTGATTGCCGCACTCGACGCGGTCGCGGTTGCCACAGGGGTGGGCGGCCACGCGGAGCAGATCGAGGTCGACCAAGAGGGTGTGCGCATCCTTCGCTCGGTCGGAGTGGCGTGACCGCGTCGTCGAAGCTGCTCGTTCAAAAGTACGGCGGAAGTTCGGTCGGCTCCGTTGAGCGCATCGCCGCCGTTGTTGCGCGCATCGCCCGCGATCGCGCCGCGGGACGTGATGTTGTTGCCGTTGTTTCCGCCATGGGCGACACCACCGACGACCTGTTGGCGTTGGCATCGTCCGTAACGGGCGGCGCACTCCCGAGCGCGCGCGAACAAGACGCACTCCTTGCAACGGGCGAGATTCAATCGGCGGCACTGCTCGCCATGGCGCTCATCGCGCGTGGCACCGATGCGGTGTCGCTGAGCGGCGCCCAGGCGGGGATCAGCGCCGACGGCACCTACGGCAAGGGGCGCATCGCCGGCATCGAACCGAAGCGAGTGCGCGCCGAACTTGACGCTGGCCGGGTCGTGATCGTTGCTGGCTTCCAGGGGGTGAGCGACGGCTCAGAGACCACGACCCTCGGCCGTGGCGGCTCCGACACCTCGGCGGTGGCGCTGGCTGCAGCCCTGGGAGCTGATCGCTGCCAGATCTTTACCGACGTTCGTGGGGTGTACACCGCCGACCCTCGCGCCGTGTCCGCCGCCCGGCAGCTTTCGGTGGTCGGATACGAAGAGATGCTGGAGCTCGCCAACCAGGGGGCCCAGGTGATGCAGACCCGCGCCGTGGAGCTTGGCTGGGTCAATAACGTGGCAATCGAGGTGCTCAGCTCATTTGAGGAGCACCCAGGAACGGTGATCAAGGAGGATACGCAGGTGGAGAAGCGCAATAAGGTTCGTGGCCTGGCGGCCGATACGAAGGTGGCGAAGGTGACCATGGTTGCCGTGCCCGACAAGCCCGGCATCGCGCGCGCGGTGTTCGATCCGCTCTCGGCGGCAAACATCAACGTCGACATGATCGTGCAGAACGTTTCGCACGACGGCACTACCGACCTCTCGTTCACTACGTCACGCGCTGATCTCGCGGCTGCGCGCCCTGTTTTGGAACAGATTCGCGCGTCGATCGGCGCTCGTGCCCTTGAGATTGATGAGAGCGTTGCAAAGGTCTCAATCGTTGGAGCGGGCATTCAGAATGCGCCGGGCTACGCCGCGCGCATGTTTGGCACGCTCGCCGATGCAAAGATCAACATTCAGATGATCTCTACCTCCGAAATTCGCATCACCTGCATCGTCAGTGAATCCGACGCGCCACACGCGCTGCAGGCGCTGCACGACACGTTTGATCTTGCAACGCCAGACGCCGTCAACGCGGAGTAGGTTTTCTGAAAAACATCGCAGTTGAGCGACTCACCGAAGTCACCTCGACCAACGACGTCGCACGTGAGCGACTTACTGCTGGGCTCGTTGCCGCCGATTCGCCCCTGCTGATTCGCGCCGAAACACAAACGGCTGGCCGCGGTCGTCGCGGCCGCACGTGGCTCGACGCGCCGGGCACCGGCCTGCTGATGAGCCTTGCGATGCGCGCTGGCACTGGCTCGGTGCTGCCGACGGATGCTGATCGCTGGTGGCGCGTGGCTGCCGAGTTTTCGCTGGCGGTTGCCGATGCGATTGAAGATGCCGCCGGCATGCAGATCGGCACCGTTGGGTTGAAGTGGCCGAACGATCTGGTCGTTCGCAACATTGAAGGGGGCGTCACCCGCAGCTTCCGAAAGGTGGGCGGCGTGTTGTCCGAGGCGGGTGACGCTGGCAGTGGCTCCGCCTGGCTGATCGTTGGCCTGGGGCTGAATGTGCGCGGCGACGTGACGAAACTTGACCCGGCCCTGGCGGCGACTGCGACCAGTTTGGAGATCGCCACCGGGCGGCCGATCGATCGGGAGGCGCTCTTTACCGATGCGGTGGCGCGCCTCGAGGGGCGGCTCGGTGCCCTGGCCGAGGGGCGGTTTGATGTGGCCAACTGGCGCGCCCGGCAGCTGCTCGAGGGGTGCACGGTCGACCTTGAGGCGGCGGCGGGGGAGATCGTCACGGGGATCGTGGTGGGGCACGACGGGGCATCGGGAGCGCTCATTCTGAGCGTGAACGGCACGGAGCGTGCCATTTTGGCGGGCGAGGTGACCAAGGTCGTGCGGATCACCACCCCGTAGCGGGTACCATCTCCCCCTAGGGGAGGGTCAATGCCCAGCTTTCGGAACCCATTCAAGCGCCGCAAGGCGACCCCCGGAGCCGAGCCCGATTTGTGGGTCCGGTGCCCCGGATGTTCGGAGCTCCTCTTCAAGAAGACCTTGGAGAAGAGCCTTCGGGTGTGCGCGGCGTGCGGCCACCACTTCCGTGTGCCCGCCCGTGAGCGCATTGCGCAGCTCGTCGACGAGGGCACCTTCGTTGAGGCCGACGCCAGCCTGATCTCGCTCGACCCAATCGTCTTCACCGACTCCAAGGGGTACCCCGAGCGGGCCGCCGCCGCCCGCGCCACGACCGGCGAGCGCGACGCCGCCATTCGCGGCACCGCCCTCATTGGCGGCATCGAGGTCTCCCTCGTCGCCATGGACTTCTTCTTCATGGGCGGCTCGATGGGCTCAGTGGTGGGTGAGAAGATCGCCCGTGCCGCCGAACTCGCCACCGCCCGCCGCCTCCCGCTCGTGATCGTTTCGGCATCGGGTGGCGCCCGCATGCAGGAGGGAACCTACGCACTCATGCAACTACCGAAGACGCTCGCCGCGATTGCGCGGCTCAAGTTGAGCGGCGGCACCTTTATTAGCGTGTTGACCGACCCAACCACCGGCGGCACCATCGCCTCCTTCGGCGCCCTTGGCGACCTCAACGTTGCTGAGCCGAATGCCCTGATCGGCTTCAGTGGCGCGCGCGTCTCCGCCGGCACCATCGGCGACGAACTCCCCGTCGGCTTTCAGCGCAGCGAATTCTTGCTCGAGACCGGCTTTATCGATGCCATCGTGTCGCGCGGCAATCTGCGCGGCTGGTTGACTCGCGCGCTCGGCCTCCTGCAGCCGCTCCCTGCACCGTCGGTGCCGCTCTATCGCCAGATTCCAATTCCGGGTGTTGGCCTGATTGGCGGCATGGTCACCGGTGTGGCGCAGGGTGCTGGCGCGATGATCGGTTCGGTGCTCTCTCCTGTTGCCGATGCGGCGAGCAAGGTCGCGAACCGTGCCGATCAGATCCTCGAGAACCAGCGCGACCGACACTTGGCGCCAGAGCTTGGGCCGCACCTCGATGAGGCCGAGGCGTGGAGCCATGTGCAGCGCGCGCGCGAAGTCAATCGACCACGGACCGCTGAACTGCTGGAGGCGCTCGGCGCGGAATTCGTGGAGATGCGCGGTGATCGGCGCGCCGGTGATGACGGGGCGATCGTTGCCGGCATTGCGCGCATCGACGGACGTCGCATCGTGGTGGTTGGCACCCAGAAGGGGACCGACACCGAGAGCAACATTCGCCGTGGATTTGGCATGCCGCACCCTGAGGGGTATCGCAAGGCGATGCGCGCCTTTGAGCTTGCCGAGCGACTCCATCTGCCGCTTCTCACCCTCATCGATACGCCGGGGGCACACCCTGGCCCAGAGTCAGAGCAGCACGGCATCGCCGAGGCGATCGCCGCTGCGATCAGCAAGATGACCGAACTCCGTACGCCAATCGTCACCGTGGTGACGGGTGAGGGGGGTTCGGGTGGCGCACTCGCCATCGCCGCCGCCGATCGCGTCTTCGCGTTTGAGCACGCCTATTACTCGGTGATCAGCCCCGAGGGGTGTGCCGCCATCTTGTTCCGCACCTCCGAGAAGGCGCCCGCTGCGGCACGCGCCCTGCGCATCACCGCGCCAGAACAGGTTGCCCTCGGCGTCGTCGACGGCATCATCGCCGAACCCGAGACGCTCTCCGCCGAATCTACCGTGACCTTGGCGCGCGCGATGTGGGAGAAGGTTTCCGCAACGTTCGACGAGCTGGAATCCATGAGCGACTTGAACGCGCTGCTCGACGCGCGGTATGCGCGCTATCGCGCCTACGGTGCCTTTGATGAAGCCCCGACAACCAAGAAGGGTCTCGTCGGTACGATTCGCTCCATCTTCGGTATGAGCCGCGACAAGGTTCCAGCTGGCGTCAACGATGAGTGGCTCGATGAGATCGAGCGCAATAGTGCAGGGGCGTAACTGATGCCGCAGAACATTGAGCGAATCGGCGAGCTGCTCGACTCACTCCTTCCCGTGCTCGTGGAGCGACTCCATGAGACAGGACTGGGGGAGATCGAGGTGGAGCGCGATGGCACCACGGTGCGCGTCCGTGCGGAAGATCTTGGTGCGCCGGTTGCACCGATCCCGGCGCCTACAGCAGCACGCGGGGGAACGTCATCTGCCACAGCAACGGCGCCGAGCGCTGCCGATGAGCGCCGCCATCCGGTGCACTCCACCGCGGTGGGTTTCGTGAAATTGGCCCCCGATATTCACGTGGGCGGCAAGGTTGCGAAGGGGTCACTCGTTGCAACCGTTGATGTGCTCGGTGTCGCCGTAGAGGTGCGTGCCGACCACGCTGGAATCGTGGCGAAGCTGCGCTGTGCGACCGGCGACCCAGTGGAGTACGGCCAGGAGCTCTTCTTGCTTGAGTCGGTTGGCGAGGGGAAGTTGTGATCAAGCGCGTGCTCATTGCGAACCGTGGCGAGATTGCGCTGCGCATCCTGCGCGCCTGCCGCCAGCTCGGCATCGAGGCGGTCGTTGCCTTTAGCGAGGCCGACCGCGAATCGCGCGCGGTGCTCGTTGCCGACGAGGCGATCTGCATCGGCCCCGCCGACGCCAAGCGCAGCTATCTCTCGGCACCAGCGGTGATCTCAGCGGCGCTCGCCACCGGCTGCGATGCCATCCACCCGGGCTACGGCTTCCTGTCGGAGAACGCCGCCTTCGCCGAGGCCGCCGCCGCGCACGGGCTCACCTTTATTGGTCCATCTGCAGAGGTGCTGGAGCGCTTCGAGAGCAAGGCGGGGGTGCGCGCGCTCCTCGCGAAGCACGGCCTGCCAACGATTCCTGGCTCCGACGGGGTGGTCGCCGATGAGGCGGCGGCGGCAAAGGCCGCGGCGAAGATTGGCTATCCGGTCATCTTGAAGGCCTCGGCGGGGGGTGGCGGTCGCGGCATGCGCGTCATCCAGAGCGCCGACGATCTGGCGCACCTCTTCTCGCTCTGCACGCAAGAGGCGCAGGCGGCATTCGGCGACGGCTCGCTCTACCTCGAGAAATACCTGATCGACACGCACCACGTTGAGGTGCAGATTGCCGTCGACAAGGCGGGCACGGCGTTGCACTTTGGCGAGCGCGACTGCTCGGTACAGCGTCGGCACCAGAAGCTCGTCGAAGAGTCGCCGTCAACGGCACTCACCCCGAAGGTTCGCGAGGAGTTCTTGGCGCGTGCCGCGAAGGCGATCGGCGCCGCCGGCTATCGCAATCTCGGCACCCTCGAATTCTTGGTTGGCGCCGATGGGAAGCCGTACTTCATTGAAATCAACTGCCGCATTCAGGTTGAGCATCCGGTGACCGAGGCGGTGACGGGGGTGGACCTTGTGGCGTTGCAGATTCGCCTCGCCGCAGGTGATCTGATGCCATTTACGCAGGAGCAGATCGAGCGCCGCGGACACGCGATTGAGTTCCGACTCACCGCCGAAGATCCAGCACAAGAATTCCGACCGCAGGCGGGCGAGATCACCACCTTCCGTTCGCCAAGCGGCCCATGGGTGCGCTTCGATTCGCATCTCTACGCCGGCTACGAGGTGCCGCCGTATTACGACAGCCTGCTTGCCAAGTTGATCGTGTGGGGGAACACCCGCGAAGAGGCGATCGCGCGATCACGCGCCGCACTGCGCGAGGTGGAGATTGGCGGCGTGGCCACGACGCGCGACTTCTTCCTTGGCCTCCTCGAGACACCATCGTTCTTGAACGGCACCGCCACCACTGGCATGCTCGACGCCATCGGCACCGCCGACATCTTGGCCGCCGCGCCGAAGGCCCGTGCATGAGCGCACCGTTGCTTGACCAGGCCGGCATCGAGGCGCTGATCCCGCATCGCGCGCCGTTCTTACTGCTTGATCGCATCGTCTCTGAAGATCGCGCCACGCAGACGCTGGTTGCAGAGCTCGACGTGCGACCCGACGCCTTCTGGACCCCTGGTCACTTCCCCGGCATGCCGATCATGCCCGGCGTGCTGCAGGTGGAGGCGCTCGCCCAAGCGATGGGCGTCTATGTGGCCCGCACGGAAGGATTCGGCAACCGCCTTGGCGTCTTCGCCAAGATTGAAGAGTGCCGCTTCACCCGCATGGTCGTGCCGGGCGAAACGTTGCGCCTCGAGATTCAGATGCAGAAGCTCGGCTCCCGCATGGGCACCGCCAAGGGGACGGCGAGCGTCGATGGCGCCGCCGCCTGTACCGTCACGATTACGTTTGTGATTCCACCCGAGTCGGCGCTTCCGCGTCCGGCCGGCTCAGCCGAATAGCGAAGGGAAAGATATGAAGCGCGTCGTCGTTCTCTCCGACATCCATGGCAACCTCGCGGCACTCGAGGCGGTCGTGGCGCGACTCCCGGCCCTGAAGCCCGATCAGGTCGCGATCCTTGGCGATCACGCCCTCTTCGGGCCGCAGCCATCCGAAACGATCGACCTAATTCAGCAGCTGCAGAAGAAGGGGGCCCTCGTGACCGCGGGCACCGGTGACATCGCTGTGTCCGATCTTGACTACGCCGCCTCGTTCCCGAGCCTCGCCGGTGGCCTGCCACCAGGACTAAAGGCTGCCGTTGAGTGGACATCGGATGCCCTTGACGACGATCGCATCGAGTGGCTCCGTTCGCTGCCGAGCGAGCGACGCATTCGCTACGGCGAGATTGCGGTGACCTTCTGCCACGCCTCGCCTGGCTCGCGCACCATTCCGCTGAGCGCTGACCTTGACCCATCGACAACGCTCGAGCTGCTCGGCCAGACCGACTCACGCGTGGTTTGCGTGGGCTTCACCCACTCCGCGCGCGTGAAAGATTACGGCTGGAAGGTGCTCGTTGACGCGGGCTCCGTCGGCATGCCGTACGACGGCGATGCCACCGCCGCCTTCACCGTGATCGACATCAATCCCGAGGAGAAGACGATCAACGCCGAGGTCTACCGCGCCAGCTACGACACCGAGAAGGTCGCCGACGCAATCACCGCGCGAGCACTCACCGGCGACACCTATCGCGCCGCAACGCTGCGCACGGGGAAGCTGGTGCGATGAGCAACGAGCAGCGCGTCGTCGTTACGGGCATGGGGGCGGTCTCACCGCTCGGCCGTGGCGTCGCCGCGCTCTGGGATGGCCTTCTTGCCGGGCGCTCTGGTGTTCGCGCGCTGCAGGGGCTTGACCTGACCGGCCAAGAGGTCGACTTCGGCGGACAGGCGATCGACTTCGATCCGTCGGACGTGCTTGAGCCGAAGCAGATCAAGCGACTCGATCGTTTCACGCACTTCGCCATCGCCGCTGCCGCAGAGGCACTCGCCTCCGCGGGGCTCCCGCCGCGCTTCGCCACCGGTGAGTCGTCGGAGGGTGTGGCCACCATCATTGGGTCGGGCTTGGGTGGCGCCACCACGATTTTCGAGCAGGCCGCCGTCTTCGCCGAACGCGGCGCCGGCCGCATCTCGCCCTTCCTGGTCCCCGCCGCCATCGGCAATATGGCCTCGGGCGAAGTGGCGATTCATGTTGGTGCGCAAGGGCCATCGTTTGGTGCTGTGAGCGCCTGCGCCACCGCCGGTCACGCGATTGGTGAGGCCTACGAGATGATTCGCCGCGGCGATGCCACCGTGGCACTCGCGGGCGGCACCGAGGCGGCGCTCCACCCCGTCGTGATTGCTGGGTTCAACAATATGCGTGCGCTTTCGCGCAGCGGGGCCTCAGCAACGGGGGGCAACCCCGCCGCCGCGTCACGTCCGTTCGATAGCGGTCGCGATGGATTCGTGATGGCCGAAGGTGCTGGAATTCTGCTGTTGGAGCGACTCGATGTAGCGCTCGCGCGCGGTGCAACCCCGCTTGCCGAACTTGTTGGCTATGGCGCCACCGCCGACGCACTGCACATCACCCTGCCAGCCCCTGGCGGCTCTGGAGCTGTTCGCGCAGCACGTCGTGCGCTGGCGAAGGCGGGTCGCACTGGCGCCGACATTGATCACGTCAACGCGCATGCCACCTCAACCCCTGAGGGCGACAAGGCGGAGCTTGAAGCGATTCGCACGATCCTTGGTGAGGGTTCGCGTGCCAGCGTCACCGCCACCAAGGGCGCCATCGGTCACACCCTTGGCGCCGCTGGTGGCCTCGGCTCCATCGCCACGATCTGCGCCATGCGCGACGGCCGCGTGCATCCAACGTTGAATCTCACCGCACCAGATCCAGCTACGGCTGGCCTCAACATCGTTACGGGTGCCCCCGCTGCGCAGCAGGTGAACCTGGCGCTAGTCAACGCCTTCGGATTCGGTGGGCAGAACTCAGCACTCCTCTTTGCGAAGTGGGAGGGTCGCTAATGCCCGAGAAGCGTCGCGTACGACTCCAGAAGGGGGCACGTCGTGCCCTTGAGGCGGCGCGTGATGCGGCGCGCCGCGCGCGTGGCGACGCAGCTGAGGTTGCACCATTGAGTGATGTGACGCCGCCGTCGACCCCGGCGATCGAACGGCTCGCGCCACGAGACCCGTCACGCCTCATCGAGAGCGCGCTGCCAGTTAGCGCAGTTGCTCCAGTGCCGAACACGCCGCCGCGACCGCGCAAGGGGGAGAGCCGTGCCGGTGTACGACTGCCAGCGAACCTACCACTGACGAGTGATGATGCCGCCCTGATTGAGATCATCGACCGCCTCGCCGTCGTTGCCGACGGGAGTGGCCTCGCCGAAGTGGAGCTCTCCGCGGGTGGGACGCGCGTGGTGGTGCGCAGCCGGAGTGCGGTGCAGGGGAGCCACGTGGTGGTGGCGGCTGCAGCCGCGCCGCAGACGACAGCGAGTGTCGCGTCGGTGCCCCTCCCAACCGGAACAAAGCCAGCGCCCGCCGCGACAGCGAGTTCCGCAGCACCGAGCGGCCCCGTGGTGAATGCGCCGCTTACTGGCATCTTCTACGCCGCCCCATCTCCGGGTGCTCCAGCATTTATTTCCGTCGGCTCGATCGTGGCGGTTGGCCAGCCGATCGGCCTCATCGAGGCGATGAAGCTCTTCAATGAGATCAAGAGCGACAAGGCGGGTCGGGTTGTGCGCATCATTGCCCAGGATGGGCTGCTCGTGAAGGCGAAGTCGCCGATCATCGAGGTGGAGCCAGCATGAGCGGGCCGGTGACAGACGGCGACGCAACACGAATCGGTGGCGAAAGCGGATTAGCGGCGCTGCCGAATCGCACGACCCACATCGTCGGTTGGGGGCACGAGGTACCGCAGGCAGTCCTCACCAACGCCGACCTTGAGCAGATCGTAGAGACGAGTGACGAATGGATCAGCACGCGCACCGGCATCCGTGAACGACACATCGCCGGTGATGGTGAGACCACCGCCTCCATGGGCGCAATCGCCGCCGCTCGCGCGCTCGCCGTCGCTGGCGTCTCGGCAGATTCCGTTGACCTGATCGTTGTGGCCACCCTCACACCGGATCACCCGATGCCAAGCACCGCGGTGCTGATCAAGGAGGCGATCGGCAGCCATCGCGCCGCCGCCTTTGACCTCTCTGCCGCCTGCTCCGGATTCGCCTACGCCTACGCTGTCGCTCACGGCTTCCTCACCGCCGGCCTCGGCCAGCGCGCCTTGGTGATTGGCGCGGAGTCCCTCTCGCGCGTGGTTGACTGGAGCGATCGCTCTACCTGCGTGCTGTTTGGCGACGGTGCGGGTGCGATTGTGCTCGACGCACTCGACCTGCGCGACGACCAGAACATCGCCACGCGCCCTGGCACGCTCAGCTTCGAACTCTCCGCCGATCCATCAGGTGCATTCGCACTCTGGATCCCAGGAGGATCAGGCGCCGATGCGGATCCGTTGATCAAGATGGATGGGGCGAAGACGTATATCTACGCCACGCGGACCATGGCAGCGGTCGCAACGGCGGCGATTGAGCGCGCCGGCCTCACCGTTTCTGAGGTGGATCTGGTGATCCCACACCAGGCAAACCTGCGCATCATCGAACACGTCTCCAAGGCGATCGACTATCCAATGGAGAAGATCTTCGTCAACCTCGACCGCTACGGGAACACCTCCGCCGCGAGCATCCCGATCGCGCTCTCCGAGGCGGTGGCTGCGGGCCGACTGAAGCCGGGCGACGTTTTCTGCACCGTCGCCTTTGGCGGCGGCTACACCTCGGGTGCCTTTGTCACGCGATGGGATGCGGACCCAGCCCACGGCGCGCGAGCCGCTGCGGTTGACCCGAGCACGATCAAGATCAAGCGCCCCGAGGAGGGAGCGAAGGCTGCCGAGGTGCCAGCGGCGCTTAAGGCACTGCTAGACGCAAAGGGCCGCTAAGCGCGACACTAGCGACAACAGTCCCAACAGAGGAGGTTCCATGTTTGAACTCAACGGATACGCCGCGATCGTGACCGGAGGCGCCCGAGGCATCGGTCGCGCCATTGCGGTTGCCCTCGCCGACGCTGGCGCCGACGTGTTGATTACCTATAAGGGGAACACTGCTGCTGCCGACGCCGTGGTCGCCGAGATCACCGCCAAGGGTCGCAAGGCGGTAGCGCTCCAGGCTGACGCCGCCGATCCCGACAGCGCCGTCGCCGTTGTCGCCAAGGCAATGGAGAGCTTCGGCAAGGTCGACCTGCTCGTGAATAACGCCGGCATCACTCGCGACACGTTGATCTTGCGCATGACGCCAGAGCAGTGGCGCGAGGTCATCGACACGAATCTTTCGGGCGCCTTCTACATGACCAAGGCCGCCGTGAAGGAGATGCTGCGCGCCAAGAGTGGTCGCATCGTGAACATCACGAGCGTCTCGGGCCAGGCGGGGAACGCCGGCCAGGCGAACTACAGCTCGGCGAAGGCTGGCATGATCGGTCTCACCAAGGCCACCGCCCGCGAAGTTGCCAGCCGTGGCATCACCGTGAACGCGGTTGCGCCAGGCTTCATCGTCACCGAACTTACCGCCGATCTCCCTGAGGCAATCAAGGAGGGGGTCAAGACGGCCACCCCGCTCGGCCGCTTCGGCGAGCCGCACGAGATCGCCGCCGCGGTGATCTACCTTGCATCGCGCGAGGCCTCGTACGTCACCGGGCAGGTGCTCGGCGTCGACGGTGGCCTGGTGATGATGTAGTGGCGCGTACCGCTCGCCCGTACGCACTCGCGGTCGCCCTGCTGGCGACGATCTTCGCCGTCACCCTCGTGTGGGCGAGTACGCCGCCAAGCCCAGTGGCCGCCACGCCGACGAACGTGCTCGGTACCGACGGCCGCTACACGCTCCTCTTCCTCGGCAGCGACAAGCGGTGCGGTGGCTCGCTGATGGACAAGACCGCGGAGCGCTGTGCCCAGGGGAGCGTTGGTGCACCGGACTGGACCTGGTCGGCTGCGAACGATGCAACGGCAAAGGTTCCCCAGGACCAGCTCGGCTCCGAGCGCACCGACGTGATGATGCTCCTCACCGTGGATCCATTCAGTGGCCAAACCGCCGCCTACAGCATTCCGCGCGACCTCTACGGGTTCCCACTCAAACCATCGCTCGCGAAGGCGTTCTGCCGCGCTGGCTCCAAGACCTTCACCGACAAGATCAACGCCCTCTTCGTGCGCGCCCAACAGTGTGTGCGCGCCACCATGAACGCAACGCAGAAGGCATCGTGGGATAAGAAGCGAGCCTGGGAGCGCAGCATCGTCGCCGCGAGCATGGTCGCCGAGAACTTCTCTTGGGCGCTCGGCATTGAGATCGATGACTGGACGCTAAGCACCTTCGGCACCGCAGACTTTATGGGCGCCATGCTCGACTCCATCGCACCTGCCGACACCATCGTGCACCTCGACGATCGCACCCGCTTCGCCAGCTGTCGCCAGAACACGCTCCGCAAGACGAAGGGTGCTGGCGCCTCCTTTGGCGACCATGAGCTCTCATCGGATGCCGTGTATGGCGACCTACTCTATCTGCGCCCAGGCAAGGCTGATAATTATCCGGGGAGCAGGGTCAACGGTTGGAGTTACGCCAATTGCAAGGAGCCCGCCACCACGAAGAGCGTGCGCAGCACGAGTCCGTACTTCGTCAACGCCTCATGCCCGCTCGATACGGCACTGAGCGCAGCGGGAAACATTAGCTGCGCCTTCAAGGTGCCGACGAACCTCTGGACCGGCTTTAGCCGCGCGCGCTACTACGACGACGTTGGGCCACGCGCACTCCGGCACCAGCGGATCGTGGCGGGGATCACCCTGCGACTCCTGGAGCAGGGCGCTGATGGCCCATTCAAGGCCGCAACACTTGCCTCGCTCATGGACCTGCGCTGGTATCGCAAGGGTCCACCACTGGTGCGCGGCACGATCACGCGCGCCAACGTCGCGGCAATCTATGGCGTGATCGCCCATGCACAGCCGGCACTCGCGATCGGTCCCGATGCGGCGGGTGGCTGGAAGTCGCTCTTGATGTCTGGGGGGACCGACAGTGTGCATAAGTGCGTGCTTGCCGGAGGGAACATGCGATTCTCGCCAACGCCAGCAAAGTTTGCCGCAACGGTAACGTGTACGAAGACCTGGCTCGCCCAATACTTTGGGCCAGTTGCTGGTCACCTCAACGAAGGCCCACCAGTCACGCCGTAGCGCGGATCTGCGCGACGCGACGCGTGCGCCTAGGCGGCGATACCGATCAGGTTGACGAGCACGATCCCAACGTTGAGGATCGCAAGGATCGCGACGGAGCCCCAGCCCACCAACCGCAGCCAGCGCGGCGATACGTGCTCACCAAGGAGCGACTTGCTGCTCGTGAGCTTCACGATGAAGGCGAGCACAATCGGCAAGAAGAGTCCCTGCAGATACTGGCTGCTGATGATCGCGCCGATCGGATTCAGCCCAGGGAGCATCACCACGATGGCGCCAATGGCCAAGATCGCGGTGAAGATGCCGTAGAAGATTGGTGCCTCGCGCAGCCGCTTATCGACCCCCGATTCGAAGCCGAAGGCCTCAGAGAGGGCGAAGGCGGTGGTCAGCGGCATGATCGCCATCGCCAAGAGGCTCGCTCCAAAGAGGCCAGCGCCAAAGAGGATCTTCGAGAACGATCCGGCGAGCGGTTCGAGGGCCACCGCCGCCTCCGCGGCGGAGGCGATCGGCTTGCCGAGGGATCCGAGCGCAACCGCGGTCGCAATCACCACGCAGGCGGCGATGAAGTTCGTCCAAATTGATCCGAGGATCGCGTCGGCGCGCGCTGCACCAAGCGCCTCGACGCCGATCCCCTTCTCGGCTACCGCGGACTGCAGGTAGAACTGCATGTATGGCGTCACGGTCGTACCAACGACCGCCACGAGGAGGAGCATCTCCGCCCCCGAGACGCCACCAAGGTTCGGCGTGGTGAGCGATGCGGCAACGGTAGCCCAGTTCGGATTCGCCAAGAGTGCGGCGGCGATGTAGGCCAAGAAGACGGCGGTGAGCGCCAAGAAGATGCGCTCGACGCTGCGATAGGTGCCGTACACCACGAGCAGCCACACGATCAGTGCGGCGAGTGGTGCAGTGAGCAGGATCGGTACGTTGAAGATCGCCATTGCCGATGCGGCACCGGCAACGTTCGCGACGGTGTTTGCCAGGTTTGCCAGCAGGAGCACCACCATGGCGAAGAGTGCCCAGCGCACGCCGAATCGTTCGCGGATTAGGTCGGAGAGCCCTTGCCCCGTTACAACGCCGAGGCGTGCCACGGACTCTTGCACGAGAGCGAGTAGCAGCGCCGTGAGGGGGAGAATCCACAAGAAGCGAAGGCCAGTCTGCGAGCCGAGGGTCGCGTAGGTGGTGATGCCGCCAGCATCATTCCCCGCCACGCCGGCGATCAGGCCCGGGCCAACAACCGCGAGGAAGGCAAATGCGCCGCGCCGACGACGAAAGAGTTCACGCACCCGAAACTCAGGCACGCTTCGCCGCGCCCCTCTTGCGTGGCGCTGCCTTCCGCGACTTCACCGTCGACTTGGCACCACGCTTTGCGGTCGAGCGTGCGGGGAGCTCTTGCGGGCCAGCTGCGGCGAGGCTATCTGCATGGAGGCGGCGTGGCATCTCGCGGCGCCATTCTTCAGGGAGGACATCCCACAGGGCATCGCTCACCGTGATGACCCCCATGAGCCGGTGTGACGCATCCACCACGGGGACGGCGACGAGCCCGTATCGGGTGACGACGCGCGCAACCTCATCGGAGTGAGCGAGGAGCTCCACGGCGACTGGTTCGTCCTCCATTAACTCGCCAACGGTTGCAGTTGGTGCGGCGAGCACTAAGTCGCGCAGCGTCACCTCGCCGAGCAGGCGGCGACGACCATCAACGACATACACCGCAAAGGCAACCTCAGCGTCGGGCTCATGACGGCGAATTGCGGCAAGCGCCTCCGCGGCGGTCGCCTGCGGACGCAACGCCACATGCTCCGTGGTCATCAACCCGCCGGCGCTCTTCTCGGGGTGCGCCAGCAGCTCCTGAACATCGTCACGCTCCTCCTTCGTCATCAGGCGCAAGATCTCCTTGCGGCTGAGTGGTGAGAGTTCGGCGACGGCGTCGGCCGCTTCGTCGGGGCTCATCTCCTCCAACAGGTCAGCGGCGCGCTCTGGCTCAAGATCTTCAAGCAGATCGGTACGCGTCTCAGGCTCCAACTCTTCGAGCGCCTCTGCGGCGACCTCTTCATCAAGGGTATTGAAGATGTCGGCGCGATCTCGCGGCGTGAGCTGGTCCACGATCGTCGCGAGGTCCGCCGGGTGCAGCTCAGAGAGACCCGCGTGCGGAACCCGCAGCCGCACGCTGGCAATGGTGGAGCCGAGCGGATCGACATCCTCCCAGTCGATGTACGAGGCGACGCGCGACTGCTCACCTGAGAGGCGATTGACCCAGCTATCTGGCAGTCCGAGCCGGCGTAAGAGCCCCGCAGTGCCCACGTCGACGGCGACAAGGCGCATCGCCCCTTCGACGAAGTCGAGGATGACGTCGTTGGCGCGCACCACCTTGCGGCCGTCGATATCAACGATCTGCTTGTCGAGCAGGTCACCCTTCAGAAGGATTTCGTCGTCGCGACGTCGGAAGCGGCTGATATTGACGCGGGTTGCCGAGATCGTGGCGCCAGCGGCGTCCATGCGCTCAACGCTGCTCCAGCCGAGGTAGATACGGCGACGCCCAGTTCGGACCACGAGCCCCGTAATGGGGGGATGGCTGGTGCCTACCGCCGCGATCAGGTCATCAATGACACCGATCGCGTCGGCGCTGCTGTCGCGAACGGGTCGCCCGATCAATCGTGAGAGGTGGAGCATGCTGCCCTCCAATACTGTGCGCCGGCTCCTGCGGTCACGAGGAGTCTACGCGGGAGCCCTCGCTCGCGCTACCCTTGACTAGATGTCTCAATCAAGATCGACCCGCCGTGACGCTCGCTCCCTCGCCGCCGCACGCTTGGCGGCCCTGACGGATACGGCGGCCGAGTTTGGCGAGGTTGAGGTCACGCGCCCATGGGCGGAGACCATCGTTGCCGTTGGTGTTGCCGCAGGTGTTGCCCATTTTGCAACCGGCCCGGGGACGGTCTTGGCTGGCGCCGCCGCCGCCCTGCTGGGTGCGGTTGGGGTGAACGCCGTGCGCCGCGCTGAGGTTCGTGACCTGCCAATCGGCGCGGAGGTGATGCTTGGCGGCCTGATCGCCCTGGCCACCGCTGGAGTGGTCCGGCTCGTCCCAACTGGGATCGGCGCAGTGATCGCGATCACCGCAGGGATCGGCATCTTGCGCGCCGTCGTGGAGTGGGAGCTGCGCCTCCGCCGCAGCGGCAGCGGCGCACTGCACCGTGATCGTGTTGCCAGCTTGGCGGTCTTTACCCTCGTCCTCTTCGCCGCATCCATCGGCATCTCTGCCCTGGTTCCAGGGATCGTGTCGCTTCCGAGCACCCCTTCGGCACGCCCAGATCCCGTTGGGCCACTCGCCATCCTCGCCGTTGGCCTCGGCAGCGCCGCGGTCGCCGCCCTCCTCGCTGCAGGAATGTCGAGCCTTCGTCGGGAGCGGACCTCCGCGATCGTGCGCGACGCCCTCGGCGCTGCGGCCCTCAACGGTGCCGCCTCCATCCTCTTTGCCACCGTTGGTGTTGCGCGGCTGGCTGGGCCAGCTGGCCTGGCGGTCCTCTTCTATGCCCGAGAGATCTGGGCGGCAACCCCAGAGGGGGAGCGCCGCGACCCACGCCTCGTCTTTGAAATCCTTGCGCTCACGCTCGCCACGGGGGTCGCCCTCCTCTGGATCGGGGTCGGTCGCTAGCGATCGGCTATCCTTCCGCAACAGCAGAGCGGGGGGCATCAACCCGCATGCGCTTTATTGAGGAGGAGCCCGTGACCCTCGCCAACGAGACCCCAACCACCCAGAAGCCGAGCCGCACCGCCAAGGAGCAGGCTGACATCGCGCTGAAGGCGGCCTCAGAGGGACGCTGGAAGGATGCAAGCGAGGCGAACACCGCAATCCTCGCGCTGGGCGACACCATTAAGGTTGAGGAGCGCGTCGAGGCGCAGAACCGACTCGCCAAATGCCTCTGGGAGCAGGGCGACCTTGCTGGCTCCAAGAAGGAGTATCAGGCCACCCTCGCCCTTGATCCGCTCAATCGCATCGCCGAGCGCAACCTAGAGCGCCTGAAGGGCTTGATCAAGCAGGTCGGCAAGAAGACCACCGCGAGCACCGAGGGGGCAACAACGCCCGCCGGCATCTTCATCCAAGAGGCGGGCACGACAGGCTTCGCGGCCCTCACGCATGTCACCGACGCTGGAACCCTCGCACAGGTCAACCCTGGTGACTCCGTCGAGCTAGTCGTCCTCGGCAATCGGCTGATCGCCAAGGCGAACGGTGTGGAGATTGGCCGCGTCGAGCCGCGCATCGCGGCGCGACTCGTCAAGTTGATCGGCGATGGCAACAGCTACACGTCGGGGATCACCTCGATCAGTGGCGGCGACATTCGCATCATCATTCGCGAAGAGCATGTCAGCGCTGGCAATGTCGGCAAGGTCTCGTTCCCAACAGCCACGCGCACCAGTGACGAGCGACCCTATACGAAGGGCTCGTTCTTCCGTGATGACGAGGGCTTCGGCGACGATGATGAGGATACGTACGAAGAGGAGACGCCGATCGCCGAGCGACCGAGCGTTGAGCCGCCAGAGAAGACCTCTGACGATGCGTTCCTTCCCGAGAGTGAAGAGGCTGGCAGCAACGACGATTAGTCACAGGTAGGGAGAGGGCGTTCACGTGGACAGGAGTGCCGCCCGACTCTCCGCCGCACTTGCGCCCACCGCATCGAGTGCCGCTGCGCCAGTCCGGGATCAGCTCACGGTTGACCTCACCGCACGGAGTGGCGCCTTGGCGCTGGCGAGCGTGCGACGCGCGGTGCGCAGTCTCCTGCACGCGCGTGACGCGGTAGACGAGTGGTCGATCGCCTCGGAGCTTCGCCCCCCGACGGTGCGTGCATATGAGGCAGCTGCCGCGGAACTTCTCGCCTCAGTCTCCGAGGCGCTTGACACCGGATGGCAGAGCAGTTGTGCTGCCTGCGGGCAGGTGGTGCGAGTCGCCGCCTGGCGCTGGGACGATCCGCTCGATGCCGACCGCGAGCAGGGGCAACCCACCGCACGACGTGCCACCTGTGCTGCCTGCCGTGCCCTGGGGCGACGCGGTGGAGATGCCGCAACCCTGCTCCCGAGCGAGGTCGCAACTGCCGGGCATCTTGAGGCTGCTCTTCGCGCCCGCGTCGACGCCCGCTTCGCGGGCGCCATTGACGGTGCCGCGGCGCGTTGGAGCACGCGGCAGCTGCGCTCGCTCGATGCGTTGAGCGGCGCCCTTGAGCGCTCGACCGAGGGTGCGGCAATGCTCGGGGCGCTGCGCCTCACGGTGACCGAGGCGGCAGTGGCGATGGCTCGACCGCAACGTGCTGGGCGGGCCTGGTGGGAGGTCGCACCGTGGCAGGCGCTTCTCGATGCCATTGACGCCCGTCGACGCCTGTATTTGACCTCTCAACCCGTGCCGCCACAGCTCACCATGAGCAGTGATCTCTCGGCGCTCACCTTTGCGGGGGGCGGCACCATCGTCGTGCGCGGCGGAGCTGCTGCACGAACCTCCCTGGCGACACTCATCACACGCACCCCTGCAATTCGTGTGGCGCTGCTGCGCATCACCGTAGGCGGCAGTGCCGACGAACTGGTTGATCGTGCGATTGCGGCCCGTTGGGCCGGTGAACAGGGTGCGCCCGACCCACTGCTTGTTGCACTCCAATCGAACGATGCGGTAACGATCGCCGCCGCACTGGCCCGACTCCTTGTTGCAATGAATCCACTCATGCACCGCGACCCACTCCTGGTCATTGAGCTGGAGGATCACCCAGAGCAGATCGCCGGTGTCTTGACGGCGATCAGTCTCGCGGGGGCTGCGGGAAGCGTCACCCGGCGACTTGACGACGACCGAAGTCCTGGGCTTACCGTGACAGTGCAGTTGGGTGCGCCACCGATGCAGGGCCTGCAGGCGCGGAGTCAGCTCGCGCTCATCAGTGACCTCGTGGTCGCGCATGGCGAGCCCGTTACGCCGCGACAAATCCTGCCGGCCTATGCCGCAGCGCGCGCTCGTGCAGCGCATGCCTCAGGAGAGCTTCTCGATGCGGCAGCACTCGCCCAAGAGCTGCGCAACGTTGCCGATCTTCATCCGAATCTTCGACCCGCGGGATCATTTGACCAACTCATCGCGTTGGCTGACGGGCGCATCTTTGTGGAGGGCCGGGCCGAGCGAGAGCGACTGGCCATCCCCGCCGCGGATCGTGCCGATGCAGTCGCCCTCTCCCTGGTTGATGCGTTGGAGTCAGGCGTCGGAATTGATGACGCGCTCGTTGCGCTTGATGCCGATCCGATCGGGTTGAGCCCAGAGCTACGCAGCGCGATGCTCGATGCGTACACAGAGGTGACAGATGGCATGCGTTCGGCACGTGCATCACGCGCCGATCTTGAGCGTGAACGCCTCGCCATCGTTGCAGGACTCCTTGAACTCGGTCCTCGCATGGGTCTCTATGCCGCGGTCGCCCCCGCCCTGGCCACGCAGGTGGTTGGCGCGCGGACGCTTGGTGCGCGCGCCACGGTTGATCCGATTGACTCATCGCCGCCCTTGCGGACCCGCTCCGATCGGGACGCCTACGATGCGATCGACGCTGTGCTCTATGCGCGCGGGCGCGTCGTTTTGCTCTGCGAGGTGATCACCGGACCGCTCCCCATTGGCGATCTGCTCTTGCGGCGTCACGCGCAGATCGCTGGCGATCGCGAAGTGGTTCGTCTCCTTGTTCTCGCGTCGGCGCTGGTACCGCTGTTGCAGCTTCGCCTAGCGGGCGATGAGCGGCTCGCTGCCGCATGGGAGTCGGGGAACTGGCACCTGCTCGCCGCTGATCGGGTCGCCGCCCTGGCGCGTCTCGAAGCGCCGCGGCTCGCCGATCTGGAGGGGCATCTTGGTGCCGAGCCGCCGCAGCGGCACGCCGCGCAGTTAGACCTCACCTCGCTCGGCTGGGGAGCGGGGGACGGCGCCCCCGTGGAGCCGCCAGACACCGTATCCTGAGCTCCACGCTCACCGCCGAGTGAGCCAGAGTTCCGGCCCGTCCGGGAGGAGTCCAATCGTGTCGAAGCCACTCTCCGCAAACGATCAGGCGGTCAAGACCCTTGCGGACGACCTTTGGAAGGAGATGCTCTCGCACTCCCCGATGTGGGGGACCTTCCTCGGCATTGAGGTGAACGACGGCGCCCTCGACGACACCTCGGACGCCGCGCGCTTGCGCGACCGCGCCATGTGGGAGAAGTATTCGAAGGCGGCGAAGGCCATTGGCGACGAGGGGCTCGACATTGAGTGGAAGATCACGCGCGACCTGATCGCGGTTGGCGGCTCGATCGCGATTGAGAAGGACGACCATCGCATGGACCTGCTCGCCTCAGTGGACCACATGGACGGTGTGCAGACGATGCTCCCGCAGCTCGCGACGTTCCAGGATGCCAAGACGCCAGAGAAGTTTGCCAAGCTGGTGAGTCGACTCAAGGCCTTCCCAACGTTCATGGACGAGGCGATTGCCCGAGTTCATGAGGCCGAGAAGCGCGGACTCGTCGCCTCCAAGATTTCGACGGAGCGACTCATCGCTCAACTTGAAGGCCTGCTGGCGATCCCAGCGGCGCAGTCGCCCATTGTGACGGCAGCAAATGTCGCCGGTGACGCAGAGCGAGCTGAGCTCGCAAAGATCGTTGCTGAGTACGTTGATCCGCAGATCAAGCGCTACTACGAGGCGGTCAGCGGCAGCTACCGCACCAAGGCGCGCGAGGTGCCAGGACTCTGCTCTGCACCAAATGGCGCCGAGCTCTACAAGGTGGCGATTCGCAGCTGGACGGGCCTGCAGCTCGATCCGAAGGAGCTCCACGAGATTGGACTCCAGGAGTGGGCCGATATCCAGGAAGAGATGAAGGTCATCTCGACGAAGCTCGGCTTTGGCGGCTCTATCGAGAAGCTGCGCGAAGCGGCGGAAACCGATCCAACGAACGTTGCGGCGTCGAAAGAGGCGCTCATCGTGCGCATCAAGGAAGACATTGATCGTGGGTACGCCGCGGCCGGAAAGGTCTTTGGGCGTTTCCCGAAGGCGGGTTGCGACGTGAAGGCGGTCGAAGACTTCAAGGAGAAGGACGCACCAGCGGCGTACTACTTCAGCCCTGCGGCTGACGGTTCGCGCCCGGGCACCTACTACGTGAACGGCTACGACCTACCGTCACGCTTCTTGCACGCCCTTGCGCCAACCACGTACCACGAGGCCATTCCGGGCCACCACTTCCAGATTGCTTTGGAGATGGAGCTCGAGTTCTTGCCAGACCTGCGCAAGCACGCCTCGCACCTTGCGGGGAACGCCTACGTCGAGGGCTGGGGCCTCTACTCGGAGCGACTCGCCGACGAGCTCGGCCTCTATCGCAACGAGATGGAGCGCTTCGGCATGCTCCAGGGTCAGGCGCACCGTGCGGCGCGTCTCGTCGTTGATACCGGCCTCCACGCCTTCGGCTGGAGCCGTGACAAGGGGGTCGAGTTCATGGAGTCCGTTGGACTGCCACGAACCGATGCCGAGATTGAGACCGATCGCTACATCGCCTGGCCAGCGCAGGCGCTCTGCTACAAGGTTGGGCAGCGTGCCATTCAGCGCACGCGCGCCGCGATCGAGAAGCGCGACGGCGACAAGTTCGACATCAAGTCGTTCCACGACCACGCCATTGGACACGGCCAGATTCCGCTCCCGGTCTTTGAGGCCGAGATGCCGAACTGGGTCACGCCGAAGGCATGAGTAACGCTGGGGGGACCGCGAGCGCGGCTCGCGGAACCTCTCGGCGAACGGTCGGCATCCTCGCCGCGATCGGCGCCTCACTCGCGTGGGGCTTCGGGTCGACGACATCGGATTACGTCCTTTCGGCGGGGGTGGGGAACGACACGTTCCTGGTCATCGAACTCGGCATTGGCTTCCTCGCGCTCCTTGCACTCGGTGCGGTTCGCGGCGAACTGGGCGGTTTCCGACACGCAGGGCTGCTCCGCGCCTCCTCAACTGGGCTGATTGAGCCGTGGGGTGCGTACACGCTCGGAAACGTTGGCATCATCTTCTCGAGCGGTGCCTTTGTTGCGCTCGTCTCATCGCTGAATCCGGTCCTCATCGCCCTGCTTGCCGCCCCCTACCTCGGGGAGAGGGTGAGCCGCCGCGCCGCAATCCTGATGGTGGTCTCGATCATTGGCGTGAGCCTCGTAGTCGGCGGCGCCGGAGTAGCGGGCACCTTGAAACCGGAGGGGATCATCTTCGCCATCCTCGGCCTCTTCTGTGGTGCCGCATATGTGCTCCTCTCGTCGAAGCTCGTGCGCACCGTACCGGTGCTGCCGCTCGTTGCAACGCAACTACTGGTGGCGGCGCTCGCCTCGCTCGCATTGTTGATCGTGCGCGTTACGTTGTTCAACGGCGACCTTCAGCTTCCAACGACCGAGATGCAGTGGGCCGTCTCCGTCGCCACCGGAATCTTCGGCGGTGCCGCACCGTTCATCTTGTACCTCGAAGCGACCCGACGAATCCCAACGACAACGGTGAGCCAGTTCAGCACCCTCGTCCCGGTCGTGGCGCTCATTGGCGGTGTGATCTTCTTGCATGACGTTACGACCCCCGTGCAGCTGGTTGGAACGGCGATCGTCGTCGTGTCACTCTCGCTCCTCGCTCGCTACGCCCGCGCGCACTAGCAGCCGTGGGAGAGACAACGCTCAACGCATTTGCGATCTCTACGGTCGTGCTCTTCCTCGCGGAGTTTGGCGACAAGAGTCAGCTCATGGCCATGGCGCTGGCCGCCCGCTATCGTACGCGTACCGTCGTTGTCGGCATCCTGATCGCCACATTTGGCGGCCACGCACTCTGGGTGCTCGTCGGAACCTTTGCGGCGGGCCACCTTGACCCGAACGTCACCAAGATCGTTGCCGGTGTCGCGAACCTGGGCTTTGCTGCATGGACACTCCGCGGCGATTCGCTCAGTGATGAGGAGCGCAATCGCACCGAATCGGGGGGCCGTTGGGTTCTTCTGACGATCACCATCACCTTTCTCCTCTCAGAATTTGGTGATAAGACCATGGTGCAAACCATGACGATGGGTGCAACCCATGAGCCGATCGGGGCGTGGCTGGGCTCCTCGGTGGGGATGGCCGCTGCAGACCTTCTGGCAATCGCTGCGGGAACGGCGCTGGCATCGCGCGTCTCACCACAAACGATCAAATATTTCGCGGCGCTCTTCTTCGCCCTCTTCGGCCTGAGCCTGCTCGCTAGCGCCGCGGGTCTGGTCTAGGCACCTCCGCCGAAGGCGCGGACAAGGACGAGCAGTTTGCGGGCTCGCCCCACCACCGGTCGATGCGGTCGTGGCACTCTGAACCCATCGCGCTCGATTTGCCGGAGGATCTCGCGATAGAGGTTCGCCGCTACGCGAATGGAGCGGCCGCCGCTCTTCAGGTGGCGGATCCCGGCAGCGCCAAGCTCGTAGTCTGCATCGGCGCGGGCAATCTCAGCGGCGACGATGGCGCGACGATCGCCATCACGCAGCGAGGTGGGGCCGCTCGTTGCGGCTGGGTCGAGGCCAGCGCGCTGTAGGGCGCCCGCTGGCAGATAGATGCGCCCGTTTGCAAGGTCCTCATCGATGTCACGCAAGATATTCGTGCGCTGCATCGCCGCACCGAGGGCGCGGGCGGCGCGATCTGCCGGCTCATCTTCGCCGTCGCGCACGCCGAGGACCGCCGCCATGAGGCGACCCACCGTCCCCGCAACCTGATAGCAGTAGAGATCAAGATCGGCATCACGCTCCATGACGGGGCCCGCGAGGTCGCGTTCCATACCGTCGAGGAAGGCGCCGACAGCATCGATCGGCAGAGTTGGAGTGCGACGCTGGAGGTCGACGAAGATCGCCAACTCATCACCGCCGCCGGTTCCGATCGCTCCGGTACTCAGCCAGGTGCGAATGGCCGCCAGTCGTCGCACCGCGTCGGCGCGCTGCACCGAACCGCCGGGCGCCTCCAGGTCGACCAGATCGTCAAGTCGACGCAGCGCCAGATAGAGCAGGTTGATGTCGTCCCGAACCTCTCCCGGAAGGAAACGTGCTGCAAGGGCAAAGCTGCGCGCTACCCGATTGATCGTTGCGTGCGCCTCTGGGAGGAGCTCCTCCACGCGCGGGTCGCGTTGCGGCGTCATGCCGTTACGGGCGGACGAGATTTCCGGTTGGGCCCGTTGCACGCGAGGTGAATGGGGCCGGGTAGTCGCCGCGAATGAGATCTTGCGTCACCTGCGAGGTGAGGAGGGCCCCTGGCATCCCCGCGCCTGGGTGCGTGCCGCCACCAACGTAGTAGAGGCCAGCAATCGTGCGATCACGATTCGGCTGACGGAAATAGGCCGACTGCTGCAGCGAAGGCTCGACGGCGAAGGCGTTCCCGTCGGGCGCAAGGAGCTCATCACGGAAGGTGAGCGGTGTCCACGAGCGTTCGACGACGATCGAATCGCGGAGCCCAGGGAGGCCCCAGTCCTCCAGCCACTCCAAGGTGCGATCGCGCATGCGTGGAGCCGCTTCGCTCCAGTCATCGCCAGATGCCAGGTTCGGCACGGGGAGGAGGATCGCAATGGAGTCGCCACCTGGCGGCGCCATCTCGGGCTCGGTGCGCGATGGCGCATGGATGTAGACGGCGTTGCTGCGCGGCATCCGTCGGTCGCGGGTGACGTCCTTAATGAAGCCGTGGTAATCGTCGCCCACGACCAGCGTGTGATGCAAGAGCTTCTCGTGCTTCCTATTGGTGCCCAGGTAGAGCATGTGTGCCGACATCGTGGTGCGCAGCGGTCGCAGGCGCCATGGGAAGGCATCAGGAGCATCCGGAAGGAGTGCATCGCGCGCTGTCACGTCGCCGTTGTAAATCACGAGGTCGGCGTTATGCACGACGCCATCAGCGGTACGCACTCCTGTGGCACGCCCGTTGCGGTGCAGGATCTGGTCCACCTTGCTGTTTGTATGAATCGCACCGCCCATCTTGGCGATGATCTTGCCGAACGATTCAATGATGCTGTACACGCCGCCTTCGGTGTACCAGATGCCATCGGCAACCTGAAGATAGGCGAGCGCCGAGTAGATGGCCGGTACGCGCGACGGATCGCCGCCAATGAAGAGCGAGTGGAAGCCGAAGGCCTGCTGCACATGCGGCTCCTTGAAGAACTTGCCGACCCACCCCTCGAGGAAGCGGATCGCATCAAGGCGCGCCATCGTTGGGAGGAGCTTGATGAAGTCCTTCAGGTTCAAGAAGTTCTGACGCCCAGAGACGAGGATACCCTCGCGGTGGATTGCCCCCGACGCGGCGAGGAACGCCTCAAGTTGATTCGCGTCGTCGTGAGAGAACTTGCGCATCTCGGCGAGGAGCTGCTCACGGTCGCTCCCGAAGTCGAAGTGGCGATCTTCGCCCGTCCAGAAGATGCGGTAACCAGGTTGCAGCTGGCGTAGCGTGACGTGGTCTGACATCTTCTCGCCGGCTGCGGCATAGACCTCTTCGAAGAGCCACGGCATGGTGATGAGCGAGGGGCCGGTGTCGAAGGTGTAGCCACCCTCCTGGATGCGCGAGGCGCGGCCGCCAATCTCGGGGCGGGCCTCGAGGATGCTGACCTGCCAGCCGTCGGAGAGGAGGCGGATGGCCGTGGAGAGGCCGCCGAAGCCGCTCCCCACGATGATGGCCGTTCGACCCCCCTGCGCCATGTGCCCCCCTTGGTCCCGTCTGAGGGAGCAGCGCCCCCAGTGAGCACCATCGTAGGGGTGCTGGGCGGGGCGCGCTGAGCACGAATCGGGCCGCCCATTGACGACGGCGCCCTGCGGGCGGATCATCCGCCCCCAAGGGAGGAACACCATTCAATGAGTAGTGAACAGGCGCGAGGCCGCGCGGCCCAGAGCCCCGACGAGCTCCTCGACCACGTGGGAGGCGCCAGTGCGCCCGGTGCCGATGACGCCGCCGTCCGCTCCGTCGATCGTGCAGCCGCCCTACTCGTCTGCCTCTCCGAGGCCGACGGCTCCGCCTCCGTGACCGACCTCTCCCACTCCCTTGACCTGCACAAGTCCACGGTGAGCCGACTCCTCTCCACCCTTGAGCGACGTGGCCTTGTCGAGCAGGACCGTGAGAGCGGGCACTTCCGTCTCGGCGTGGGCATCATTCGCCTGGCGCAATCGGCGGAGCGCACCCTCGACTTGCGTGCAATCGCCCTCCCAGAGATGGAGGCGTTGGCCAAGGCGACTCATGAGACCGTGAGCCTTGAAGTCTTCGACGGCGTTGCCGCCGCCGTCGCAATCTGTCAGATCGATGGACCAAACCTCACGCCGATGCCCGACATCACCGGCCGACCGATTGCCATGCACGCCATCGCCTCAGGGAAGGTGCTCCTCGCCTCACTTCCAGAGCGAACGGTGCTTTCGATTGCCCGGCGAGGGTTGATTCGCTACACGCCGCGCACCAT
>Ga0209829_10000781_pt1 | contig 27734 bp, 21 predicted proteins | sample C_140205_EF_Meta_FD_187311 | JGI IMG/M metagenome (GOLD analysis project Ga0209829, IMG submission 187311) | Freshwater microbial communities from Lake Croche, Canada to study carbon cycling - C_140205_EF_MetaG (SPAdes) (version 2) | ecosystem: Environmental > Aquatic > Freshwater > Lake... | reverse complement strand
GGAGAGTACGATGCCTCGATTTACCCATCTTCCACTTATCTTAAAACCTGAAGGGAAAGGGAAGCTCAGCAAACGCGATGGCGACAAGCTTGGTTTTCCTGTTTTCCCTTTGCTGTGGAAAGATCCTGCTACAGGTGAATCTTCGCGAGGTTACCGGGAAGACGGCTATTTTAAAGAGGCCTTTATTAATATGCTGGCTTTGTTGGGTTGGAATCCTGGAACCGAACAAGAGCTATTTTCAATGGAGGAGTTAGCTCAGATTTTCTCACTCGAGCGAGTTGGTAAGTCAGGAGCACGATTTGATCCAGAAAAAACGAAATGGTTCAATCATCAATATTTTATACAGAAATCGGATGAGGAGTTAGCTCAACTTTTTGCTATAGAACTTAAGAATAAGGGGGTTGTTGCACCATTATCCTTAGCGATCAAAGTGTGTGGAATGGTTAAGGAGCGTTGTAATTTTGTTTCTGAGATCTGGGATCAGAGTTACTTCTTCTTTCAAGCACCCACTGCTTATGACGAAAAAATCGTTGCTAAACGATGGAAAGATGATGTGCCAGTTCTGATGGAAAATATAGCCGTGTTCTTTGAGACGCTAACGGCTTGGAACGCTGCTGAGATTAAAGAGCCATTCTCGAATTTTGTCACTGAAAAAGAGTGGAACTTTGGCACAATCATGAATGCTCTTCGCCTTTGCTTGGTGGGTGGTGGTTTTGGTCCAGATATCTTTGAGATCTGCGAAACCATAGGAAAGCAAGAGACGATTTCGCGAATCAGGATGGCTATTCGTCAAATACAGTAGTCTAACCTATATATTAAACCCCAAAAACCATTCAGATGTTTGGTTTTTGGGGTTTAATATGTAAAAAGGGGTTTGATTTATTTCGCCGCTAAAGCTTCTTCGTAACGACGACTTACCTCTTTCCAGTTGACTACTTTCCAGAATGAATCGACGTAATCGGGGCGACGATTTTGATATTGTAGATAATAAGCATGTTCCCAAACATCAAGCGCTAAAATTGGAACTCCCTTGATCTCAGTTGTGCTCATCAGTGGGTTATCTTGGTTAGCCGTTGAGCTTACAACCAGTTTTCCTTTTGCGTCAACAGAGAGCCAAGCCCAACCGCTTCCAAATTGTTTTTTTCCTGCAGTACCAAATAACTCTTTGAATTTTTCAATACTTCCAAAGGTTTCGTTAATGGCAGTTGCTAAACTTCCTTCTGGAGCTTGTCCTGTTCCATGCGATAGAATGGTCCAGAAAAGCAAATGGTTGTAAAACCCACCTGCATTATTTTTAAGAAAAGCAGGATACTTCTCCATTTCCGCAAAAACCTCAAAAAGTGGTTTTGCTGCATAATCGGTGCTTGAAGAGAACTCATTCATGTTCTTAGTGTAAGCTGCATGATGTTTCGAGTAGTGAATCTCCATGGTTCTTGCATCGATATATGGCTCTAAATCCCCATACGCATAAGGGAGTGGATTTTGCTTCGACTGTGGCGTAAGTTTAAAATCACCAAGTTTGGCAATTCCTAAATTTTCAGCTGGAATGGCTGAGGGTTTCGATTTTGATCCAAACGTGAAAGCAGAAGATACAACGACTGCTAGTCCTGAAAGCGATGCTTTTTTGAAAAAATCGCGACGTGAATTTTGTTTGATTGACATGGTACGTATTTTTAAATTAGCTATTAAGTTGTTTAGCAATATTTTAGATCTCTATATGTTGAGTTGAGGCCTAATTAGAGTTATAAATATACATCTTCTCCTGATACTGACAACTGACATTCGGAACTTAAACACGCAGTTTTGAAAAATGTTTCGCTGAGATTATCTGATTTTGAGTATTAGGAGCTCTCTCCTTGTTTTTGATTTTCTGTTAGTCTATTTTAAAACAGGAGGTTAAATAAATTTAGAACTCTTTATTTGGCATTAGGAGATAAATAGCTGAAAATTTGGATAAATTATTGTTCGAATGGTATTTTTTGTTTTTCTTTGTACTATTAACATTTGAAAAGATGACAAAAAATAAATCAATATGGCTTTGGTGGGGCAACACTTTCCTCTGTTAGAGGTGAAGCCATATTGTATTTTTTAAAATATAGTTCCGGCTTACCTGCTACAGGTAAGCCGGATTTTTATTTTTGATCAATTATAAACGGTTCGTGATGGAAGCAAAATTTTGGAATCAACTATATTGGCGTTGGCAAGCGAGTAAATTAATCAGATGAATGGATAAACATTTTTTGCGTTATGCAGATTAGTACGGTTTATCGGATCACGATAAGCCGTTTTTATTTTTATATCAACACACAATTATGAAAAATTATAAGTTCACAACAAGCGTTAGAGAGATCTTAGCAGATACGGTTACTCCAGTAAGCGTCTATCTTAAAATGCGCGATATCTTTCCTAATGCCCTTTTGCTTGAGAGTTCCGATCACCATAGTCTCGAAAATAGCTACTCTTTTATTTGCTTAAAACCTGAAGCATCTATTGAAGTTGCCAAGTTTAACTCTACCCAGAAGTTCCCAGACGGGACCATTGAGCTAAGTTCGATCACCAAGCCGGGTCAGCTTGCGGATGAGATGGAAGCCTTTTTTGACCGATTTAAAGCGGAGAACACGATACTTGGTCTCCCTGCTAATGGATTTTTTGGCTATGTAAGTTATGATGGGGTTCAATATTTTGAGACCATAAAATTTAATAATCCGGTAAGTCCTGCGTATGAGATCCCTGAGGTCCATTACTCTTTTTACCATTATATTATTGCGATAAACCATTATCAAAATAAAATACAGCTTATCGAGAACCTCTTTGAAGGAGAGAGCTCTTCCTTGAATGTTATTGAAGACTTATTGACTAGTCGGAATTTTGCCACCTTCTCCTTTGAGCCAGTAGCAGACGAAGTGTCTAATATTACCGACGATCAGTTTAGAGCGATGGTTACCAAAGGGAAAGAGCATTGTTTCCGTGGTGATGTTTTCCAGATTGTTTTGTCAAGGCAGTTTTCGCAACAATTTTTAGGTGATGATTTTAATGTCTATCGAGCTCTTCGTTCAATAAACCCATCTCCATATCTGTTTTATTTCGATTATGGTAATTATAAGATCTTCGGATCATCACCAGAAGCTCAATTGCAGATCCATGCGCGAAAAGTATCTATTAATCCTATCGCTGGGACTTTTCGTCGAACAGGAAATGATGAGCAAGATCGACTCTTGGCCGAGAAGTTATCAAAAGATCCTAAGGAGAATGCAGAACATGTGATGTTAGTCGACCTGGCACGGAATGATCTTAGTCGCAATGCCACTGAGGTTGAGGTCGAGCTTTTCCGGGAAGTGCAGTTTTATTCCCATGTTATCCATTTAGTATCGAAGGTCTCAGGCAAATTACCTGAAGGCTCAAATCCTCTTCGCGTTATGGGAGATTCGTTCCCTGCTGGCACTCTTTCTGGAGCTCCAAAATTCAAAGCAATGGAGCTGATCGATAAATATGAGAATCAAAATCGTGGATATTACGGTGGATGTATCGGCTTTATTGGATTTGATAATGTCTTTAATCATGCGATCATGATTCGGTCATTCTTGAGCAAGAATAATACCTTGTTTTACCAGGCAGGTGCTGGCGTAGTAGCGGCTTCCAAAGAGGAGAGTGAGCTACAGGAGGTGGTTAATAAGTTAGCCGCTCTTAAAAAAGCCATCGTTATGGCAGCTGACATTAAATAATGGATCTTCATTACGAAGAAGAAACTAAAAAAATTAAAGATGAAAATAGTAGTACTAGATAATTACGATTCGTTTACATATAACTTAGTGCATGCCTTGCGTAAATTCGAGGGTGTTACGGTTGATGTAAGACGAAACGATGAAATTGGCGAAAATGAAGCCGATGGATATGATAAAATTGTTTTCTCTCCTGGCCCCGGACTTCCTGAAGAAGCTGGATTGATGCCTTTGATTATTCGCAAATATGCTGGCAAAAAGCCTATGCTTGGTGTTTGTTTAGGCCATCAGGCTATTGGCGAATCTTTTGGCGGTACTTTAGAAAATATGAATGATGTTCTGCATGGCATTGCGACTCCAATTACGATCGTGGCGAAGAGCTATATTTTTGAAAATATGCCTGAAGTATTTGAGGCAGGTCGTTATCATTCGTGGATCGTAGAACGAAATTCAATTCCTGAAGTGCTAGAAATTACTAGCTTGGATAACGAAGGTCGCATCATGTCGTTTCAGCATAAAGAGTTTGATATCCAAGGGGTTCAGTTTCACCCCGAATCTATCCTAACACCAATTGGAGAACAGATTCTCGAAAATTGGGTTAGACATTAAGTATTTTGCTTCACATTCAAAAAGTTAGAGATGAGAGAGATATTAAGCCACTTATTCGAATATAAGCGATTAGCCCTTCAAGAGGCGGAAGAGATTCTGATTGAGATCGCAGGAGGCAAACATTCTGATTCTGAAATAGCGGCATTTATTACCGTATTTAATATGCGAACCATCAGCATCGATGAGTTGGCAGGATTCCGAAATGCATTGCTGAAGACCTGTATTCCTATTGATTTGACAAACTTCAATACCATCGATTTGTGTGGTACTGGCGGAGATGGGAAAGACACGTTTAATATCTCAACGTTATCTGCATTTGTTGTTGCAGGTGCAGGTGCAACGGTATCTAAACATGGCAACTATGGCGCATCATCAGGATGCGGATCGTCTAATGTCATGGAATATTTAGGATATAAATTTAGTAGCGACCACGATCAGCTACGTCGCGAACTTGATACCTGCGGGATCACCTTTTTGCATGCGCCGTTATTTAATCCGGCCATGAAAAATGTGGCACCAGTGCGTAAGGCATTGCGCTTGAAAACATTCTTTAATATGCTGGGACCAATGGTAAACCCAGGAAGACCGAAGAACCAGATTGTGGGCGTATTTAACCTTGAAATTGCTCGAATGTATAATTATCTATATCAGAAAAGCAATGTTAACTATGCCATTATCCATAGCTTAGATGGGTATGACGAGATCTCTTTAACGGGCGATTTCAAAGTCTTATCCAATAAGTCAGATCGTATTTATTCGCCGGAGCAGTTAGGTATGAACTTGGTTAAGCCCGAAGAGTTAGCTGGTACTGGCGATGTGCCAGGTACTGCCGCGATCTTTACAACGGTTCTCGAAGGGAAAGGAACGGTTCCTCAAAACTCAGCTGTTATTGCTAATTCGGCGATGGCTTTAGCAACTTATTTCCCGGATAAGAGTCTTGAGCAGTGTATCGAAATGGCCACCTCTTCATTGCTTGGAGGGAAAGCAAAGAACGTATTTTCAAAATTAATTTCTTAGGATGCGAACTATTTTAGACGATATAGTTGAAAATAGAAGGGAGGAAGTTATTCGTCAACGAAAGCTTGTCACATTGACTGAGCTTACGGCTAAGACAGATTTTAGCACTCCGCGGCTCTCGATGGCTCAAAAGCTAATTGCGCTTGGCAGTAGTGGAATTATTGCTGAGTTTAAGCGCAAATCACCGTCAAAAGGAGTTATCAACGATCGTGTCGAACCTCAAGTTGTGACTAAAGGTTATGCAGAAGCTGGTGCTGCGGGAGTCTCTGTTTTAACCGACAATCGTTATTTTGGCGGAAGTACAGCCGATTTTAATGTGGCTCGTAGTGCGATTCCAGGCACACCCATGATTCGCAAAGATTTTATGGTTGATGAGTATCAAATTCACGAAGCTCGATTTATGCAGGCTGACGTTATTCTTTTAATTGCAGCAGTCCTTGATAAATCTGAGATCTCTCAGTATACTTCAGTAGCTCATGAGTTAGGATTGGAAGTTTTACTAGAGTTGCATGATGAGGCCGAGCTTGAGAAGATCGATTCCCGCGTGGATATGATCGGGATCAATAACCGGAATTTAAAGGATTTTAAAGTTGATATGGAGCAATCTTTAAGACTCTTTGATCAGCTTCCAGCTGCCGCGATTAAAATTTCAGAAAGCGGACTTAGTGATCCTAAGACGGTGGATTTTTTGCGGAACCATGGCTTCCAAGGATTTTTGATGGGAGAGAATTTTATGAAGATGGAAAATCCGGCAGCTGCCTGCTCCGCATTTATTTCTTCGCTAAAAATTTAAAGTGATAAGATTATGTCAATGAAAATAAAAGTCTGTGGTATGTGCCAAGCTTCAAATATTGAGGCCTTGATAGCGCTGAGCCCTGATTATATTGGCTTAATCTTTTACCCTAAATCAAAAAGATTCGTAGGTAATCAGATCTCTGGAGAGATCGATACGCTTATCCCAAGCTTCATAAAAAGAGTTGGTGTTTTTGTAAATGAATCTTTTGATGAATTAATAGAAAAAGTTAAACTTAATAACCTTGACATTGTTCAATTACATGGGGACGAAAGTGCCGATTATTGCGCAAGATTAAAATCGCTAGGCGTCTCATGCATTAAAGCTTTTGGTATTTCAGCAGATTTTGATTTCGCTGCAATTACTCCTTATGAAAACGCATGTGATTATTTGTTATTTGATACCTCAAGCGAATTAAGGGGCGGGACGGGAATGAAATTTGACTGGAAAAAATTAAATGAATATCAGGGGACAAAGTCTTTCTTTTTGAGTGGTGGAATTAAGCTTGGTGATGTTGAATCAATAAAAGCGGTTAGTCATCCCAGATTATTTGCTGTCGATCTAAACAGTGGATTTGAATTAGAGGCTGGAGTTAAAGACATTAAAAAATTAGAATCCTTTATTCTTCAACTAAGAGGATAAAGCAATTTAAAAAATTAAAATTTAAAGATCATGAATTATCAATCGGACGATAAGGGGTATTATGGCATGTTTGGGGGAGCTTTTATTCCCGAGATGATGCATCAGAATATTGATCAACTGCAGAATTCTTATATTGATATTATCGAAAGCAAGTCATTTAAGGATGAGTTTAAATTGTTGTTGCAGGATTATGCTGGAAGACCATCGCCATTGTATTATTCCGATCGTCTTTCCGACCATTATAAGACCCATATTTATCTGAAACGAGAAGATCTTAATCATACAGGTTCTCACAAGATTAATAATACCATTGGGCAGATTCTTTTGGCCAAGAGACTTGGTAAAACACGGATAATTGCGGAGACTGGTGCTGGCCAGCATGGAGTGGCAACAGCTACGGTCTGTGCAAGAGCTGGATTGGAATGTATTGTTTACATGGGTGCCGTTGATGTGGCTCGACAATCTCCGAATGTTGAGAAGATGAAAATGCTAGGAGCTGAAGTGCGTGCCGTACAGAGTGGCAGCAAAACATTAAAAGATGCAACTAACGAAGCGATCCGTGACTGGATCAACAACCCAGTAGATACTCATTATATTATCGGATCTGTAGTTGGTCCGCATCCTTATCCGGATATGGTTGCTCGTTTTCAATCTGTGATTAGCGAAGAGATTCGAGCGCAACTTAAATCAAAAGTTGGTCGCGAAACACCAGATTATGTAATTGCTTGTGTTGGTGGAGGAAGTAATGCCGCAGGATCATTTTACCATTTTTTAAATGAGCCATCGGTCAAATTAATTGCTGTTGAGGCGGCAGGTTTGGGTGTCGAAACAGGAGAGTCAGCTGCTACCACACAATTAGGAAAACCTGGAATCTTGCATGGCAGTCGAAGTCTATTGATGCAGACAGCCGATGGCCAGGTTATTGAGCCCTATTCGATCTCGGCTGGATTAGATTATCCTGGCATTGGCCCTATGCATGCCAATTTATTTACTACCCAGCGAGCACAATTTTTAAATGCTACAGACACCGAAGCATTGGAAGCAGCCTTGTACTTATCACAAAAAGAGGGAATTATTCCAGCGCTGGAATCTGCACATGCCCTTGCCGCACTGAATAAAATCGAGTTTAAGCCGGATGATATCGTGGTTGTTAATGTCTCGGGACGTGGAGATAAGGATATGGAGACTTTCCTCAAATATTATCAAACTGTAAAATAACAACAATGGAAAATCGAATCACAAAACTCTTTACAAAAAAAGACAAGGAGATCTTGTCTATCTATTTTACAGCTGGTTATCCTGAATTAAACGATACAGAAACGATAATTTCAACTTTAGAAAAGCATGGAGCTGACCTTATAGAAGTAGGCATGCCATTTTCTGATCCTGTGGCCGATGGGGTTGTTATTCAAAAGAGCTCTGAAGCTGCTCTTGAAAATGGCATGACTATTCATCTCTTATTTGAGCAGTTAAAAGAGATTCGCAAACACGTTTCAGTTCCACTGATTTTGATGGGTTATCTTAATCCAGTGATGCAGTTTGGGATTGAGAATTTTTGCAAAAAATGCAGTGAGATAGGGCTTGATGGGACTATTATTCCGGATCTCCCATTGGAAGTTTATGAGTCTGAGTATAAGACAATTTTCGAAACTTATTCGTTAAGCAATATTTTCTTAATTACTCCGCAGACTTCAGATGAACGGATTCGTAAGATTGATCGCCTTTCATCGGGTTTTATTTATATGGTCTCATCAAGTTCTACCACAGGAGCTAAAGAGGCTGTTGATCAGGAACAAATAGCTTATTTTGAGCGAATTGAAAAGATGAACCTTCGTTCAAAGCGGCTAATTGGATTTGGTATATCAGATAATCACACCTTTCAACGAGCTTGTAGCTATTCGAATGGAGCTATCATTGGCAGTGCATTTATTACTGCAATTACTGGCCATGGGGACGTGGAGAATAAGGTTGCCCAGTTTATGAAAAAGTTTGATTAGCGATGGAGTAATATTTTCAATTCTTTTTAATGGATTTTATAAATAAGGTTAACTTTACGGCTTAAAATCCATTTAAGATGAAAAATATTTTATTAGCACTACTTGTTTTTGCATTCTTCTTGACCTCGAAAGCCGATGAAGGCATGTGGCTTCCTTCTCTAGTCGGAAAGCTGAATATTCAGAAGATGAATGCTATCGGATGTAAACTGACAGCCGATCAAATTTACAACATTAATACTTCCAGCTTAAAAGATGCCATTGTGGCCTTAGATAGGGGATCATGTTCTGCGGAGATGGTCTCAGCTGATGGATTATTGTTAACCAATCATCATTGTGGTTTTGGTGAGATCCAAGCTCACAGCTCGGTAGAGCACGATTATTTAAGAGATGGTTTTTGGGCTAAGAATCACGAAGAAGAACTTCCAAACCCGGGTAAAACTGTTACTTTTTTGGTCCGAATGGATGATGTTACAAGCCAAGTCCTTAAAAATATCACGGACGATATGAGCGAAAAAGATCGTAGCTCAAAGATCCTAGCCGCCATTGCAAAATTAGAGAAGCAGATCAAGGGGGATTCTCCTTTAGAAGTTCGAATTAGGAGCATGTTTGAGACCAATCAATATTTTGTATTTGTTACTCAGACATTTAAAGATGTTCGTCTAGTTGGAACACCTCCTCAGTCGATTGGCAAATTTGGTGGAGAGACCGACAACTGGATGTGGCCGCGTCATACCGGTGACTTTTCAATGTTTAGGGTCTACTGCGCGCCAGATGGCAAGCCGGCAGAATATTCGAAACAAAATGTACCATATCACCCCAAGCATTTCTTGCCTATTTCAATAAAAGGGCTGGATAGAAATGACTACACAATGGTTATGGGTTATCCTGGTAGAACAAATCGCTATCGTACCTCAACGGAAGTTAAATATACCATGGAGGTTGTGAATGAAGCTAGGGTGACAGCACGCGAAGCAAAATTGGCAATCATCCGCTCTTATATGGCATCTAGTCAAAAGGCGAGAATTCAATACGCTTCAAAATTTGCACGAAGCTCGAACTACTACAAATATTCTATCGGTGAAAATAAAGGTCTTACAGCTCTTAATACAATTGGACAAAAGCAAGCTATTGAGCGAGATTTTCTGCAATGGGCGAATACAACACCTGAGCGTAAAGCAAAATATGGGGCAGTTTTAGACTCTATCAATGAAGCTTTTGGAAGTCGTGATGAAAAGATTGCCATGGAGTATGTTCGAGAAGCACTGTTAAGCGGGGCTGATATTTTTGGATTTGCGGGTAAGGCCAATTCGTTGAAAGAGATTCTAAAATCTAACGATCAAGAAAAGATAAAGAATGCTGCCAATGGACTCAAATTGTCGCTCAACGACTATTTTAAAGATTATGATGCGAATACGGATCAGAAAATCGTAGCTGCCTTGTTGAAGATTTATGCTCAAAAGGTGAATCCGAAATATATTCCAACCTTCTTTAAAGAGATTCAATCAAAATATAAGGGTGACTACGAGGCATATTCTAAGAAGATGTTTACTAAATCTATTTTTGCAGATCAAGCAAGAATGGAAGCTTTCTTAGCAAAGCCAACGAGTAAAGTATTGGAAAAAGATATGGCTTATGTCGCGATGCAATCTACTTTTGATGCCATGAATCTTATCTCGCACGATTTAAGTAGTACTATTTCAAGACTTGATCGGGCACGTCGACTATTTGTTGGAGGGATCAATGAGATGAACCAAGGCAAGTCAGCTTACCCAGACGCAAATTCTACCATGCGTCTAACCTATGGTGTCGTTGATGGGTACGCACCACATGATGCTACGTATTTCGATTACTTTACAACGCTAAAAGGGTATGTTGAAAAGGGTATTCCAGGCGATGTAGATTTTGATTATCCAAAGCGTTTGCTTGAGCTCTATAATGCGAAGGACTTTGGATCTTATGCGGATAAGGATGGCACCTTGCATACCTGCTTTACCTCGAATAACGATATTACCGGAGGTAACTCGGGAAGTCCGGTTATGAATGGTAATGGCGAATTAGTGGGTATTGCATTTGACGGAAACTGGGAAGCGATGAGTGGAAATATTGCGTATGAGCCAAAGCTGCAAAAATGTATTAATGTCGATATCCGTTTTGTTTTATGGACAATTGATAAATATGCAGGTGCAACAAACCTCATCCAAGAGATGAAGATCATTCGTTAAGAGCGATAAATAAATATTAAATCAACATTTTTGTTGGTGAATTAAAGAATGACTGGTTTAGTGGCCGGTCATTCATTTTTACTTTCCGTTTATGACTGAGCAGAAATTACCAGAGATTATTGTCTATACCGATGGTGCAGCTCGGGGCAACCCCGGCCCTGGAGGCTATGGCATTGTCTTAATGTCTGGTGGTTATCGAAAAGAGATCTCACAAGGTTTTCTCTTAACAACCAACAATCGAATGGAACTTATGGCGGCTATTGTTGGCCTTGAAGCCCTTAAGGTGCAGCCCTCAAAGGTTACGATCTATACTGATTCGAAGTATGTTGCCGATTCAGTGGAGAAGGGTTGGGTTTTTAATTGGGTCAAGATTCGATTTAAAGGGAAGAAGAATAGCGATCTCTGGATGCGATTTCTAGAAATTTATTCTAAACATCAAGTGAAATTCTTGTGGGTAAAGGGCCATGCGAGTATTCCAGAAAACGAGCGATGTGATGAGTTGGCTGTTGAGGCCTCTTTAAGCTCAGCTCTCTTGAAGGATGTTGGTTACCAGCCTGGTGCATAATTCAATTTTTATATTCTGAAATAGAATACCTTTGTATTTCAAAATTTATACCGAATGAGACTGCTTTATAATTTAGGGATTTGGTTGTATTACTTGTTATTAAGAATCGCTGCGATTCGAAATAAAAAGGCCCAAAAATGGATCGCTGGTCGTAAAGATATTTTTATTCGGCTTAAAGAGGCGATCAAGCCTGGTGAGTTAATACTTTGGTTTCATGCCTCCTCCTTGGGAGAATTTGAGCAGGGTCGTCCTGTAATTGAAGCCATCAGAGCTTTATCTCCTGAGTATAAAATCTTACTCACTTTTTTCTCTCCGTCGGGGTATGAATTAAGAAAAGACTACCCATTTGCAGACTATGTATTTTATCTTCCATTAGATACTCCAAAAAATGCAGCCCGATTTATTGAGATTGTGCAACCTAAAAAGGCATTCTTTATCAAGTATGAGTTTTGGTATAATTTTTTAACTCAGCTTAAAAAGGCAGAAATTCCTACGTATATTTTCTCTGCCCTGTTCCGTCCTTCTCAGGTATTCTTTAAGCCTTGGGGTAAGTGGTACCTTGGGGCTATTCGGACGTTTGAGCAAATTTTTGTCCAAAATCAAGAATCCTATGATCTGCTGGCAAAATACAATTTTAACAATGTCTCTCTTTCTGGCGATACGCGTCTCGATCGCGTTGGTCAAATTGCAGATGCAGCTCCAAGGCTTGAAAAACTTGAGTCATTTTGTACTGGACAGAAAATTATTATTGCTGGAAGCACATGGCCCGAAGACGAAGCATTCCTGATCCCTTATATTAATAAACAATTGAATGGAATAAAATTCGTGATCGCACCTCATGAAGTTACGCCTCAGTCGCTTGAGCGGATTAGTAGTGCTTTAGGAAAGTCCTTTGTGTATTTGTCAACCGCCACAAATGAGGCCCTTGCGTTGGCTGATGTCTTAATTGTTGACGGATATGGATCCCTTAATTCGATCTATCGTTACGGCCATATAGCCTATGTTGGTGGCGGCTTTACTTCGGGAATTCATAGTATCTTGGAGCCTGCAGTATTTGGACTGCCAGTTATTTTTGGTCCAGACTATCATAAGTTTCAAGAGGCACACGACATGCTCTCCATCGGTGCCGCAAACTGCATCAATAATGCCGAGGAGTTTGTAGTGCAAATGGATCGTTACTTGGGAGATTCTGAAAGATTACATACGGCCTCTTCTTCGGCTAGCGGTTACGTCAACAAAAATAGGGGAGCCTCAAAAGCAATCGTAAAATTTTTGTTCCCTCTATAAGCATCTTGTATCCGCCAAGACCCCTGCGAATGCTCCTGGCTTCTCTTTTTATTCTCAACTTCACCTTACTTGCTCGCAGAAACGCCATCATTTGGAGTTATTAACAATCTCAAGTTCGACGACTAGAATTAAGATTAATTCTCCATTTTTCGCCCTTCCTATCTGATTTAAAATCTGCACATTCTGAAAAAAATATTTTTTAGGAATTTTATTTTTGTAAACTTTTTGAGTTTTTAAAATATTTAAATAGCTATTAATCATATAACTAACACTTATAAGTTGATAACTTTTTTAAAACTCGTAAAAAATTATACTCAATTAATGGTGTGCTCTCTCTATATTGCCTTCATAGAAAATAGATTCTTTAAGTCGTAAGAATCGCAATAAAATCACTATTAAAAATTAAAATAATGGAATTAAAAGAGATCGCCCCCCAGAAAAAAGATGACATACCTACGACATATACTCCCGATCAGGCATTTGTAGCTTCGGTAGATTATTTCAAGGGGGATGATCTTGCTGCTCGTGTATGGGTTAATAAGTATGCATTAAAGGATTCATACGGGAATATTTTTGAGTTAACTCCAGATGATCTTCATCGTCGGTTGGCCAAAGAGATTGCTCGAATTGAGAAAAATTATCCAAATCCACTTTCTGAGGATGAATTATTTGATCTTTTTAAAGATTTTAAATATATCGTTCCACAAGGGGGCCCAATGACCGGTATTGGCAATGATTTTCAAGTAGGATCATTGTCTAACTGTTTTGTGGTGGGCAATGGTGCAGACTCTTATGGTGGGATCATCATGATCGATCAAGAGCAGGTTCAATTGATGAAGAGAAGAGGTGGCGTAGGCCATGATCTTTCACATATACGTCCGAAGGGATCTCCGGTAAAAAATTCGGCACTTACCTCTACGGGTATTGTTCCGTTTATGGAGCGATTTTCGAATTCAACCCGCGAGGTGGCACAAGATGGTCGTCGTGGAGCTCTAATGTTATCGGTCTCTATTAAGCATCCTGATTCGGAAGACTTCATTGATGCTAAAATGGAAGAGGGGAAAGTTACCGGAGCCAATGTATCTGTGAAAATTGATGATGAGTTTATGCAGGCGGTAAGAGATAAGACGATGTATCGTCAAAAATATCCAATCGACAGCGAAACTCCTACCTATACGAAAGAGATTGATGCAGCAGGATTATGGGACAAGATTGTATTTAATGCTTGGAAATCTGCTGAGCCTGGAATTCTTTTCTGGGACACGATTATCAATGAGTCGGTGCCTGATTGTTATGCCGACCTAGGGTATAAAACAGTTTCTACAAATCCATGTGGTGAGATTCCACTTTGTCCATACGATAGTTGTCGACTTATTGCGCTGAATTTATACTCATATGTAGATGAGCCATTTACAAAGAATGCGAAGTTTGACTTTGATCTCTTTAAGAAGCATGTGCGTCAAACACAGCAAATTATGGATGATATTATCGATTTAGAATTAGAAAAAATTGATGCGATCTATAACAAAATTGTAATCGACCCAGAAAATGTTGAGATCAAGAGAGTTGAACTTAACCTTTGGGAAAAGATTAGGGAGATGGCAATCAATGGTCGTAGGACCGGTATTGGCATCACCGCTGAAGGTGATATGCTTGCAGCACTTGGATTAACCTATGGCTCAGAAGATGCTGTAGAGTTTTCTGTCGAAGTTCATAAGATTGTTGCCTTAGAGGCTTATCGCGGATCGGTGACTCTTGCGAAAGAGCGTGGTGCCTTCCCAATTTACGATTCAAAACGTGAAAAGAATAATCCATTCGTGCAACGTTTAGCGCAGGCAGACCCAGAGCTTTATAAGGATATGTCTAAATACGGCCGTCGTAATATCGCTTTGTTAACCATTGCCCCTACTGGAACGACCTCTTTAATGACTCAGACAACTTCTGGTATTGAGCCAGTATTTATGCCAGTCTACAAAAGACGTCGGAAAGTTAATCCAAATGATAAGGATGCTCGAGTTGATTTTGTTGATGAATTGGGTGATAGCTGGGAAGAGTATATGGTTTTCCACCATAAGTTTAAAACCTGGATGGATATCAATGGGTTTGAATTGAAAAGAAACTATTCAAACGATGAGCTGGATGAGCTAATTGCGAAATCACCTTATCATAAAGCTTCTTCTAATGATATCGACTGGTTATCGAAAGTGAGAATGCAAGGCCAGATTCAGAAATGGGTTGACCACTCTATTTCAGTAACGATTAACCTTCCTGAAGAAGCTAATGAAGAGCTTGTAAACAAATTATACTTTGCGGCTTGGGAGAGCGGATGTAAAGGGGTTACCGTATACCGTGAAGGATCAAGGTCTGGGGTACTAATTTCAAATAAAGAGAAGCCAAAGGATGCGAATGGTGTATTTCCAACTCGCCGACCAGAGGTTCTCGAAGCTGATATTGTACGTCTTCAGAATAACAAAGAAAAATGGATTGCTTTTATTGGTCTTATTGATGGTAAGCCTTACGAGATCTTTACCGGATTGGCCGATGATGAGGATGGTATCCTATTGCCACGTTCAGTAACTGATGGCTGGATCATTAAGAGTCGCGACGAGAATGGAGCTTCACGCTATGATTTCCAATATCGTAACTCTAGAGGATATAAAACGACCATTGAAGGATTGTCCTTTAAGTTTAACCCGATCTTCTGGAATTATGCGAAGCTTATTTCAAGTGTGTTAAGGCACAGTATGACCATTCAGAAAGTTGTGGATCTTGTAACCAGTTTGCAGTTTGATGATGAATCCATCAATACTTGGAAGAACGGTGTGGCTCGTGCTTTAAAGAAATATATTCCGAATGGTACTGCCGCAGAAGATGCGAAATGCGAGGGATGTGAGTCTTCAAATGTAATCTATCAAGAGGGTTGTTTGATCTGTCAAGATTGTGGATCCTCAAAGTGTGGTTGATTTTCTCTAACACTAATATATATTGCCAAGGAGGTCTGTTTTGCAGGCCTCCTTTTATTTTATAACAATCCCTTAAAGGTTTGTCTTGAATGTTATTGAAAATTATTTTATTCCGTAGTGATCTGATAGAATTGCACTAAACCATGAACCTGGGAGGATCCGTTTTAAGACTACGGCCATTTTTTGTTCTAATGTCGCAATGATGTAACTGTGACAAGGGTTTTTCTTCTCGAGGATTTTAGCCAGCTTTTTAGCTAGGTATTCGGGCTTTAGACCGCCTTTCTCATCTTTTTCGATCATGGCTAAGGTTTTATCAAATTGTTCCTGATATGCCCCCGTAGACGATTTTTCAGGCTGTCTGTTAGCCGTAAAGCTTGTTAAGAAATCGCCGGGCTGAATCACCACGATTTTAATCTTAAAAGGTTTAAGTTCCATCCGAAGTGATTCACTTAATCCTTCTACCGCAAATTTGCTCGCTGCGTAAAACCCTTGATAGGGTAAGCCCATTAATCCGCCAATTGAACTTATATTGACGATGGTGCCACTCTTCTGGTTGCGCATGGCTGGCAACACGGCTTGAATCATGTTCACATAACCCATGAAGTTGGTTTCCATCTGCAACCGAATAGCCTCTTTTGACGAATCTTCGATGGATCCAGAGATCCCCATGCCGGCATTGTTAATTAGAATATCTAGCTTTCCTTCTTGGGCGATTAAAGTATCAATCCCTTTTTTAATAGATGATACGTCGGTCACATCTGCTTGAAGAACCTTGATCTTACCTGTTAGATCTTCCTTTTGTTTTCGACTAAAACCATATACATTGTAACCGCTAGCTGAAAGTTGTTCTGCTATAGCTTTCCCAAATCCAGATGAAATTCCGGTTATCAATACAGTTTTTGTCATCGAGTCTTTCTTTAAGTATTATTTGTATTGTTGCATCGATTCACTATCCGTCACGTGAATCTCTAACTCTTTTGCAATTGAGGTTATCTTTTCAACGGCTCTGTCGACTTGCTCGTAGGTGTGTGTAGCCATTAGTGAGAATCGAATGATGCAATCTTCTTTTGGTACTGCAGGGGTTACAACAGGATTTACAAATACTCCTTCTTCGAGTAAGCGTTGTGCCATTTGCAGTGTTTTTATATCGTCGCGGATATAGAGTGGAATGATTGGTGATTCTGATCTACCTGTGTCAAATCCATTCTCAATAAAGCGATTGCGAGCATAGGTGGTTAATTCTGTCAGTTTTTGAATTCTCTCTGGTTCATTTTCCATGATTTCTATGGCTGCTAAAACACTTGCAGCCGATGATGGGGTCATGCTCGCACTAAACATGAGAGATCTAGAATGATGTTTAATAAAATTTATAGTCACTTGGTCAGCCGCAATAAATCCTCCAATAGACGCAAGTGATTTAGAGAAGGTACCCCCAATAAGATCCACTTTGTTGGTTAGACCAAAATGGGAAGCCGTACCGGCGCCATTTTTACCTATAACCCCTAGTGCATGGGCATCGTCCACCATGATTGATCCGTTATATTTCTCTGATAGTTTAACAATCTCTGGTAATTTTGTGATGTCCCCTTCCATAGAGAAGATGCCATCTACCACAATAAGTTTTATTTTATCAGGTTCGCAAAGTTTAAGTTTCCGCTCCAGATCCTTCATGTCATTATGCTTAAATTTAAGCACCTTCGCAAAGGTTAAACGGCTCCCATCGATGATTGAAGCATGATCATATTCATCTAATAGAACATAATCATTTCGTCCTGCCACGCAAGAAATTACACCTTGATTAACCTGAAAGCCGGTACTATAAACCAGTGCAGCTTCTTTGTTAACCAATTTTGCTAAGCGCTGCTCAAGTTGAATGTGAATATCGAGATTGCCATTTAGAAATCTTGATCCTGCGCAACCTGTTCCATATTTATCAATGGCATTTTTTGCAGCTTCTTTTACTTTGGGATGACAAGTCAAACCAAGGTAGCTGTTAGAACCAAACATCAGGACCGTTTTACCATTAATTACGACTTCTGTATCTTGGTCTGATTCGATGACCCTGAAATATGGATAAAGACCTGCATTGATAAGCTTCTGAGGTAAATGGTAATGAGATAGTTTAGTATGAAGAATTCCCATTGTTTTGATATAGTAGTTAGAATTAAAGCGCTAAAAGTAATAAAAAATTTCTCGAACAAACCCTTAATTTAGTCTAAAAGGCGATATTTGCATGCTAATCGTCTAAATTTTAATTCTTTGTCTTAGTTAAGGTTAGGTTTTAATTATTTTCCTCAAATGTTGATCGCCGAATCTTGTTTTTAGCTCAAGGAGCGGAAGAATATTTCAATAAAAAAAGGGGGTATCCATGAATGAACACCCCCTTTAACAACTATTTGCTTAAACTTAATTTACGTCCCAGAAAATTTTGGTTGTAGACTTGTCTTTTGCTGAAACTTTAGAGTAGTTTGCAGCATTGTAAGTTGACTCTTCTGTAGGGTATACCCATCTTGAAGGAGGCAAGGTTAACGTGTTTGAATTATCTGGCAAGAATGATAGCGCAGGTAATTTTAATCTTCTAAGCTCAGCCCAGTTCTCGTAAGGTTCGATTACATTTAAGTGTAACCATTTTTGAGTTCCTACTAGATTTAATGCAGCCGCTTTAGCTAAGCCACTGGTCATAACGACGCCAGCTTTTGCAACGTAAGTAGCTATTTCAGCATCAGAAGTCGGAGTTAACACTGGAGCTGTGTTATCGTTGCTTATTGCACGAACCGCATAGTAGAATTTAACAGATTGTGAAATTCCAGCATTGTAAGCAGTAATCGCAGATGACATATTGCCTGCATTAACGTAGTATTCAGCAATGTAAAATTGCACTTCAGCAGCAGTCATTAGTAGTCCAGGGAAGAATTGATTCCGGCTAATGGTTGAACGATTGTAGAATGCAATCACCCCATTGTTGATCAATGTTCCTTGAGTTCCAGCATCTGCCATTGGATCAAGTCCAGTATAGACGCCTCCAACAGCATTTGCTCCTGGCTCAAAAACAGCTCTTAAACGTGGGTCAGCATTTGTTTTCATGTGTTCAATCATCACTTTACCAGCTAGGTTACCGTTCCAGTCTTCAAGACCTGATCTAAAACCTTGTGAGTTAAGTGTATTTTGATTGTAAACATTAATCTGAATGTTGTCAGCGTTTGTAGCTACAATTGGATAAGAGGTTGCATTTGAAAGAATTGCACCAATTTCGCTAGAAGCTCTTGCCTTAAGTGTAGATTCGCCAGATACTCTGGTTAGCATTCTTAAGCGCAATGAGTTGCAATATTTCTTCCATAGGTCAAGAGAACCATGATTTAAAATATCTTGATTTTTGAATCCAACTTGAACACCTGAAGCTACAGAGATTGAGTTAAGTTCATCTGAGAATGCTTTCAAATCATCAAGCATTTTAGTATAAACTCCAGCTGCATCATCGTAGGCCGCATAAGAGGCTCCGTAGTTCCCATTGTTTGTGCTTAGCATACCTGCTTTACTAAAAGGGATATCTCCATGAAGGTCGACATTCTTTTCGGTATGATCATACAAATAGATCGTAGCCGCAATCATAAAGATTCGTTTAGACGTTTGATCAGCTGTTGATTGAGCGGCATAAACGCTTTGGAATGCTCTGTATTGTGCTAGGAAGTTATAGTAACTACCCCAGATTGCTCCGATTGAAGCTGCTCCAGGAACATACTGAGCACCACCATTTTGCCAGCCAGTCGCTTGCGTATAATGTTCAATAGTAGTTCGTAGGACTACGAAATAGTTCCAATAATTTGGAAGGACATAATCCTGATTTGCAACCATGAAACCAGCAAATTGCTTTTCAACAGTTGTTGTCGAAATTTTTGTTGGATCTGGGTAAGAAGCTGCAAATTCGGATTTCTTACAAGAAGAGACCAATCCGAGTGCTGCAACAGCAAGTATTATAAATATTTTTTTCATATCTTAAATGTTATTAAAATTTATAAATGGACTTAGAAACTTGCCCTTAGCATGATACCATAACTTTGGGTCGATGGGTTCTGACCTGCGTTGTTAACATTCTGGTACCATCTTGATCCGGCAGTTGTAGCCTCAGGATCTACGTCTTTAAGCGTTCTGTAGATGTAGAATAAGTTACGACCATAAACTGAAACTCTAAGTTTAGTAGCTCCAATTTTATGGATAAGGTTCTTAGGTAGGTCATAACCAATAGCAATCTCTCTCATCTTGAAGAAGCTATTCTTTTTGATGTATAGCTCATAACGAGATTCACTGTATTGAGGACCTCCCCAGTTGTAAACGTTCCAGTAGTAATAAGCTTGAGATACGATGTTTTTATTTTGCGTGCCATCAGGATTAACCCCGTCAAGCAACATACCATCATTGTATACTCTCTCTCCATTTGGTCCTGCACTGTTTGATGTTGCAATACCTGGTTTCGATCCATCATTTCCTTGGTTATAATAGCTTAAACCACCATGTTCCTTGTCCATTGCAGTTAAACTTATTGGGGTCAAACCTCGGCTTGTCATCCAGTTGATACCTGTTGGCATCGTATAACCACCTAGGCGGAAGTCAACCATCGCATCTAAAGAGAAGCTCTTGTAAGTAAAGGTATTGAAAATACCACCCGTCGCTTTTGGCAATACGTTACCAATTTTCTTTAAATGATCAGCATCTAATTGATAAAGACCATCAGATCCAATTAATTTTTGTCCTGCTGTGTTAGTCAATACAGCATGTGCATATAGATCTCCCATTGCTTGTCCAACAGTTGATTTTAATACGGCTGCATTTCCATCATAATCCGCATGGATTAGTTCAGGTGCGTTATTTGCTAATTGTTCGATCTTATTGGTATTGATAGCCCAGTTAATTCCAGGCTCCCATTTGAAATCACCTGTTTGAATCGCAGTCCCATTGATGGCAACTTCAAGACCTGTATTTCTCATGGTTCCAATGTTTGTTAGAACTGATCCTGCTCCTGAAGAAACAGGCAAGGTCAAAGGAAGAATTTGGTCTCTTAATTGTGCATTGTAGTAAGCAATGTCTAAACTCAGGCGATTTTTAAACATCTTCGTTTGTAGTCCGAATTCAATCTCGTGCTTTTTCTCTGGACGGATTCCATCGTTACCCATATTCCCTGGTAGTTGTGTGTAAATAACTGGAGATCCTCCAGCAGCTATCACACCTAACGTGTTTTGGTTGTAGGCCACATTGGCAGCATATTGAGAAGGATAGTTACCTACAATACCCCAAGAAGCGCGAAGTTTCGCGAAGCTGATGAATTCAGGTAATTGGTATGCTTCTGAAAGAATAAAGCTTGAGTTCAATGATGGATATACAAAAGTATTGTTCTGTGGAGCCATTGTAGAATAGCGGTCACGACGAACATTTCCTTCAAGGAATAAATAATCTTTATAGTTTAAGTTTGCTGTACCGATTAATGCATCTGATACAGATGAACCTAATGAGCCACCAGCATAAGCGGTGTTAACAGACGATGAAATATCAAAGCGATTTTCAACGCTTAATCCACCATTCGTTCCCACTGAAGTGGTAATGTAGTTTTGTTTTTTAGCAGTATAACCACCCATGACACTTAATTCAAGATCTGAAGTAAGTTTTTTGGTGTAGGTTAACAGTGCATCACCATAGAAAATATTGTCTTTGTAGTTCGACAATCCGAAGTAGCCAGAGTTGTAAAATAAAATTGGTTGCTCACTTCTGTTGCGGTCTTCAGTTTTACGTGAAGTAACATCCGTTGCAAAACGAGTACGTAATTTTAAGTTTTTTACAATTTCGTAGTTAAGAGTAACGTTACCAATTAAACGGTCGTTATACTCATCTTCATTATTGGTTTTAACTCTCCATACAAAGTCCATCAAGTCGCCTTTGAAGCCATTGTACTTGATATTTTCATTTGGGGTCATGCTCTGACCGCCACCGGTTTGGTAACGCCATCCTTGACTCGTTTGATATTTATTTAAGTACCAGTTACCATTGTCGAATGTTCCCATCATACCAGAGAAGTTATTCACTAAACGGTCTGTAGAATATGGACGGTTAGTGATATGACCATTCATATAGCTTAGGTTGATATCAACAGAGAATTTTTTGTTGAAACGATAGGTGCTATTCAAGTTGAAGTTGTTCTTAGCATCTTTTGCTCCAATACTCACGCCTTCGTTGTCTGTGCGTGTAAATGAGAAACGGGTATTTGAGTTTTCAGTTGAATTTGAAAATGCAAAATTGGTATTTGTACTTACAGCAGTTTGAAACAAGTTTGCAACTCCATTCGGTTGTGCCGAATATGGTCTCATCACACCATCCCATGCCATTACTGGTAGTCCATCGAATTTAGGACCATAATTGATAGAGCGATCAAGTATCTGACGAGTATCGGCACCATTGATGATTGAGTGGTAGAAACCATCCGCAGATTGTGTGTTAGAGATTACGTTAGGTTGTGCACCCGCGCCTCTTACATTCTGATATTTTGGCAAATAGGCAACATTGTCAACAGTTGTTGATAGGTTTGCATCTACGACAAATCCTTTTCTTCCTTTCCCGTTTTTAGAAGTTACAAGGATTACCCCATTCACCGCTTCTGAACCATAAAGAGCAGCTGCAGACGCACCTTTTAAGACTGAAATAGACTCAACATCTTCAGGGTTGATATCTAATAATCCTGTACCTCTTAGACGTTGGTCGCCCCAATAGTTCCCATTGTTGTACTCGCCATCACGAATTGGAACTCCATCCATTACAATAAGTGGTTGAGTTTTTCCAGTGATTGAGCTAATACCACGAATAACCATGTTAACACCAGAAGTTGAACCTCCTGGGCTAGCTGAAATTTGAAGTCCAGGTGCCTTGCCATAAAGTGCTGTTGCAAAGTTGGTTGGGCTGGCTTTGATAATCTCATTTGAAGTTACAGTAGTAGTCGCATAACCAAGTGCTTTGTCTTTTTTGGAGATACCCAAAGCTGTAACTACAACCTCACCCAATTTCGCTTCTGCACTTGAGATTTTGACGTTAATTGAGGATTGGTTTCCAATTGCTACTTCCTTTGAAGTGAACCCAACAAAGGAAAATACCAATGTTGTTGAATTAGCAGGTGCTGCTAATGTAAACGCACCATTCATGTCAGTAGTGGTGCCAATAGTTGTTCCTTTAACAACAACTGTTACCCCCGGAATTGTTGTACCGTCTTTTTCATCCGCTACTTTACCGGTGATTGTTTTTTGAGCGAAGGCAGACTGCCATGAGCAGAAAAAGCCTATCGTCAAGACAGTCAATAATAAAATTTTACGCATACGTTTTTAATTTTAGTTTAATTCTGATAATTAATATAGATTTCACTTTAGTTTCATCGTATTGCTACGATGTTAATCTTCAATTTTGCTTCAAAATTGAAGATTATAGGGTTGTTTTCCAGTCTTTTTTAATCCCTTATTATTTTTAAAGATTAGGTTATTATTAGATTTATTTTCTTGATTAAAATTCATACTCAGTGAATCATTGATTAGGTAAAATTCACTTCGTTAAAGACTTTTTTAAAGATCATTTCTGAAGTTCCTAAAAGAGCTGTTTGATCGCCCATCTCAGAAATAAGAATTAGAGTACTCTCAGAAATTTTTTCTAAGCAAAATCGATTTAACGATTGTTGGATAGGAGATAGAACATATTGTTTTGCCTTCGAAAGCGGACCACTTAAAACAATGGCTTCTGGATTAAGAAGCTGAATGATGTATGAAAGGCCTTTCCCCATAGCGCTCCCAATATCGTTTAACACAGTGATGCAAAATTCATCACCTTCTCGGGCTGCTTTAATAACATCCTCAGGTGTTAATGCGTCAGGCTGGGTTTTAAATTTGGTGATCACCGACGATAGTTCATTTTTAGCAATTCCTTCCTTAACCCTACGGATAATGGTATTTGAGGAAGCAATTGTCTCTAGACACCCTCTCTTGCCGCATATACAAAGTTCGCCATTTTCTACAATTGGAATATGAGAAAACTCACCTGCAAAGCCATTTTTCCCATTGCACAGTTCTCCGTTAATAAATATCCCAAGTCCTAGACCCCAACTCCAGTGAATGATGATGGCATCTTTAAAATCTTTTGCTGCCCCAAAATGGAATTCGCCATGCGCGTGCATTCTTGCATCATTGTCGACATAGACAAGTTTATTGAACTTCTGTCGGAGTTCTTTTCCAATGTTGGCTTTCTTCTTATCCTTTATGGTGTAGTTGATTCCCGCTTTCGAATTAATCAATCCTGGCATATCAACTCCGATGCCATATATTTTTTGATCGGGGATATTTTGGTCTTTAATTAGCTGTTGAGCAGCATTGTATAATTTATCTACAAGTAATGGATCATCAATATGGGTATCAATCTCAACGATCGGGGTAACAAATTTGTGGTACGAGTCTAGAATGGCCATGCTTGCAGAGAACCGCAAGAAATCACATGATATTACATAGTATCGCTCTTCTGGCAATCCATATAAACTTGGTCTGCGTCCCCCTTTCGATTCTCCGATGCCAAAATTTTTCACATAACCTGCAGCAATTAGGTCATTGAGCAAAACGATGCATGTGGGCAAACTAATTTTAAGTTTTTGACTAAGAATTGGAGCTGAAGTGCATCCATTTTCCCGCAATAGAATTAATATTTTCTTCTTTTGCCTGGCCTTATTAGTCTCCGGAATGGAGGCGTTTTTTAAGCTTAAGTTGGAGTCTTGGTTCATTTTTTTATCGTTTCTAAGCACGAAAGTTTAAGTAAAATTTTCATTTGCTTGGCGAAGATAATTAAATTTTTAATAATCTATTTATGATTTATTAACAATTTAATAATAAATTTTTAAAAATCAAAAAGTGTATCGCATTTAAATGTGCCTTTTACAGGGCGCCTAAGGGGCTCATTGTCATAATAAAGAGCCTTGGGATAGATTGTTCCTAATTTAAAAGTCAAGGGAAAGTTGCGGATCGATAAGTTTAAAACTTTTGCGGTGGTGGGGGGTGATGCCAAAACGCTGAATAGCTTCGCGGTGTTGCATGGTCGGATAGCCCTTATTTTGACTCCATCCATAGTTTGGATATTGGGTGTTAATTGAATTCATGAAATCATCACGGTAGGTTTTGGCGAGAATCGATGCTGCTGCAATCGACAAGTATTTTCCGTCTCCTTTAATGACCGTTGTATGGTCGATGTTTTCAAAGTTTTTAAACCGATTTCCATCTACGATAATATGAGCTGGACGGATGGTAAGTTGAGCAAGTGCTCGATGCATCGAAAAGATTGAGGCGTTTAAAATATTGACTTCATCAATCTCTTCATTGGTATAGCTGCCAACAGCCCATGCTAATGCTGAAGCTTCAATGATGGGTCGTAAGCTGTAGCGCTGTTTTTCTGTTAGTTTTTTTGAGTCGGTTAGGAGCTCTGACTTAAAATCATCGGGCAAGATAACGGCAGCTGCAAATACAGGTCCGGCTAAACATCCCCGACCTGCTTCGTCGCATCCTGCTTCAATTACTCCATTTTTTAGGTTATTCAGTAACATGAATTAAATCAGTCTGATTACAATTATCACTTAATTCTGGCTAAAGTAGAACTCAATTTTATAAGTAGCAAATATTTGGACGAACTTATGCTACCCCTTGATTTTATTGATTTTTAACATTTTGAAAGCGATTGTTAAATTTTTTAAATCATTTCAAGATGGTTTTTCGACAATTTTTTTCTTATATTTCGTGCAGATTACATCTAAATTAGAGATGAATTTGGACCAAACTAAACACATAAATTTTTCTGAAGAGCTTTTCATTTTCCAGCGCATGGCAGATGGGGATCATCATGCTTTGCGGTTTTTCTTTGATAAGTATTATGAAGATCTATGCAACTTTGTCAACCTTTATCTCCACGATAAAACGGCTTCTGAAGATATTGTCCAAGATATTTTTGTCTATTTCTGGGAAAAAAGAGCTGAAATTAAGATTGAATTTTCTGTTAAGGCATACTTGTTAAGCGCTTCTCGGAATAAATACCTCAACTATATTAGGTCAGAAAAGAGTCATCAGATAATTAGTCATGAAGTGGTTTTAAGCCATGAGCGTTATACGAGTCCTGAAGATACTAAACTTGATTTCCAGACTATTTCGCATTATGTAAACGGAGCAATCTCAAATTTGCCACCGAGATGTCGTGAAGTATATCGACTTCATAAAGAGGAAGATCTCTCTATTCGAGAAATTGCTCTTAAGATGGACATTGCCGAGAAGACTGTTGAAAACCAAATGACCATCGCTATCAAGAAATTAAGACAGCAGCTTGTCCCTTACTACAAGGAAATTTTTGCCATGATTACGATTGGACTTTTGAGCTAATTGTAGGGGGAGATTTTAGACGAACAACTACTTTTTAATTCGATTCAATCCCAGAATATCTGCCAATTTTCCTATTAATCATTAAATAATTGATCATCATTTGGGGGGTCTGACCGATTAAAGTGACTTATGTTTAAATAGGGTATATTCAAATGACGGAACTAAATTACAAAGATCTTATAATCAAGGAATTAAAAGGAAAGGCTTCTTTTGAAGAGTCACTGCAGTTAAGCAGATGGGTTAACGAGAGCCTTGAGAATCAAAATTTCTACGCTGGACTGTGGTCTGCTTATGCCTTATCTTCTCCAGATGTGGAACTTGTAAATCCAGATAAAGTTTTGGGCTGGTCGAAAATTCTGACTAAAATTTCTGCTCCTACTCCCCGTTTCTCATGGATTAATAAATATACAAAGCTTACAGCTGCGGCAGTTCTCTTTTTTCTTATTGGGGTTGGGTTTCATTATTTAACTACTGAAAGGAGCAAAGTATCTGCGGAGTTTTTAAATCAATATGCAACTGTTATAGTACCCGAAGGTCAGAAATCGATGATTGTCTTGCCTGATGGCTCTAGCGTTTGGCTTAATTCGGGCTCCACGTTTAAATATAAAACCAGTTTTAATGCTCAAATTAGAGATGTTGAGATTGAAGGTGAAGCCTATTTTGATGTCAAGAAGGATAAGGCAAGGATGTTTCGTGTGAAAGCGGGCGGTTCATTTGTAGAAGTTTATGGTACTGCCTTTAACGTGAAGAGTTATAAAGAAGAGAAAAAATTAGAGGTAACTGTTGAGCATGGTAATGTTGGAGTTATCAAAGATGGCACACAATTAGCGAATCTTTTAAAAGGCGAGCAAGCTACGGTGCTCGGAGATACCAAGGAGGTTGTGCTGAAAGACGCGAAGGTTGATGTTGTTACGGCATGGAAAAATAATGAACTTATTTTTGATGGTATGCCTTTCGAAGAGGGGATCAGATATTTAGAGCGCTGGTATGGTGTTACGATAAAGATTGAGGAAAAGATGAAGCGGAGACATAACTATACTTTTAAGGTGAAGACAGAATCACTCACCGAGTTATTGAAATTATTGCAAGTGATTACACCACTTGACTATAAAATAGATGGAAAGAATGTAACAATTAAATATGCTAACTAGTACTAAACCTGAAATTATTTTGCCTATGCATTGAATTTTAAGTCGAAAGGATACAGGCTCGCCAAAGTGGCAAACTTGTAAGATCAAATTAACTATTAATTATTTATCCGTATCTTATTATGCATTTATTGGCGTTTATGCATGATAGTTAAGATGCAACTTAAACTTTATAAGAGTATGAAAAAAAACGACCAATGTGAGGGCCGGCATTTGTTTAAGCTCCCGATCATTAAAATTCTTATGACTATGAAACTAATCATTGTAATGGTTTGCTTTAGCGGTCTATTAAGCAGTTTTGCGGCTACCTATGCGCAGAACACAAAAATGACCATGAACCTAAAAGGG
>Ga0209829_10000780_pt1 | contig 27749 bp, 31 predicted proteins | sample C_140205_EF_Meta_FD_187311 | JGI IMG/M metagenome (GOLD analysis project Ga0209829, IMG submission 187311) | Freshwater microbial communities from Lake Croche, Canada to study carbon cycling - C_140205_EF_MetaG (SPAdes) (version 2) | ecosystem: Environmental > Aquatic > Freshwater > Lake... | reverse complement strand
TGCACCGATGCGGTGGCGGCGTTTGTGCGGGACGCCAGGATCTCGGACGGCCTTCTCACCTGCTTCGTCCGTCACACTTCGGCCTCGCTGGTGATCCAGGAAAATGCCGATCCGGATGTGCAAAGGGATTTGCAGGATTTCTTCGCGCATCTGGCCACCAGCGGTCCGCGCTTTCGCCACACCGCCGAAGGACCGGACGACATGCCCTCGCATATCCGTGCGGCGCTGACACAGACCAGCATCGGGATTCCGCTCCACAAGGGGCGGCTGGCGCTGGGCACCTGGCAGGGGATTTACGTGTTCGAGCACCGCGCCGCGCCGCATCGTCGCGAAGTGGCGCTGCACATTATCGGAGAATAATCCTCACCCTTCGACAGGTTCAGGGTGAAGATTAGAGAGGGGCGTGGGCTAAAGCAGTCCGGCCGTCGTCGCCAAGTCTTTGAGCGAGGTCTCGGGCCGCGCGCCGTAATGCGAAATCACTTCCGCCGCCGCCAGTGCGCCAAGGCGGCCGCAATCGGCCAACCCCTTGCCATGCGTCAGGCCATACAGGAAACCGGCGGCGAACTGATCGCCCGCGCCGGTGGTGTCGACCACGCGGCTGACCGGCGCGGCGGGAATCTCATGCACCACGCCTTCCTCGACAATGACGCAGCCCTTGGCCGAACGGGTGAGGGCGGCGATGCCGCCCCACTTCTTGGCGCCGGCGATCACGCCGTCAAAATCTTCCGCCTCGAACAGCGCCTTGGCTTCATCTTCGTTGGCGAACAGGATGCCGACATCCTTGTCCAGCAGATGCAGAAATTCGTCGCGGAAACGGCCGACGCAGAAACTGTCGGACAGCGACAGGGCAATGCGCCCGCCAGCGCCCTTCACCGCCGCGATGGCCTTACGCGAAGCCTGCTTGGCCTGTTCCTCGTCCCACAGATAGCCTTCGATATAGAGCACGCGGGCCGACGCGACCTGTTCTTCGTCCACGTCGTCCGGCGTCAGTTCACGGCAGGCGCCCAGATAGGTGCTCATGCTGCGCTGGCCGTCCGGGGTCACCGCGATCAGGCAGCTGGCGGTGGTGGACCCTTCGCGGGTGGCATGGGTGGTGAAGGTAATGCCTTGCGCCGACATGGACTTGGCGAAAACCCCGCCCAGCCGGTCGTCGAACACCTTGCCGACATACACGCCGTTGCCGCCCAGCGAGGCCAAGCCCGCCAGGGTGTTGGCGGCGCTGCCGCCCGCCACTTCATGCAGGCTGCTCATGGTCTGCTGGTTGTCGGCCAGCACCTTGAGCAATTCCTTGGCGCGGAATTCATCGATCAGGGTCATGCCGCCCTTGGCGATGCGATGGTTTAGCAGGAACCGGTCGTCCACCGAGGCGATGACATCTACAATGGCATTGCCCAGGCCGGCGACATCATATTGCTGCGGCATGCGAACCCCCGAAAATTGCTTGGCCCCGCTTACACGCGGGATGCACCCCCGTGCAAGCATTTCACTTGTTCGCCCGGCAGGGGTGGTGCAGAAGGCGAGAGATGTTCCGCCACCTCGCCCTTCTCGTGACAGTCCTGGCCGTTGCCGGCTGCGCCGCCAAAGGCCCCGCGCAGCCTGTGTCCCAAGCCAGCCGCATTCCGGCCGCCCCGCCGCGCGGGGAACCGGGCCAATACATGAACCTAGCGGCCACCGGCCTGACGGCGGCGCTGGGACGTCCCGCTTTTGTGCGCAAGGACGGCGCCACCGAGATGTGGCGCTATGACGGGGCGGCCTGCCGCGCCTTCTTCTTCCTGTATGGATCGCCCTTGGCGGTGCGCCATGTCGAGACCTTGCCGCATGGGGCGCAGAACGCCGCCGACATGGCCTGCCTTACCGCCTTGCGGTCTTCGCCCCCGAAGACTTCTTAAGGGTCTTCGGCTTTTCGTCCGGCAATTCCCTGGTCTTTTCCTTGAAGCGGCACTGGTCGCGCACCACGCAGGTGGGACACAAAGGCTTGCGCGCAATGCAGGTATAGCGCCCGTGCAGGATCAGCCAGTGATGGGCGTGGCTCTTGTAATGGGGCGGCACGATCTTCTCGAGCGCGAACTCCACTTCCAGAACGTCCTTGCCTGGCGCCAGGCCCGTGCGGTTGGAGACGCGGAATATGTGCGTGTCCACCGCGATGGTCGGTTCGCCGAAGGCCACATTCAGCACCACATTGGCGGTCTTGCGGCCAACGCCGGGCAATTCTTCCAGTGCGGCGCGATCCTTCGGCACCTGGCCGCCATGCTTTTCAACCAGGATTTTGGCCGCCGTGATCACATTCTTCGCTTTGCCGCGATATAGACCGATGGTCTTGATGTGTTCGATCAGCCCAGCCTCGCCCAGCGCCAGCATCGCTTCTGGTGTTTTCACCTTTTTGAACAAGGCTTTCGTCGCCTTGTTCACGCCCTTGTCAGTCGCTTGCGCCGACAGCGCCACCGCCACGACCAGGGTGTAGGGATTGACGTAGTTGAGTTCAGTCTTTGGCTCGGGGTCCAGCTTCTTCAGCCGCGCAAAGAACTCTTCAGCCTCCGCAGCGCTGAATTTCTTCACAGGCCAAGAACGTCCGTCATGGAATACAGGCCCGGCTTCTTGCCATGACCCCAGCGTGCTGCCGTCAACGCGCCGTGCGCAAAGATGGAACGGTCTTCCGCCGAATGGGACAGCGTGATGCGCTCGCCGGTGCCGGCAAAAATCACCGAATGCTCGCCGACGACGGAGCCGCCGCGCAACGTGGCAAAGCCGATATCGCCATCCTTGCGCGCGCCGGTATGGCCGTCGCGCGACTTGACCCAGTTCTTTTCCAGCGTAATGCCGCGCCCCTTGGCAGCGGCATTGCCCAGCAACAGCGCGGTGCCGGACGGCGCATCCACCTTGTTGCGATGGTGCATTTCCAGCACCTCGATGTCGTAATCGCTCAGCGACCGGGCGGCGCGTTCCACCAGCGCGGCCAGCAGGTTCACGCCCAGGCTCATATTGCCGGACTTCACAATCACGGCATGGCGGGCGGCGGCCTGGACGCGGGCTTCGGCCTTGGCATCAAAGCCAGTGGTGCCGATGACATGGACGATGCGTGCCTGGGCGGCGAGATCCGCCAGCATGGTCGACACCATGGGCGTGGTGAAATCCACCACGGCTTGCGCATGCGCCAGCAGCGGCAGGGGATCGGCGGTCAGCTTGATGCCGTTGGGTTGCATGCCGGCCAGGGTGCCGCTGTCCAGCCCCAGGTTGGGATGGCCTTCCATTTCCAGCGCGCCGCACAAGGTCATGCCGTTGCCCTGCGCGATCTCGCGAATGAGCGTGCGTCCCATGCGGCCGGACGCGCCGGTCACGACGATCTTGAGTTCAGACATGACGTCCCCTCTTGGACCCCAATTCAGACTTGAGTATCGACGTTTCCGGTCTGGGCGGGCATTTCTTTTTTTGCAACCGTGACCATGGCGGGGCGCAGGAGGCGTTCCCCGATCATGAAGCCGGTCTGCACCACATCCACGATGCTGCCGCCGGGCTTGCCGGCCGCGGGCACTTCGGCGATGGCCTGATGCAGGTTGGGATCGAACTTGCCGTCGCTGGTATCGATCGGCTTGACGCCATAACGCTCCAGCGCCTGGATCAGCTGGCGGTCGGTGGCTTCCACGCCGTCCAGCACCGCCTGAACCTGGGCATCTGCGGCAGTGCGCACGTCGGCGGGCACGGCCGCCAATGCGCGGGCGAAATTGTCGGCAATGGCCACCATGTCGCGCGCGAACTTGGTCACGGCATACTGGCTGGCGTCGGCCTTTTCCTTGTCGGCGCGGCGGCGGATATTCTCCACCTCGGCCAGGGCGCGCAGCCGCTGGTCCTTGAGGGAGTCCACCTCGGCCTTCAACGCCTCCAGCACCGCGAATTCGGCGGCATGGGGGTTTTCGGAATCGGGCAGTTGCATGGGTTCGTCGGTCATCACAGTCTTCCTTGAAGGCGCGTTCTTAAGACTTAAGCGAGCAGTCGTCCAATGACTTTGGCGGTATGGTCCACCATGGGGATGATGCGGCCGTAATTCAGCCTGGTCGGCCCCAAAACCCCGATAACGCCCACGATCTTGCCCTGGGCATTGGCATAGGGGGCGGCCACGATTGAGGAACCGGACAGCGAGAACAGCCGGTTCTCCGAACCGATGAAGATGCGGACCCCCGCGCCGTCCTTGGCCAGTTCCAGCAGCTGGATCAGGTCGGCCTTGCGCTCGATATCCTCGAACAGGGTGCGGATGCGCTCCAGGTCGGCCTGGTCGTCCAGAAGGTTCGCGGCGCCGCGCACGATCAGCACCTTTTCAGGACCGGCCAGGGTTGCCAGCCCCGCGGCCACGACCTTGGCGGTCAGCGTGTCCAGTTCGCGCTTTTCGCCGTCCAGCTCGGCCAGGATCTCGGCACGGGCGGTGTCGATGGTGCGGCCGCGCAGCCGCGCGCCCAGATAATTGCTGGCCTCCTGCATGGCCGAAACCGGCAGGCCCACGGGCGTGTCGATGACGCGGTTCTCCACCTGGCCGTCTTCGCTGACCATGATGACCATCGCCTTGCCCGGCGCGACGGCGACGAATTCCACATGCTTCAGCGCGCTGTCCTGCTTGGCGGTGACCATCAACCCGGCGCAGCGCGACAGGCCCGCGAGGCTTTGGGTGGCCTGGGTCAGCATGTCCTCGATACGCTGGCCGCTGCCGGACATGCGCGCCTCGATGGCGACGCGTTCGTCCGGCGCCAGCTCGCCGATTTCCAGCAGCCCGTCGACGAACAGGCGCAGGCCTTTTTCGGTGGGGGCGCGGCCCGCGCTGGTGTGCGGGGCATAGAGCAGACCCATGGATTCCAGGTCGGCCATCACATTGCGGATGGAGGCCGGAGACAACGCCAAAGGCAGCCGCTGGGACAGGGTGCGCGACCCCACCGGCTCGCCCGAGGCCAGAAAGGCCTCCACCAGATGGCGAAAGACCTCCCGGGGCCGGTCGGTAAAGCCTTGGGGCATCAGGAAGGGGGAGCGGGTTTCTAGGCTCAAGCTATTGAAAATCCTGATAATTCTATGATCGGTTGCGCAGCGGGGACGGCTGCCTGTAGGTAACGCTTCAACTTAGCAGACCCATATATGAGGCTCCATGCGCCCTTCCAACCGCGCCCACGACCAGATGCGCGCCGTTTCGCTCACCCCCGGTTTTTCCCGTCATGCCGAGGGCTCCTGCCTGGTCAAGTTCGGCGACACCCATGTGCTGGTCACCGCCAGCCTTGAGGAAAAGGCGCCGCCCTTTCTGAAGGGCTCGGGCAAGGGCTGGGTGACGGCCGAATATGGCATGCTGCCGCGCTCGACCCATGACCGCATGCGCCGCGAAGCGGCCGCCGGCAAGCAGTCGGGCCGCACCCAGGAAATTCAGCGCTTGGTCGGCCGCTCGTTGCGCGCGGTATGCGATCTGTCGGCGCTGGGCGAACGCCAGATAACGCTCGACTGCGACGTGCTGCAGGCCGATGGCGGCACCCGCACCGCCGCCATCACCGGCGGCTTTGTCGCGCTCAGCCAATGTGTCGCCTTCATGAAGAAGATCGGCATGGTGTCGGCGCCGGTGATCAAGGATCACGTCGCGGCGATTTCCTGCGGTATCGTCAAGGGCGAAGCGGTGCTGGACCTGGATTACGACGAAGACTCCACCGCCGAGACCGACGCCAATTTTGTGCTGACCGGCGCGGGCGGCCTGGTGGAAATTCAGGGCACCGCCGAAGGCGCGCCCTTCACCGAGGAACAGCTGGTCGCGCTGCTGCAGCTGGCGCGCAAGGGAATCGGCGAACTGGTGCTGCTGCAGAAGGACGTTCTGGCGTGAGACTGCCGCGCGGCAGCCATCTGGTCGTCGCCTCGCACAACCAGGGCAAGGTGCGCGAGATCAAGGCGCTGCTGGGTCCGCACGGCATCGTGGCCGAAAGCGCCGGATCGCTTGGCCTTGCCGAACCGGAAGAAACCGGGCTGACCTTTGCGGCGAATGCGGAAATCAAGGCGCATGCCTCTGCCAAGTGCAGCGGCCATGCCGCCCTGGCCGATGACTCCGGGCTTTGCGTCGATGCGCTGGACGGCGCGCCCGGCATCTTTTCGGCGCGCTGGGCCGGCCCCACAAAAGACTTCCGCATCGCCATGACCCGTATCCGTGACGAGTTGCGCCACAAGGGGCTGACCACCAGCGCCGCCAAGTTCGTCTGCGCCTTGTGCGTGGCGCTGCCCTCAGGCGAATCCATGATCTTTGAAGGCGAAGTGCATGGCCGCCTGACCTTCCCGCCGCGCGGCGATCACGGCTTTGGCTATGACCCCATCTTCATCGCCGACGGCATGGAAGACACGTTCGCGGAAATCGACCCGGCGAAGAAGCACGCCATGAGCCATCGCGCCAAGGCGTTTGAGAAACTGCTGCACTCCGGCATCTTCACCGAGAGTCTTTAGACTTGGCCTTCGGCGTTTACGTTCACTGGCCATTCTGCGCCGCCAAGTGTCCCTATTGCGATTTCAACTCCCATGTTCGCACCGCCATCGATGAAGATGGCTGGGTGGATGGCATCCTGTCCGAACTGGACTGGGTGGCGCAGCACCAATCTGAGCGCCCGGTGGTCGAGACCATTTTCTTCGGCGGTGGCACGCCATCGCTGATGTCGGGAAAATCGGTTGGGCGCGTTCTGAGCAAGATCGCGGCGCTGTGGCCGATGGCGAATGATCCGGAGATCACGCTGGAGGCCAATCCCGCCAGTACCGACGCAGCGCGCTTTGCCGATTACCGCGCCGCCGGCGTCAATCGCGTGTCGCTGGGGGTCCAGGCGCTGAATGATGCCGACCTCAGGAAGCTGGGCCGCCTGCATGACGTGGCCGAAGCCAGAGCGGCGCTGAAACTGGCGATGGCAAATTTCAGCCGGGTTTCGCTGGATTTGATCTATGCCCGCCCGGACCAGACCGATGCGGCCTGGCGTGAAGAATTGAATCAGGCGCTGTCCTTCGGCACCGATCATCTGTCGCTCTATCAACTGACCATCGAGCCGGAAACGCCGTACGCTCTGCTGCACAGGAACGGACAGCTGCAGATTCCGGACGAAGACATCGCCGCCGGGCTTTATGAAACGACGCAGGAATTGACGCAGGCTGCCGGCCTTCCCGCCTATGAGATCTCCAACCATGCCCGCCCCGGGCAGGAGAGCCGCCACAACCTGATCTATTGGCGTTATGGCGATTATGCCGGTGTGGGACCGGGGGCGCATGGCCGCGTCAATCTGGGCGGCAACCGCACTGCCACCGCCGCGATCAAGCTGCCGGAACGCTGGCGCGACACGGTGGCGAAAAGCGGCCAGGGCTTTGCCGAACAGGTCGCGATCTCCAATGAAGAAGCGGCGCGCGAACATCTGCTGATGAATCTGCGGCTGGCCGAAGGGCTCGACCTGGCGGCCTATGAACAGCGCTGGGGCGCGCGGCCCGATGCGGCGAAGATCGCCGCGTTGACGCAACAAGGCTACCTGACCCGAGACGGCGATGTGCTGACGGCAACGCCCAATGGGCGCTTGCTGCTCAATCGCGTGATTGAAGAACTGCTGAATTAGCCGGAGCGATCCTCATGCTTCGACAGACTCAGCATGAGGACTTTCGTTTCCTCACCCTGAGCTTGTCGAAGGGTGAGCGGGCGCTAAGAATTCTTGCCCTGGAACGTGGTCGGCGCAGGGCTGACCACCACCGGGCCGCTCGGCGTCATTTCCAGAACGGCCAACCCGCGCTCCGACGTGCCGTCATTATTGAAGCGGAAGATGCCATTGACCCCGGCAAAACCGTTGGGGTCCGCCAGTGCCGCCGCCGTGAAGCGGTGATAGGCCGGCCCTTGCGACAACAGCGCCACCAGCGACACCGCATCATAGGCCAGGCTTGCGATCTGCGCCGGGGCGGTGCCAAACGCCGCGCGATACTTGTCCACGAATGCGGCGTCGGCATTGGGCGTGGGCGCTGCGTACCAGCTGCCCTGCAGGCTGGATTCGCGTGCGATGGCCTTGTCATCGTCCCACAGGCCGGTGCCCAGCAGCTTGACCTTGTCGCGCGTCGCCCCATCCAGCGACAGGGTCGGTGCGATGGCGCGCAGGATCACGCCGCCCTGCGCGATCAGCACCGCATCGGCGCCGCTCTTGGCCACGGCGCTGGCGGGACCGGCCACGGCGCCGGCATTGGGCGCGAAGCTTTCCACATCGACCACTGTGCCGCGGGACGCGGCGACTGAATCGGTAAAGGCGGTCTTTGCGACATCGCCATAGGCGGTCTGCGGCACCAGCGCGGCGAACTGGTGATGGCCATTGGCGGCGGCGTAAGAGATCACCCGGCGCACTTCATTTTGCGGCAGGAAACTCAGCAGATAGGCGCCATTGCCCGCGACACCCTTCTCGGTGGAGAAGGCCAGCACCGGCACGGCGCGGTCGCGCGCGATGGGCGCAACCGCCGACACCGACGGTCCGAACAGCGGGCCGACAATGACCTCGGCGCCCTGGCTCAAAAGCTGCTGCGCGGCATCGGCGGCCTTGGCGCCGCCATTGCCTTCATCGGCGGTCATCAAAAGGATATTGTGGTTGCCGGCGGCGAACATCGCCAGTTCCGCGGCCTTCAGCATCGATCCGGCCAGGGCGCGGGTTCCCGCCGAGCTGCTGGTAAAGGGCAGGATGATCCCCACCCGCACGGGGGTGGCGCCATCGGCCAGGCCGGGCAGGCGCATATAGCTGGGCTGGTCGCGGTCCAGCGGATTGGACGCGATGGGTCCATGGGGCACCGCGATCATGGGCGGGGCCGGGGGCGAGGTTTCGGGCCGGGGCGTACAGGCGGCTATCGCAACAGCGGCGGCAATGGCACAAAAGCAGGACATGAAACGCATCGGGCAATCCTTGTGACGCGCGAATCTAAGCCTTCGGGTAAGCCGGGTAAATCGCCTGTTTTTGTACCGCCCGAACGCGGCGGTTTGGCGGCAGGCCTCTATATTCTGGCGACCCCGATCGGCAACGCCCGCGACATTTCCTTGAGAGCGCTGGAAGTGCTGAAAGTTTGCGACGTCATCGCCGCCGAGGATACCCGCGTCACCGCCAAGCTGCTGGCCATTCATGGCATCTCCCGGCCGCTGATCCCCTATAACGATCATAATGGCCAGCAGATGCGGCCCCAGATCCTGTCCCAGCTGGAACGGGGCGGGTTGGTGGCGCTGGTATCCGATGCCGGCACGCCCCTGGTGTCCGACCCCGGCTACAAGCTGGTGCGCGAGGCGATTGCGGCGGGGGCCAATATCGTGGCGATCCCCGGTCCCTCGGCGGTGCTGGCGGGCCTGACCCTCAGCGGCTTGCCATCCGACCGCTTCCTGTTCGCGGGATTTTTGCCGTCCAGGGCGGGCGAGCGCAAAAGTGCGCTGGAGGAATTGAAGGGTGTGCGCGCCACCCTGGTGTTTTTTGAATCGGCGCAGCGGCTGGCGGAGTCGCTGGAGGCGATGGCCGATGTGCTGGGCGACCGCCCCGCCGCGATGACCCGCGAACTGACCAAGCTGCATGAGGAAGTGCGCCGCGGGCCTTTGCGCGAACTGGCGGCGCATTATGCCAAGGCCGGGGCGCCCAGGGGCGAGGTCACGCTATTGGTAGGTCCGCCGCTGGAAGCGGTGGCTGACGACGCCAAGGTGGATGCCGCCCTGAAGGCGGCGCTGGCCTTCATGCCGGTCAAGGCCGCTGCCGAAATGATCGCCGGGCTGACCGATGGCTCGCGCAAGGCGCTCTATGCGCGGGCGCTGGAATTGAAAGATGGCGCCAAAAATTAAAGAGGATCGCCAGACGGCGCATCAGCGCGGTCACACCAGCGAAACGCTGGCTGCCCTGTGGCTGCGGCTGAAGGGCTACCGCATCCTGGCGCGGCGGCAGAAAACCCATGCCGGCGAGATCGACCTGGTGGCGGCCGCCCCGCTCGGCCCGGTCTGTTTTGTCAAGGTCAAGGCGCGGAAACTGGCCCGCACCGCGGCGGAATCGGTGGGCCCGGGGCAGCAGACTCGCATTGCCCGCGCCGCCTCCTTATATCTCGCCAGCCGTCCGGGCCTGGCCCGGCGCGGCGCCCGTTTTGATATCATCGCCATCGCGCCCAGGTCTCTTTCGGTGCATCACCGGGACGTGTGGCGGCCGGAACGTTTTTGAAAAGGTGTGACATGGCACTGACCGTCGCGATCCAGATGGACCCGATCGAGAAGATCGACATCAGCGGCAATTCCGATTTTGCCCTGGCGCTGGAAGCGCAAAATCGCGGTCATGCGCTGCTCTATTACGGGCCGCGTGACCTGAGCTTCCGCGACGGCAAGGTGACGGCGCATGTGCGCCCGTTGAACCTGCGCGCGGTGAAGGGCGATCATTTCGCGTTTGGTGAGCCCTTCGTCTACGACCTGTCCTGCGCGGACGTGGTGCTGATGCGCCAGGACCCGCCCTTCGACATGGCCTATATCACCGCCACCCACATTCTGGAGCGCATCCATCCCAAGACCCTGGTGGTGAACAACCCCAAGGAAGTGCGCAACGCGCCGGAAAAACTCTTCGTCACCGAATTCTCCGAGTTCATTCCGCCCACGCTGATCACGTCGGACCTGCGCGAAATCCGCAGCTTCCGCGAGGACCACAAGGACATCATCATCAAGCCGCTCTACGGCAATGGCGGCGCCGGCGTGTTCCGGGTCAAGCCGGATGACGAGAATTTCGGCGCCATCATGGAAATGTTCACGCAGTTCTACCGCGAGCCGGTGATCGTGCAGCGCTACCTTCCCGAAGTGCGCAAGGGCGACAAGCGCATCATCCTGGTGGACGGGGAGTTCGTGGGCGCCATCAACCGGGTGCCGGCGTCGGGAGAGGCGCGCTCCAACATGCATGTCGGCGGCCGCCCCGAAGCCACCGAGCTGACCACCCGGGAAAAGGCGATATGCACCGCGATCGGGCCAGCCCTGAAGAAACGGGGCCTCATCTTCACGGGTATCGACGTGATTGGTGACTATATGACCGAGATCAATGTTACCTCCCCGACCGGCATTCACGAGGTCCGGCGCTTTGGCGGCGCCGACATCGCGGGCCTGGTCTGGGACGCCATCGAAAGAATTCGCAAATGATCACCGTCCGCAAATCCGAAGACCGCGGCAAGGGCCATATCGACTGGCTGGATTCGCGTTTCAGCTTCTCTTTCGGTGACTATTACGATCCGGCCTTTGAAAGCTTCGGACCGCTGCGGGTCATCAACGAAGACTGGATCAAGGGCGGCGCGGGCTTTCCGCCCCACCCCCACCGCGACATGGAGATCGTCACCTACATCCTGGACGGCGCCATCGCTCACAAGGATTCCACCGGCGGCGGCGGCACCATCCGCCCCGGCGAAATCCAGCGCATGAGCGCAGGCTCCGGCATCGTCCATGCCGAATTCAACGCCAGCGCCACCGAGACCTGTCACCTGTTGCAGATCTGGATCATGCCGTCCAAGCGCGGCATCCAGCCCGGCTATGAGCAGAAGACCATCGATGCCGATGCGGTGCGCAACCATTTCGGCCGCATTGCCGCACCCGAACCGCGCGAGAATGAAGTGCGCCTGGTGCAGGACGCCGAAATCTGGGTGGCCAAGCTGGATACCGATGTCGAGGCGATCCATCCTTTATCGCAGGGCCGCAAGGCCTGGCTGCAGGTGGCCAAGGGCGAAGTCACGGTGGATGGAGAGGCGCTGAAGGCGGGCGATGCCGCCGCCATCACCGACCAGGCGCAAATCGCCGTGCGTTCAAAAGAGGCCAGCGAAGTGCTGCTCTTCGATTTGGCCTGATCACCAGTTCAACTGCGCCATCATGGCGGCGTAGAGGTTGATCCCGTCCCACAAGTTGCGCAGCCGCAGATTTTCGTTGGCGGCGTGCTGGTTGTTGTCGTGGTTGCCCAGCGGCAACCCGATGATCGGCACGTGGAACAGCTCGTCAAACAGGTTGATCGGCACGCTGCCGCCCATCATGGGCAGGATGGCGATGGGCCCGCCCGCGGCCTTTTCCGCCGCCGCGATAGCGCCCTTGGCGGCGGGACTGGTCATGTCGCTGCGCAGCGCCGGATAACCACCGCCCCAGGTCAGCTTGATGATGCGCGGGTTCGCCAGCCGGGTCGCCATGTCGGGCGTTTCCCGCACCACGATCCAGCCCCTGGCCTTCAGGAAAGCCTCGACCTTCTCCTGCACGCGCCGGGTGGTCTGGCCGGGCACCAGCCGGAAGTCCACCGACAGCACCGCATCCACCGGGATAGCGTTGTTGGCTTCCGCCCCGACCTGGCCGGAGCGAATGCCGCGGATATTGATCGACGGGCGCATAGTGCTGGCGGTGAGACCCTCGCCGCCTTCGGTGCGGGCGATGCCGAACTCTTTTTTCAGTCCGCCTTCCACATTCGGCAATCGCGCGATGGCCTCCCGTTCGGCGGCGCTCAGGGGACGAACATCGTCGGCAAAATTCGGAATGATGATGCGACCTTCGCCGTCCCGCATCTGGGTGATCAGTTCGGCGGCCATCGCCGCCGGGTTTGGCACCCAGTTGCCATAGTGCCCGTCATGCAGCGCACGCAGCGGGCCATAGATGGTGGCGTCCAGGCCCATGCTGCCACGGGCACCGAAATAGATTGTGGGCGTGCGCGACTGGTGCACCGGCCCGTCGCCGATCAGCCAGACATCGGCGCGCAGCTCATCCGCATGGTCTTTTAGGATGCCGTCCAGATGGGCGGAGCTGGCCTCTTCCTCGCCCTCCCACACCACCTTGATGTTGACCGACGGCTTGCGATGCAACGCCTTCAAGGCATCGAAGGCGGTCAGGAAGGCGATGATCGCGCTCTTGTCGTCGGCCGTGGCGCGGCCGAACAGGCGCCATTCGGGATTGAAGGGCGGTTTTGCCGCTTTCCAGTCCAGGTCCTTGCCCGCAAGACCATCGCGCATCACCGGCACGAACGGGTCGGATGACCATTGCGTGCGTGTGACCGGCTGGCCGTCATAATGGGCATAGAAAATCGCGGTGCGCCTGGCGCCGGGGCTTTTGAGCAGGCCATAGATGATCGGCGCAGATCCGCCGGCGGACCAGGACTTGGTCTCAAAGCCGCGCATCTTGAGCTGGCCTTCCAGGGCGGCGCCCGTCGCGGCTAGCCCCTGCGGATCGGCCGCTACGCTTTTCAGGCGAACGAGGGTCTCGAGTTGTCCGACGATGGCGGCTTCATGGGTGGCACGATAATCGTCCACCTGCGTGCGCAGATCCGCTGCGACGGCAGGACTTGCGATCAAAAAGGTGAGCGCTGCCGCCGCGAGGCGGTTCACTTCTTTGCCGCGATGACGCTGATTTCCACCTTGGCGCCGCGCAGCAGCTTGGCGACCTGCACAAAAGCACGCGCCGGATAGGGCGGATGGAAATAGCTGGCATAGACGGCATTCACCGCCGGAAAATCATCCACGTCGGTGACATAGACGGTGGCCGAGACCACATCATCCAAGGTCAGATTCGCGGCCTTCAGTTCCAGCGCGATATTGTCGATCACCCGCCGGGTCTGGGCGGCCACGTCCTGCTGGCTGTAATCGATCTTGCCGGCGGGATCGAAGGGCAATGAGCCCGACACGAACACCAGCTTGCCGCTCTGGATCGCCTGGGAATAAGGCCCGATGGCCTTGGGCGCATCCGGCGATTCAATCAGGACTTTCTCGGCAAAAGCGGGCGAAGCGCAGGCAAGCGTCAAGGCCAGCGCGAGTGTGAATTTGCGCATCGTGGTCCCCCAAAAAGAAGAAGTGATTACTTCGCTAAACCGAAGCGGCTCTTGTAACGGGCATCCATGTCCGAGAGCGGGAAATAGATGAACACGTCGGTGGTGCCGAACTGGCGGTCCACCACGGCGCCGTCGCCGATCATGCAGCCGGCGCGGACATAGCCCTTGAGCAGCGGCGGCAGGGTGCGCAACGCCTCGCGCGGATCGACCGCATCGGCGGGCAGGCGGTTCATGTCCACGAACAGCTCAGGCCGCGCCTTGATGCGCACCTTTTCGGGCATGGGGTGATGGTGATGCAGGTAGGACAGCGGCAGCGCCATTTCCGTTACATCGGTGCCGGGCAGGGAAGCGCAGCCGAACATCACGTCGATGTCGAAACGCGCGACGTAGGCCATCAGGCCTTTCCACAAAAGCTGCATCGTGCCGGGGCGCGAGCGATAGCTTTTCAGCACGCAGGAACGGCCCAGCTCCAGATATTTGGTGCCCGCGGGCAAGCCGTTCAGCATGCCCGACAGGTCATATTCGCTGGCGGTATAGAAGCCGCCGGCACGCATGGCGTCCTTCTCGCGCGTCAGGCGATAGGTGCCCACGACCAGCGGCTGGCCGTCTTCGTCATGGGCGTCGCGGTCCACCACCAACAGGTGGTCGCAGACATCGTCATACTTGTCGAAGTCGCGGCGTTCCTCGCGCATGCGGGGCGAGGGGATGGCGCTCATCTCTTCGTAGAAAACCGAATAGCGCAGGCGTTGGGCCTGTTCGATCTCGTGCTCGGTCTCGGCCAGGCGCACTTCCAGCGCGCCGGAGATGGCCAGTACCGGCCACTGCTCCATGCGACCCTCAAAAGGTCCGGCTTCGTAGATATTGACCACGGTCGTTCCTGTTCGGTGCGGCCAAGTCCCCCCGACTCACCGCACCCTGGCTCCTGTCAGGGGCATAGACCCCAAATGCGACAGTTTGACAATTTTACCCCATCCGCGGGGCGGCGGGCAATGGATTGTGACAGTGATTAAGCCGGGTTAATGGCGGCTTTTCTATGTTGCCGCTCCAGCAGGGCGAACATCACCACAGCGGGAACCCCCATGGCGCCGCAACCGATGAAAAACAGGGCATAGGCGTTCATCAGGCCTATTTGGGCGGTCAGCCCCTCGATCACCGCGCCGGAAAAGCCCTTGAGGAATTTCCCCGCCAGGGCATAGGTCGAGGACAGCAGCGCGTATTGCGTCGCGGTATAGCCCAGGCTGGTCAGGCTGGACATGTAGGCGACCAGGGTCACCCCCGCCACGCTGATGGCAAAGTCGTCAAAGGCCATGACCGCCGAAAAGGCCACCACGTCCGATCCGGTCAGGGTCATCAGGGCGAAGGCGGCGATCCCCAGCCCCTGCAGCAGCCCGCCCAGAATAAGCGCGCGCATATAGCCCAGCCGCAGGGAAAGAAATCCGCCCGCCGCCACGCCCGCGAAGATGGACGCGATGCCAACGGTCGCCCGCACCGCCCCGATCACGTCCTTGCTCAGGCCCACGTCATGGTAAAACGGGTTCAGCATCGGCCCGCGCACAAAGTCGGGCAGCCGGTACAGGCTGATCGCCAGCAGCATCAGCAGGGCTGCGGCGCCATGGGTCTTGAAGAAGATGATGAAGGGCCCCGCCACGGCATCGAAAAAGCCGCGTGGCGTCCAGAGCGGCTTTTCCTTTTCCTTCTGCGCCATCACCGCTTCGGCGCGTTCCGGCTCCCGCGCGATCAGGCTGGCGATCAAGCCGATGCCCATCGCTACGCCGCAGATGGTGTAGGACAGGGGCCAGCCCAGATGCTGGGCCGACACTAGGATAAGAGAGTCGGTGCAGAGCAGCGCGACGCGATAGCCGATGGTGTTGGCGGAGGTCAGAAGCCCCAGCTCGTCCGGGCTTTTGGCGATCTCGATCCGCCAGGCTGATATGGCGATGTCCTGGGTGGCCGATGCGAAAGCGACCAGCAGTGCACAGGCCCCAAGCACCGTCAGGCCGTGACTGGTTCCCACCATCGCCATGGCGATGAGACCGATCGCCGTGAGCACCTGGGACAGCGCCATCCAGCCCCGCCGCTGGCCCAGGAACTTGAGCGTGGGCACTCGGTCCAGCAGCGGCGACCAGGCAAATTGCAGGGAATAGGCGATGCCGACCCAGGAAATGAATCCGATGGCCTTGAGGGTGGTGCCTTCATCGCGCAGCCAGAAGCCGAACGTGTTGCCCACAAGCAGGAAGGGCAAACCTGACGAAAAGCCCAGCGCCAGCATCACCAGCACGCGCGGACTGAGATAATCCTTGAATGTGTGGCGCTTGCGCGCCGACGCCCCCGAAGCGGTCATGCCGCGACGATATGCGAACGCTCCTCGCTAGGGAACAGCATCAGGAACATTTCCTCCAGCTCGGCGGGGTCCACCGGCTTGGTCAGGAAGCCGTCCATGCCCGCCTCCTGGCAGACGCGCTTGCCGCCGTCCAGGGCATCGGCGGTCAGGGCCACGATGGGCGTGCGCCGCCGTCCGCTGCGCTGCTCGGCCAGGCGGATGGCGCGGGCGGCTTCGATGCCGTCCATGCCCGGCATGTGGATGTCCGTGAGCAGAAGATCAAATCCGCCATTCAGCATCGCCTGCACCGCGTCATTGCCGGTGGTGACTTCGGTGACGGTGTGGCCGCGGCGGCGCAGCAGCTCGCGGATCAGCATCATGTTGATGGGATTGTCCTCGGCCAGAAGGATGTGCAGGCCTTCTTCGGCGGACGGGGTGTGCACAATAGCAGGTCCCACGCTGCGCGCTTGTGGCGGATGGTCTTCCAGGAAGGGCGCGGGAATGGCGGGCGGATCGAAATCCGGCGCTTCGATTTCCCGCTGCACCACCGGCTGGTTCACCAGCGGCGGCAGGTCGTCGTGAATCTCCACGGGCACTTCGGCCACCGGCGCGATCTCGACGGGCGAGGGTGCTTCATACGGCTGATAGGCGGCCGGCGCATTGACGCGGCGGCTCAGGATCAGGCGCGTCACCAGCGAGGACTGGCGCACCGGCTTGACCAGGTAACCGGCAAAACCAAGGCTGCGCATTTCTTCCAGCGCGCCGCGCGCATTGGGTGTCAGCAGCACCAGCGCGGGGATCGAAGGATCGGGCTGCACCGTCAGGTCCGGCACATTGGTGGTGCCCGCATCAATCAGCACCGCATCGGTGGGGCCGGCCGGATCGGCGGGAATGCCGCCGGCCGCGGCGATCTGCAGATACATGCCTTCGCGCAGCGCCTTGTTGCGGCTCATTACCGCCACGCGCATGCCGGCCAGCGGCCTGCCGCCTTGCGCCGGGGTCACGACTTTGGCGGGCAGGGTGAACCAGAAGCAGGAGCCGCCCTCCGGGGCCGCGTCCACCGCGATCTCGCCGCCCATCGTGTCGACCAGCCGCTTGGAAATCGCCAGGCCCAGGCCGGTGCCGCCGAACTTGCGCGCATGGCTGGAATCGGCTTGGACGAATTCCTCGAAAATCTCCTGGCGCTTGGCGGGCGGCACGCCCACGCCGGTGTCGCGCACATCGAAGCGCAGCATCTCGCCCATCTGCTTGACCTCGACGCAGACGCCGCCGCGTTCGGTGAACTTCACGGCATTGCCCATCAGGTTGGTGATGACCTGACGCAGGCGCCCTTCATCGGCCATGATGGTTTGCGCCACGTCGGGTGCAACAATGGCGGTGACCTCCACGCCCTTGGCATGGCCGCGCGGGCACAGGAGCTCAGTGATGTTGCACATCATGGTGCGAAGATCGACTTCATCCTCGTCGAGCTGCAGCATGCCCGCTTCGATTTTCGAAAAGTCCAGTATGTCGCCGATCAGGGTCAGCAGCGCTTCGCCCGACTGGGTGATGGCTTCCGCATAGGTGCGCTGCTCGGGGCGCAGTTCGGTTTCCAGCAGCAGGCGGCCCATGCCCAGCACGCCGTTCATGGGCGTGCGGATTTCGTGGCTCATGGTGGCCAGGAAGCCGGATTTGGCGCGGCTGGCCTCTTCGGCATTGTCGCGCGCTTCAGTCAGCGCATCTTCCAGGATCTTGCGGTCGGTGATGTCGCGGCCCACGCTTTGCACTTCCACCAGCCGTCCATGGGAATCGCGCACCGCGAAATCTTCCCAGGAGATCCAGCGATAGCCGTTGGTGGTCTTCACATGCTGGTCATAGCGGGCGCGGTTACGGCCCGACTCCAGAAAGCTGCCGAACAGGGGTGCGCGGCTTTCCGGATGCGGCTCGGCCGCGAAGGGATAGCCGATCGCGCGCGCCGGATTGATCCCGAACAGCTTGAAGAAGGCATCGTTGCCATAGGTCAGGCGGCTGGCGCTGTCGCGGCGGAAGATGGCGTCGCCCTGCGCGTCCACCAGGCCCTTGTAGCGCGCCTCGCTCTGGTTCAGGCGCGCATTGATGGTGGCGGCATTCTTGAGCGAGACTTCCAGGCGCCCGGCGATGGTTTTCAACTGCGACGCCTGGCGCGACAGGGTCTCGCCGCGCTCGCGCGCCATCAAAAGCGTGTTGAGCACAAAGGCCAGCGCCACGGCCAGCAGCGCACCGAAACTGGCGGGCGAGATCAGGGTCAGCTGGCCCGTCAGCACGACATTGGCCAGCGCCGCCACCAGCATGACGCCGGCAACGCTGCCAAAAACGATGCGTATGATCCGCGCCAACACCTTCGGATACGGCCTTATTGCTGGGTTTCTCAGGACCAGTGTGCCCCCTGTTACCTTCAGAAACGCTTAAAGTTCCGGATGTTTTGTTAACCCGGTCGGGCGGGGGGGGCGGCAGGACCGATCGAATCCGAAAATATATTGAAAACAAAGGCTTGTGGCCAAGTTTCGGCACCGTCACAAAAGCTTTGCAAGACTGTGATGTTCGTGGCGTGGGCCGGGTGTGAATTGCGCCCGATTATGACTTCCCGGGGCCGTTTTTTGACAGATATCAGCTTGAGCGAAACGTCCGCCCTAACCGCCAGAGTCGAGACCGCGCGCAAGGCAGGTGCGGGGGATTTTCGCTTCCGCATGATGGCGCTGGCCGCGGCGTTGGCGGTGCTGGCGATCTTCGCCGGGGTCATCACCTCGCTGGTCGTCGGCTCCATGCCGGCCTTCAAGGAATTTGGCTTCAGCTTCATCACCACCGAAGCCTGGAGCCCGACCCGCGAACGCTTCGGCGCGCTGGCGCCCATCTATGGCACCTTGGTCACCAGCATCATCGCCATGGTCATCGCCGTACCGGTGGGTATCGGCATCGCCATTTTCCTCACCGACCTTTGCCCGCGGATGCTGCGCCGCCCGATCGGCATCGCGGTTGAACTGTTGGCCGGCATTCCCTCCATCATCTATGGCATCTGGGGCTTCTTCGTCTTCGCGCCCTGGTTCCAGCTGCATGTGCAGGAGCCGGTCGCCACCGCAACCGCCGACATCCCGGTGCTGGGCACCCTGTTCGGCGGCGTGACCTTCGGCATCGGCACCTTCACCGCCGGCCTGATCCTGTCGATCATGATCCTGCCCTTCATCTCGGCGGTGACGCGTGACGTGCTGGAAACCGTGCCCAGCGTGTTGAAGGAAGCGTCCTATGGCCTGGGCGCCACCAGCTGGGAAGTGATGTGGAAAGTCTGCCTGCCCTTCTGCCAGACCGGTGTGGTGGGCGGCGCGATGCTGGCGCTGGGCCGCGCCCTGGGCGAAACCATGGCCGTCACCTTCGTGATCGGCAACGCCCACAAGATTGCGCCCTCGCTGTTCGCGCCGGGCACCTCGATCTCAGCCAGCATCGCCAACGAATTCACCGAGGCGACCGGGGACCTATATCGCTCGGCGCTGATCGAGTTGGGACTTCTCCTTTTTGTCATCACCTTTATCGTCCTGGCCTGCGCCCAGCTGATGCTGCGTCAGATGGAAAAGGGCAAGGGGAAGTAAATGACGGTCGCGGCGTCGCGCACATCGAAAATGCTGTATTTCCGCCGCCGCCTGGCCAACACGGTGTTCATCGTGCTGTCCACCTGCGCGGCGATCTTCGGCCTGGTCTGGCTGACCTTCATCTTGGGCGGCCTTCTGGTGGACGGCGTCTCGGCGCTGTCGCCGACCCTGTTCACCGAAATCACCCCGCCCCCGGGCAGCAAGGGCGGCCTTGCCAACGCCATCGGCGGCAGCATCCTGATGAGCCTGATCGCGGTCCTGGTCGGCACGCCCATCGGGTTGTTCGCCGGCACCTACCTGGCGGAATATGCCCGCCACAGCCGGCTCGCTTTTGTGGTGCGCTTCGTCAACGACATCCTGCTGTCGGCACCATCCATCGTCATCGGCCTGTTCGTCTATGAACTGGTGGTCGTTCGCATGGGCCATTTCTCCGGCTGGGCCGGCGCCGCCGCCCTGGCCGTGATCGTCATCCCGGTGGTGGTGCGCACCACCGAGAACATGCTTCTGCTGGTGCCCAACGGCCTGCGCGAAGCGGCCAGCGCGCTGGGCGCGCCGCAGAATTTCGTCATCAAGCTGGTAACCTGGAAGGCCGCCCGCGCCGGCATCATCACCGGCATATTGCTGGCGGTGGCCCGCATATCCGGCGAAACCGCGCCGCTGCTGTTCACTGCGCTCGGCAACAGCGGCTGGAGCTGGGATGCCAGCGCGATGAACCAGCCGATGGCCAGCCTGCCGGCCGTCATCTACACCTTCGCCACCGGCCCCTATGAAGACCAACATTCCCTGGCCTGGGCCGGCGCGCTGCTGATCACCGCCACGGTCCTGGTGCTTTCCATCCTTGCCCGCCTGCTTGAAAACAAGAAACGGACCTGATCCATGGATACCGCAGTTCATCTGACCGCCGAACATCAGGCCGCCACTGCCACGGGCGACAAGGCCAAGATCGACATCAAGGATCTGAGCTTTTTCTACGGCGCCACCAAGTCGCTGAAGAACATCAGCCTGCCCCTGATGGAGCGGAAGGTGACGGCCTTCATCGGCCCGTCGGGTTGCGGCAAGTCCACTTTGCTGCGCGCCATCAACCGGATTTTTGAGCTGTATCCCAACCAGCGGGCCGAAGGCGAAGTCCTGATGGACGGCGAGAACTTGCTCAAGACCAAGGATCTCAACCTGCTGCGCGCGCGCATCGGCATGGTGTTCCAGAAGCCAACTCCGTTCCCCATGTCGATCTATGACAACATCGCCTTCGGCATCAAACTGTATGAACGCATCCCGCGCTCGGAGATGGATGGCCGCGTCGAATCCGCTTTGACCCGCGCCGCTTTGTGGGGCGAGGTCAAGGACAAGCTGAACGCCTCGGGCCTGTCACTGTCCGGCGGCCAGCAGCAGCGCCTGTGCATTGCGCGCAGCGTGGCCACCCGTCCCGAAGTGATCCTGATGGACGAGCCCTGCTCGGCGCTGGATCCGATTTCCACCGCCAAGGTGGAAGAGCTGATCGAGGAGCTGGCGGCCGACTACACCATCGTGATCGTCACCCACAACATGCAGCAGGCCAGCCGCGCCAGCGACTTCACCGCCTTCATGTATCTGGGCGAGTTGATCGAGTATGGGCCGACGGAAAAGATCTTCACCGCGCCCGACAACAAGCGGACGGAACAATACATCACTGGCCGTTTCGGCTGATCCTGCGCAGATCGCGAATTGAAAAAGGCCGCCCTATCAGGGCGGCCTTTTTGTTTTCAGACGTAATCGGCCGCGAGCGTTTCGTCGCGCAGCGATGCGTTGCCGGTGGCGCGCAAGACCAGCGTAACCAGCCAGCTCACCACCAGGTTGACAGCCAAGGCGCTGAGCGCGGCGTAACAGGGCACCGTCGTTCCGAAGAGCTGCAGCGGATAGACCGAGCTTTTGAAGCTCAGCTCCGCCACCATCCAGGTCCCGACGCAGACACCCGCCGCCCATCCTGCCAGCAGTCCCCTGGGATCAAGGCGCACATACAGCCCCAGCAGCACCGCGGGCACGGTCTGGCAGATCCAGATGCCGCCCAGCAATTGCAGCTGAATGGCGTAAGTGGTCTGCATTTCCAGCACGAAGAACAGCGCGCCCAGCTTGGCGGCAAAGGCCACCAGCTTGGCGACCTTGGCTTCGGTCTGCGGTGTGCAGTCGGGCGCGATGAAATCCTTGAAGATGTTGCGGGTGAACATGTTGCCGCAGGCGATGGCCATGATGGAGGCCGGCATCAAGGCGCCGATGGCGATGGCCGCAAAGGCAAAGCCTGCGAACCATCCGGGGAACATGTGCAGGAACAGCGCCGGTACCGCGAAATTGTTGCCGAAGCTTTTGAAGCCCGCGGCATATTCCGGCATCTCCTTCACGCCCGACGCGATGGCCATGTAGCCCAGCAGTGCGATCAGCGCGAGCGCTACCGAATAGGCCGGCAGCACGATGGCGTTGCGGCGGATGACATGGCGGCTGGACGATGACAGCAGCCCGGTCACCGAATGGGGATACAGGAACAGCGCCAGCAGCGAGCCGACGGCCAGCGACATATAGGCAAAGCCCGCGCCCAGACTGCCCTCCGGCGCCGGCGGCAACAGCAGCTGCTTGGCCGGTACCGCCGCGAAGATCTTGGCGTAACCGCCCAGCTGCGCCGGGATGATGATGATCGCCGCCAGCACGGTGATGTAGACCAGCAAATCCTTCACCACCGCGATCAGCGCGGTGCCGCGCAAGCCGGAGGTATAGGTGAAAGCCGCCAGTACGCAGAAAGCCGCGATCAGCGGCACCGATACGCTGCCCAACAGCGGCACGGTCACGGCATAATCCAGTCCCAGGGCCGCGATCACCACCTGCATGCCGACAAGCTGCAGGGCGATATAGGGCATCACCGCCACCAGGCCGGTCACCGCCACCGCCAGCGCCAGGCCGCGATGGCCAAAGCGCCCGCGCACGAAATCGGCCGCGGTGATATAGCCGTGCTTGTTCGACACCGACCACAGGCGCGGAAACGCCATGAACAGCATCGGATACATCAGCGCCGCATAGGGGACGGCGAAGAAGCCGTTGGCGCCGGCGCCAAACATCAAGGCCGGGACCGCGATGAAGGTATAGGCGGTGTAAAGATCGCCGCCCAAAAGGAACCAGGTGATCAGGGTGCCGAAGCTGCGCCCGCCCAGGCCCCACTCATGCAATTGCGAAAGATCGCCGGCGCGCCAGCGCGAACCAAACAGGCCCAGCAGCGCCACGAACAGGAACAGGGCCATGAAGACGATGATGGTGATGTTCATTTGCCTTCGCCCGACTTCTGGCTCTGCTGCCAGTAATAGACCGGCACGATGCAGAGCGAGGTCAGCACGATGCCGAAGATCTGCCACCAGTAGAAAAAGGGAATGCCCAGAAGCTGCGGCTCGAGGCGGTTGTAGAACGGCACCCACAGGAAGGCGGCATAGGGCACCGCCAGAAACAGATAGACAGGATGGAATTTCAAGCGGTCCCCCTCAACTCGGCCGCGCCGGTGCGCAGTGTTTCATGCACTATGCATTTTATTGCGGAGGCACGAAATCCTGGCCTTCGGGCGCCTTGCTGGGATCCTTGGGCACATAGCGGATGGTTTGTACCGGGCCTTCGCCCACCAGCATCAGGACCACCGGACCGGTTTCGGCCTTGGCGCCGTCCCAATGGATTGTGTTCGGCACATCGGTGACATAGGTGCCGGCCGGCACCGGATACATCTGGCTGGGATCATAATGGGTGCTGGATGACACCCACCATGTACCCGACACGACATAAGCGTAGCGCGGTGTGGAATGGGAATGGGGCGTGGAGTTGTGACCCGGCATCCACCGGATCAACACGCCATAGATGCCTGGCTTGCTGGGATCGCCGAACAACGTTGCGCTCTGCGAACCTTCGCCGCCTTTCCAGGGAATATCCTTGCCGAACACCAGCGGAATATGGCCGGGGTCCGGCAAGGGAATCTTGGTCGTCGGCCCCTGGGTCAGGAGTTGCTGCTGCGTTTCGGCCGAAGCCGGAATCGCCAGCAGTCCCAACACAGCGGCGGTCAGTAGGATGCGCATGCGCGATCCCTCAGCGCGGCGGGCCCATGTCCTTGCCGTTTTCATCCACGCCCTGGGTGGTGTTGGGGCCGGTGCCGGCCAGGACCAGCACGGCGGGTTCTTTCTCGCCGGTGCGCGCGCCATCCCAATGGACGCCCCTCAGTATGTCGACCGCAACGGTGCCCGCATGGACCGGATAGGTGGTGCGCTCGTCATAGACCTTGCTGGTCGACGTCCACCAGGTGCCGGACACGACATAGGCGAAGCGTTCATTGTTGTGATAGTGCGGCTTGGAGAAATTGCCCGGATACCAGATGTATTTCACCATGTACGGGCCCGGCTTGGCCGGATCGCCATAAAGGTAGCACATCTGCATCTTACCGACTTCGCCGGTGCACTTCTGATCCTTGGGCAAGGTCGCGGTGACGCTGGCGGGATCGGGGACCGGGCCGCTCGGATCATTGACGGTCACACCGACCTTGGGATCCTTCTGGGCCATGACGCCGGTGATGCCGGCGGCGCCCAGCGCGGCGCCGACGCAAGTGGCCAAGGCAAGCTTGATGACGGAACGCATATTGGTCTCCCCATAAAATTATGGAGAGGATGATAGGCGGGAACTGTGACGGGCCGCAACGCAACCCGTCTTCGCTGTTGCAGCGAAACTAGGCCGCTTTTTTGCCCGCAAAAACCAGGCCTAGACCGGCCAGCACGGCCACGACACCCGCGGCGGTGGGAATCCAGACAGTGTGGTTTTCCTGGGCGTTGATCTCCAGGGGGCCGGCCTTCACGATCGGCTTGGTTTCGGTCCAGCTCACATGGCTGATGAACAGCCCGCCGATACCCAGAACAATCAGAACAAGGCCCAAAATCGCGATCGGCTTCATGAATCTCTCCCTCAATAGGAGGGAAACACCGGGCGGGAACCAAAGTTCCCTAGCGATAGCTCTTGTCGTCGATCTTGCTCAGGTCGGTGCCGTTCATCACCCCGATGGTGACGATGGCATAGGTAAAGACCTCGGTGCCCGGCTCCAGATGGCCGTTGATGGCTTTCTCGCCGGTGCCCAGGCTCATATGGGCGTGCACCACGCCGTTCACGACATAGCCGTTCATGCCGATCAGGTCACAAGGCGTTGTCAGCGACTTGGTGAAGATGTTGCGGGTGGGAAAGTCCCGGTTGTTGATCTGGTGGACGTGATAGCCGCGCAAGCTCCCGATGCCCGCCAAGATGACACCGTTCCTGATGTTCTCCTTTTTCACCATCTCTTCGATGCCGTGCAGCAGGTCGACCTTGTTCTTCACCCGGATCACCACGACGCGCTCAAACTGTCCGTTGATCGTATAGGCGTCGGGCACGGACGGATCGTTGGGTTTGGCGTCCGCCGGGGTCACGGGATTCTGGATCACCGTGACCTGGGCCTGTGCGGGTGCGGCCAGCAGAAGAAGGGCAAGCGCAGCGGGCAATTTCATGGGGTTCGCCTCTTTGGGTCTGCCGTCAGTATGACGCATCGGGCGCGCGCGCGAATAGGGCTTGCACGTACCGGTGCCCCGTGACGAAATCGCGCCATGCTGCCCGATCCCTTGAGCACCGCCCAATTCCTGCTGCAAAGCGGCCGCGTGCCCGAAGCGCGCGATGTGCTGTCACGGGCCATTGCCAGCGGACAGGGCGGTGCGCCGGTTCACAGCCTGCTCGGCCTGGTGCTGCACCAGTTGGGTGATTTGCAGGGTTGCCACCGCGAACTGCGCCAGGCGGTCCGGCTGGCGCCGCAGGGCGGCGCGGCGCAGTTCGCGCTGGCCTCCATCGCCGCAGCGCTGGGCGAGGAGGAAGAAGCCGAAGCCGCCGCCCGCCGCGCCATCAAGCTGGGCATGGACGACATCCATTCCTATGTCCTGCTGGGACGGCTGTTCAACAAGCAGGGCCGATTTGAAGAAGCCGAAATCGCCTGGCGCAAGGCCGTGCGCAAGAATCCCGCTCATGCCCAGGCCCAGCGCGAGCTGGCACAGCTGGTCTGGATGCTGACCGGCGATCTGGCGAAGGCGCGCGCCGAACTCGATGCCGCGCCGCAAAGTCATGACATTGTCGCGGTGACGGTGCGTCTGTTGCAGGACGCCGGCGACGAAGCGGGCGCCTGGGCGCTGGTATGCAAGGCGGCCGACCTCGATCCCTCGCTGAATGTGCTGGCGGCGCGCACCGGGTTGAAATTCGATCCGCAGGATTCCGACCGGCGGCTGGCGGCCGCGGCGCCCGGCATCACGCCCCAGGCGCGCGCGAAGGCGGAAATCGAAGTGGACCTGGCGCTGGGGCGCATCGAACAGGCGATGCGCCGCGCGGAAGCGCTGCATGCGGCGCGGCCCAGCGACCAGCATGCCACCGCGCTGCTGGCGATGGCGTGGCGGTTGGCGGGCGATGCCCGCTACACCGCGCTGTATGACTATGACCGGCTGGTGAAAAGCTATCGCATCACTCCGCCGCAAGGTTGGAACAGTCTGGACGATTACCTGCGCGATCTGGGCGAGGCGCTGGATATGATCCACGGTCCCTTGACCCATCCGGTGGGGCAATCCTTGCGGCATGGCAGCCAGACGATGCGCAGCTTGCAGGACTATCCCGATCGGGCGATCCGCGCGCTGTTCGCGACAATCGATGCGCCGATCCGCGCCCACATCGCCGCCATCGGCGAGGGCGCCCAGGATTACGATTTCGGCGGCGCCTGGTCGGTGCGTCTGAACAGCGGCGGTTTCCACATCAACCACATCCATCCCGAAGGTTGGCTGTCATCGGCCTTCTACGTGCGGGTGCCCGAAAAGATGGAAAGCCAGCAAGGCTGGCTGAAATTCGGCGAACCCGGCCCGCCGACATCGCCGCCGCTGGCGCCCGACCACCTGGTCAAGCCCGAGCCGGGCCTGATGGTGTTGTTTCCGTCGAACATGTGGCACGGCACCGTGCCCTTCACCGCAGACGACAAACGCCTGTCCTGCGCCTTCGATATCGTGCGGCGGCAGCCCTAACCGCGCCGGACATAGCAAAAGCGGTTGAAGTCCACATCATCCACGCATTTGGGGCTTGCCTGATCGTGCCGATAGCCCAGCGCCTTCATGCACTCGGCGGCTTCGGCGCCGACGGCATCATGGGCTTCTTCTCCGCTCAAGGTGGCCGAACCGGCTTTGGAGGGCGCCTTGGCGATGCAGCGCTGCAGATTGGCCTCGCTGTTGTCGGGAGAACAGGCCGACAGGGCTAATACGGCCGCAAATACAATCATGTCGCCGGCGCACATGCGCCATCCGCGGTTCTTGTCAGTCAAGGTCATTCCTTCGTGCAACGCGCTTCATCAATATACGAAACGATCAAACGGTCCTATCGTTTGACGCCACCGCAGATGTCAAACAGCACCCACCGTACAGTCACGCCCGGTGAAGGATCTGCGCGGCTATTGCCCAGACGGCGCGGCGCCGTCCTGGTCCTCGTAAAATGCTTTCACGCTCACCCGTGCCACACCGCGCCGCTGCATTCCCAGCTCCCGCGCTGCCGCGGTGGAAACGTCGATGACGCGGCTTTTGGCGTGCGGGCCGCGATCTGTTACGCGAACCTTGACCGATCGCCTGTTGCGCAGGTTTGTGACCCGCACGACCGTGCCGAACGGCAACCAGGGATGGGCGGCCGTAAACGCCTCTGAATCGAAATTGCTCCCGCTGGCGGTCATTTTCCCGTCATGTCTTTGCCCGTAATACGAGGCTGGCCCGCTTTGGATGAAATAGGCCAGCGGCTTGTCCACTTCAGCGATGTGCCGATGATGGCGGGCCGCAGGATGGGCGGCCGCAGATCCGGCCACCATGCATCCTATCAGGAAGATCACCAGTGGCCGCATGTCCTATGCCAGATGCGTCAGGCGGCGATAGGACAGCGCTTCGGCAATGTGCGGCTTCGCGACTTTGGTCTCACCGGCCAGGTCGGCCAGGCCCACAATATTGAACTGGCCCCCGCCGCTGTCGCCGACATGGACCTGAACGG
>Ga0209829_10000778_pt1 | contig 27787 bp, 32 predicted proteins | sample C_140205_EF_Meta_FD_187311 | JGI IMG/M metagenome (GOLD analysis project Ga0209829, IMG submission 187311) | Freshwater microbial communities from Lake Croche, Canada to study carbon cycling - C_140205_EF_MetaG (SPAdes) (version 2) | ecosystem: Environmental > Aquatic > Freshwater > Lake... | reverse complement strand
ATCAAGATCCGCGCGGGCAGGAATCCAAGGTTTGGGCTCAACCAAAGAGTAAGTTTTTGTTTGTCCGTTGGGCTTCTTGGCAGGCGCAGGACTCTGAGCGCGGCCACCTCACCCACGGGCAGTTTCAAATGGTCCAAGGCCTCCAGTTTGAAGGTCCAGTGTTCGTTGGTCTGTGCCATCAGAACCGGTAACCTCATGGTCGATGAGAACGGGTAGGGCTCGCTCAGCCCCGCTAAGAGGCCGCCAAGTTGAAAAAAAACGCTCAACGCATCTTGGTGGAGTTTTTCCAGGGGAAGGCTGGTGCTGCCATCTGCCAAGCGGATTTGTCCAGCCGCTTGATCGATCAAGACCGTTTGAGTTTTGCGGTGCCGGTCTGAAAAAGTCAAAGGCTTTAAACCTTGATCACTTAACAGCCCCTCAGAGACTTGCGTTCTCGTGCCAAAGAAAAGAGGCAATTTGATGTCAAATTTGGCGTTGTAGTTTTGGCCTGCCGCCTTCCAGGTGATCTGCGCTTGCGCGTTGTAATTCAAACCGCGGGTTTGACCATTGATTTGGTAATCCAATTGCGCATAAGGGTTGAACTTGAAGGCGCCAAATTGCAAAAAGTTTGCGCCCAAAGCCGTGGGTTGCGCCACGGCAGGTGAGACCAGCAGACCCCAAAAAAACACCAGTGCGATCCATCGCAGGGCTTGAGAAATAAGAAACATCATGTTTTTCACGTCACTCAAATGAAAGATCGGCATGGCATAGAGCCATGCAACTTAAATCAAGCTTGCGGCTGGGCGGGCTTGCCTCAAAACATGGATCCTATCATTTAAAGCCAGCCGATTGCTCATTAGAATGGTGCTTGCGCTAGCGAGGCACCAATTTGGGTTCCTTTGCGCCAAAGAACAAGATGGGTTTGAACAATGAAATTTGCAAGCTATAAAGATGGCTCTCGGGATGGCCAACTCGTGGTGGTTTCACAAGATTTGGAGATGGCGCACTTCGTCAGTGAGATTGCGCACACCTTGCAAGAGTTGCTCGACGACTGGAATTTCCTCTCTCCGCAACTGCAAGATGTTTATGTGGCCTTGAACCAGGGCAAACTCCGCCATGCATTTCCCTTCAATTCACGCATGTGCATGGCCCCTTTGCCACGGGCCTTCCAGTGGGCCGATGCTTCGGCCTATTTGAATCACGTGGAGCTGGTCAGAGCGGCCAGAGGAGCCACGGTGCCAGAGAGCTTTTACGAAGACCCCTTGTTTTATCAGGGAGGGAGCGATGACTTTTTAGGCCCCAACGACGACATCGTGTGTCCAAGTGAAGCGTTTGGCATTGACTTTGAAGCAGAACTTGCGGTCATCACTGGGGATGTGAGCATGGGCAGCACGCCAGACGAGTCCTTGGAGGCCATTCGACTGTTGATGCTGGTCAACGACGTGTCTCTGAGGAACTTGATCCCCCATGAGTTGGCCAAAGGCTTTGGCTTTTACCAAAGCAAACCTGCAACGGCCTTTGGGCCCGTGGCCATCACCCCAGATGAGTTGGGCGAGGCTTGGTCGGGCGGTCGGGTGCATTTGACCCTTCAGTCAAGCATCAATCAAAGAAAAGTGGGCATGTGTGAGGCGGGTGAGGAGATGAGCTTTCATTTTGGACAGTTGATTTCTCACTTGTGCAAAACCCGCAATGTGCGAGCAGGAAGCATCGTGGGAAGCGGTACGGTGAGCAACAAGGGGATTGAAAAAAATGGCCGAATGGAGTGGCCAAATGGCTACAGTTGCATTGCTGAAAAAAGAGCCATGGAAAGCCTGCAAGAGGGCCAGCCCACCACAGAATTCCTCAAATTTGGTGACCAAGTTCGCATCGAAATGAAGTTGGCCAATGGGCAGGCTTTGTTTGGCGTGATCGATCAAAAAGTGGCTCCTTTGGTGCAAAACAACACCTGACGTTCTTGCGCACCCCGTGTGTTCAAGTGCTGGTTTAAAAAGAGCTCAGTAAATTTTGCCAAGGTCTTCAAAGCCTTTGATTTCGATGGGGTTACCAAAGGGGTCACCAAAGAACATGGTCCATTGCTCACCTGGCTGCCCTTCAAAGCGACATTGAGGTGCAACGATGAAGTCCATCCCCTGAGATTGCAATTGAAGGGCCAAGGCCCTCCAGTCTTGCAACTTCAAGATGAGACCGAAATGTGGCATGGGAACCCAGATGTCACCCACTCTACCCGTCAAGCTTGTTGGCTGGGGTTCACCCAAGTGCAGTGAGAGTTGATGGCCAAAGAAATCAAAATCAATCCATGTTGGCGCCGATCTCCCTTCTTTGCAGTTGAGCTTTGTCGTGTAGAAGCTTCTAGCGAGCTCAAGATCGGTGACGTGAAATGAATAGTGGAAAAGCGCGTGGGTCATAAGAACGTTCTAAAAGTACAGGAGCTCAGAGGCTGGGCTTGAGTTTGGAATTGAGCGATAATTTTAAAAACAAACAAGAATACTCCAATGCGCCAGCACTTCAAATGCTATATTGGGTGTCCATGCGCAAGATGGATCTAGCCAAGTTGGAGCATGCATTGTCCGACCATTAAAATTCAGGGAACACCCGATGAGCGACTCGTCTGCATTTGATTTTACAAAGTTTGTGCCGGGCTTTGATTTTTTAAAGCAACTCTCGACCAGCAACACGTCCTTACCGCAAGCGCACCATTGGATTGCGCCAACCGTCGATCCCGTAGAAATAGAGAAACGCATTCAGGAGTTGAAGACGGTTCATTTTTGGCTTGAACAAAACACGAAAGCGGTGCTGGCCACCGTTCAGGCGCTTGAGGTGCAGTTGATGACCATCAACACCTTGAAGGGCATGAACATGAGCATGAATGAAATGGCCAAGGGCCTGCAGATCAAGCCCACCGATGAGAAAAAGGCCTATTTTTCGCAAGAACCCAAGACGCCAGCGGCTTCTTCCTCGCCAAATGCGAGCCATGAGACTTCCAAGGCACCCAGCTTTGGCAAAGAAGATGCCCCAACTCAAAAACCCAGCTCTGCGGTGGACCCCATGGCATGGTGGGGCTCATTGAGTCAGCAGTTTTCCCAAATTGCCGAGCAAACCTTTGCGGAACTCCAAAAAACATCTGCTGAGGTGGCACGTCTACAAGACAAGAGCGTTAAAGCGGGCAAGGTGTCGGCCCAAACGCTGAAAAAGCCTGGTGCCAAAATCTCCAAAAGTTCCAAAAGTTCCAAAAGTCCTAAAAGCTCCAGGCCCCCCGGGTCAGCGCCAGCAAAGCGTGCGCGTTCAAAGCCCGTCAAAGCCAAGACGCTACCCTCTGGCTTGAGCGCAACAGCAGCAAAGAAGGTCCAAAGTAAAGCGCAAACCAAAGCGCAAACCAAAGCGCAGACCAAGAGCAAGGACGCGAGCACCAACATTCCCCCGTCCTGGTTTTCCTCTCCCCCGCCATTGACACGCAAGCGTGCGCCAACCAAAAAATCTGTCTGAGCGGTGAGTTTGGATTGATAAAAGGTCACAAAAAGGTGTTGAAGAAGGTGATGAAGAAGGTGAGGCGTTTGACGTGAGTTTGTTTCCTTTTGCGCATGCAACGCATCCCAAAGCAGAAGTTGCAACTCAGTTGGTGGTTGCTCAACTGCGCTCCTTGATGCAGCAAGACACTTATGCAAAATCACCCAATCTAGGACTTTTGTACATCACCGACCATTATTCGGCGCAGGCACAAGACATATTGGATCATTTGAGCGCTGAGTTGCCCTGGATCACGGACTGGTCGGGCACGGTGGGTGTGGGCATTTGCGCCAACAACGTCGAGTATTTTGATGAGCCCGCCTTGTCGGTGATGTTGTGTGAGATGCCCTTTGACCAGTACCAAGTCTTTAGCGGAGTTTCACCCTTGAGTGTTCCAATGCTCAATGGTTTTGAGCCCCATTGTGCCTTGCTGCATGCCGATGGCAGCACCTTGGATTTGTCGGATCTGATCCAAGAGTTTGCCCAAGACATGCACAGCGGCTTTGTTTTTGGCGGCTTGTCTTCAAGTCGCGCACAAAATGTTCAATTCGCCTTGAGCGCCAGGGGCAATTTAACTGGACAGTCCCAACGACGCGGGGTCCTCAAGGGTGGCATGAGCGGTGTGGCCTTCAGCGCTCAAGTGCCCATGCTCACCAGGGTGACCCAAGGCTGCATTCCGGTTTCTGCTGAATTTGAGATCACCCGCTTTGAGCAGCATTTGGTCTTGGAGTTGAATGGTCGACCCGCTTTGGAGGTGCTGCTTGAAGCCTTGGGCACCTCCCTCAAAGAGGGCCAAACGGCCTTGTCCAAAGTCAGGCAAACGTTGGTTGCATTGACACACGATCATGAAGAGCGTTTGGCCAAGACGGGACATTTTCAGGAGCAAGTGATGGTGCGTCACATCATTGGCCTGGACCCTACTCGACAAGCCATCGCGGTGGCGCAGGCGTTGACGCCTGGGATGCGTTTGAGTTTTTGTGAAAGAAACCCAGAGGCGGCCAAGGCCGATCTCACGCGCATCGCCACAGAAGTTCGGGCCTCTTTGGAACCAGAAGAGATCAGTCTGGAGATGGCACAGTCCTTGACCGTGGGTGACTTCAGTCAACCACATCCTGGCAGGCGAATTTTAGGCGCGATCTACATCAGTTGTGCAGGGCGTGGAGGCCCACATTTTGGTGCGCCCAGTGCGGAGTTGCAAGTCTTGAGAAGATCCTTGGGGGACGTGCCTCTGGTTGGATTTTTCGCTGGGGGTGAAATCGCCCATCAAAACTTGTACGGCTACACCGGGGTGTTGACGGTGTTCATCGATGAAGCGGCCACGTGACTAAACACCCCGTTGGCGGTTCTCGGTGAAGGATTTGACAAACTGTGTGAACGAATCGGTCTCTAAGGCGAGACGGACCTCTGCCATGAGTTGCAGGTAGTAGTGCAAATTGTGGATGGTGTTGAGCACCGAGCCCAGCATTTCACCGCAGCGGTCCAAATGATGCAAGTAGGCACGGCTAAAACCCCCGCTCACACTTTCATCATCTCGGCGAAAGCCTTTGCATGTGTAGCAGGTGCAGGTCTCGTCCAAGGGAGAGAGGTCTTGTTTGTGTTTGGCATTTCTAATTTTTAAATCGCCAAAACGCGTGAAAAGATGGCCATTTCTAGCGTTTCGTGTGGGCATCACGCAGTCAAACATATCGACACCGTCTTGAACGCCTCGCACCAAGTCCTCGGGTGTGCCCACGCCCATGAGGTACCTGGGTTTGTGGCTTGGAAGTTGATGGGGCGTGTGTGCCATGATGCGAAGCATTTCCTCTTTGGGCTCACCCACCGAGACGCCCCCAATGGCGTAACCAGGGAGGTCTAATTGCACCAGTTGCTCTAAAGACTCAAGGCGCAAGTTTTCAAACATGCCACCTTGTACGATGCCAAACAAAGCGTTTGGGTTTTGAAGCCTATCAAATTCACTCAGACACCTTTTGGCCCAACGAAGACTCAACTCCATAGAAAGACGGGCGTCTTTTTCACTGGTCAAAACGCCGGCGGTTTCATAAGGCGTGCATTCGTCAAACTGCATGACGATGTCGCTGTTGAGGACGGTTTGAATTTGCATGCTGACCTCAGGGGTCAGCATGAGTTTGTCGCCATTGATGGGAGAAGAAAAGCGCACACCTTCTTCTGAAATTTTTCGCATCTCACCCAAGGACCAAACTTGAAAACCACCGCTGTCGGTCAAAATAGGTTTGATCCACCTCTCAAAGTCATGGAGTCCTTTGAATTGGGAGATGACGTCCATGCCCGGGCGAAGCCACAAGTGAAAGGTGTTGCCTAAGATGATTTGAGCGCCCATTTCTTCCAAATTCTTGGGCATGACCCCTTTGACGGTGCCATAGGTGCCCACAGGCATGAAGATGGGGGTTTCAACCACGCCATGGTTCAAGTGAAGCCTGCCACGCCGAGCATGGCCTTGGGTTTTGAGCAATTCAAATTTGAGCATCATTCACAGCTTTCTAGGGTTTGACGTCGCTCTAAAAGCATGGCGTCGCCGTAACTGAAAAAACGGTACTTTCTAGACACCGCGTGTTTGTAAATGGACTTCATGTGTTCATGGCCACAAAAGGCACTGACCAACATCAAGAGAGAGCTTTTGGGGAGATGAAAATTGGTGAGCAGCAGGTCGACCACCTGAAATTGAAACCCCGGGGTGATGAAGATCTTCGTGTCGGCCGTGGCTAGACCGGTTTGAGCCCAAGACTCCAAGCTTCGAACGCTGGTGGTACCAACGGCCAAGACCCTGGAGCCTCTTTGACGGCAGCGCTCAATGGCTTGGATGGTTTTATCCGGAATGTGGTACCACTCGGCATGCATGGCGTGCTCAGCAATGAGCGCCGTCTTCACCGGTTGGAACGTGCCGGCTCCCACATGCAAAGTGATGTTGGCTGTTTCAACGCCTTTGGCCGTCAGTGCATCGAGGATCGATTGATCGAAATGAAGGGCGGCGGTGGGCGCTGCCACCGCACCAGGCTGTTTGGCAAAGATCGTTTGATAATCCACGGCGTCTTGGGCGTTGTCCGCGTGCTCGATATAAGGGGGCAGGGGCAAATGTCCATGCGCGCGCATGAGGTCAAAGGGGTCGGCTGACAATGAAAACAAGAACAAGGGCCCATCAGGGGTGGGCCAACGAGCGAGCAAGGTCGCGGTGAAGCCCCCGTGCATGAACAAGGTCGCGCCCAAAGGTGGCTTTTTGCTGACACGCATGTGAGCCACCACTTGATTTGAAGGGGCAGCCGTGTCGTCGTTTGGGTTCTTGGCCAACACCCGTTCGATCAGCAGTTCAACTTGTCCGCCGGTCGATTTTTCACCAAAAAGCCGGGCCTTGACGACCTCTGTATCGTTAAAAATCAACAAATCCCCAGGGTTCAACAAAGAGGGAAGTTCACCAAATTGGCGGTCCAGACTTTGGCTGGCCCGAGCGTCAAGCAGTTTGGAGGCGCTTCTGGGTGAGGCGGGATGTTGAGCGATCAAAGACGGATCTAGCTCGAAATCAAACTCCTCGAGCCGCCACTGTTGAGAGGTGGGCCTGGGTGACAAAAGAGGACTCAAAGACTGTGGGTGCATGTTTCTTGAGGGCTTGACCGACCCGTTCCAAGTGATAGAAAAGACTTGTTGCGCACATGTCTTTTAAGGTGTTGAAGTAAAGCGCAAGGATTTAAATTGCAAAGTGCTATTTTAATTCAAAGCCATGCCTCAAAAGAAGTTCATGCAGCACAGGGTTTATTTAAGATGAAACGTAAGAGGATGTGAGCATCTAGCAAGCCCAAGCAAGCTGAGAGGGGTGGCTCAAGGATAGAGCGCTATCAAGGAGTTCACAAACTTCAGTACACTTCATGCTTTGAATGTTCATGCGTTTGTGCATGCTTTGAAGATCTATTTTCAATGGCCACTGTAAAACCTTTATCGGCACCGCAAAAAGCATTGCACAAACTGGGACTTGACTCGCCCTTGGCCTTGGCCTTGCATTTGCCTTTTCGCTATGAGGACGATACGCAATTGAGCTCCCTGCGAGCTGCACAGTTTGGCGAGTCCCTTCAATTTGAGGCTGAAGTGCTCGCTCACGAAGTGGTCTACCGACCCAAGCGCCAATTGAAAGTAGAGGTGCTGAGCGACGGACTCACCTGTACCTTGCGCTTCTTTAACTTTTACCCCTCTCAACTCAAGCAGTTTCAAGTCGGCGCTAAGCTGCGCTTGAAGGGTGAGGTTCGTGGCGGCATGTTTGGTTTGAGCATGATGCATCCTCAGGTGCAAATTGCGGGGGCACCCTTGTCGACCACCTTGACGCCCATCTATGCCAGTTCAGCCGGACTTGCGCAAACCTACATCAGAAAAGCCGTGCTTTCAGGTTTAAAAAAAGCCACGGAGCTGGGTTTGTTTGAGCCGACCATACCAGCCTCTTTGGAGCCCGAGGACCTGTGGCCCTTGAAAGAGGCCTTGCAGTTTTTACATCTCCCTCGTCAAGGCACACTGTTGCACACCTTAGAGGATCAAACACACCCGGCTTGGAGGAGGCTCAAAGCCGAAGAATTGCTGGCCCAACAACTGTCTCAAATGAAAGCCAGGATCGCGCGCTCACAAGTCAAGGCACCGGCTCTCAAGAGTCCAGCAAAACTGGCCAAAGTACAAAAAAAATCCACCTTGACGCTGGTCGACGCCTTGAGGGCGCAATTGCCTTTTCAGTTGACCCAAGCACAGTCAAGGGTCTTGCAAGAGATTGCAGCCGATTTGTCGCTCCCCGTCCCTATGCATCGATTGCTGCAAGGCGATGTGGGATCAGGAAAAACCGTGGTCGCCGCATTGGCAGCGGCGCAATGCATCGATGCGGGTTGGCAATGTGCCTTGATGGCGCCCACAGAAATCTTGGCGTACCAGCATTTTGAAAAACTGTCCGTTTGGCTCGAACCCTTGTTGAGCGAGAAAGGCCTCAAAGTGGCTTGGTTAACGGGCAGTCAAAAGAAAAAAGACAAAACACAAGCCTTGGTTGATATTGAGGCGGGTCCGGCGGTACTGGTGATTGGCACGCATGCGATCATTCAAGAGCATGTCAAGTTCAAGTGTTTGGGGCTGGCCATCATCGATGAGCAGCATCGCTTTGGCGTTGAACAAAGGCTCAACTTGAGAAAGAAAAGCAAGACGGCGACCGAGCCGCTTCTTGAAACCACCGAACCTGTTGCCAACCCATCTGATGCGCCAGGTGAGGCTTTAGAGCCCCATCTTTTGATGATGAGTGCAACACCCATTCCAAGAACCTTGGCCATGAGTTATTTTGCCGATTTGGACGTGTCGACCTTGGATGAGTTGCCACCAGGGCGCACGCCCGTGCTCACCAAACTCTTTGCTGAGCACAAAAGACCAGAGCTCATTGAGCGGGTGAAGCATCAAATCCTTCAAGGCTTTCAAGTGTACTGGGTGTGTCCTTTGATTGAAGAAAGCGAGTCCGTTGACCTGACCAACGCGACACAAACGCACATGGAGTTGAGCCACGCTCTGCAGGAATTGGCCAAAGAGGATGTGCAGGACCAAAGGGCGGTCAAGCACGTGCAGGTGGGGCTGCTGCACTCAAAAATGCACGAACAAGACAAGAAGGCCGTGATGCAGGCTTTTAAAGAGGGGCTCATCCAAGTTCTTGTCAGCACCACGGTGATTGAAGTGGGGGTGGATGTGCCCAATGCAAGTCTCATGGTGATTGAGCACGCCGAGCGTTTTGGTCTGAGCCAATTGCATCAGTTAAGGGGACGCGTGGGCCGGGGGAGTGCCGCGTCAACCTGTGTGTTGCTGTATGCCTTGGGTGAGCATGGCCGCTTGAGTGACACCGCCAGCCAAAGACTCAAAGCGATGATTCAAACACAAGATGGTTTTGAGATTGCCAAAAGGGATTTGGAGATCAGAGGCCCAGGGGAGTTTTTGGGGGCAAGGCAGTCAGGTGCGGCCTTGCTCAGGTATGCGGACCCGCTTTTGGACACGGAGTTGATGCAATGGGCCCAAGACTTGGCGCCCAACATGTGGCGCGACCATCCGCAAATGGCCCTGGCGCATTTGGCGCGTTGGCAAACCTTGCGCAGCGAGTATTTGAAAGCTTAAAGCGTGTCACACCATTGCCTTCGTGTGAAGGCCAATTTGTTTTAAACTGGACACTTCCATTTTCAAGGACGTCAATGACCCTGACCGAACTCAAGTACATCGTTGCTGTGGCGCGCGAGAGGCATTTCGGGCGTGCAGCGGACGCGTGTTTTGTTTCACAACCGACCCTGTCCGTGGCCATCAAAAAGCTAGAAGAAGAGTTGGATGTCAAAATTTTCGAGCGCAGTGCCAACGAAGTGACCTTGACTGCACTGGGTGAGGAGATCATTCGGCAAGCGCAAAGTGTTTTAGAGCAAGCGCAGAACATCAAAGACATCGCCAAGCGAGGCAAAGATCCTTTGGCGGGACCCTTGAAGTTGGGGATCATCTACACCATTGGGCCTTATTTGCTGCCAGAGTTGGTCAAACATGCGATTGCCATGTCATCTCAAATGCCCTTGATGCTGCAAGAAAACTTTACCGTGAAACTGCTCGAGATGCTCAGAACCGGAGAGATCGATTGCGCCATCATGGCCGAACCTTTTCAGGATGCGGGCTTGGCCTTGGCCAATTTGTACGACGAGCCCTTTATGGCAGCTTTGCCGAGTTCACACCCCTTGGCCTTTCAAGACAGCATTGGGGCACAAGAGCTCAAGTCAGAGACCATGCTTTTGTTGGGCAATGGACATTGCTTTCGGGACCATGTCTTGGAAGTTTGCCCAGAGTTTGCCCGCTTTTCTAGCAATGCCGAGGGCATTCGAAAAAGTTTTGAGGGCTCGTCTTTGGAGACCATCAAGCACATGGTGGCTGCAGGCATGGGGGTCACCTTGGTGCCAAGGCTGAGTGTGCCCAAAGAGGCCATGGCCTTCAAGCCCAAGAAAAGCAAAAAAGTGCAAGAGCAATTTGTTCGGTATTTACCGATTGTTGACGGCACCGACGCACCTCCGACCAGGCGAGTGGTGCTGGCATGGAGAAAGAGCTTTACGCGCTATGAGGCCATTGCTGCCTTGAGAAACGCTGTGTATGCCTGCCATTTGCCAGGCGTGCATCTGCTGAGCTGAGTTGGCCCATGCAAACACAAAGCGATCCCCACGCAGAGCTTCAAAAGACGCGCGTGCAACTTTATTTAGACTTGGTGCGCTGGGACAGGCCTGCAGGCTGGTTGTTGTTGCTTTGGCCGACCCTGTCTGCGCTTTGGGTGGCCAAAGAGGGTTGGCCTGGTTGGCATGTGTTGCTTGTCTTTGTGTTCGGGACCATTTTGATGCGAAGTGCCGGTTGTTGTTTGAACGATGTGGCCGACAGAGAGTTTGATCGCCACGTGAAAAGAACGGCATCTAGGCCTGTGACCCTTGGGTTGGTGAGTGTCAAAGAGGCTTTGATCTTGGCGTTGATCTTGGCGCTGTTGGCTTTTGGCTTGGTCTGTACGCTCAATGCGGTCACCGTGGTGTGGTCCTTTGTGGCCCTTGGGGTCACGCTCATCTACCCTTATGCAAAACGACTCGTCTCCATGCCCCAGGCCGTTTTGGGTGTCGCGTTCAGTTTTGGCATTCCCATGGCCTTTGTTGCCGTTCAGGGCGAGGGTGTGGGGTGGGTCGACTTCTGGGCGGTCATGCCCAACATGGCCTATGGCTTGCTCTTGGGTAACATGGCCTGGGTCTTGGCCTACGACACGCAATATGCGATGGTCGATCGAGACGATGACCTGAAAATCGGCATGAAGACCTCGGCCATCACCTTGGGCAGGTACGACGTGTTGGCTGTGGGGGCCTTTTATGCGGCTTATCTAGGAAGTTGGACCCTCCTGTTGAGACCCTATCAATTGGCGTGGCCATTTGATGTGGGCATGGTGATAGCGACCATTCAAGCGGGTTTTCATGTGCTTTGGATCAAAGACCGAAGCCGAGAAGGGTGCTTCAAAGCCTTTCGACTCAACCATTGGTTGGGAGCCAGCGTTTTTATGGGCGTGGCGTTTGGGTTTTTATTGAAATAAAAAAGCTCTGCCTTTGGGTCACGAGGCGCATGCACTCGTTGATACAGTCAGGAAGGGCGGCTTGAGATCAACGAAGTGCTGAAGTGCGGTAGTGCCGTAGTGCGGTAGTGCGAAAAGCCCCAAGCCCCAAGCCCCAAACCTCAGGCAGCTTTGTGTTTCTTTTTCTTTGCGTGTTTCTTTTTCTTGGACTTTTTGTCTTTCTTGGGTGCAGGCGCGTTCGTTGGGGCTTGAGCGGCTGGACTTGCAGCGGGTGAGGCGCTTGTGCTGATGGGCTGAGTGGCTGGTGCAGTCACGGGAGCCGCCATGGGCGCTGCGCTTGGGCTTGCAGCGGGTGACTTTTGGACCACGATCGGCATGCTTGGTGTGGTCTGGGTCGTTTGGGCTAAAACGTTGAAGTGCGAAGCGACGGCTATGCAAAAGACAGGAAGAACAAAAAGTTGTTTCATTGATTCACCAAAAAAAATTCAAATCTTATTTTCGCACTGAATACGCCGACCAAGCAGAAGGCGTTGGATTTCTTTTGCAGTAGATCCAAAGACCAAGCCGTGCCTTGACCTCAATCGCCAAATTCTGCACCCAATTCCTTGGCCCTTTGTTGGGCTGCAAACAGGGCCTCTTGAATGTGTTGGGCGACTTGATGGTCTCTAAAATGTTCAAGCGCTGCAAAGGTCGTGCCCCCTTTGGATGTGACCCGCTCTCTCAAGGTGGATGGGCTTTCGTCACTTTGAGAGGCCAAGGCGCTAGCGCCTACAAAGGTGCCAATGGCCAACTGTTTGGCCGCTTGAGGTTCAAGCCCCATGGCTTCACCCGCTTGGCAGAGGGCCTCTATAAAATAAAACACATAGGCCGGGCCCGAGCCGGACAGGGCGGTCACGGCGTCGAGCATCGACTCCTCTTTAACCCAGAGAAACTGACCCGTGGGTGACAAGATGTGTTCAACCAGCTTTTTGTCGGTCGACTTGACCTCTGGTGTTGCAAAGAGCCCTGTTTGCCCAAGTCCAACCAAAGCGGGGGTGTTGGGCATGGCGCGCACAACCCGGTGGCTGTTCAGCCAGTTGCAAATGCTAGGGGTGGTGATACCGGCCGCCACACTCAAATGCAAGGGATGAGCGCAAAATGTGGCGCAGGCGAGAGCGGCTTCTTTGAAAATTTGCGGCTTCACAGCCCAAACCACCAAGTCGCAGGTCTGCAAAAAAGGGCCCGCTGACTTCCAAGTTTGCACCCCAAAGCTGGCTTGGAGCCGCTCTCTTGCCAAAGCGTCGGGCTCAACCACATGAACATGCTGAGCCAGCGTCCCCACTTTGAGCAAGCCCCCAATCAATGCGCTGGCCATGTTGCCGCCTCCGATGAAAGCAATGGGTGTGGGCGGGGTGAGTGCAGGTGTCATGGGTTGTGGCTCAGGGAGTAGAGAAAGAGGTTGAGGTTCAAAAAAATGCTTGTACATCTTTAAATGTAGCAAAAAATCCACAACCCAAGGGTTTTGTCCTCTGTGGGCTAAGGAGTTGACATGTTGAGGAACTTTGTGTCATAATCATGGGCTCTGCTTTGAAAAAGGTATGAACTCTCCCCTAACAGACTTGTTTTGAAACTCTTCAAAACGACAATGGCGGGTCCAAGACTGATCAGGTAATCCTAAGCAATGGTGCTTAAAACCCCTGGTACAAGTTGGGAATTAAAAGAAATGATCCAGACAGAATCTCGATTAGAGGTTGCCGACAATACGGGCGCTAAATCCGTGCTTTGCATCAAGGTGCTTGGTGGTTCCAAGCGTCGTTATGCAAGTGTTGGCGACGTGATTAAAGTAAGTATCAAAGAGGCGGCTCCTCGTGGGCGCGTCAAAAAAGGCGAAGTCTACAGTGCTGTGGTGGTCCGTACCGCCAAGGGCATTCGTAGAGGGGATGGCTCTTTGGTCAAATTCGATGGCAACGCAGCGGTGTTGTTGAACAATAAATTAGAGCCCATTGGCACACGTATCTTTGGCCCCGTGACGCGCGAATTGCGCAACGAGCGCTTCATGAAGATCGTGTCATTGGCGCCAGAAGTTTTATAAGGGGGTTGACCATGAACAAGATTCGCAAAGGCGATGAAGTGGTTGTACTCGCCGGGCGTGACAAGGGCAAGCGCGGCAAAGTGACTTTGAGAAAAGACGAAGATCATTTGTTGGTAGAGGGCGTGAATTTGGTGAAAAAACACACCAAACCCAACCCCATGGCCGGCACCACTGGCGGCATCGTTGAAAAATCGATGCCTATTCACCAATCCAATGTGGCTATTTTTAATGGACAAACTGGTAAAGCCGATCGCGTGGGTATCAAGTTACTCGCCGATGGCAAGAAAGTTCGCGTCTTTAAGTCTAGCGGCGAAGAGATCAAGGCGGCATGAGCATGGCACGTTTACAACAATACTACCGTGAAAAGCTCGTCCCTGAGCTGATCGAGAAGTTTGGCTACAAGTCACCCATGCAAGTGCCTCGCTTGACCAAAATCACCTTGAACATGGGTGTGAGTGAAGCCGTCGCAGATAAAAAAGTCATGGACCACGCTGTCAGTGACTTGACAAAAATTGCTGGCCAAAAGCCGGTGGTGACCGTGGCTAAAAAGGCGATTGCGGGTTTCAAAATCCGTGAAGGTCAAGCCATTGGTTGTATGGTCACCTTGCGTGGCGTACAGATGTTCGAGTTTTTGGACCGTTTTGTAACGGTTGCACTGCCAAGGGTGCGTGACTTCAGGGGCATCTCTGGTCGTGCGTTTGATGGTCGAGGCAATTACAACATCGGCGTTAAAGAGCAGATCATTTTCCCTGAGATTGAATACGACAAGGTGGATGCCTTGCGCGGTCTCAATATCAGTATCACCACCACGGCCAAATCGGATGAAGAGTGCAAAGCGCTTCTCACTGGTTTCCGTTTCCCGTTTAAGAACTGAGGTATCACGTGGCTAAAGTTGCTTTGATCGAGCGAGAGCTCAAGCGTGAAAGATTGGTCGCAAAGTTTGCAAAGAAATATGCCGACTTGAAAGCCATTGTCAACAACGCTAAAAATTCAGACGAACAGCGTATGGCGGCTAGACTGGAACTTCAACAGTTTCCACGCAATGCCTACCCAACTCGTCAGCGTAACCGTTGCGAAATCACGGGTCGTCCTCGCGGAACATTCCGCCAGTTTGGTTTAGGTCGCGCTAAGGTGCGGGAGATGGCTTTCCAAGGCAACATCCCCGGTATCACCAAAGCGAGTTGGTAACAAGGCAGGAGTACTTCAACATGAGCATGAGTGATCCTATCGCCGACCTTTTGACACGCATTCGCAATGCGCAAATGGTTGCAAAACCCTTGGTCTCCGTGCCTTCATCCAAAGTGAAGGTTGCGATTGCACAAGTCTTAAAAGAAGAGGGCTACATCGATAGCTTTCAAATCAAAACTGTCGACGGCAAGTCCGAGCTTGTGATTGAGCTCAAGTACTACGCGGGTCGTCCAGTGATTGAGCGAATTGAGCGCGTGAGCCGTCCTGGCTTGCGTGTTTATAAAGGTTGTGGCGCCATACCTCAGGTAATGAATGGTTTGGGCGTTGCAATTGTGACCACGCCAAAAGGCGTGATGACTGATCGCAAAGCGCGTGCTACCGGTGTCGGTGGTGAAGTGCTTTGTTACGTTGCATAAGGGCGGGAGAAGAAGATGTCTCGAGTAGCAAAAATGCCCGTCGCCATACCTCAAGGTGTGGATGTGACGATTCAGGCAGAACACATTAGCGTCAAGGGTGCCGGTGGCACGTTGACGATTGCCAACAGTGCGGTGGTCAACATCATCAATGACAAAGGGCAATTGACCTTTGCGCCGGCCAATGAGTCACGCGAAGCCAATGCCATGAGCGGCACGATGCGCCAATTGGTCAACAACATGGTGGTGGGTGTCACCAAAGGCTTTGAGAAAAAATTAAGCTTGGTCGGCGTGGGCTACAAAGCTCAAGCCACCGGTACAAAACTCAACTTGGCCGTTGGGTTTTCTCATCCCGTGAACATTGACATGCCCGTAGGTATCAAGGTGGAAACGCCTGCCCCAACGGAGATTGTGATCAAGGGCGCAGATCGCCAAAGAGTAGGCCAAATCGCGGCTGAAATTCGTGCAATTCGCCCTCCCGAGCCTTACAAAGGCAAGGGCATCCGCTATGTGGATGAAAAAATCACGATCAAAGAGACCAAGAAGAAATAAGGAGCTGCACCATGATGTCCAAAAAAGAGCAGCGTATCCGTCGTTCACGTCAGACTCGCATTCGCATTGCGATCAAAGGCGTGGCGCGTTTAACGGTCAATCGCACCAACCTTCATATTTATGCAAGCGTGATCTCCGGCGACGGCACTCACGTTTTGGCCACCGCTTCAACCGTAGAGGCCGACGTTCGCAAGAGCTTGGGCGCGACAGGCAAAGGTGGAAACCTTCATGCGGCCCAAATCATTGGTACTCGCATTGCTGAAAAAGCAAAAGCTGCGGGTATCGATAAAGTTGCATTTGACCGTGCGGGCTTTGCCTACCACGGCAGAGTCAAGGCCTTGGCCGAAGCAGCCCGCGAAGCTGGCTTGCAGTTTTAAGCACAGATCGGATTAATAACATGGCAAAAGTTCAAGCTAAAGTGCAAGACGACAGTCGTGACGACGGCATGCGTGAGAAGATGATTGCGGTCAACCGTGTCACCAAGGTGGTGAAGGGTGGACGTATTCTGGCATTCGCCGCATTGACAGTGGTCGGAGACGGTGACGGTCGCGTTGGAATGGGCAAGGGCAAATCGAAAGAAGTGCCTGCAGCAGTTCAAAAGGCGATGGAAGAGGCGCGTCGCAACATGCAAAAAGTGTCGTTGCGCAATGGATCGATTCACCACAACGTCACGGGCCACCATGGCGCGGCTGTTGTGATGATGGCACCAGCACCTAAGGGAACCGGCATCATTGCGGGTGGTCCAATGCGTGCGGTGTTTGAGGTCATGGGCATCACAGATATCGTGGCAAAAAGCCATGGCTCTTCAAATCCTTACAACATGGTTCGCGCAACTTTAGACGCGTTGGAGAAATCAACAACGCCCTCCGAAGTTGCCGCCAAACGTGGTAAGACCGTTGAAGATCTTTTCGTTTAAAGGTGGGAGATAAAAAATGACAACGCCTGGAAAAGTTAAAGTTCAGCTCGTTCGCAGCCCCATTGGCACCAAAGAAAGTCACCGAGCCACGGTTCGTGGATTGGGACTTCGTGGCGTCAACAGCGTGAAGGAATTGGAAGACACGCCCGCGGTCCGCGGCATGATCAACAAGATCAGTTATCTCGTCAAAGTGCTCTAAAGGGTAGAACGATGGAACTCAACAACATTAAACCTGCAGACGGTGCCAAGCACGCCAAAAGGCGTGTGGGTCGTGGTATTGGCTCAGGCCTTGGAAAAACCGCTGGACGTGGTCACAAGGGACAAAAATCTCGCGCTGGTGGCTACCATAAAGTGGGTTTTGAGGGCGGTCAAATGCCTTTGCAACGTCGCTTGCCAAAGCGTGGCTTCAAATCCCATTTGCTTAAATACAATGCAGAAATCACCTTGACCACGCTTGAGCGTTTGGGTCTTCCCGAAGTGGACATGCTGACCTTGAAGCAAGCGGGTTTGGTGGGTGAAATGATCAAGGTCGTTAAAGTCATCAAAACAGGTGAGTTGACAAAAGCTGTCAAGTTGACCGGTATTGGCGTTACGGCAGGTGCTCGTGCAGTGATTGAAGCTGCTGGCGGATCGATCGCTTAAACCCCAACAGCAGCACCCAGGACGCATCAATTGGCTACCTCTCCAACATTGGCAAAAAATGACAAGTATGGCGACTTGCGTCGTCGGCTGATCTTTTTGTGTTTGGGCTTGGTGGTTTATCGCATGGGTGCGCACATTCCAGTTCCGGGTATCGATCCCAACTCACTGCAAGAGCTCTTCAAAGGGCAGCAGGGGGGCATCTTGAATTTGTTCAACATGTTCTCGGGTGGAGCGCTCTCTAGGTTCACGGTGTTTGCTTTGGGGATCATGCCCTACATCTCGGCCTCGATCATCATGCAGTTGTTGACCTATGTGTTGCCCACTTTGGAGCAATTGAAAAAAGAGGGTGAGTCAGGCCGTCGCAAAATTACGCAGTACACCCGCTATGGGACCTTGGGCTTGGCAATGTTCCAGTCCATGGGAATTGCCTTGGCGCTGGAGTCTTCTCAAGGTTTGGTGTTGTCACCAGGCATGGGTTTTAGGGTGACGGCGATGGTCAGTTTGACTGCTGGCACCATGTTTTTGATGTGGCTTGGTGAACAAATCACCGAGCGCGGACTGGGCAATGGAATATCCATTTTGATTTTTGCTGGTATTGCAGCGGGTTTACCCAATGCGGTCGGCGGTTTGCTTGAGTTGGTGAGGACGGGTGCCATGAGTATTTTGGTGTCCTTGTTCATCGTTGTGCTGATTGGCTTGGTGACTTATTTTGTGGTTTTTGTAGAGCGCGGGCAAAGAAAAATCTTGGTCAATTATGCGCGTCGACAAATGGGCAACAAAGTCTATGGCGGTCAGTCGTCTCATTTGCCCTTGAAGATCAACATGGCAGGTGTGATTCCGCCGATCTTTGCGTCCTCTATTATTTTGTTGCCTGCAACGATCGCCAGTTGGTTCAGCACGGGTGACAGCATGAGATGGCTCAAAGACATCTCCAGTGCCTTGTCGCCTGGACAGCCTGTGTACATCATGTTTTATGTGGTGGCCATTGTGTTCTTTTGCTTTTTCTACACCGCTTTGGTGTTCAACAGCAGAGAAACAGCGGACAACTTGAAAAAGTCAGGTGCATTTGTGCCTGGCATCAGACCGGGCGAACAGACGTCCAAATACATTGATAAAATTTTGGTGAGATTGACTTTGGTGGGTGCGGTCTACATCTCCTTTGTTTGTTTGTTGCCAGAGTTCTTGATTTTGAAGTACAACGTACCGTTTTATTTTGGCGGTACCTCATTGATGATCATTGTGGTGGTGACCATGGACTTCATGGCCCAGGTACAAAACTATTTGATGAGTCAGCAGTACGAGTCTTTGCTTAAAAAAGCTAACTTTAAAACAACAGCGGGTGCTTGAACGACATGGCAAAAGATGATGTCATTCAAATGGCTGGTGAAATTGTAGAAAACTTACCCAACGCAACTTTTAGAGTGAAGTTGGAAAACGGACATGTGGTCTTGGGCCATATTTCAGGCAAGATGAGGATGCATTACATTCGAATTCTGCCTGGAGACAAGGTGACGGTTGAACTGACACCTTATGACTTGACCCGTGCAAGAATTGTGTTCAGGGCCAAGTGAATTTGAGCTTTGAAGGTGTTGAAAAGATGATTTCATCTTTGAGGGCTGTCCTCAAGGGTGACCTCAAAAACTTTGTTAGGAGAAAGAGCAATGAGAGTTTCAGCTTCGGTTAAGAAAATTTGCCGCAATTGCAAGATCATTCGCCGCAAGGGTGTGGTCCGTGTAATTTGCACGGAACCCCGTCACAAACAGCGCCAAGGCTGATTGAATAGGATTAAAGAGGACGCATATGGCACGTATCGCTGGCATCAACATACCCCCCCACCAACATTCTGAGGTGGGACTCACGGCTATTTTTGGAATAGGTCGTACACGCGCTCGCAAGATTTGTGAAGCCTGTGGGATCGCTTATTCAAAGAAAGTCAAAGATTTGACGGACGCAGATTTGGAAAAAATCCGCGATCAAATCGCTCAATTCACCATTGAGGGAGATCTGCGTAGAGAGACAACGATGAACATCAAGCGTTTGATGGACATTGGTTGCTATCGCGGTTTCCGTCATCGCAGAGGGTTGCCCATGCGTGGGCAAAGAACCAGGACGAATGCACGTACCCGCAAGGGACCACGTAAAGCAGCCGCGTCATTGAAGAAATAAGATAAGGCAATACCATGGCAAAAGCACCCTCAAACAGCGCTGCACAACGTGTACGTAAAAAAGTTCGCAAGAATGTGGCTGACGGCATTGCGCACGTTCACGCATCCTTTAACAACACCATCATCACGATCACTGATCGTCAAGGAAATGCTCTGTCTTGGGCATCTTCTGGCGGACAGGGATTCAAGGGTTCACGTAAATCCACGCCTTTTGCCGCTCAGGTTGCATCAGAAGTGGCTGGACGTGCTGCAATTGATCAAGGCATCAAAAATTTAGATGTTGAGATCAAAGGACCTGGACCAGGACGCGAATCTTCAGTTCGTGCATTGGCTGCGCTTGGCATTCGGATCAATTCCATTGCTGACGTGACACCTGTTCCACACAATGGATGTCGCCCGCAAAAGCGCCGTCGCATTTAATTTCAACCAAGCCCACCGCCACGGGTGCAAGACCTGTGGCTAACTGTCTTTTAACCAAGACAGCAATCACGCAAAAGGAAACAAGCAAGTGGCACGTTATTTAGGGCCTAAGGCCAAACTATCTCGCCGTGAAGGCACCGATTTATTTTTGAAAAGCGCTCGTCGCTCCATCAGCGATAAAGCTAAATTTGATTCAAAGCCAGGCCAACACGGCCGTACGTCTGGACAAAGGACGTCTGACTTTGGTTTGCAATTGCGCGAAAAACAAAAAGTCAAACGCATGTATGGCGTCTTGGAGCGTCAATTCAGACGCTACTTCGCAGAAGCTGATCGCCGTCGCGGCAACACCGGCTCAAACCTGTTGTTCATCCTAGAGTCACGCTTGGACAATGTGGTTTACCGCATGGGTTTTGGTTCCACCCGTGCTGAGGCGCGCCAGTTGGTTTCTCACAAAGCCATCACGGTGAACGGCGAGCAAGTCAACATTCCTTCTTTCTTGGTCAAGACGGGAGACGTGATTGCTGTTCGCGAAAAGTCCAAAAAACAAGGACGTGTGACCGAAGCCTTGCAACTCGCCACTCAAGTTGGTTTGCCAGCATGGGTCGAGGTCAATGTAGACAAAGCTGAAGGTACTTTCAAGAAAGTACCTGATCGCGACGAATTTGCTGCTGACATCAACGAATCGTTGATTGTCGAGCTGTATTCGCGTTAATTCTGGTTGATTCATTCAGCCGTTTAAGTCCCCTGTGATAAAAACAGGGGTTGAACATTCAGCCTTACCGGTGTAACGAGCCGAGGGTATTGAGAGGAAATCCGAATGCAAACCCAATTGTTGAAACCAAAAGCCATTAATGTAGAGCACGTTGGACACAACCGTGCAAAAGTCACTTTGGAGCCCTTTGAGCGTGGCTATGGCCACACCTTAGGCAATGCTTTGCGCCGCGTGTTGTTGTCCTCTATGGTCGGCTATGCCGTGACCGAGGTCACCATTGCTGGCGTGTTGCACGAGTACTCTTCCATCGACGGGGTACAAGAGGATGTGGTGAACATTCTTTTGAATCTCAAAGGTGTGGTCTTCAAATTGCACAACCGCGATGAAGTGACCTTGAGCCTCAGAAAAGATGGAGAAGGTGTTGTCAGCGCTGCTGATATTCAAACGCCTCATGATGTGGAGATCATCAATCCTGAGCACGTGATTGCCAATTTGTCACAAGGTGGCAAAATTGACATCCAACTCAAAGTTGAAAAAGGTCGCGGCTACGTGCCAGGTACCGTTCGTCGCTATGGCGAAGAGCCCTCAAAATCCATTGGACGCATCGTGCTTGATGCATCTTTTTCTCCGGTCAGCCGTGTGAGCTACAGCGTTGAGAATGCTCGCGTTGAGCAACGCACGGACTTGGACCGTTTGGTGGTTGAAATTGAAACCAATGGTGCGATCACTGCTGAAGATGCGGTTCGTGCTTCCGCCAAAATTTTGGTTGAGCAGTTGGCGGTCTTTGCCCAATTGGAGGGCAGCGAGTTGGCCGCCTTTGACTCACCCTCTCCACGCAACGCACAACAATTTGATCCCATCTTGTTGCGCCCAGTTGATGAGTTGGAGTTGACGGTCCGTTCAGCCAATTGCTTGAAAGCGGAGAACATTTACTACATTGGTGACTTGATCCAAAGAACAGAAAATGAACTCTTGAAGACGCCTAATTTGGGTCGCAAGTCATTGAACGAGATCAAGGAAGTATTGGCCTCACGTGGTTTGACCTTGGGCATGAAGCTTGAGAGCTGGCCACCTGCGGGACTTGACGGCAAGCGTTGAGCATTTGCTTGATGTGAGTGAGTAAGGCGGTGAAAACTGCAAACAGGTGAGTGGACATTTCACCAGCCTCTTGTACCTGATACGGCAAGGGGTCAAACATAAAACCTTTAAAAGGAGCTGACACATGCGTCACGGACACGGACTTAGAAAACTCAACAGAACCAGCGAACATCGCTTGGCCATGCTTCGCAACATGATGAACTCTTTGCTAGAGCACGAGGTCATCAAGACCACGCTGCCCAAGGCCAAAGAATTGCGTCGTGTGGTGGAGCCCATGATCACCCTAGCGAAAGCGCCTTCATTGGCCAACCGTCGCTTGGCGTTCAATCGTTTGCGCAACAGAGACAATGTGGTCAAACTCTTTGCCGAGTTGGGCCCACGTTATCAAACAAGACCCGGCGGATACACACGCATCTTGAAAATGGGATACCGTGTAGGCGACAATGCACCGATGGCACTCGTTGAGTTGGTGGATCGCCCAGAGGTGGAAGAAACTTCCCCAACACCAGCAGAATAAGTTACAATCACCCTCTTACCGCGCGATGGAGCAGCCTGGTAGCTCGTTGGGCTCATAACCCAAAGGTCGCAAGTTCAAATCTTGCTCGCGCAACCAACAGCAAAGTGAAACGTGATGAAGCATCACGCACTTGTTTGAAAGACAACCCACCCTTTGACTGAAGAGATTCGGTCCTCAAGGTGGGTTTTTTTTCGTCAGACGCATCCAAAGCTTCAGTGAGTTCAAGGAAAGAGAACATGGAAATTCAGCGCTTTGCCAAGGCCCAGGATTTTGCCGATGTGACAGCGTGGTCCCTCGATGACCATGATGAGAGGCGCATGGCACTAAAAGAGGCGCAATCGGTAGCGTTAGAGATCGATGGCGCTCAACAGATTTGGCATCGATTCGGGCGCATGGAGCATAGACCCTTGGTCTTGATCCATGGGGGCTCAGGCAGTTGGACGCATTGGATCAGAAATGTGCTTTCCTTGTCCAAAGAGCGGTGCGTGTATGCCTTGGACATGCCGGGCATGGGTGACTCAGATCTGCCACAGGGGGCCTCGGACGCGGATGATATTTCTTTGCCGGTTTCAGTGGGCTTGCGGCAATTGTTTGGCCATGAGCCTGTGGATGTGATGGGCTTCTCGTTTGGCGGTTTGACGGCAGGATTTTTGGCGTCACAGCACCCCGACTTGGTCAAAAGCTTGATCATGGTGGGTATACCTGGTTTGGGCTTGTTTGGCCCACCCATGCGTTTGAGGGGCTTGTTGCCAGGCATGGGCAGACAAGAGATTTTGGACGTCATGCACAACAATCTCTTGGCCATGATGCTGCACGACCCTGAAAGCATCGATACAGCTGCTTTGTACATTCAAGCCCACAATGTGCTCAGAGACCGGTTGCGCAAAAGAAGACTGGCCAGAGGAGACTGTTTGCTTCAAGAGCAAAAGAAGTGGACCTGCCCAGTGCACACGATTTGGGGCGAGTTGGACATTTTGTACAAAGAGACGATGCCACTGATCCCCCAAGCCCTGAGTGCTTGCAGGCACGTCTCACATCAAGTGATCAAGGGTGCCGGTCACTGGGTGATGTACGAAAAGCCACAGGCCTTCAACAATGCGGTGTTGGAAATTTTAAGTGACTGAGGCTCCACCAAAGAGGCGAGACATAGACTCAAGACACAAGTGATGTGGACTGTTGTACTATCATGACTAGACCTAAGCATTGAGCCCCTTTCAACACCACGCACATCACCTATGTTGTACAAATTCAAATCCAAAGCCAGTGGCGACGTGATCATGTTTGAGACGCACGCCAAGGCCTTGTTGGAGATCATGGGCAAAGACCCATCTGCAAAAGGCATTTTGCTGGTGGCCGATATGCCCAAGGCGCTCGAAGCGCTGGAGGCGGCGCTTAAAAAGCATGGCCATGAAGCCAATCATGAAGCCGAACATGAAGCCGAACATGAAGCGGGTCATGAAGTGAGCCATGAAAAGGGTCACGCTTCACCCGCCAAGCATAGATCCAAAGAGCAGGAGCAGGGGCAGGAGTCTTTTGCGGTGAGTCTTGGACAAAGGGCTGCACCCATGCGGCAAATGATCAAGCAATGCATCCTAGAAGGTCACCCCATCGTGTGGGGTGTTTGATCGATTCAAGCATGTCCAGCGCGCACCCTTTTGATCGTTTGACGCCCTTTCATGTGGTCGATGCGGTGTGTGCCTTGGGTCTGGAGTTGGATGGGCGCATCACGTCTTTAAGCTCCTACGAAAACCGAGTGTATGCATTGCCTCAAGAGGATCAGCAAGAAAGTGTGGTGGCCAAGTTTTATCGACCCACGCGTTGGAGTCATGAGCAAATTCAAGAAGAGCATGCCTTTGCCCTGGAATTGACCGAGCAAGAGGTGCCCATGGTGGCGCCTCTTAGGCTGTGTGGGGCGACTTTGCATCCTTTGACTTTAGGCCAAGAAAGCCCACCGAGTTCTGTGGGGTCGGAGGGACAAAAGACCGATGCCCTTGATTTTTGGTTCAGTGTGAGTCCTGCAAGGGGTGGTCGCATACCGGAGTTGGATGACTTTGAGGTCTTGGAGTGGCTCGGGCGTTTCATTGCTCGACTGCATTCGGTGGGCCAGACCCGGGACTTTGTCAGCCGTCCAGAACTGAATGTGCAAAGCCATGGTTGGGCCGCCCGGACGTACATGCTCGATGCTTTTGAGATCCACCCAAGCTACAAAACTGCCTGGGCCAAGATCACGCAAGAGGCCTTGGAGCTTGTTGAAAAAGCCTTTGTTGGCGGGTATCAAAAAATCCGTTTGCATGGCGACTGCCATGCAGGCAACATCTTATGGACACCCTTGGATCAAAAGGGTGTGGGAGGACCGCATTTTGTGGACCTGGACGATGCCCGCATGGGTCCAGCCATACAAGACTTGTGGATGCTCATGGGGGGTGAAAGAGTCGAGCAAACCAGCAGTTTGTCGGCGTTGCTCGAGGGCTATGAAAGTGTGCGGCCCTTTGATCGGCGAGAGTTGTCTTTGATCGAGCCTTTGAGGACACTTAGAATGATTCACTACAGTGCTTGGTTGGCCCAGCGGGTGGGAGATCCGGCTTTTGAGAGGCATTTTTCTTGGTTTGCAAGCGAGCAGTATTGGCAAGAGCAATTGGCAGCACTGCAAGATCAAATCGATAAAATGAACGAGCCCCCCTTGAGGGTTTGAGTCCATTGGTTCAATTTTTAATCCATTTTCTATGACGACTTTGCCAACGGTGAGACTCAACAAGCGCATGTCCGAGCTTGGTATTTGCTCAAGAAGAGAGGCGGACGACTGGATAGAGCGGGGTTGGGTGCATGTCAATGGTCGCCTGGCTTTGATGGGCATGCAAGTGAGCGCCGCCGACAACATTGAAGTGATGAAGGAAGCTTCTAAGTTGCAAGAGACGCGTGTCACGGTGCTCCTGCACAAACCGATGGGATATGTGAGCGCTCAAGCCGAAGATGGGCACACGCCAGCCATTCAACTGGTTCAGGCCAGAAACCGTTGGTCGCAGGATCTGTCGCCTGTGCGGTTCACGCACGGGCACTTGAGGGGCTTGGCGCCTGCGGGTCGACTGGACATCGATTCGGTGGGCTTGTTGGTGTTGACGCAAGACGGTCGCATAGCCAAGCAGTTGATTGGCGAGGACTCGCAGATTGAAAAAGAGTACTTGGTTCGGGTGCATTACGGTGAGACGCAGGCGCCTGCCCAACAAATGACGCCTCCAAGTGCCCTTGAGATGCTGCGCTTTGGTCTGAGCCTGGACGGCAAGCCCTTGAAGCCTGCGCTGGTGCAGTGGCAAAACCCAGATCAGTTGCGCTTTGTGCTGTCTGAGGGCAAGAAGCGGCAAATTCGCCGCATGTGTGAGCAAGTGGGCTTGAAGGTCGTGGGCTTAAAGCGCATTCGCATGGGTCAGGTGACCCTTGGCCAGCTGCCCGTTGGGCAGTGGCGTTACTTGGGCGCCAAGGAGCATTTCTGAGGCGCGAGAGCTTCAAAAGTGAAGGCGGTCGGCCAGTGGAGTGGGACAGGGGTGAGACAGGGGTGGGGCGTTCTTGAGGACCGCGAAAAAAGATCGCTGCTGGGCCCTTGAAAAGTCTGTATTGGCCCCCAAATTCAAGCTGTTTTAGTGAATTTTTAACGTGAAGAGACCCACATGACCAAGCAAACACATGCCTTTCAGGCAGAAGTCGCCCAACTTCTCCATTTGGTGACCCATTCTTTGTACTCCAACAAAGAAATTTTCCTGCGCGAGTTGATCTCCAACGCATCAGACGCCTGCGACAAACTCAGGTACGAGGCCTTGAACAACAGCGGCTTGTACGAAGACTCGCCGAATTTGGACATTCGAGTGAGCTTTGACAAAGACTTGAACACCTTGACCATTGCTGACAACGGCATTGGCATGAGTGAGCAAGAGGCCATCGACCACTTGGGCACCATCGCCAAGAGTGGCACCAAAGACTTCATGTCTCGTTTGGAAGGTGCCCAAAAGGCCGATGCCAAGGAGCAAGGCTCCTTGATTGGTCAGTTTGGTGTGGGGTTTTATTCAGGCTATATCGTGGCCGATCAGATCGTGGTTGAGACCAGGCGTGCAGGCTCCAAGCCTTCCGACGGCGTGCGTTGGAGCAGCCCAGGAACGGGTGAATTTGAAGTGGAGAGCATTGAAAAGCTTGACCGCGGCACCAAGGTCATTTTGCATTTGAGAGAAGATGCGAAAGAGTACTTGAGCCAATGGAAACTCAAGTCCATCATTTCTAAATATTCAGACCACATCTCTTTGCCCATTTTGATGTTCAAAGAGGAGTGGAAAGAGGGCGAGAAGGACCAGCCTGGTGAAATGGTCACGACCACCGAACTTGAAACGGTGAACAAGGCCAATGCTTTGTGGGCTCGCGCCAAAAAAGACATCACCGAAGAAGAGTACAAAGAGTTTTACAAGGCCATCTCAAGTGACTTTGAAAACCCCTTGACGTGGAGTCACAACCGCGTCGAAGGTGCCACCGAGTACACGCAACTGCTGTACGTGCCGGCCAAAGCCCCGTTTGATTTGTTCAACCGTGACAAGCGAGCAGGCCTGAAGCTCTATGTCAAACGTGTGTTCATCATGGATGACGCCGAGAGTTTGATGCCGATTTATTTGCGCTTTGTCAAAGGGGTGGTGGACTCGGCCGATTTGCCGCTGAATGTGTCCAGAGAGTTGCTCCAAGAAAGCAAGGACGTCAAGGCCATCCGAGAAGGCAACACGCGTCGCGTTTTGTCCATGCTGGAGGATTTGGCCAGCAAGGACGTGGCCATGGATGGGGCCAGCGACGAGGACAAAGCAAAGGCGGGGGAGTACAGCAAGTTTTATACGGCTTTTGGTGCGGTCTTGAAAGAGGGGCTTGGAGAGGACTTCAGCAACCAAGAGAAGATCGCCAAATTGCTGCGTTTTTACAGCACCCACGACACCGAGACCTTGGACAAGCAAGGTGTTTCTTTGGCCCAGTACAAGGCAAGGATGAAAGAGGGCCAAGAGGCCATTTACTACATCACTGCCGACACCTTGGCAGGTGCTAAAAACAGCCCACAGTTGGAAGTGTTCAAGAAAAAGGGCATCGAAGTGCTCTTGATGACCGACCGGGTCGATGAGTGGGCCTTGAGCTTTTTGACCACCTTTGATGGCACACAGCTTCAAAGTGTCGCCAAAGGAGCGGTTGATTTGGGCAAGTTGCAAGACGAGGACGAGAAAAAGGCCGCTGAAAAAGCGCAAGAAACCTTCAAGCCCATTTTGGCCAAGCTCAAAGAGGCTTTGAAGGACAAGGCCGAGGACGTTCGGGTCACGACGCGGTTGGTGGATTCACCAGCATGTTTGGTGGTCAAGGACCAAGGCATGTCCTTGCAGTTGTCCAGAATGCTCAAGCAAGCGGGTCAAGAGGCGCCTGAGGTCAAGCCGGTATTGGAGGTCAACCCTGAGCACCCCTTGATCAAAAAACTCGATGATGCGCAAGCAGCGATGCATTTCCATGATTTGGCCCACATCGTGTTTGATCA
>Ga0209829_10000777_pt1 | contig 27807 bp, 17 predicted proteins | sample C_140205_EF_Meta_FD_187311 | JGI IMG/M metagenome (GOLD analysis project Ga0209829, IMG submission 187311) | Freshwater microbial communities from Lake Croche, Canada to study carbon cycling - C_140205_EF_MetaG (SPAdes) (version 2) | ecosystem: Environmental > Aquatic > Freshwater > Lake... | reverse complement strand
ATTGTGATCTGACAGGACTGGCGGCGAATAGCCACCGGTGCCGGGACGGGTCAACGCGTGAGCGACCGAACCCGATTCATGCAGCACCCCGGAGATGAGGCGCTCGCGGTTGATCGCGAGCGCAAACGCGCGTCGCACCTCGACGCGATCAAACGGCGGCCGGGTCGTGTTAAAAATCACGTAGTTCGTCCACAACATCGGCGTCACGTGAAGCTGCGGGATCTTGTTTCCCTGGTAAACGGCCAGCTTGTTGAGCGGGGTCCCATAGGTCACGTGAAGTTCACCCGCTCGGTAGGCGCGTTCTTCGCCATCAGTGCTCTCGATCCCGTAGAAACGAATCTCGTTCAGCCGGACGTGTGCACGATCCCAATACTGCGGATTCTTGGCGACCGTGACGTTGACCTGGGGCTGCCACGACTTGAGCACAAACGGTCCGTTGCCGACGAGATTGCCCGGTCGGGTCCAGGGCGTGCCCGGGCGGGTGGCGCCGCCGTGTCGTTCAATCACGTGGCGCGGCACCGGCATGAAGGGCGCACCCCCGAGCACGAAAAAAAGGTAGGGGGCCGGATGCGCGAGGCGGATCTCAAACGTGCGCGCATCCACGGCGCGCAACCCGAGAGAATCGGGCGAGGTGTTCTTGCCGGTCGCATAGTCACTCGCCCCCGCAATGGCATAGCCAACGTCCGCATTCCCGGCCGCCATGCTCGGCGTGAACACCCGCCGAAACGAAAAAAGAAAATCGTCGGCAGTGACCGGCGTGCCGTCGGACCAGCGCGCATCGCTGCGCAGATGAAACGTATAAACCAATTTATCCGCGGAAATCTCCCATCGCTCGGCGACCCCGGGCAAAATGGTCTCGCCATCGCCGGCGATCACGACGAGGCCCTCAAACAGCGAACTCATGATCGTGTATTCGATCGCAGCCACCTGGGTGTTAGGATCGAGATCCTTCGGCTCGGCGCCGTTGCCCAAGTGCAAAATCTGGTCGCGGGTGCCGGCGGCGACCCGCGTCTCATGACGCCCGCAGCCGAGGCCGCCAAGCACGAGGCCGGCGAGGAGCGGCAGGGCGAACGCGCGGCGAAAACAGGAGAGGGAATTCATGGAGAGCAAAATCCGGGAGTGAAGGGGCTGATAGGATTTCGAGAGCGTGAAGCGGAAGACTATTTCTCCAACCGGATGAGCTGGAAGCGCTGGAGAAGAAGCGGGGCGGGCTGCCAGTTTTTCACGGCGGGATGGATAAGGTAGGCCTTGCTCTTGAATACGACGGGGGCGAGTGGGCTTTCGGCCAGGAGGAGCGCCTCGGCTTGCTGAAACAACTCGGCACGCCGCGCGAGATCGGTGGTCCTGGCGGCGTCGGCGAGGGCGCGGTCGAATTCTGGATGCGACCAGAAATTGACGTTGTTGCCGTTGCCGGTGGCAAACGGGGCGAGGAACGACATGGGATCGGCGAAGTCGGCGATCCAGCCCCAGAGCGCGATGGAGTAGGAGCCGGAGCGTTGGTTCTCGGTCAGGATTTTCTCCTCGGCGGGATCGATGGCCACGTCGAGGCCCAGCGTCGTCTTCCATCCCGCCTGCAGGACCTCGGCGACGCGTTTGGCGGTGCTGTCGGTGCCCACCAACAGGGAGAGCCGGGGCAGGCCGCGCCCGCCGGGAAAGCCGGCCTCGGCCACCAGCCGGCGCGCCGCCTCGGGATCGAACACGAGGCGCGAACGCGGGATGAAGTTTCCGGTGGGGTTGGGCACGAGGTGGAAGGCCGCCGTGGCCGAACCAAAATAGACCGCGCGGGAAATCGCCTCGCGATCCATCGCCAGCGAGAGCGCCCGCCGCACCTTGGCCTGATCAAGCGGCGCCTTGCCGCAGTTGAAATTGAGGTAGCTGCAATCCAGCGCCGGGTCCACGCGAAGCCGGTCGGGCGCGCGCTCGCGGTAGCCGGCGATCTTGGAGTGCGGGACCGCAAAGGTGACGTGAACCTGGCCGGCACGAAAATTAACCTCCTCGGCCTCCGGATTTTCGGTGGGCAAAATCACGACGCGCTCGAGGCCGTTGCGCGCGGCGTCCCAGTAGCGCGGGTTTTTCGCGACGACGATCCGGGCGTTGGGTGACCACTCGGCGAGGACGAACGGGCCGTTACCGACGAGGTTGCCGGGGCGGGTCCAGGCGGGCCCGCGCTTGGCGGCGGCGTCGAACCGCGCGAGCACCTTCAAGTTCACCGGCGCCCAGCACGGCAGCGCGGCGAACAGCGGCAAAATCGCGGTGGGAAACTCCGTCGTGACAGTGACGGTGCGAGCATCGGGCGCAGCGAAACCGAGGGCGGCGGGATCGGTGATTTTTCCGGCGTTGAAGGCGTCGGCATTCTTCACGGGGGAAAACAGGTATGCGTTGGGGCAGGCAACCGCCGGCGTGAGGGCGCGACGCCACGACTGCACGAAATCATCGGCGGTGAGCGGATCGCCGTTGGACCAACTAAGCCCGGCGCGCAGGTGAAAGGTCCAAGTGAGGCCGTCGGGCGAACTCTCCCAACGCTCGGCGGCGCCGGGGACGGGAAGGCCGGACTTTTCGTCGAAGGCGGCGAGCCCCTCGAAGAGCGCGACTTGAACGCGCTGATCGGTCGCCGTATAGACGACGTGCGGATCGAGATCGGCGGGCTCGGAGCCGTTGCCGACGATCAACGTCTTCGTGCGGATGCCCTCCTCGACAGGCGTCTCGCGCTTGGCGCAGGACGAAAACAGGGCGACGCAGATGAGCAAGGCGGCGATGCGGAGGGGGCGCACTTAGTGACATTGGGCGCGCCCAAGTGGGATGGCGATGGCAATAGGAGTGATGATGCAATTGCCGAGCGTGTGTGAGAATTTCGGCCACCCGACATGGGCAGGAAAGTCCATGCCACGGGCCACGGGCGATCAGACCAACCACACGCCATAAACCGCGCTGGAAAGCGAAGAGGATCAGTCGAGACCGAACTCGGCGAGCAAAGCTTCAATTTCCGCGAGCAGTTTTGGGAGGTGGCTTTGAATCACGCCCCAGACTGCCGCGTGATCGATGGCGTCGTAGCCGTGAATGATGCGGTTTCGAAATCCCACGATCCGCGGCAGTCCGTCGATGCGGGCGGCGATTTCCGGCGCCAAGCGAGTCAGGCGGCTCAGCGCCTCGCCGATGATTTCGAACTCTCGCTCCACCGCCCGGCGAAACTGCCGATCGCCCTGATAGTCGGCAAACGTCCGCCCCACGCACCAACCGGCGATCGCGCGGCCGGAATCCAGCACATCATACAGCGGCTGGCTGGGATTCGGCATAGACGAGCTGGCGGGTCGCCGCGACTTCGACTGCAAGGCGGCTGCCGCGTAGGGCGGCGGCGCTCACCACATCGACCCGGCGCTTGAACAGCCCCTCCAGAGCGTCGGAAAAATCGAGGACGCGGTCAGCGTAGTCAGCGGTGGGCGACGGATCAGAAAACTCCGCTACAAAATCGAGATCGCTGCGTGACAAATCGAAAGCGCCGGTCGCCGCCGAACCGAATAAGTCGAGACGCACCACCCCGTAGTGGCGACACAGCGCCGCGACGGCTGCGGATTCTTTGGCGACGAGCGAATTCACGAGGCCACGATGCGTCTGCCGGTCATGGCCGTCAAGGGAGCGGTAGCCCGCCCGCGATGATAATCCGGCCACGCCTCGCACCCCCGATGTCGGATTTTTCATCCACCGCAGACACTCACGGAATTCCACCGCGGATTGCTGGTATCAAAATAGAATTAGTCTCTGCCTTTATCCGTGTTCATCCGTGAAATCTGTTCTCAAACAACCTAGTGCCAGTGCGCTCCCGGCAATCAAAATTCCGCTTTCCCTCAAAAACGACCGTTGCTCCACTCGCGGCAAACCACTCCCCTGCTCTCCTCCTGCAGCCAGCAACGTTTTCCCATGAAGTCCCTGCTCTATTTTTTCTTCGCCGCCAGCCTCCTCCGCGCCGCCGAACCCGTTCGTCCCCTCGACACGCCGGACGCGTGGACGTTTGCCGATCCCGCCGCGTGGACGTGGACCAAGGAAGACGGCCAGTCCGTCCTCACCCTGAAACAGCAGCAGGCCTACAAGCCAAAGGTCCGCAGTCCCTTCAACCTCGCATGGCTCAAAACCACGGAATGGAAATCGTTCACGCTGACCGTCGAAGGCCAGCTCACGAAATTTGACGCAGGCAACAACGACCTCTGCCTCGCCTTCGCCCGCGAAGAGGAGACGCGGTTCTACTACGCCCACCTCGGCGTAAGGGCCGATGCAGTGCATCACCAACTCCACCTCGTCGACCACGCTGACCGCCGTGCAATCACCGCCACCCGCACTGAGGGCACGCCATGGCAACCGGGTCGTTGGCACCGCCTGAAACTCGTCCACGACACCGCGACCGGCCTGATCACGGTCTACTTCGACGACATGGAAAAACCGATCATCACCGCACAGGACAAAACCCTGAACCACGGCTGGATCGGCCTGGGCTCCTTCGACGACCTCGGCAAATTCCGGAATCTCCAAATTCAGGGCGAGAAAAAGTAAGCGGCGCCTGGCGAGGTTGAAAACCAACTGCTCTGCTGGGTTCACGGCGTGAGCGAAAACTTCGCGATCATTTCACACGGTAGCGTGTTTCCCGCGCTTGTCTCCCGCCGGGACCCTCGTTTCGTTTCACCGCACCGCTTTCGATCCTCCTGACCCATCGTGACGTCCTTCCCTCGCCTCCACCGCCTGCTTCCTTGGCTCAATGTGCCCACGGTCATTTTGCTCACGCTGCTCCAGCGCACACCGGTTGTGCGCATGGCTGCGAGCGTCGGCCAAGTGCTCTCTGCTTCCCCTGCGGGAGCTGTCTTGAAGGCCACCGTCGCTGCGCTCGGTTCGCTGGGGGCGGTCCACTCGCTCGCCGGCGCGACCCAGCTCGTCGCCTCTGTCGTCAACCCGTATCGCACGACCATCGGTGTGCCCATTACAACCCCGATCGCGATCACGGTCACCGGAGCGCAAACTCCCCCGCTGTCTTTTAACATCACCGGCCCCATCCCACCGGGACTCTCCGTCTCCGGGCTCACCGGAACTGGCGGAAAAGTGAACGCGTCTTCCGTGGTCATCACCGGCACACCAACCACGGGCGGGACCTATACCATGACAATCCGAGCTTGGGAGCTCGCCAATCTCGGCGGCACCTCATCCGTCGGTTACCCGTATAGTGTTGTCGTGGTTGATCCCACACCCGTCGCGCCGCAAATCACCCAGCAGCCGGTGAGTCAGACGCTGACAGCCGGTGCCAACGTTACCTTTAGCGTCACCGCTACCGGCACGCCCTCGCCAACGTTGCAGTGGCGCAAAGACGGCGTCGCCCTCTCTGGCGCCACCAGCAACACTTACAGCATCCCCGATCTGCCGGTCTCCGCCGCCGGCGTTTATTCCGTCGTCGCCACCAACGCCACTGGCACCGCCACCAGCAATGGCGCCACGCTCACCGTGCGGGCCGCACCCGTTTCGACGACGCTTCCCGCGTTCACGACACAACCCTCGGCGGTGACCGTCGACGCCGGGAGCCCCGCCGTCTTCACGTCCGCCGCGTCCAACGCCGTCAGTCTCCGTTGGCAGCGTAACAACGTCGATCTCCCCAACGCCACCAACGCTGCGCTCACGCTCGCCACCGCCACCTCCGCCGACGCGGGCACCTACCGTGTCATCGCCACGAATACCGTCGGTTCCACCTTCAGTAACGATGCCACGCTCACCGTGCGCCCCCCGTCGCCTCCCATTTTTACCACACAACCCTCAGCCGTGACCGTCGATGCCGGGGGCGTCGCGAACTTTACTTCCGCCGCGACCAACGCCCTCAGTTTTCGTTGGCAACGCAACAGCATCGATCTTCCCGCCGCGACCGCCGCCACGCTTACCGTCGCCGCCGCCACTGCTGCCGACGCCGGCACCTATCGCGTGATCGCCACCAACGCCGCCGGTTCCACCACGAGTTCCCCTGCCACGCTCACTGTTCGCGTTGTTCAGCCGAACGCCGAGGTCTCCCGGCTCGTCAATCTCTCCGTCCGCGCTCCCACCGGCCCCGGCGCCAAAGTCCTCACGGTTGGCGCTGTCGTTGGACCGCTGAATTTCACCGGCTCGCTCCCGCTCGTATTGCGCGCCGTCGGGCCTACGCTGGGGGTCTTTGGCGTGAGCGGCGTTCTCGCCGATCCCGTGCTTACCCTCAACCTTCCCGGCGTGTCCGCTCCCGTCGCCACCAACGACAACTGGGGCGGCCTCCCCAACGTCGCCGCCGCCTTCACCTCGGTCGGTGCCTTCGCCCTCGGCGCAACTTCGCTCGACAGTGCCACCTTGGCCGCGCCCAACGTCGGCGGCCTCACCGTGCAAGTCACCGGCAAGGGCGAAGCCGCCGGCGTCGTGCTCGCGGAAATCTACGACAACAGCACCAACCGCACGGCCGCCAGCCCGCGCCTTGTCAACCTCTCGACCCTCACGCAAATCGACGCCGGCGCCTCCCTCACCGTCGGCTTCGTGCTGCGGGGCGCCACCAGTCGCACCGTCCTGGTCCGCGGTATCGGTCCATCGCTCGGCCGTCTCGGCGTCCCCGATACGATGGCCGACCCCAAGCTCGAACTCTTCAACAACGACACCGGCGCCAAGCTCGCCGAGAACGACAATTGGTTGGGCGACCCCGCGCTTTCTGCCGCCGCCCTCAGCGTTGGCGCGTTCGCCCTCGCCGACGCCGCCACCAAGGACGCCGTGCTCCTCATCTCGCTCCCGCCCGGCACGTATAGCGCCCGGATCAGCGGCGTCGGCACCAGCGCCGGCACCGCGATTGTCGAGGTCTACGAAATTCCCTGACGCCGCGCCGCCGCACGCTCGGTGTCGAAGATCCAGGTATTCAGTCATTGGCCGTCAACGACAGATACGTTGAGCCCTTTCGATCTCTCTGGACTGAAAGAACACCGCTTGCTCGCAGCTGAAAACATCGACTCACTGAAAAGGTCGTCTACCTCCCCACTATGAACCTCAACGCCCGGTATGTCTTTGTTATCTAACCTCCGCGTCGCTCCGTCTCTCCGATTGGCCCTAGTTCTCGTCGCCGTCACCGGCCCACTCGCGGCGCAGACCGCACCGACTGCGGCTGCGACAAAAGAGGAGGCCGTCATCCTCTCTCCCTTCGAGGTAAACTCCGCTGACGATAAAGGCTATGCCGCCTCCTCCGCACTCGCCGGCACCCGCACGAACGAAAAACTCGCCAACCTCCCCAACTCGATCTCGGTCTTTACCGCTGACCTCCTGAGCGATCTCGCGCTCAACGATTTCTTCGGCGCGGTCGAGTTCGCCCCCGGGGCGGAAAATATTTTCAACGACACCGGCACCGTCGGCGCGCCCGTCGGCTCGCGTTCCGGTAACCAGATCAGTTTCCGCGGCATCCCCTCGATCCGCCAGCTCCGCGACGGATTCCCGTGGTTCCTCCCGGCCGACACCTACAATACCGAACGCATCGAATTCTCGCGTGGCCCCGGCGGACTTGCCTATGGCGATGTCGACCCGACGGGTATTATTAATGTCTCCACGAAGCGCGCGACCTTTCGCCGCAACGCCAGCGCCACCGTGCGCATGGACTCGTTCGGCACGCAGCGCTACTCCGTCGACGTGAACCAGCCGCTGTTTCCGCGCCTGGGACTGCGCTTCAACGCCCTCAATTCCGAGGTCGAGCAGTTCCGCCAGCGCGGCTCCCGGGATTTTCGCGGTTACGCCGGCGCCTTGCGCTGGGAGCCATTCAAAGACCGCCGCACCCGCCTCGATGTTAACTACGAGGGCGGCAAGACCCGCAACAACCAGAGCACGCTCCACCTCAACGACGGCATCAAGGCCTACTTCCGCGGCACCGGCACCAACGCCGCCGACGCCGATCCCGTCAACCCCGGCGTCCAAGTCAACGGCATCGGCATGCGTCGCATCGCCGCCCCCGGCAACGCCCACGTCTACCTCGATATCGGCGGCACGCTCTACGATATGCAGTCGACCGCCACGACGACGTATCGCAATTCCGCCATCCTCACCGGCGCCACGGTCGCCACCGGCACCGACCCTCAAAATCCCGTCCGTTACCCGCTCACCACCATTCCCTACAGCGTGTATCCCGACGGCCAGGACTGGGGCGGCCCCGACAACCGCCACGACACGGATTTCCACGCCTACAACCTCGAGCTCTCGCACCAACTCGGCGACCACCTGCGCCTCCTCGTCGCGCACAACGGCCAAGCTGATGCGACCACCCGCCTTCAAACCTACTCGTCAGCCGGAGCCCTCGGCATGAATTCCCGCGCCGTCTTCATCGACGTCAACCGCGTGCTGCCTCATCCCACGATTCCCAACGCTACGATTGCGAATCCGCGCTTCGAGCAACTCTTCCTTGCCTACGCCCCCACGTTCACCACCGACGGCAACAAGTCCACCGGCTGGCGCACCTCCGTCGTCTACGACACCAAACTACCATTTTGGAACTCCAGCTTCCGGGCCGTCGCCGGAGCCAACTACCGGCACGAGCAAAACTACCAGGACACCTACGCCTTCGCGATGGATCAAAAGGAAATCGCGCGCCGCGGCCTCACCGGCGCGGCCACCACCTACGCCAACAACCTCGTCCACCCCGTCCACTACCTCGCCGACGGCAACAGCGACGACGCCCTCCGCCTCCGGGTCGAACCCGGCGTCACCACGTTCTACCGGAGCGGCACCGGCCAAACCCGCTTCGACCAAACGCTCGGCTCCGGCAACCTCACCACGCTTGGCTCCTTTTTTACCGGCCGTCTGCACACCAGCGCCGGCATCAGCCGCGACTATTTTCGGCAAAACCGCGCCCGCGCGCCGATTACGTTCGCCGCCACGGGCGAGACCCGTCTCGTCGACCTCACCAACCAGCCGATCCTCGATGCCGCCGGCTACAACGTCCCCTACGAACCCTTCAATCGCACCTACGCCACCAACCAGACTTACGGCGGCGTCTTTCGCGTCCTTCCGTGGCTCTCCCTCGGCGGCGGCTATTTCGAATCATCTCTTTTCACCGACAGCGTGAGCTTCGAACTCGGCGGCCGACCCCGCCTGCCGCGCACCGGCGAAGGCCACGAATTCAGCCTGCGGTTCAATCTCCTCAACGACCGCATCAACGCCACGATCACGCGCTTCAAGACGACCTCGGAGAACAACGCCCTCGGCCTCAGTGCCGGTTCGCAAACCGAACTCAACGCCCTTCTGCCCGCCGGCCAACGTCTCCTCGGCACCGGCGATTACCGCGACCAAGAGACCGCAGGCTGGGAGGTTGAGGTGCAAACGAACCTCACGCGCCAGTGGACGGTCCGCGCCGCCTACTCGATGAACCGCGTGCAGTTCGGCCGCTTCTTCCCGCTCGTGCGGCCCTATCTCGCCGCCGCGCAGGCCGCCGCCAAAGCCCAGGGCCTCGATCCCGAGGACGCCACCGCCGTCACCCAACAACTCCTCGACGACACCGAGGGTGCGGTCCGCGCGGTCCGCCGCGAGACCGCAAATTTCACCACGCGCTACAGCTTCATCGAGGGAAAACTCAAGGGCGTCGCCGTCGGTGCCTCCACCCGCTATGCGATGGGCAAGCCCCGCGCCGCGCTCTCCTCCGGTGGCGTCGTCGTGCTCCCGGCGACCAAGACCAGCAGCTACATTCTCGTAAACCCCTTCGTCAGTTATCGGAAAAAACTCTACGGCCACAACGTCACTGCCCAGCTTAACGTGAACAACGTCCTCGGCCTAAATTCCGACCAGGGCAACAGCTACACCTGGCCGCGCAAAACGGAGCCCCGCCAATACGTCACCACCATCACTACCGAGTGGTGAGCATCGTTTCCCCATGACCACAATCATTCAACGCACGCGCGTCCTGTTCATCTTCGTTGTCACCGTAGCTTCACTGGCTGCCGCCGACACCCCGCGCAAAAACGTCCTTTTCCTCATCGCCGACGATCTGAACAATCTCCTCGGCTGCTACGGCGATCCGCGCGCGAAGACGCCCAACCTCGACAAACTCGCCGCGCGCGGTGTGCGCTTCGACCGCGCCTATTGCAACTTCCCCCTCTGCGGACCGAGCCGCAATTCCCTCCTCACCGGCCTCTACCCCAATAGCACCGGCATTCTCGGAAATTCCCAGATTTTCCGTCAGACGATCCCCGACCAGTTATCGCTCCCGCAAACGTTTCGTCAGCAGGGCTACTTCGCCGCGCGATTGGGTAAGCTCTATCATTACAACGTCCCCAACTCCATCGGCACAGATGGCCACGACGATCCTGCTTCGTGGGAGCTCGAGCTCAACCCCGCCGGGGTCGACCGACTCAAGGAGCATCCGAAAATCTTCAGCCTGATTCCTGGCTCCTTCGGCGGCACATTAAGCTGGCTGGCTTCCGACCACGGCGACGCCGACCACACCGACGGCATTTTAGCCGACCAAGCGGAGTGGGTCCTCGAACGTTGCGCGCAGCGCCGCGATCGCCCCTTCTTCGTCGCCGTCGGTTTCTTCCGCCCCCACACGCCCTACGTCGCGCCGAAGAAACCCTACTTTGAACTCTACGACGAAGACGCCATGCCCGTCGTCTCCGGCGTCAAAGAAGACCAGGCCGATCTCCCCGCCGCCGCCCTCGGCAGCTACAAGAAGGAACAGGACAAGCTCACCGACCCGCTCCGCCGCCAAGCTCTGCAAGCCTATTACGCGAGCATCAGTTTTATGGATGCGCAGGTCGGCCGCGTCGTGGCCGCCCTTGACCGCCTCGGTCTCGCCGACAGCACCGTCATCGTGTTTACCAGCGATCACGGCTACCACACCGGCGAACACGGCCTCTGGCAAAAACAGAGCCTCTTCGAGGAAAGCGCCCGCGTGCCGCTCCTCATCGTCGCCCCCGGCGTCTCCGCAAAAAACGCCGTCGCCGCCTCGCCCGTCGCGCACGTCGACCTCTTTCCCACCCTCGCCGAACTCGCGGGCGTCACCCCGCCGACCAATCTCCAGGGTCAGTCCCTCGTCCCGTTGCTGCGAAACCCTACCACCACTGGCCGCGGTTGGGCGCTCACGCAGGTCGTGCGTGGCGGCGGCTTCAACCGCATGGGCGCGAGCGCTGCCGCCGGCGACAATGGGAAACGCTTCTTCGGTTACAGTCTCCGCACCGCCCGCTGGCGTTTCACCGAGTGGGATGAGGGCGCCATGGGCCGCGAGCTCTACGATCACGACGTTGATCCGAAGGAACTCACCAACCTCGCTGCACTACCCGCCCACGTCGCCACCGTGGCGGATCTCAGCAGGCAGCTCCGCGCGGCCGTAAAAACCACCTTCCCTCCCGACGGCAAAACCCCCGCGATCACCCCCGGTCTCTGGGCCCCGGTGCTGACCCCGCCATAACTCGATTCCGGTCGCTGCACGTGCGCCGGCTGTAACGCCACGCTTCTTTCATCCGTCATTGCCTCCATGATTTTCCGGCGTTTCTCCGCAGTTATTTTCTGTTGTGCGCTGCCGGCGTGGTCACCCGCTGCCGAAAAAATCTCCGACCCAAGCCTGCTCGAACAACGTTTTCGCGCCCTCGACCGCAATGCGGATGGCAAAGTCACCCGCGAAGAAGCGGGGAATCCTCCTTGGTTTGATCGGCTTGATCGCACCGGCACGGGCGTCATCACCCTCGAACAGATTCGATTCATTGCGCGTCGGCTCGACGCCGAGCGCCTCGGTCGCCTGAACGATGCGCTGGGCTCCGCCGCACCCGCCCATGCCTCTGCTGCCCCCGCCTCGGTTCCGGCACCCGCAGCGGTCGGTTCACCGCTGGAGGGTCCGAAAATCCTCAAACCCGCCGACCATGGCGTCGGCCGCCTCATGCCCGATCTCGCCTTCACCGACCTCGCCGGGAACTCCGGGCGGCTCTCCGACTATCGTGCCGCGCCCGCCCTCGTCATCGCGCTGACGAGCACGAGTTGCCCCGTGACTCAGAAATTTGCCCCCGCGCTGGCCCGCCTGGAAAAAGAATTTGCCGCGCGCGGCGTGGCCTTCCTCTTCGTCAACCCCATCGCCGCGGATCTGCCGGCGGAAATTCGGGCCGCCATCAGCGAACACGCCTTTGCCGGACGCACCGTGCACGATCGCGAGTCGAACCTCGTCACCGCGCTCGACGCGCAAACCACCGCCGAAGTGTTTGTGTTGGATGCCGCCCGCACCTTGGTTTATCGCGGGGCGATCAACGACCAATACGGTCTTGGCTACTCGCTCGACGCACCGCGCAAAGAGTTTCTCCGCGACGCCCTCGTCGCACTGCTCGCCGGTCGGCCGCCGTTGGTGGCCGCGACCGAAGCGCCCGGCTGCACCCTCGATCTTCAGCTAGCTACACTCGCGTGGCCCGGTGCACCGACGCCACCGGCTGCCGCGAACACCAACGTCACCTATCACAACCGCATTTCCCGGATTATCCAAAATAACTGCCTCGAGTGTCACCGCGACGGCGGAGTCGCTCCATTCAGCCTCGCCACCTACGAGGAGGTCCGCTCCCACGCCGGCATGATGCGAAAACAAGTGGGCCGCGGCGCGATGCCGCCGTGGTTTGCCGCCCCGCCCGCGCCGGGCGAATCAAGCCACTGGAAAAACGACCGCTCGCTCAACCTCGCCGACAAGTCCGACCTCCTCGCCTGGCTCGCCTCCACCAACAAACCGCTCGGTCAACCCGCCGATGCCCCGCTGCCCCGGACGTTTCCCATCGGGTGGCAAATCGGCCAACCCGACGCCGTCCTGCAATTTCCCCGGGCCGTCGCGATCAAGGGCGAGGGCGTGATGCCCTACCAGACGATCCGCGTTGAAACCAAATTCACCGAGGACAAATGGGTGCAAGGTTACGAAGTCCAGCCCACTGCCCGCGCCGTCGTGCACCACATCATCGTTCGCGTGCATCCGCCCGGCGAGAAATCGCGCGGAAAGAAAGACGACGGAGCCGACGAGCGCGACGGCTTTTTCGCCGCCTACGTGCCGGGCAATACCTTCGCGCTCTTCCCACCCGGATTCGGAAAAAAAATTCCCGCCGGCTCCACCGTCAGTTTCCAGATGCACTATACGCCGAACGGCACGGCGACCACCGACCAGACGAAGCTCGGCCTTATTTTTTCGCCCGCCCCGCCGCATCACGTGATCCAAGTCATCGGCCTCGCGAATCCCCGTCTCAATATCCCGCCCGGCGAGGCAAATCATCCCGAAACCACGGCCATCACTCTACCCACCGAAGTCACCCTCTTGAGCTTCACGCCACACATGCATGTTCGCGGGAAAGCCGCCCGCTACGAAGCCGTCCTCCCCGACGGCACGCGCCGCCGACTCCTCGACGTGCCAGCATATGATTTTAACTGGCAGCTCCAATATCAGTTCGCCGAGCCGCTCACGCTGCCGCGCGGCACCCGCCTCATCTATACCGCGTGGTATGACAACAGCACCGGCAATCCTGCGAACCCCGACCCCACCAAGACCGTCCGCTGGGGCCCGCAAACCTTCGACGAAATGATGCTCGGCTACGTCGAATATTTCGTGCCCAGCCGCGCCGTCGTTGCACAAAACACTCCATGAACGTCCGCACCATCGCCCTCCTCGGCTTACTCGCTCTCGACTGCTTTCCCGTCTTCGCCGCCGAAGTCACGCCCCGCCCAAACATCCTCCTGATCGTCGCCGACGACCTCGGTTACAACGACGTCGGCTTTCAGGGCGCCCGCGACATCCCCACGCCGCACCTCGATCGCCTCGCCGCGTCCGGCGTCCGCTGCACCGACGGCTACGTTTCCTATCCAGTCTGCAGCCCGTCGCGCGCCGGCTTCTTGACGGGCCGCTATCAACAACGCTTCGGCTACGAGTATAATCCGAAATGGGATGCCACCGCCGCGACGCACGGCCTGCCGCTCTCCGAAACCACCCTTGCCGATTCTCTTCGCTCCGCCGGCTACACCACCGGCGCCGTCGGCAAGTGGCACCTCGGCGCCCATCCGCAATTTCACCCGAACCGCCGCGGCTTCGACGAATACTTCGGCTTCCTCGGTGGAGGTCATCGCTATCTCCCTGGCTCTGTCGCCGAAGTTGAAGTCGGCGCCGGCAAGAAGGCGACCACCACCGCCGACACCGAACAGACCTCCCCGATCTTGCGCAACTCCACCGAGGTGCCCGAGGTCGGTGAGCTCACCACCCGCCTCGGTGAGGAGGCAAGCGCGTCCGTCGCGCGCCACGCCCGCGAGGGCAAACCGTGGTTTCTCTACCTCGCCTTCAACGCACCCCACACGCCCCTGCAAGCGCGCGCCGACATGCTGGCGAAATTCGCTGCCATCACCGACGATCGCCGCCGCACCTACGCGGCCATGGTCGCTACCGTCGACGAAGCCGTCGGTCGCATCGTCGCCGCCCTCGAAACTACCGGCCAACGCGAGCGCACCCTCATCTTCTTCATCTCGGACAACGGCGGTCCCATGACCAAGCGCAACGCCAACGCCTCGGTAAATTCTCCCCTGCGCGGCCAAAAAGGCGACGTGTTCGAGGGCGGCATCCGTGTCCCCTTCCTTGTCTCGTGGCCCGCTCGTATCCCCGCCGGCCGCACCTACCAACCGCCCGTCATTTCACTCGACATTCTCCCCACCGCGCTCGCCGCCGCCGGCGCCACCCGCGACCCCAGACTCGCCGCTCTCGATGGCGTGAACCTACTCCCGTTCCTTTCCGGCCCGAACCAAACCACGCCGCACGCACGCCTCTTCTGGCGCATGGATGGCGGCGAGGCCTTCGCCGTGCGTGAAGGAAACTGGAAATGGCTGCGCACCTACGAAAACACCCCGCAGCTCTACGATCTCTCCACCGACCTCGGCGAGTCCCGCGACCTCGCCGCCTCGCGTCCCGAGATCGCCGCACGCCTCGCCGCCGCCGCCGCCGAGTGGAACCGAGGCCTCATCGCGCCTGCCTTCGGCAACAATCCGTTTGGCGGGCTCATCAACCGCACCGGCCTCGAGAAAAATGCCGCGCCTTAATTCGTCCTATCCAGCATTACATGGGTAAGGTGAACACGCCTCCATCCCCTCCCGGGATATTCGACAGTTCTGTTCACACCATCGGTTACCGCTCGTCTCAATCGCCATCGCCGCCGAGGCACGCCGCTCGAATATCGTGTTCACCTTCGTCAAGGACCACCCAGATTTAACCTCCAAGCCCACGAATCGAAACCTCCGCCCCACTCGCCTAAGCTCGACCGCATAGCCGCACCCGCCGGCCAAGCCACCACCGGTGCGAAGGCTCCTTCATCCCTGCTCTCCCATGAAACTTACCTCAGTAATCTTCTCCCACGTCGTCCGACTCGCACTCGTGTTTGCCACCGCCGCTGCCTTCGCTGCCGAACGCAAACCCAACATCGTTCTCATCATGGCCGACGACTTCGGCTACGAAGCGGTCACGGCCAACGGCGGGCAATCCTACCAAACCCCGCACCTCGACCGCCTCGCGGCGACCGGCATGCGTTTCGAAAACTGCTACGTGCAGCCATTGTGCACCCCGACGCGCGCTCAGTTGATGACCGGGATCTACAATGTGCGAAACTACATTGAATTTGGCATCCTCGATCCCAAGGCCACCACGTTCGGTCAGCTCATCAAACAAGCCGGCTACGCCACGGGCATCTGCGGCAAGTGGCAGCTCCAGTTGGACAAGGCCAAAGGCCTGCCGCAGCACTTCGGCTTCGACGAATCGTTTCTCTGGCAACAGACGCGTCGCCCGCCGCGCTACGCGAATCCCGGACTCGAACTCAACAGCGAGGAGATCGACTACGGCCAAGGCGAATACGGCCCGAAACTCATCAACGACTTCGCGCTCGATTTCATCACGCGTCACCGCGAGCACCCGTTTTTGCTCTACTACCCGATGATTCTCACACACGACCCTTTTCAGCCCACCCCCGACAGCGCCGACTGGGACCCAAAAACCAAAAGCGAGCAGCTCCAGCGCGACGTGAAGCACTTCGCCGACATGACCGCCTACATGGACAAGATGGTCGGGCGACTCGTGGCGAAGCTCGACGAACTCGGCCTGCGTGAGAACACCCTCGTCCTCTTCCTCGGGGACAACGGCACCGGCGTGAGCGTCACGTCGCGTTTCAAGGGCGCCGATTATCCTGGCGGCAAAGGCACCGGCACCGTGCGCGGCAATCACGTCCCCTTAATCGCCAACTGGCCGGCCCAAATCCCTGCCGGCCGCGTCAACGCGGACCTTATTTCCAGCGTCGATTTCCTTCCGACGATGTGCGACGCCGTCGGCGCCAAGGTCCCGGCCGCCCTCCAAATCGACGGCCGCACTTTCCTGCCGCAGTTGCTCGGCCAAAAAAATCAACCACGCGACGCCTACTATGTCTGGTATGCCCGTAACGGTGGAGCGATCGCGACCTACGAATACGCCCAGAGCGTCACGCACAAGCTGCACCGCGACGGAAAATTCTACGACCTCACGACTGATCGCTTTGAGCAGAAGCCTCTCGCGGTATCGTCCCTTTCAGGTTCTGCCGCGGCCGAGGCAAAAAAGCTCCAAACCGTCCTCGACCACTACGCCACAGCGCGACCGAAAAACCTCGCCGAACACGTCGCCTCGAAAGCCAGCAAAGGTGGCAGCTAAGACTGACGCCGTCGGCTCCTGCTACGTGAAGCTCTGGCTATGGCCGTAGGCTTTCACTGCCCGCGCGTGCGCTGTCTGCAGGGTGAAGCCATGGTCATGGTAACCCGCGAGCGGGACGGTAGAGCGGTTTAACGTGCGCCTTGCCGCCCGCCACCGCAGCTGGCAAGAGACCCCGGTGACCCCACCAATGAATCGCCGCCAGTTTCTCGCCGCCGCGACCAGTGCGGCCGCTGCCCTCGGCGGCTGTCAAGCGAACGCACCGGCAGTCCCAGCCCCCATCCTCGACACGCACACTCACTTCTACGATCCGACTCGCTCAGAAGGCGTCCCGTGGCCGCCCACGGGCAATGCGCTGTTGTATCGGCCCGTGTTGCCCGACGAATTCGCTCGTCTCACCCGTCCGCTGGGCGTGGCCGGAACCATCGTCGTCGAAGCCAGCACCCGCGAGGAGGACAACCAGTGGGTGCTCGATCTCGCGGTCCGGGGTTCGCCCATTCTCGGCGTGGTCGGCCACCTCAAACCCGGTCGCCCGGGCTTCTCCGACCATCTTTCGCGGTATGCCCGCCAGCGGTTGTTTCGCGGCATCCGGGCCGGCACGTGGGAGGGCCCGCTCAAGTCCGATGACGCCGCAACGCTGCGCGACTTGCGCCTCCTCGCCGAGCGCGGACTCAGTCTCGACGTGAACGTCGGCACTCCCGGCTTGCCGAGTATTGCGGCCATCGCACGGGCCGTGCCGGACCTGCGGATCATCCTCAACCACTGCGCGAACGTCCGCATTGATGGGCAGGCTCCGCCGGTGGCTTGGCTGGCGGGCCTCTCCGCTTGTGCGGCCCAGCGCAACGTCGTCATGAAGGTCAGCGGCCTCGTCGAAGGCACGGGCCGCACGGAAGGAGACGCGCCAAGCGATGTCGCGCACTATCGACCAACGCTGGATGCCATTTGGGAACGCTTCGGTGACGATCGCGTGGTCTTCGGGAGTAATTGGCCCGTCTGCACGCGGTTTTCTAACTACGCAACGGTGCTGGCGATCGTTCGCTCTTACGTCGAGACCAAGGGTGCGGCCGCCGCTCGGGCTTATTTCTCCGGCAATGCCGCGCGCGTCTATGGCGTCGTTGTCTGAATGAAATTTCCTGCAGGGGAGGCGAGCGGGCCCGACACGGCATATTGCAGAGGCGCTAGGTCGTGGGAATCCGTGAGCTGCACGGTCCCAAAAATTTGGCCGCCGCTGCGGATGATTGACCGCAAAGGGGATTGCCGGCCACGGGACGCCCACTCCATCTTGGACGCTCCCCTATGAAGCCCCTTCGCTTTTCCCTTCTCGCCGGATGTGGGTTGGCGCTGGCCACGCTGACCATTTGCCAGGCAGCCCAGCCCAACATTATCTACCTCCTCGCGGACGATCTCGGCTACGGCGATCTTGGTAGCTACGGCCAAAAACTCATCCGCACGCCACGCCTCGATCGCATGGCGCAGGAAGGCATGCGCTTCACCCAACATTACGCCGGCGCTCCATCGTGCCAGCCATCGCGCACGGTGCTCATGACGGGGCTGCACGGAGGGCACACGTTCATTCGCGCGAATAGCAAACTGCCGTTGCGCGCCTCCGACCGCAGCTTTCCTTCGGCACTCAAGGAGGCTGGCTACGCCACCGGCGCCGTCGGCAAATGGGGACTCGGCGAACTCGATAGCACGGGTTCTCCCTCGGCCAAGGGCATAGACGAATTTTTCGGCTACATCGACCAGACCCACGCCCATACGCACTACCCGGATTATCTTTGGAAAAACGGCCAACGGGTCGAAATCCCCGAGAACAAAGACGGGCGCCGTGCCGTATATTCGCAGGATTTGTTTATGCGCGAGACGTTCGACTTTGTTCGCCGCCATAAAGCCGGACCTTTTTTCTTCTTCGGCGCGTTCACTCTCCCGCACGCCGAGGTCGCCGTGCCCGACGACTCCCTCGCCGAATATCGCGGCAAGTGGCCCGAACCCAAACCCTTTCCTGGCGCCAAGACTTACTCTGCGCAAAAGGAGCCCCGTGCTGCCCGCGCCGCGATGATCACTCGCCTCGACCGCGATATCGGTCGCCTCCTCGATCTGCTCGACGAACTGAAACTTTCGGAAAACACCCTCGTGATCTTCGCCAGCGACAACGGCCCGATTACCGCCGGCGGTCAGGACCCCGAGTTTTTCGATAGCAACGGCCCCCTTCGCGATCTGAAGTTCACCCTCTACGAAGGCGGCATTCGCGTGCCGTTCATCGCGCGCTGGCCCGGTCGCATCACCCGCGGCAGCGAGTCGGCCCTGGTCTGCGATTTCGCCGATATGTTTCCCACCTTCGCGACGCTCGCCGGCGCGACCCTCCCCGCTGGCCTCGACGGCGTCTCCCTCGTGCCGACACTCACCGGCCAACCGACCAAGCAGGCTCTGCGTGATCATTTTTATTGGGAAGCAGCACCGCAACAAGCCGTCCGCCGCGGCGATTGGAAAGCCTTTCGCGCCGCCCCCGGGCGCCCGGTCGAACTCTACAATCTAGCGACCGACATCGGGGAAACCCACAACCTCTCAAGTGCCGAACCCGCTGTCGCCGCAGTCCTCGAAAAACTACTCACCACCGCCCGCACTGACGCGCCGGATTTCCCCCTGAATCGGAAAGCCAAGGGCGATTAATAACACCGTCATCAATCAACTCCCCGTTTTTTCACTATGAAACGCCTGCTCCTCCTCCTCGTTTCCGTTCACCTCGCCGCCTCTGCTTTCGCGGCCGAGGCAAAACGCCCCAACATCCTCTTCGCCTTCGCCGACGATTGGGGCCGCTACGCCAGCGCCTACGCGAAGCTCGACGGCCCGGGCACCCTGAGCGATGCCGTCCAGACGCCGAATTTTGACCGCGTCGCCCGTGAAGGCGTGCTCTTTCGCAGCGCCTTCGTCTCAGCTCCGAGTTGCACGCCGTGCCGCAGCGCAATCCTCTCCGGCCAACACTTCTGGCGCACTGGCCGCGCGTCTATTCTGCGCGGCGCTGTGTGGGATTACTCCAATCCCTCCTATGCGCTTATGTTGGGTGAGGCCGGCTACCATCTTGGTGCGACCTATAAAGTCTGGGGTCCTGGCACACCCAATAACGCGCCCTACGGCGCCGGAAAATACGCCTACGAAAAAGCCGGCAGCCAGTTCAATAAGTTCTCTACCCAGGTCACCCACATGGTCGCCCAAGGCAAACCGCTCGAGGCAGCCAAGAACGTCCTCTACGACGAGGTCCGCGGCAATTTCAACGCGTTCCTCGCCGCCCGCAAACCCGGCCAGCCCTTCTGCTATTGGTTCGGCCCCACCACGACCCACCGGAAATGGATGAACGGCTCCGGCAAGAAACTGTGGGGCATCGATCCCGACACGCTGAAAGGAAAGATGCCCGCGTATCTGCCCGACGTGCCGGAGCTGCGCGAAGATTTCGCCGACTACCTCGGCGAAGCCCAGGCCGTCGACGCCGCCCTCGGAGTCCTGATCGCGCGCCTGACCGAAATTGGCGAACTCGACAACACGGTCATCGTCGTCAGCGGCGACCACGGCGCGCCTGGCTTCGGCCACGGCAAGTGCAACCTCTACGACTTCGGGGTCGGCGTCTCGCTCGCCATCCGCGGCCCCGGCGTGAGCGGCGGTCGCGTCGTGGACGATCTCATCACGTTGCCCGACCTCGCCCCTACGTTTCTCGAAATGGGCGGGCTGAAACCACCTGCTGTCATGACCGGCCGCAGTCTTGTCAATCTCCTGCGCTCCACCAAGTCCGGCCAGGTGGAGCCGTCCCGCGATGCCGTCTACGTTGGTCGCGAGCGTCATGTCGAAATTGCGCGCGCCGACTACATGCCGTATCCGCAACGCGCGATTCGCACCCACGATTTTCTCTATATCATTAATTTTCACCCCGAACGTTGGCCGCTGGGCGATCCCTACCGTCTCGACGGTCCCAATCCTCCCTCGATCACCGAACTCACCGAGGAAACCCGCACCACCCTCCCCGACGATGACGCCAGCCCGTCGAAGGCCTGGTTCGTCAGCATGCGCAACGACCCCAAGTGGAAGGCGCATTTCAATTGGATCTACGGCAAACGCCCGCGCGAGGAACTCTACGATCTCAAGTCCGACCCGCAGCAGACCAAGAATGTCGCCGCCGATCCTCGTTACGCTGCCGCTCGCGCAAAGATGGAAGCGCGCCTAATGGGCGAACTCACCCGCACCGGTGATCCGCGCCTCATCGACGACGGCAAATTCTACGAAACTCCGCCGATGTCCGGTCCGGTCAACGATCCCGACATTCCGGCGGCCAAGAAAGGGAAGGCCAAGAAGTGAGCATGGCTCTCCTCCGTTTTTTATTCTCCAGTACTCTTGCGCTCGTTTCCTCTGCAGCGCTCTCCGCTGCCGCGGGCGGAACCTCCCGCCCGCCGAACATCGTGTTCTTCCTCGCCGACGATCTCGGCCAACGCGATCTCGGCGCTTACGGCAGCACGTTCTACGAAACCCCGCACCTCGACCGCCTCGCTCGTGAGGGGGCGCGCTTCACCGATGCCTACGCCGCGTGCCCCGTCTGCTCGCCCACCCGTGCAAGTATTCTCTCCGGTCAATGGCCGCAACGGTCGGGTATCACCGACTATATCGGCGCGCCGCAGCCGAAAGACTGGCAACGCAACACGAAGCTCCTCCCCGCCCCTTACGCCGACCGTCTCGCACTCGATGCGCCCACGCTCGCGAAATCGCTCAAGGCCGCCGGCTACGCCACCTTCTTCGCCGGCAAATGGCATCTGGGCCCCGCAGGTTGGTGGCCCGAGAACCAGGGCTTCGACCACAACCTCGGCGGCATCGACAAGGGCGGTCCCTATGGTGGCGACAAATATTTTTCGCCTTACGACAACCCGCGCCTTCCCGACGGTCCCCCCGGCGAACACCTCCCTGATCGTCTCGCGACCGAGGCGGCCAAATTTATCGCGGCGAACAAGGACCGTCCGTTCTTCGCCTATTTTCCTTTCTATTCCGTCCACACGCCCCTCATGGCGCGTCCCGATCTTAAGCAAAAATACGAGGAGAAGCGCACGCGACTCGGCCTCACCGAAAAATGGGGCCGCGAGGAGCCGCGCGACGTGCGGCTAACGCAGGACCACGCTGTTTACGCCGGGATGGTCGAAGCCATGGACCTCGCTGTCGGCAAGGTCCTCGCGCAACTCGATTCCCTCGGTCTTGCCGAAAACACGATCGTGATTTTCACGAGCGACAACGGCGGCCTGTCCACGAGCGAGGGTTGGCCCACCTCCAATCTCCCGCTGCGGGGTGGCAAAGGCTGGATGTATGAAGGCGGTATTCGCGAGCCGCTCATCGTGCGTTGGCCCGGTGTCGCGCAACCCGGCTCCGTCCTTGGTGCCCCCGTCACCAGCCCCGATTTCTTCCCAACTCTCCTCGAAGCCGCCGGCGCGAAGCCTGCCCCTGGCCAAATTCTCGACGGTGTCAGTCTCGTGCCCGTGCTTCGCGGCGCCGCCGCACCCGACCGCGCGATCTTCTGGCAGTATCCCCATTACGGCAATCAGGGCGGAGCGCCCGCCGCCGCCGTCCGCCGCGGCCCGTGGAAACTCATTCATTGGTTCGAGGACGACCGCTTCGAACTGTTCAACGTCGTCACCGATCTCGCCGAAGCCACTGACCTCGCCGCGCGCGAACCCGCCCGTGTTGCCTCCCTCCGCAGCGAGCTCGCCGCCTGGCAGCGCACGGTCGGCGCAAAATTCCCCACCACCAATTCCGCCTACGACGTCACCAAGCCGAGTGGCCGCGCGTCAATCCGCCCGGGCTCACCCGAGTCCACTACCCTAAAAGCGAAGTCGAAAAAGTAACCACGCCAACGCCCCCCGTTCCTCATGCACCTCCGTCTCATCCTTGCCCTCGCCAGTCTGTTGCTCGTGGCCGTCGCTCCGCTCTCCGCTGCCGCGCCGTCCACCCGCCCGAATATCGTCATCCTCCTCGCCGACGACGCCGGCTGGGGCGACTACGGTTTTTCGGGCAACACCCAGGTCTCCACGCCCAACATTGACCGCATCGCACGCGGCGGGGCTTCGCTGGATCGTTTCTACGTGCAGCCGGTTTGTGCACCCACGCGGGCCGAGTTTCTGACCGGCCGTTACCATCCGCGCGGCGGCGTGCGTGGCGTCTCGACCGGTCAGGAGCGGCTCGATCTCACGGAAAAAACCATCGCCGATTCCTTTAAGGCCGCCGGCTATGCCACGGGTGCTTTCGGCAAATGGCACAACGGCACGCAGTGGCCCTATCATCCCCGCGCCCGCGGCTTCGACGAATATTTCGGTTATACCGCCGGCCACTGGGGCGAATACTTCGACGCGCCGCTGGACGACAACGGCCGCATGGTCCGCACCTCCGGCTACATCGTGGATGTCTGCACGGATCGCGCGCTCCAGTTTATCACCAAAAACAAGGACCAACCCTTCCTCTGCTACGTGCCGTTCACCACACCCCACTCGCCTTGGGCGGTGCCCGATTCCTACTGGCAGCGTTTCAAGAACAAATCCATCACCCAGCGCGCGACCGTGCCTGAGCAGGAGGGGCTCGAAGAAACGCGCTGCGCCCTCGCGATGATCGAAAACCAAGACTGGAACGTCGGCCGCATCCTCGCGCGCCTCGACGAACTGAAGCTCGCGGACAACACCATCGTGTTCTTCTTCTCGGACAACGGCCCCAATTCCTTCCGCTGGAATGGCGGCATGAAAAATCGCAAAGGCAGCACCGACGAGGGCGGGGTCCGTTCCGTCGGCTACCTCCGTTGGCCCGCGAAAATTCCCGCGGGTCAACGCATCGAGCAAATCGCCGGTGCCATCGATCTCTTGCCGACACTTGCATCGCTCGCCGGTGTCGCGCGCGTCGGCAGCGCGCCCCTCGATGGTCGCGATCTCTCCCCGCTCGTGCTCGGCCAGAAACCCCATTGGCCCGACCGCATGATTTTTAACGCGTGGAATACCGCGGTGAGCGTCCGCACCCAGCAGCACCGCCTCGATTCCACCGGCCGTCTCTTCGACATGGTGGCCGATTTCGGCCAGCAGCGCGACATCGCTGCCGACCACCCGGAGATCGCCAAAAAACTTTCGGACGCCGCCGCCGCTTGGCGCAAGGACATGCTTGGCGGGGCTTCGCTCACAGCCACGACCGAAGTAACCAATGCCAAGGGTAAAAAGAAAGCCAACGCCGCCGGTGCCCCGATCCTCCCGCCCGACGACCGACCCTATCCCGTGGGCTACGCCGAGTTTCCTCTCACGATGCTGCCTGCCCGCGACGGTATCGGTCACGGTTCCGTCAAACGCAGCGGCAGCGCTCCGAACTCCTCCTACTTCGTAAATTGGACGAACCTCGCCGACAAAATCACGTGGGACATCGACGTCCATACCGCCGGCACCTACGACGTCACAATCGACTACACCTGCCGCGTGCCCGACGCCGGTTCGACCATCGAAGTCACCTTTAAGCAGTCCACCCTCACCGGCAAAGTCTCCCCCGGCTGGGATCCACCCCTGAATACGAATCAGGACACCATCCCTCGTCCCGCCGGCGAATCACAGATGAAGGAATTTCGTCCGCTCGCGCTCGGCGCTGTGCAAATGGAAAAGGGCCGTGGCCTGCTCACGCTCCGCGCGCTCCAGATTCCGGGTGCGTCCGTGATGGACGTGCGCCGCGTGAATCTCACCTTGCGCCCGTAAACTGGCCTGCGACTTCTCCGGAAAATTCCCATGCGCTTCACTCCACTCCTGCTCCTGGCCGCACTCGCGCCGCTGCTCGCCGCTGAAAAGCCCAACGTCATCGTCATCATGGCCGACGACCTCGGCTACGGCGACATTTCCTGTCAGGGCGCCACCGCGATCAAGACACCGAACATTGACCGCCTCGCGTCCGAGGGCCTGCGCTTCACGAGCGGCTACTGCTCTGCCTCCACGTGCACACCCACGCGCTATTCGTTTCTCACCGGCAACTATGCCTTCCGCCACAAGGGCACCGGCATCGCCCCGCCGAACGGCCACCTCGTCATTCCGCCCGGCACCTTCACCATCGCCGGCATCGCCAAAGCCGCCGGCTACAAAACCGCCGTGATTGGCAAGTGGCACCTCGGCCTCGGCGTCGAGGGTAAGGGGCCCGATTGGAACGGCGTCATTGCTCCCGGCCCGCGTGAGATCGGCTTCGATTACAATTTCCTCCTGCCGACCACCAACGACCGCGTGCCGCAGGTCTTCGTGGAAAACGACCGCGTGCTCAACCTCGACCCGAAGGACCCGCTCTGGGTGGGGGACCGGCAACCTGCCGGTGACCATCCCACCGGCATCAGCCATCGTGCCACGCTCAAGCTGGATTGGTCTCACGGCCACAACGGCACGATCCACAACGGTATTTCCCGCATTGGATTCTACACCGGCGGAACGGCCGCGCGCTTCCGCGACGAAGATCTCGGCGACAAATGGATCGAGAAAGCGAACACGTGGATCGAGGCCAATCGCACCCAGCCCTTTTTTCTCTTCTTCGCCTCGCACGACATCCACGTCCCGCGGATGCCGCACGAGCGTTTCCAGGGCGCGACGAAGCTCGGCTTCCGCGGTGATTCCATTGCCGAGTTCGACTGGTCCGTCGGCGAACTGATGAAGACCCTCGACCGCCTCGGTCTCGCGGAGAAAACGCTCATCGTCCTCTGCTCTGACAACGGTCCCGTCATGGACGACGGCTACAAGGACGGCGCGCTCGAGAAACGGGGCGATCACCGCGCCGGCGGCCCGTTTCGCGGGGGTAAATACACCGTCCACGAAGGCGGCACGCGCACACCGTTCATCACGCGTTGGAAAGGGCGGATCCAACCAGGCGTCTCGCCTGAGATGGTCTCCACGATCGATCTTGCCGCCAGCCTCGCCGCCCTTACTGGCACACCGCTTCCGGCCAATGCCTGCACCGACAGTTTCGACGTCTCCGGCGCCCTCCTCGGAAAACCCGGCGCGAAAGGCCGCGAGCACTACGTCCAGCAGGACAACGGCGGCACCGGGAATTTCGGTTTCCGCGTAGGCGATTGGAAACTCGTCCGCTACGAAACCAAATTTGCGAACAACGAAATCGTCGAGCAGCCGCTGCAGCGCACCGCGCAACCGCAGTTTCAACTCTTCGACCTCGCGAAGGATCCCGGCGAGAAGACGGACGTCTTCGCGAAAAATCCCGAGCTCGGCGAAAAACTCAAAGCCCGCCTCGCCGCAATCGTCGCTGCGAGCGGCAGCCGATAGTCTCGCCAGTCGCGTCGCCACGTTTCCAGCCCGTCATCCGCCTCCGCTTTGCCCGCCCCATGAAACCACTCCGCTTTCCCCTGATTGCCGGCTGCATGCTCGCGTTGGCGACCAGTGCATTTTCCCAAGGGCCTAAGCCCAATATCATCCTCATCCTTGCCGACGACCTCGGTTGGGCGGATCTCGGCTGCTACGGCAATAAGTTCAACGAGACGCCGAACATCGACCGCCTAGCGCGCGAGGGCCTGCGCTTTACGCAATTCTATGCGGGCCCCGTCTGCTCACCCACCCGCACGAATCTCCAGAGCGGCCAGGACCAGGCCCGCTTCGGCATCACGCAACACATCCCCGGTCATCGTCGCCCCTATGCGCGTTTGATCGATCCCGTTCTGCCGCGCCAGCTCCCGCTCGAGGTCGAGACGTTCGCCGAACGGCTCGCAGCGGTTGGCTACAAAACCGGCTACTATGGCAAATGGCACCTGGGCGGCGACGGCTTCGGTCCCATGCAACAAGGCTGGCAAACCGCCCTCGAGTTTCAGGGCAACACCCAGCCGCCCGCCGTCACGGGCAGCAAGGAGACGCGCCGCAACGCCGAATTCATCACCGAAAAGGCCGTCGCGTTTATCACTGCACATCGCAGCGCGCCGTTCCTCCTGCAGGTTTCCCACTTCGCGGTCCACATCCCGCTCTCGACGACGCCGGAGTTGTTAAAAAAATATTCCGCCAAGACACCGGCCGCCGGCTATCCGAGTAATCCCACCTACGCGGGCCTCCTCGAAGAACTCGACCAAAGCGTCGGTCGCATCGTCGAAGCCGTGGACCGCGCGGGCCTCGCCCAAAACACCCTCATTGTCTTCCTTTCCGACAATGGCGGCATCGAGCACGAACAGAGCGGCCGTATCGTCACCTCGAACCACCCCCTCCGCGGCGAAAAAGGCACGCTCTACGAGGGCGGCGTTCGCGTTCCCGCGATCGCGCGCTGGCCCGGCACCATCCCCGCCGGCCGTGAATCCGCGACCCCGGCTATCACCCACGACATCTATCCGACCTTCGTCGAACTCGGCGGGGCCACCTTGCCGACCACTCAGCCGCAGGACGGCGTGAGTCTCGCCGCCCTTTTTCGAAACCCCACCGTTCCCATCGCGCGCGATACGCTTTACTGGCACCTACCGCACTACCACCACAGCACGCCCGCCAGCTCCCTTCGCCGAGGCGATTGGAAGCTCATCGAATTCTTTGAGGGCAACGTGCTGGAACTCTACCATCTCGCCGCCGACCCCGCTGAGAAAACCAATCTCGCCATCCGTGAGCCCGTCCGCACGCGCGAGCTCCAAGACAGCCTCGTTGCTTGGCGCACTCGCGTCGGCGCCCGCCTGCCCGTCCCCAATCCCAACTACGACCCCGCCCGCGCCAACGAGCTCGAAGGCGCCGGCAATCGCAAAGGCAAAGCCAAGAGCGACGAGCTATGATTTTCGCCGCTCACCAGCTGATCATCCAATATTTTCCCTATTCATGAAGCCCCACGTCCTGCTCTTCGCTGCACTTGTTTCCACCCAGCTCACCGCCAGCTCGGCGTTCGCTGCCGCAGCCGCCCAGACCTATAAGAAGCCCAACGTCCTCTTCATCGCCATCGACGATCAGAACGACTGGATCGGTCACCTCGGCGGCCACCCGCTGGCGAAGACGCCCAACCTCGACCGACTCGCCGCGCGCGGCACCACATTTCTTAACGCCCACTGCCAGGCTCCGCTCTGCAATCCGTCGCGCACCAGTCTGCTCCTCGGCCTCCGTCCCACTACCACGGGCATCTACGGCCTCGCCCCGTCGTTTCGCACCCTGCCCGAGTGGAAAGACCGTGTC
>Ga0209829_10000773_pt1 | contig 27862 bp, 22 predicted proteins | sample C_140205_EF_Meta_FD_187311 | JGI IMG/M metagenome (GOLD analysis project Ga0209829, IMG submission 187311) | Freshwater microbial communities from Lake Croche, Canada to study carbon cycling - C_140205_EF_MetaG (SPAdes) (version 2) | ecosystem: Environmental > Aquatic > Freshwater > Lake... | reverse complement strand
CCCCAACGCAGATTGCCAAACTGATGGAAAGCATCGTCCGACATTATCCAATTGGAACCCTCATGCTGCTCAGGAAACACGGTAACCCAAATCTCGGGGCTGAGCCGTTCCTTGATGGCCATTACGGAGATTTTAACCCGAGTTTCTAAGTAATCGATGGCCAGCAGAGATTGAAGACTCTGCTGTTCGCCTTGATGTGTGCAGTCTGACAAAACAGCATCTCGACCTGTTCCTTGAAGCTCATGCCACGCTCTTGCCCAAGAGCCGCAATGACTACCGCGCCATCCTGCGGATGTTCTTTGGTTGGTGCCAGCGCCGGGATTACCCCTCATCCGATCACCGGCTACTTGAATCGGATGGATTGCGCAAAGAGGACTCGGATACAGGGGATGTGGATTATTACCGTCCAGCCGAATTGCGATTACTGATCGATGCAGCCGAGCCAGAAATGGCTGTCATCATCGCCCTGCAAGCCTTTGGCGGCTTGCGGTTGCAGGAAGCCCTGCGGCTCGACTGGGACGATGTGTGGCGGGTTCAAGGCCACGTGGAAATCAGCTCTGCGAAGGCCAAAACACGGTCGCGGAGGCTGGTGGAAATTCATTCAACACCCGCCGCATGGCTGGAACCGTATTGCCTCAATACCTCCTCCTCGGCGTTTTGACCGCCTTGATGTCCAGCGCCAGTGCTCGGTCGTGGCTCATGAACGGATTTGTTGCCTATCACCCGTTTAATGGGAATGCGAATGATACGAGCGGGAATGGAAACAATGGCGTTCCCCAATACCTACTGACCAGTCCGTAGCATAGGCCACGATTTTGGCGTGGAAAAAGATTTACCAGCTCGCGGTTTATTCTGACTCCATCGGGGTCTTGATCTAGCGGCGACTGTAACGACTGCTTTCATGCCGGGCTTGGAAAACCGGTTTCCGGCAGCAATAACGGCAAGCCAAGCGCTGCGCTTCTTGGCCGGCGGCGGTCAGGGTGCGGCCCGGGCCGCGTGGCATCAAGTGTCGAGGCATTTTGGTCCTGTGGCCGGGTGCCGGGTTGGGTTTATTATTGCCGGGCGGCAGCTTCCGTCTTGATCGCCTCCAGTTCCTCCCAGCGGGCGTAAAGCCTGGTGACGTTTGTTTTTGCCGCGTCGAGTTCGTCCGTGAGTTGGTTGATTTGGGTGGCATGCTTGCGGAAAAAATCCGGGTTGGCAAAAAGCCCCTCGATTCTCGAGACTTCGGCTTCAAGGGCGTGGATCTGGGCCTCGATTCCCTCCAGTTCCCGCGTTTCTTTGAAGGAAAGTTTGCGCGCCTTGCCGGACTTGGCGGCGGCGGAGGCGCCGGATTTGTTGAGCGAAACAATCGATGCACTCTCGCGCTCGGCGGCGGCCTGCCGGCGCTGCTTCTTCTCCAGATAATAATCGTAATCGCCCACGCTATGGTGGATTTTCCCGTCGCCCTCGAAGGCCAGGATATCTGTGCAGACCCGATTCAAAAAGTAACGGTCGTGACTGACCAGGCAGACCACCCCGGGAAACGCGATCAGCGCCTCCTCCAGCACGCGGAGGGTGGGCAGGTCCAGGTCGTTGGTGGGTTCGTCGAGGATCAGGAAATTACCGCCGTTTTTGAGGATCCGGGCCAGAAGCAGGCGGGATCGTTCGCCGCCGGAAAGTTTTTTGACAAGGGTGTTGATGCGGTCCTCGGTGAACAGAAACCGCTTGAGATAAGACCGGACCGAGAGTTTCGTCTCGCCCCACTGGACGAACTCCGTGCCGTCGGACAGCTCCTCGAGGACCGTGCGCTCCTCATTCAACTGCAGCCGACCCTGGTCCACGTAGTTGAACCGGGTGAGCTGCCCGGTTTTGACCGTGCCTTGCGTGGGGTTGAGTTGGCCGATGACGATTTTCAGGAGCGTGGTTTTGCCCAGGCCGTTGCGGCCGCAAATGCCGACGCGCTTGCCGTTCTCAAAAGTGAAACTAAAATCGGAAAACAGCTTGCGTCCGGCCAGTTCCATGCCCAGAGCCGCGACCTCAACGGTGCGGTTGCCCAACTGAGGGGGGGGCGGAATGACCAGTTCGACATCCTCTTCGATGACGGGCCCGTCCTGCGCGGCGGTGTCGTAGTAGCGTTCGAAGCGGTCTTTTTGTTTGCTGCGCTGGGCGCGCGGTCCCTGGCGGACCCAAGCCAGCTCCTTTTTGAGGAACATTTGCCGCTTGTGTTCGACCACCGCATCGCCGGCCTGCCGCTCGGCCTTGGCGAGCAGATAGTCGGTGTAGTTTCCGTTATGCCAGAAAAACTTGCCGTCGCTCAACTCCACAATGCGCGTGGCCACCCGGTCCAGAAAATAGCGGTCGTGGGTGACGACCAGAAAAGTGCCGCCAAAGTTCTCCAGAAATTCCGCCACCCACTCGATGGATTCCGGATCCAGATGGTTGGTGGGCTCGTCCAAGATCAGGAAGTCGGGGCGCGACACCAGGGCCCGGCACATCGCCACCCGCCGTTTTTCGCCGCCGGACAGGGACTCGACCCGGCGCTCGCCATCCGGACAGTTGAGGTGGGACATCGCCGTTTCGATCCGGCGGTCCACGGTCCAACCTTCCAGCGCAGCGATGCGATGTTCCAGCTCCTCGTGTCGCTTGGAGTCTTGCGGCAGGGATTCAAAGTCCGCGATGAGTCCCAGGACATAGTTGGCTCCTTCGCGGACGTTTTCAGAAACGCTCTTGGCGGGGTCGAGCATGAAATCCTGTGGAAGATAACTGACTACCAGCTCGCGACGGCGGCTCAAGTCCCCGCTGTCCGGGTGAAGCACCCCGGCGAGAATTTTGAGAAAGGTCGTCTTGCCGCAGCCGTTGCGCCCAACCAGTCCAATCCGGTCGCCCTCCTGAATCCCAAGGGTGGCGGAGTCGAGCACGGCGCGGTCGTTGTAGCGGACGATGATGTCTGTGGCGGTGAGAATTGAGGACATGTTAGGGATGCAAAAAGGGATTGTGGAACGGTTAAAGATTGATGACGGCGCGGTCCTGGACGAAGGAGTGAGGGTTTTCCATGGGGATCGAGGTCGGACTGAATCGATAGGGAAAAGGCGCGTGGCTCCGGAGCGCAGCGATGCGGGTGTTTCCCGCTTCAAGGCAGGTCGGGGGAAAACGATTTATGTGAGTGTGTCGGCGCACCGGTTTCGATAATGCACGATTTTGAACTCCGGTGCATCTCGAATCTCACGGGCCAGCGCAAAGTTGTGCTCAAAGGGCGGAAAGAAGGCGTCTCCGGTAACTTGTCGTTTGACCAGGGTCAGGTAAAGGTCGGAGCAGAGCGGCAGGGCCTGCCCGTAAATCTGCGCTCCGCCGCAGATGAAGACCTTGCGGGCACCCACCAGTCCGGACAATTCGTTCAGGCTGCGGACCGTGCGCACGCCGGGGAATTTGAAATCGTTGCGGCTCAGCACAATGGTGTCACGGTTGGGCAGGGGTTTGCCGATGGACTCGAAGGTCTTTCGGCCCATGACGAGGATATGTCCGGTGGTGGTGGCTTTAAACCATTTGAAATCCTCGGGCAGGTGCCAGGGAATTTGGTTTTCCGCGCCGATCACGCGGTTGAGCGACATGGCGGCGATGGCTTGGAAGGGGTTCATTGGAAAAAAGCCGCATTTTTCCCACCCATAGAATAACAGCCGGGTTTTCCAATAGGGGGGCTGTCCTCCGCCATCGTCGAGACAATATCACGACCCTGAAGGATCTGCCTCGAGCCGGTGAGAGGAGACTGTGTTTCGAAACCGATTTTTTTCATTGAATGATTGGACAGACTAGCTCCAAGGCCCGGGATATTCACCTCTGAAATCAACTGGAAATCCCCGGCCGCGCAGCAATCTGAAATTCGACCAAGAGATCCCGAGACGGTGGAATGGCCGTCAGGCGAATGGACTGAGTTTTGGTGAAAGACGTTTTTCGCGGTTTGATTTGGCCGGCTCGAGCCGGATTTATTCAGTCGGACGAGACAATGCGAGAAATCCGCGGATGGCTGGATTGCAGTTTGTGAGTTTGGGCTTTGAGTTCGGGTTAGGGTGTTCCCAGAAACACGCTGCCAATCTGGTTTGTTCCAGGAAACTGGCCATAACCGGCATTTTGTTTTTGGAGGACCGCGCCGCCGACCCGGATAAGTCCCAGGTTCCGCGCAGTGGTGAGGCCGCCGCTGAACAATCCGGTTCCGCTGTCAAAGGTGATGCTCAGGCCGTTGGAACCGGTGGCGACATTGTTGTTGCCCAGCATAAATCCGTTCGTAAGCCCGGAAAGCAGATTGCCGTTATCCAAGACCAGCACCCCGTTGGTCAGAGTCAGAACCCGGAATCCGTTGGTGCCGTTGAAGCGGGACCCCAGTGTTTCCAGTCCTTTGGCCCCGGTCAGGGCAAGGCCTGCCGGATACGAAACCGCCCCCGGCTGAGCCGGCTTCGTCCAGTTAACCACCCCTTCAATGTCACGGTCGGTGTCATTGGTGAAGCTCAGCCAGCCGAACAGGCTGCCCTTGCCGCTGTAGAGCGAAACATAGAAAGGCCACATACCCTGCTTCGACAGAATAGTGCCTTGGGCGGCAGGGGCGCCGTCTCCGGTTTTTCCGGTGAAAGCAAGCATGCCGTTGGGACTTACGGTAAGAGATCCGTAACCGTTGCCGGCCGGCGGATGCCCGGTATCGGCGTTGCCGGAAATGATGAGGGTGTATTTACCGGCGCAGGATGTCGGGTGTGCGCTGTCAAACACGGCGCGGTTGGCCTGCAGTTGAGCCGTGGCCAAGGAATTGCTCAGGGAGCCGGAGATGCCGCCGCCGGAGAGATCCAGCTGCCAGTGAACTGACACGGGGTTTGTGCCCAGCAGCGCGAGGTGGTTGGTGCCCCAAAGCCCGCCCACTGAGAATTGCCCGGAGATGGAGGGCTGATCTGCCCCATGCTGGAGTTTGGCGGTGAAGCCCCCGCTGGCTGTGACCGTGGCGTTGAAGAATCCGGCATTGTCGTGTCCGGGGTTGTTGGTGTCGTAAAACAGGCCCTGATAGTTTCCGGCCACGGCCGGGAATGGATTGGTAACGAAATTGGCCTGCAGCACCAGATTGCTGTCCATGGTAAAGGTCAACCGTGGTTGGACCCCCAGTTCCACGGAGGGACCGGAGACGCCTCCCAGCCAGTTTGAGAAGACAGAGCCATAGGCCGGAGTGGCAAGCAATGTATAGGTTTTGCCCAATTCCAAAAGGGCGTTCGTGCCGCCGGGCGTCACCGAACCCGCCCCGGAAATCCTAACTTGGAGATAGTCGCTCGGGATATAAACACAGCGCACCAGACTGGTCAGTGAGAGGTTGCCGCAGGTGTCCTCCGCCCAAGCCCGGACCTCGTTCGTTCCGGGGTGTAGTGTCCCTACTGCACTCCAATTCGACCAGTGATTGGTCGTGATGCCATCTTGGCCGTCGGCCGCGTTGATTTGGCAGCGTACTTTTGCGACCGCGAGATTGTCGGAGGCCTTGCCGTTGATGAAAAACGTGGCGTTGCTGAAGAATTGATTGGCAAGGGGGGCGGTGATGGAAAGCCTTGGGACAACGGACTCGCCGACCGCGAGCGAGACGGTCCGGCTGGTTGTGCTGCCAAAGGGACTGGAGACGACGACGAAATAGTTGCCCGAATCATTGGTGGCGGCGCCGGGGATTACCAGAGCGCTGTCCGATTGGATGGAGACGAGCCTGCTCCCGGGCGCTTCAATTTGAACCCTGGGCGGGTAGAAATAGCCCGAGCCGGCGCTGGTCAACTGGATCGAGGTCACCTGACCGTTGCTGACTATTGCCCGGGCAGTGGCGCCGCGGCCCCCGCCGCCGACAAACTGCACCGCCGGTTCAGACAGGTAGCCTGTTCCGCGGCCGGTCAAATGCGTTACCACCACAAACCCGTTTGTGACAAAGACGGTGGCGGTGGCGGTGGATCGGTTGGCGGCGATTCTGCGCCACTCATATTGCAGGGCCGGCGTTCCCGTGGCCGCCACATCCAGCGTCACCGCCGCGCCGAACGGGACCAACTGGTTTTGCGGCTGCCGGACAATTTGCGGCGACAGGGCCAGACCGAGGGTGGCCACCCGGCTGGTTACACTGTCCACCGCACTGGAGATCACCACATAGTAGCCCCCGACCAAGGCGCTGCCGACGGCGTTGAGGTTTAGGACCGGATTGGTCTGGCCGATCAACAGTCCGTTGGGCGGATCGATAAGAATCTGCGGGGGGGTGAGGTAGCCTAGACCGGCGTTGGTGATTTGGATTGAAGCCACCCGGCCGTTGGACAGGCGTGCCGCACCACCGGCATTGGTGCCTCCACCGCCCGTGAATTCCACCGCGGGCACCGAGGTGTAGCCCTCGCCCCCATTGGTCACAATCCCGTTGATAACAAAGCCGGCATAGAGCCCGGCCCGGGCGGCGGCCCCGGATTGCAGGGAGTGATTGCTGAAATACCATTGATACCGTAAAGGGTCAGGGCTGGAAGCCGACACGCTAAAGAGGGCCGGGTGCCCGGCCAATGCCATACGATCTTGAGGCTCCTGCACGATGACAATCGAGGTGAGAACCATCAGATCAGTCGCCCCGCCGCTGTAATTCGGATTAGTCAGGGTGCCCACGACTGTGTAAGTGCCTGGGGTGCTGGGTGCGACGGGAGATCCGTTGTATGTCAGGGCCACAGCCAAACCGGGTGGAATCGTGGCGGCGGTTGCGGGCTTCGGAGTGCCGTCGGTGTGCTGGTCCAGATTGCCCAGGAGAACCGTGGCGGGACGGGGTGACACCAGGAGGGTTCCGGCAGCGCTGCCGACGTAATTCGGATCAATAATTGTGGCGGTGACGGTGTAGACTCCGGCATTGACCGGGACGGCGGGCAATGCGTTATAAGTCAACCGGAGTGGAATACCCAGTGGCGAAGTGGTCGCATTGACCGCGCATGGGGATCCGTTATAGGTCTGGTTAAGGTCGCCCAAATAAACATTCGCCGAGGCCGGGCTGATCACCAGCACGTTGGTGGCACCTCCTGAATAATTTGAATCCAGCACCGACGCAATGACGGTATAACTGCCGGCGTTGACCGGGGGGGTGCCGGCACCGTTGTAAGTCAGGGTGACAGAAAGATTGTTGGGCTGGGTCGTAGCAACGGCGGTTTTTGAAGTGCCTGAATAAATTTGTGCCAACTGGCTTAGTGCGACCGCCGCCGGCGCCTTGTTTACCGTCACCAAAACCGTGTTGGTGGCGCCGTTGAAATTGGCCGTGTCCGACGGGGTGAAAATAAGGGAGGCATTGGTGGTGCCAGCCTTCGGAACAGCGCCGGGCAATGCGAAGGTGAAACTGCCGGGAACCAGACTGCCGTTGGCTTGGTTGGTGGCGCCACCTCCCGTCAGCGTCGAGGTGCCCAAAGTCTGACCGTAGACAAGTGTGCCGGCTACCGGCAGGGTCACCACTGGCGTTGCTCTGATGACGGACAAAACCGTGGCACTGCTCGTGGCGCTGCCCAGCAGATTGGTGGCGAGCAGGTCGTAACTGCCGGAGTCTGCCACCAGGAGGTTGGACAGGGTGAGCAGCGTGTTGGTGGCGCCAGCGATCGGATTGCCGTTGCGGCGCCACTGCAGGTAGAGCGGATTTGCGCCGGTGACTGCGGCTGAAAGGAGAACGACCGAGCCGGCGATGTTGGTCGATCCCGGACCCGGGCCCGAAATGTCGGGTGCCGCAGTCTGGGGCAGCACGCAGCGGAAGCCGTAGGAGATGCTGCTGCTGGTGGGGCCTGCAATGTTGCGCAGACCGACCCGGCAATTCGAGGCGTCCACGCTCCAAGCCCCGCCGCGGATCACGCGCTGGTTGCCTGCCGCCGATCCATGCGGGTCCGTGCCTCCCGCATACGAAGCCGCATACCAATCCCAACACCATTCCCACAGATTGCCGGCCATGTCATAAAGGCCGAAGCCATTGGGCGGAAAGGAACCAACCGGGCTGGTGGCCGGCGATGTTCCGCCCACGCTGCCGGCCGCGTTGAAAATCCCGAACCCGTTGGTCGCCAAATCGTAGGCGTAAAGTCCTCCGGCCCCCTTGTAATTGGCCTGCGTGCTCGAAATGGTGTTTCCATAAGAAAACCGCTGCCCCACCAGTCCCCCTCGCGCCGACCGTTCCCACTCGGCCTCGGTCGGCAGCCGGTAGCCCCGCGCCGACCAGTTCACATAAACCGACACCTCCCCGTTCGTGTAAACCCGCGTCAGGTTCGTGTCAGTGAAATAAGCCGGATTGCGCCCTTCCTGCAGCGAACGGGCATTGCACCACTTCACCGCATCATACCAGTCCACCGTCTGGACCGGGTGGTTGGTTCCCTTGCCCGCACCGGAATGGTTGAATCCGTAGCCATGATTGGTGGCCCATTGATAAACAGACAGCCACTGGCCCCAGCTTACCAAATTGGTGTCGATATAAAAAGCGGATAGCGTGACGCTGTTGGTGGCCGCACCGGCCAAGGAGTCGAGCGTGTCGCCCATGATGAAGGTGCCGGAGGCGATGGCGGATGTATTGGCAGGAGGTGCGGCGCTTAAGTGGATGAGGCCGAGGTGCAGGGGCAATAGAATAAGGAACCAGCAAATCAGCAACCGCCGGAATGTCGTCATCGGTGTTTGGGCTGAAAACGGGGGCGGGGGCGCTTGGCACGACCGGTTAGAAACCAAACTCATGCCGAACATCATTCTTCTTTGGATCTAAGGGAGTAAAGCTCATTTTTGGCCGGGCCGGAAGCCGTTCACGGCCGTTTGGCCGGCGGCTGAGCTCCCGCAGATCCGGACGCAGCACTGCCGGGGCCGGGGCGTTCTCCGTCCTTCCAACTGTGTTGGTCGACGACCTTGCCGGCTTTCAATTGCGCCTCCGCCTTGATAAAACCGCTGGAATAATAAGCCCGAGCCAGCCCTTCCCCCTGCCCGTCGCGGAGCGGCATCTCCTCGGTCAGCGCTCCCTGCTCGTCCCAGCGCCGGAATACGCCCTGCAATTTTCCCTTCACCACGTTGACTTCCGAGAGCTTCTGGCCGTTCAAATGCCATTTGGTCCGTAATCCGTCCGAAGTCCCCGCCGTATAGTGCTCTTCCACCTGCATCTGGCCGTTCGTGTAATATCCCAGCGATATCCCTTCCAAACGCCCATTCGTCACGGTGGACCGCGACTTGAGCACGCCATCCGCATATGTGTCCAGTAAAACGCCCGTGAAAGGATTGGTCTGCCCTTTTGGACACCATTGCCCGGCATGTTGAACCAGATTGGTGAGATGCAGTTCCACCGGGGCGATTTTCAGGCGATTGGAGCCCGAGCGGTTGCTCAAATAGTAGGCCAGTAGGGCGATCCCTAAGGGCAGCGAAAGCAGCAGGGCCGACGATAATATCCGGGAAGGTTTCATTTGAGGTGGTGCTAAAACTAAAAACGTCTCAGTAAAAATAGAGGGAAAAGGCCCGGATGCCTACTATAAACACACCTGCCTGTGTGGGAATAAAGCAACGCGTCGGCCCGGTTTAAATCAGATGGGACCCGGCCCGGAATTCTCCAATGCCCGGAAGTCCTTTGAAGGAGTATCGGCCCGTTTGCGAACTGCTTTTCCCCTCCGTTCCCAGCCTAACCCGCCGCCAACCGGTATCCCAAACACATCGCCGGCGAAAACGATTCCGGAGCGGGATTTCAAAATCCGGGGCCGGTACAGGGGATTCACTTGTGCTTCTTCCCGCGACAGTTTGATGATCTGGGTGTGCCTTTTTAGGGCAACTGGAAGGCATTAAGAGCGCGGTTGGTGTCGGTAATAGCCCATTGGTTTATCGGCCAGTCGGCATTGCCGTATTTGAGGAAGCGCACGCTTCCATCCGAAAAAGCGAAGTTCGACCCCGCCCCCCGGGTGTTGGGATTGGGCCGGGAATGCCGGCCGGATTCCACCCGGTCGAAGTCGTTTCCGAAGCCCTCCTGCAAATCCATGAAGAAGTCCATCGCATCAACTTTCTTCTCGCCTAAAACAATGGTGTCGGAGGTTTTGAGAATGGCAGTCTGTTTGAGCCCCGACCGCGAATAGGTGCCGGCCATGTAGCGGCCAAAATCGGCCGCGCTCAAGTTGTCCTTAAAATAATCATTCCAGCCGTTGATGATATAGCTTCGGCTCGCGCCGTCGGCCGTGCCGGCTGCCCCGAAGGTCGAGTTGGCCCCTTGCTGGGCTGCTGAGGGGCAGAGCAGCAGGTTGGTGTTCATATAATAGGTCTGGAGAAGGCTGGGCCAGCGCGGCCAATCATTGGTGCGGGGCGGGAGGTAGCCGGCGCTGTCGTCGGTGTAGAGCTGCAGGGAAAGCCCGAGTTGCTTCATTTCGTTGGCGCACTTGATCCGGTTGGCGGCCTCTTTGGCCCGGGCTAGGGCGGGCAAAAGCATGCTGGCCAAAATGGCGATGATGGCAATAACCACCAGCAATTCAATCAGAGTGAAGCCCCCGCACCGCACGGCGCATGATCCAAACGGGCTGGAGTCCCTTTTTTTCATCGTTTTTTGCTTCATTCTGACTTTTAATTTTCGAGCGGCTGAATACTTTTTCAGGCACAACGTCTGCTTTGAGCAAATGACGACAAAACCAATTTCAATCGCTCTTGCCGTGGTTTTACTCGGTGCCATGAGTCTTTACCTCAACAAAGACTGGTTCGTATCGGATTCTATTCAAATTTCCCACCGGTCTTTGACACCACGGGACGGGCTGGAGCGCCGTGGCGCCGCCGTGCCCTTGGCCAACCCGGTGGTTTTTTTGGCCAACCGCCACCTGAAGCTCACCTCAGTGCGGGTGGTTCCCGTAAGCGAACTGGCCACGAATAAATATGCCCATCCCGTCTGGGAACTGAACTCCCAGTCCAACTCCGTTCCGGTGGATGAATTTGTTTATGGCCACCGTATCCCGGGCATGAAACCCTCCGTCAAGGGCGGCACGGCCGATCCGCTGCAGCCGGGGGTGGCTTACCGCTTATTGATCGAAACGGGCGGATCAAAGAGCCAACATGATTTCGTGGCCGTTCCGCATCTGCCCTGACAAGGACGCCGGGGACCGGGCCAAGGTTACGAACACGGGGGGGGAGTTTTCCGCAGGACCTCCGCAATTGCGCTATGCTCGCCCGGTTTGGCGCAAAACCCCGGCAGCCCCCGACCGGTGCCATGGCTTTTCGGTTCAATCCCCTAGCAGTTTTTTCAGCCGGTCCCGGGCTTGCGTTTCGCGGAAAACATGGAAGGCGTCCGAAGGGGCCGGAACAAATTCGCGCCGTACCATTTCAAACCACTCGCAATAGTTGGCCTGATGTTTTTCGGCGACCGGTTCAGCGCGACGGTCGCTGCATTCCTGGGCCGAACGGGCTTGATAGCTCGCGCAATTCAGGCAGACCTTCAGGTCGCAGCCGCAATGTTCACAGCTTTCCAAGCGCCCGGGCGCACCGGACAATTTGTATTCGGTGCCGCATTTCCAACAATGTCGGGTCAGAGCCATGCGAAGAATCTAGGCACTGAAAGGTTTTTATCCAATCCCGATTGTCTCGCGAAGAAGACTTGGTTTTTCGCGCATCCCCTGCCATGCTTGCGGTCCTATGCAACTGGTGCGAGACATTTATGCCGCCAAGGCCGCCACGGGCAAGCCGGTGATTTCTTTCGAGTTTTTCCCGCCCAAAACCGCCGAGGGCGACCGCATCCTGTTTGAAACCACCATTCCGGCGCTGCTGCGGATCAAACCCGATTACTGTTCGGTCACCTACGGGGCCGGCGGCAGCACCCGGGAAAAAACGCTGCTCATCGTGGACCGCATCCAGAAAGAGCATGGGCTGCCGGCTGTGGCCCACCTGACCTGTGTCAACTCCACCCGGGAAGAGTTGCGCGCGCTGCTGACCCAAATCCAGTCGCTGGGCGTGAAAAACATTCTGGCGCTGCGCGGCGATCCGCCCGGTGGCGGGGAGTTTCTGCCCACCCCAGGCGGCTTTGAATTTTCCAGCCAATTGGTCGCCTTCATCCGGGAACAGCAGGGTTTTAGCATCGGAGTGGCGGGCTTTCCCGAAGGCCATGTCGCCTGCAAAGCCGGTAAAATGGCCGATTGGGGGCATCTCCGGGAGAAAATCAGCGCCGGTGCGGACTTCGTCATCACCCAGCTCTTTTTCGACAATGCGGACTTTTACTCATTCCGGGATCACCTCACCCGCAAGCTGGGTGTGAATGTTCCGCTTGTGCCGGGGATTGTGGCGATTCTCAGCGCCGCCCAGATCAAGCGGTTCACCGCCCTGTGCGGGGCGCGGCTGCCTGAGTCCTTGTCGCAGCGGCTTGAACAACTGGGTGGGGACGACGAAGCGGCCACAGAATTTGGGATTGAGTACGCCACGCGCCAGTGTGAGGATTTGCTCCGTCAGGGTGTGCCGGGAATTCATTTCTACACTCTGAACAAGCCCCATTCAACCCTGCGGGTTCTGAAAAACCTGGGGCTGGCCTGAGGGCCGGCCGGGATTCATTTCCCGGCTAGGACGGCGCTGATTTTCCTGCGCAACTCAATGGTGACGGCGTCCACGGAGCGGTTGCCGTTGACGATGGTGAATCCGTAGGTTTTCTGCAGCCGTCGAAAGACCGTGCGCATGGCCGTCTGGTAGTGCACAAAGCTGTCGAACACATCCCGCGAAAGCCCTAGATCCATCCCGCTCTCCCAGTAATCCAGCGTCGCGTTCTTGGCCAGATTGCGTTGAACCAACTCCTCGGCCTCGACCTCAAGGTAGAAAACCGCGTCCGGCTCAAGCGCGATGCTGTAAATGTTTTTCAGCCACCCCTCATCCATTCCCCGGACCATGTCCCGGGCCATCAGGGTGTAAATGTAGCGGTCGGCCAGCACAATGAAGCCCGCCTTGAGCGCAGGTAGGATGATGTTTTCCAGCTGGTCTGCAAAGTCGGTGGTGTAAAAGAGGCTCAGGGTGGTGCGGCTTAGAATGTTGCCCTCCTGGGCCCGTTCCAGCTCCTCGCTGACCAGAGTGGACCGCTTCAAACCGACCTGTACCGTGGCATGGCCGCAGGTTTCCAGCCACTCCACCAGACGGGCGATCTGGGTGGATCGCCCGGAACCATCGGCCCCTTCCACGGCGATGAGTTTGCCAACCAGCTCGTCCGCTTTGACGCCGGGGATGCCGTGGCCGTAGAAGCGGCGGCGGCCGGGGGAGGGGACGGGGATGTGATTTTTGGGGTGGGTTTTCATTCTGCCGCATCCTCCTCCACCTCAAGCAATTTGACTTTACGTCGCACCGGGGGCGGCAGCGGCAGCGGGGTGTGCCGCTTGAAGCGATCCAGATCAATCCTCCGGCTCACTAGCTGCCGGACAATGCTCTGCTGCGCCTCAATGCGCTGATTGGCATCCATCACAACAAAGTCGAACTCGGTGCTCATGGACAGGTACTGCTCAAGAATCCGGCCCTGGAAAATGCGGAAGCTTTCAAAAGGATCCGCCGAAAGCCGCAAATCCATCCCGGCCTCGAAAAACTTTAGTTTGGGCCGGCCGTCCAGAATGCGGTTGAGGGACACTTCCAAGTCCGCTTTGAAAAAAAAAGTGAGATCCGGCAGGGCCGCGAAGTCATACATGCCCCGGACCCAGTCGGGCGGACAACCCCGAACCACATCCCGGGCAAAGGCCGTGAAAATATAACGGTCGCAGAGAACCACGTATCCGGCCCGCAGCAACGGCAGCAGATGCCGCTCGTAGCGGTCGGCAAAGTCGGTGGCGTGGATGAGGCTGAAGGTGGTGGGGGTGAGCAGTTCGCGTTTCTTGCCCTTGCTGGTGGCCGATTTGACCAGCTCTGATGAGTTCCACTCGCTGAAATAGACCCTCACGCCTTCGGCCTCCAGCCAGCGGCGCAGCAGATAGATCTGCGTGGATTTACCCGAACCGTCGAGTCCCTCGACTGCGATGAGCCGGCCCGGAAATTTCAGTTGGGCGAAGGTTTTCATTCCTCTGCGGAATCCAACCTAGATCTTCGCGCCGGCAAAACAATGTTTTTCACCATCTATTTGGCGAATGATTCCGCCAGGGCCACCGCCTGCAACATCGCCTTGGCCTTGTTCACGGTCTCCTCAAATTCGGCTTGCGGCGTGGAATCGTTCACCCAACCGCCGCCGGCCTGCACATACGCCCGACCGTTCTTGAGCAGGGCCGTGCGAATCGTGATGCAGCAATCCAGATTCCCGTTGAAGGAGAAATAGCCCACGCACCCGCCGTAGGGACCGCGCGTGGTCTGCTCCAATTCGGCAATGATCTGCATGGCGCGGATTTTCGGGGCGCCGCTCAGTGTTCCGGCCGGAAAGGTGGCCCGCATCAAATCATAGGCGCTGCGCTCCGGCGACAAGCGCCCTTCCACCTGCGAGACGATGTGCATCACATGGCTGTAGCGCTCAATGATCATCAGATCCTTCACCTCCACGCTGCCAAAATCGCAAACACGGCCCAGATCGTTCCGCGCCAGATCCACCAGCATCACATGCTCGGCCCGCTCCTTCGGATCGGCCAGCAATTCCTGCTCCAGCGCCGCGTCCTCGGCCGCCGTCTTGCCCCTGCGCCGAGTGCCGGCAATCGGCCGGATCTCCACCCCGCGATCCTCGCAGCGGACATGAATCTCCGGGGATGCTCCGACCAGGGAAAACCCGTCCAGCTCCAGAAGGAACATGTAGGGGGAGGGATTGACCGAGCGGGCGGCGCGGTAGACATCCAGGGGCGAAGCCTTGACAGGTGTGGAAAAGCGCTGGGATCCGACCACTTGGATGATGTCGCCCGCGGCGATGTATTTTTTTGCGGCCAGAACGTTTTTTTGGAATTGTTCCGGTGAAACATTCGACTCGAAATGAATCGCCGGCATCTGCGCCGGAAGGGATACCGGATGATGTTCCGCCGGCTGTTCCAGCAATGCCATCAGGCGCTCAATCTCCCCCACCGCATCCTCATAGGCTTCAGTCGGGCTGGCGGCATCCTCAAGGCAGGCATTGACCAGAATGGTGAGAGTCTGGGCCACGCGATCAAACACCAGCAATTGATCGGCAATAATAAAATACATCGTCGGGGTGGCCAGCTCATCGTGGGTCGGGCGGGGAACGACGAGCTCGACGTCATGAATGAACTCGTAACCGATGAACCCCACTGCGCCGCCGGTGAACCGTGGCAGGCCCGGCACCGCCACGGCACGGTATTTTTTCATCACCCGCTCCACCACTTCCAGTCCGTCTTTGACGCAGTTTTCGCACGGTTCGCGACCGGGCGCGGGAATGGCAAATTTCCCGACGGCACGCCCGTTCTCGAGCACCTCAATGCGGTTGCCTGTCTGCTTGATCACCGCCCGGGGATTGCAACCGACGAAGGAATAGCGCCCCAGATGCTCACCGCCTTCGACGGATTCAAAAAGGAAAGACTCTCCTTGGCCGCGGATCTTGCGATAGGCCGAAAGCGGGGTTTCAATGTCGGCGAGCAGACGGCGCGTGACGGGGATAAGGTTGCCCTGCCCGGCCAGTTTCAAAAAATCTTCCAGCGTCGGTGAATACATTGCGCCTTATCTTTGCGGTCCGGGCGGATTTTCGCAAGCCCTCGCCAACGGCGGCATCTCCGCGCTCTGCAGGCTCTCCCCCACTGAAGCGGCGGCATCTTCCTGGCGGAGTCGCCGGGATTCGCAGTTCCGGCAACTCAGGCGCCAGAGGCCTAGCAGGCTGTAAAACGCCACCGCCACCGCATATACCAAAATCCCCACCCCAATCCCCGAAGCCACCAGTAGGGGGGATCCGAAATAAATCAACGCCATGCCCACAGCCGCCGGCAGCACCGTGTTGCCCGCCAGGCAGGAGAGGTAAAGCGCAACCGAGGTTTTCCGGAGCCGCTCGACATGCCAGTCACGGTAGGCCCCTTCGCCCATCGATCTCATCAGCCAGGCGGATTGGAAGTTGCGCGCCGCCACCAGAAGGCTGGTGGTGGACAGGGCCAGCGCCGCCAGCGGCCAGCGGGCCAGCGCAAGGCAAACGGCAATATTCAATACCGCGCCCCGGCCCCAGCCCAGTTTTTTGGCGATGGGATTTCCTTCCAGCATCAGATTGGGAGTGGCCACCCAGGTGCTCAGAAAATCCATTCCCCTCGACAGCACCAGCAAGACCAGCAACAGCCAATATCCCCGGCTCGCAAATGGAATGGACTCGTCCATGAAAAACAACGGCTAAACCCCAAGCCCGAGGGGACTCCAAAACCCGGCTCGCAAAAAACGGAACCTGGGCATCAAAGATTCCTTAATGTCTTCGGTCAAAAAGGTTTTTGACCTTGGCCTGTTTGGGAAGGGGCTGCGCATTATTTCTTTTTGTAGATTTCCTCCGGCTTGAGCAACCGGGGCTCGGTTTCGCGGCTGCCGGCTCCGTCCGCCTCCACGGAACGGAAGAAGCACGAGTGATAGCCTTCATGGCAGGCCGGTCCGTGTTGCTCCACTTGGATTAAAAGCGTGTCGCCATCGCAATCGAAGGCGATGTCCTTGACGGTTTGGGTGTGGCCGCTCTCCTCGCCCTTCATCCAGAATTTCTGGCGGGAACGGCTCCAGAAATGGGTCTTCCCCGTGGTAATGGTCTGTTCCAGTGAAGCCCGGTTCATCCAAGCCATCATGACCACGCGCCCGGTCCGTTGTTCCTGCACGATCGCCGGAATCAGTCCGTTGGCGTCAAACTTCAGTTTTTCGTAAAAGCTCATAAGCAAACCGCTGCGTATCAGCGGATGCCTTCAGAGAATAGAGGTTGAAAAACCTTTTTCAACCCCCAGCCGCTTTCACCCCGAAAAAACCGGCTCAAACGGACCGCCGCCGCAGAACCGCGGGCAATGCATGGCCCAATCGATCTCCTCAGACCTTGGGTAGAAAAGCGAAGGCCACCGCAGCCAGAAGACAACCAAATGCCGCCAGATGATTCCACCGGAGACCTTCCCCGAGGTAAAAGGTGGCAAACGCACCGAAAACAGTGAGCGTGATGAATTCCTGCAGGATTTTGAGCTGGGTGGCGGAATAGACTGAACTGCCCCAGCGATTGGCGGGCACCTGCAGCACATACTCGAAAAAAGCGATCCCCCAGCTGGCTAGAATCACAGCGAACAACGGCCGCGACTTGAATTTCAAATGCCCATACCAGGCAAAGGTCATGAACAGGTTCGAGCAGGTCAGCAACAGCACCGGCAACCAGCGGGATTGAGTCAAATTCATCCGGCAATTCGAGCAAGCCGGGCAAGACGCGGCAAGCGCGCGATCGGCGCCTTTCGGGTTGGGCAACCGCAGGTCAACCGTAAGTTCCCACCTTCATGAACGCTAGGAATTTCATTGCGCTCCTGCTGCCGCATCGTCAGGCGGCGTCATCTTGATCGCATTGGTATTGCACTTGCGGATCACATCTTCCAGCTTCCAACTTTCTGCCCGACGTGCCGGCATCGGGCTCACGATCCTTCCCCAAACGGCCCGCCGGCCCGCTATTCAAAGCCCCAGCCTGCAATCCGTGAATACCCCACTGCGATTGTATGACGCACATCGCTGCTCCTGGATGGAAGCGCAGGCGATCGGTCAGGGCTTGTTCGTCGCGCCGCCCCTCGCACTGTCAGGCTGATACGGTCCGCCGGCCGTCAACACGGAAAAGGTTCGGCGGCTGGGCCGCCCGCTGGAGCCTTGATCCGGCCGACATGCAGGAACTTGCCCACGGCTTGGCGGGGCAGGCTCCGTGCCTCTATTGACAGCCACCGGCACTTGTCCCACTATTGGATGTGAAGGAGCAATCGCCCATGTCTATCGAACTCGAAACCCCTAACTTTCCGAAAACGGTTGAATTAAAAGAGCACTTCCGCTGCGTGCTGCGTCCGTTGGAGCGGAGCGATGAAAAGCAATTCTACGACTTCTTCCAAGCGGTGCCGGAACCCGAACACCTCTTCATCAAACACCGGGTGTCCGATCCCAAATTGATCCATGACTGGTGCCAGCACATCGATCTGGGCCGCAACTTGCCCCTGCTCGCGCTGGTCGCGAATAAAATTGTCGGCGCCGCCACCCTCCATCAGCAACTGGCCGGATGGAAGCGGCACATCGGCCGGGTGAGCGTGCTCGTGCTGCCACAGTTTCGGGGTCGCGGGCTGGCCCGGGCCATGGTCGGCGAAATCGTGCGCATCGCCCGCAACCTCGGTCTGGAACGGGTGGAGGCCGAGTTCATCGGCGAGCAGGATGCCGCCATCAGAATGTTCGCCCTCCTGGGGTTCAGCAACCTCGCGCGCTTCGAGAATTATGTGAAAGACATGCAAGCCGTCTCTCATGATTACGTGCTCATGGGCCTGAATTTGAAGGTGGATGAGGAATACGCCGGCGTAGGAGGATGATCTCCCCGGCAGGATTGCAGGCATTGAGGCGCTTGACCGGGGTGCCAAGCAGGTGCGTGATTCAAAACGTGATATCCGGCTTCCAAACCGCCGGCGGCTCCCTTAAAATTGAATGAAATCATTGCATTGAATGCCACGATTCTTTTTGAAGCCCGGCCGGCACCCATTTAATTGGGTGGAAAATTCAAACCCGTCAAATCTATTCACCCCGGACCCTACCGGATTTCTTTTCGTCGGAATCTAAACCTTCTCATGCCACCCGAAACCTGTCCCCACTGTGGTGCGGAGCTTCCCCGGCGCGCCCGGGCCTGTCCGGAATGCGGGTCTGACGAACAGACCGGCTGGTCGGACGACGCGCGACGGGAGGACTTGGGTCTGCCCGCGGAGGGCTTTGATTACGATGATTTTGTCCAGCGGGAGTTTGCAGGCGGCAAACCGGTGCCCCGGGGACTGCGCTGGTATTGGTGGCTGGTCGCTTTTTTGTTGCTGGCGGTAATCCTCTGGACATTTCTGCGCTGATCCAGTTCAGAGTCGACTCCGAATCCGGCTGGCAAAGCCGGCCCGCGGTGTCAGTTTACAAAGCTGGTTTCATTGGCCTCCAGCAGTGCCTGCGCAAACTCCTCCCATGCGGTCAGCGGAACGGGTTTGCTGAGATTGTTGACGCGGCGGCCCTGGGCCGGGTTTTTCTTTGACTGGCGAAGCGGCTTTTTCCTCACTGCAGCCGCATTTGCGTCGGGTGGCATCTGTGTGGATAGATCGGGGAGAAGCGGCGCTTGGGCGATGAACTCCAGCCCCAGGCGAATCTCCTCGGGTTTGGGCAAACGCTGATAAACGCGTTCGTATAAAAAAACAATCCGCGACAAGTCATTCGTGAGCGTTTGGAATTTCGGCCCGGCCGCCAAGCGTCGGGCCTGCCCTATCACCAGCGGGCTGTTCATGAAAAAGAGAGCCTGCTGGGGCACAATGGTGTCGTGGCGCTTTCCATTGGGCATGTCAGGATTGGCAAAATCAAAGTTCACGAGTACGTCGTCGATGTCCGACCGGTCCACCCGCCCGTAAATGGTCCGGCGTGTGGAATCGGTTTGGCTGGCGAAATCCACCGGCCTCCCATACATCGTGGGATCCAGGTTTCCGCCGACCGCCAGGAGTGAATCGCGGATTGCCTCGAATTCCAGGCGTCGGATGTTCGCGCGCCACAGCAGCCGGTTGCTCGGATCCGCCTCCGCGTACTGCGGGTTGTCGGCGCTGCTCTCCTGATAAACGCTTGAGAGCAGGATGAGCCGGTGGACCTTTTTCAGGCTCAGGCCGCACTCCTGAAATCCTGCTGCCAGATAATCCAGCAATTCCGGGTGGCTGGGAGGATCGGAGCGGGTCCCGAAATCATCAGGGGTTGGAACCAGTCCTTCGCCAAAATGGTGCTGCCAGAGACGGTTGACCAGCACGCGCGGCATGAGCGGGTCGTTTTGGTTGACAATCGCATGGGCGAGTTGGAGCCGCCCGCTGCCATTGGTCCAGTCCACCCGGTTTGGGCCGGCCAGTAACTCCAAGAAGTGCCGCCGGACCACCGGGCCGTGGTTGCCAGCCTCCCCGCGCAGAAGCACCGGCGAATCGTGCGGCTTGGGCGAGTCATGCAACACCATGGCCCGCATCGGCGCTCCGGGATGTGTCATTTCCAGACGGTTTACCGCAACCGCATTGGTTCGGGTGTCCCTCTGGTTTTTCTTGATTCCTTCCCGATCGCCCGTCTTGCGCAAGGCGGTGGTCTGCGCTTGCAGTGCTTCCCTGTCCGCCTCCAGCCTCATGCGCTGCTTGTAATAATCCTCATACGCCGGCGTGCTTTTCAACTTCTCCACCACAGGTTCCACCGAAGGCTCAACGCTGCTGGCAAACACCCCGTGTAGCGAGTAGTAGTCCCGGGTCGGGATGGGATCGAATTTATGGTCGTGGCAGCGGGCGCATGAAACCGTCAACCCAAGAAAGGCTTTCGTCGTGACATCAATCCGGTCGTTGATGATGTCGTTGGCCATTTCCATGAAATGCTCGCCCACGGTCAGAAAACCTAACGCGGTCAGGTTGGTGGGATTTCTCACCGTTGCCGGGAGCCGGTCGGCCGCCAGCTGCTCAATGATGAAAAGATTGTAGGGTTTGTCGTCGTTGAAACTCCGGATCACGTAATCGCGGTAGGTCCAGGCATAGGGGGAATTTCCGTCGTCCCTTTGGCGGCGCACCATTCCCTTCGTGTCGCTGTAGCGCGCCACATCCAGCCAGTGTCTGGCCCATCGCTCTCCATATCGGGGAGAGGCAAGCAGCCGGTCCACGACTTTCGTAAAGGCACCGGGCGAATCGTCCTGCAGGAAGTTTTCAACCTCCTCCATCGTCGGAGGCAGGCCGATCAGGTCGAAGGAGACGCGCCGGATCAGGGTGCGTTTGTCGGCCGGTGGATTGGGCTTGAGCCCTTTCTCCTCCAGTTTTGCGAGAATGAAATGATCCAGTGCAGTCCGGCACCAGCCGGCATCCTGCACTGCCGGCACGGCCGGCTTGGTGAGCGGTCGCCAGGCCCAGTGCGTTTTGACCGGATCGGGTCCGGGCACCCGGACCCCGGTGGCAACCCGCGGGTCCGGCGCCCCCATGTCAACCCAGGCCCTCAGATCGTCGATTTGCCCCGGCGTGAGCCGATCCCCTTTGGGCGGCATTTGCAGATCAGGATCGTCCCCGCGCACAGCCTTGATTAGCAGGCTTTTCTCGGAATCGCCCGGAATCAGGCCCGGCCCGGTGTCGCCGCCTTTGCGCAAGCCTTCCCGGCTGTCGAGCAGCAGGCCGCCCTTGATTTTCTCCGACCGCAGGCTGTGGCACTTGTAGCAATTATCCGCCAGCACCGGCCGGATTTTGTTTTCAAAAAAAACCTCCTGTGCCGGCGTCAGTTCCGCCGCCGCCCCGCCGGCCAGCGGCAGACAGAAAAAAAACACCCTCCAGAACCAGGCCCCCGCCAAGCGCCCCGCCGGACCGGGACGCAGCGGGCGATCCATCCATATGGACAGGGGTTGACGCCGGGTTTTCATCAGGAAAGGATCGCCTTGATGACGTTGCCTTCCACGTCAGTGAGGCGGAAATCGCGGCCGTTGTAGCGGTAGGTCAAGCGCTTGTGATCAAACCCAAGCAGGGCCAGCAGCGTGGCGTGCAGGTCGTGGATGTGGACTTTGTTTTCGACCGCGGCCGCCCCGAATTCATCGGTCGCTCCGTAACTCATTCCGCGCTTCACCCCGGCCCCGGCCAGCAGCGTTGAAAAGGCCTTCGCATTGTGGTCGCGCCCCGGATTTTCACCGCCATTATGATCGCGCACCGGTTTGCGGCCGAACTCGCCCCCCCAGATGATTAAAGTGCTGTCGAACAGATTGCGCTGTTTCAGGTCGGTGATCAGCGCCGCCAGCGGTTGATCGATTTCCTTGGCCCGCTCGGGCAGGCGCTCGGCAATGTCCTGATGATGATCCCAACCGCCGGCCCAGACCTGCACAAAACGGACACCCCGCTCGATCAAGCGCCGGGTGATGAGGAGCTGGTTCCCCTGGCTGGTGCGGCCGTAGAGTTCCCGCATGGCCGGCGGTTCCTTGCTTAAATCGAACGCGTCCGTGGCTTCCGTCTGCATCCGGAAAGCCATCTCATAGGACTGCAGCCGGGCCTCCAAGGCGGCTTCTTTCGCGAGATCCAGAGCATGCAGCTCGTTTAATTTTCGGACCAAGTCCAATTGCCGGCGCTGTTCCTCCGGCGGCGTCTGGCGGTTGCGGATGTTTTCAATCAGTTGATCCACCGTCGTCAGTTTGGTGTTGATGCTCACTCCCTGATACAGGCCGGGGAGAAAAGAGGATTGCCAGTTGGAGCTGCCGCCTGTGGGCACGCCGCCCGGCCGCAGGGAAACAAAACCCGGCATGTTCTGGTTTTCAGTCCCCAGCCCATAAAGCACCCACGATCCCAGGCTGGGCCGGGCAAAACGCGTGGAACCTGTGTTCATGAAAACCGTAGCCACCTCATGCGCCGGAATGTCTGTATGACACGACCGCACCACACAGAGGTCGTCAGCCAATTCGCCCAACTTCGGGAACACCTCGCTGACCTCCAGACCGGATTTACCCTTCCTTCCAAAAGCGAAGGGTGATGACATCGCCACCCCGGTGGAATTGGGAATGGGCTGGCCGTCGTATTTCGTCAGCGCCGGTTTTGGATCCCAAGTGTCGACCTGCGAGGGGGCACCTTGGGCGAAAACATGAATCACATGCTTGGCTTTGGCGGGGAAATGCGGTGATTTCGGGAGGAGTGAAGAGGGTTCCATCGCGCAAGCGGGTGAGGAAAAAAGCCCCTCCCCGACCAGCGCCGCCAGACTCAATGCCCCAAAACCCATCCCCGCACGGTTAAGAAATTGACGGCGTGTCAAAAAATGGTCCTGCAACCGGCCGGAATGCTCCTGTGCGAACTTCACGTTGTCGTTCATAAGCTTGGCAATATACACACTCGGACGCTCAAATCGGTCCCGAGGTTTCAGCTTTATGCAGGTGTGATGCCAAGCGCCCACTCTTGAAAGCCGTTTCAAGCTTGAGTGTCAACAGGGCACAGAACATTCGGAGTGACCCAATCAAAACGCCGGCCTTAGTGTTCCCAGATCGCATTGAGGGGGAAGTCTCCTGAGCCAAACCTATGACCCCGGATTAAGCCTGAGAAACCATTCCGGGTCGCCCACAAAATCCGTCATCAGACCGGCCGCGTCAGCGTCGCGGATCGGCAGGTATTTTCCGGTCGCCACCGCCAGAAGTTCGCCAACGGGGTTTTTCAGCTCGGCCTTGGCCTCATAAACCCGGTTGCGCCGGTTGGCTAAAAGCTCCCCGCTGACGTGCAGTTCCTCCCCGGGCCGGGCCGGTTTGACAAAACGCACCTTTAGTTCGGCGCAAAAGGCAAAACGCCGGGTGGCAACCGCGCAAGCCCAGACCATGATTTCATCCAACAGCGTGGAGACAATCCCCCCGTGGACAACCTGCTGGAAACCAACATGCTCGGCACGGGGGGTGAACCGCGTGCGGACCGTCCGCCCATCGCTTTCAAAGCGGAGATTCAAGCCGGCCGGGTTGGCCTCGCCACAGACGAAGCAGGAACGGGTGTGGGGCAAAGTGCGCATCAGCCCAATAAGCGGTTGCCTTTCCCGGGCCGCAAGCTGAAAATCTCCCGCTCGCGTCAGGTGCCGGATTGACGCGGGAATCCGATCGCCGTCCGGAATAAAAATGATTAGAATATTTTTTCACGCCGTCTAACTCGCATGTCTGCTGTGGATTCGCCCCGGCCAAGGATCGTCGTGGATGGAAAGTTTTTCCGTCTGGGCGGCCAAAAGTTCGTGGTCAAGGGCGTGGCCTACGGGCCCTTTCCTCCCAATGCCCAAGGACTCCCATTTCCCGGACCGGAACAGGCCGCCGCGGATCTGGATCAGATCCGGGAACTGGGCGCCAACACGTTGCGCCTTTACCACGTCCCGCCGCGATGGTTCCTCGATCTGGCCCTGGAGCGCAGCCTGTTCGCGTTTGTGGACATTCCATGGAACAAACATTTGAGTCTGGATTCGGAACCGCGTCGCGAGGCGGCACGCGAGGCGGTCCGTCAAGCAATCGCCGCCGTCGGAAGGCATCCCGCCGTGTTTGCCTGCAGCCTCGCCAATGAAATCCCCCCCGACTTGGTGCGCTGGCATGGCGCGGGCGCCGTCGCTGGTTTTTTGGATGAACTCGCCACCTTTGCCCGGCGTATTGCCCCGGACTGTCTTCTGACTTTCTCAAACTTCCCGCCCACCGAATTCCTCCAGCCCGGGAACCTGGATTTCGTCTGCTTCAACATCTATCTCCATTACGAAGCCCCCTTCAAAAACTACCTGGCCCGGCTCCAAATGCTGGCCGATTCCCGGCCGTTGATCCTGGGTGAATTCGGGATTGATTCGATCCGCGAGGGCGAAAGGCGGCAGAAGGAACTGCTTTCCTGGCAGATAGAGACCGCATTTCGAGGCGGACTAGCTGGCGCCGTGGTGTTTACTTATACGGATGAGTGGTTCAAAGACGGACGGATCGTGGAGGATTGGAAGATGGGGCTGGTCACCCGCCAGCGCGCCCCCCGGCCGGCCTTCCACGCCGTGGGCGAGGGCTTCCGCATCGCCCCGTATTTCGCCTTGAGCCGTCATCCAAAAGTCTCGGTGGTGGTCGCCAGCTACAATGCGGCCCGCACCCTGCAGGTCTGCCTCGATTCACTTCAGCGCCAGAATTATCCCGTCTGCGAAATCATTCTGGTGGATGACGGATCCACCGACTCCACCCCGCAAATCGCCGCCCTGAACCCCTCAGTCCGCTATTTCCGGCACCTGCAAAACCTCGGATTGTCCGTCGCCCGCAACACTGGAATCACCGCGGCGACTGGGGAGATCGTCGCCTTCACCGATGCCGACTGCCGCGCGGACGAAGACTGGCTGCGTTATTTGGTTGGAGACCTGTTGGACAGTGAGTTTGCCGGCATGGGCGGCCCCAATCTCCTGCCGCCGGAAGATTCCGCGGTGGCGGCGGCGGTGATGGCTTCCCCCGGCGGACCGGCGCACGTCATGCTCACCGACCGTCAGGCCGAGCATATTCCAGGCTGCAACATGGCCTTCTACAAGTGGGCGTTGGAGGAAATCGGCGGGTTTGATTCGGTCTTTCACAAGGCCGGGGATGATGTCGACGTTTGCTGGCGCCTGCAGCAGGCGGGCTACAAAATCGGATTCAGTCCGGGTGGATTCGTCTGGCACTATCGCCGGGCCACGATTCAAGCCTATCTCAAACAGCAGCATGGCTACGGTGAGGCGGAGGCTCTGCTTGTGCGCAAGCATCCGGAAAACTTTAATTCGTTTGGCGGCGGCCTGTGGCGCGGCCGGATTTATGCCCCGGCCAAGTTCAGCGTCGAGGTCCATCGGTCCATCATTTATCACGGCTTGTTCGGCAGCGCCGGCTTTCAAAAGCTTTACACCGCCGGCCCCGCCACCATGCTGATGCTCTGCACCACGCTGGAATACCACCTGTTCGCCACACTTCCCGCGTTTATTTTGTCTGTGCCCTTCCCTTATCTGCTGCCGGTAACGGTATTGAGCCTGGTGATTCCACTGGCCATCTGCTCGGCTGCCGGCTTGCAGGCAAGCCTTCCCGCCGACCGCACGCGGTGGTGGTCCCGGCCGCTCGTCGCCCTGATGTTCTTGCTGCAGCCCGTGATCCGCGGCTGGGCCCGATACCGCGGCAGGCTCACCCTGCGCCCCCCGGCCCCGGCCGTGCAGGATTCGCTGGATTCAATCGCCCTGCGTAAGAGCGGGCATCCTTTGGATGAGGTTTCCTACTGGACTGAAAAGAGAATCGAGCGGCTGGAGTTTGTCGCAACCCTGCTTCGCCGCCTCGAGCAGGCACACTGGCCGCACCGCACCGACACCGGCTGGAGCGAGTTCGATCTGGAGATCTACGGCAGCCGCTGGAGCCAATTGCAGCTCACCACCGTCGCCGAGGATCATCCCGGTGGGCGTCAGCTCATTCGCTGCCGCCTGCGCGCCACCTGGTCGCTGCTGGCCCAGCTCGCCTTTGGATCCTTGCTCGGCGCCGATCTTCTGCTGATTGGTTTGCTTGGTCCGGGACGGTTTTGGCCTTGGCTGTTGCTTGGCATCCTGCCTTTGTATGATTGGGCCCGGCGGCGCGACCAGCGCAGGCTCCAGAGCATCGCAGCCGTGTTTTTGGACGAACTTGCCCGGGGGCGGGGTTTGGCCAAAATCCAAACAGAATAGCTCGTTTTTTCAGGCGGCTTTGCGCCGGATCTTGCTGGTCAACTTGAAATTTCCTTTCGCTCTTTTCCGCGTTTCGTGTTTACACTTTTACCCCGATGATCCAATACCTCGATTTGCTTCGCGACGTTCATGCCCGCGGAAAATTCAAAGCCGACCGCACCGGCACCGGCACTCATTCCCTGTTTGGCGCGCAGATCCGCTGTTCCTTGCGCGATTCCTTTCCCCTGCTCACCACCAAAAAGGTCCACACCAAATCCGTCATCTACGAATTGCTCTGGTTCCTGCGGGGCGACACCAACATCAAATGGCTCAACGATCACGGCGTCTCGATCTGGAACGAGTGGGCCGACGCCGGGGGGGATCTGGGCCGGGTTTACGGCGCGCAATGGACAGACTGGCGCACCGCCGACGGCCGGTCGATCAACCAGATCGATGAGGTCATTGCCCAGATCAAAAAGAATCCCGAGAGCCGCCGGTTGATTGTCAGCGCTTGGAATCCCGGGGAGATCCAGGGCATGGCCCTGCCGCCGTGCCATACGCTCTTCCAATTTTATGTGAGCGAGGGCGAATTAAGCTGCCAGCTTTATCAGCGCAGCGCGGACATCTTTCTGGGCGTGCCCTTCAACATCGCCAGCTATGCCCTGCTCACCCTCATGGTGGCCCAAGTGTGCGGACTCAAGCCGGGCGACTTCGTTCATACCTTCGGCGACCTGCACCTCTACTCCAACCACGTCGAGCAGGCCAAACTCCAACTCTCTCGCCAACCCCGTCCCCTGCCGCAGATGCAATTGAATCCGGCGGTGAAAGACATCCATGGCTTCCGGTTCGAGGATTTCGTTCTCTCGGGCTATGATCCGCATCCCCCCATCAAGGCACCGGTGGCGGTGTGAAGTCCGGCCCGGAGAAAATCCAGGCTCACCGCAAAGCATTCAGTTCAGAGCGGCGGTGTATCGCGAATAAGGCGGCTCAAAAGCCGGGAAAACCGCTTGCGCCTCTCCAGAGTTCAATCGCAAGGGGGGATTGCCGGATCGCTTGATTGGCGAAAGCCAGCCGTGCAAATCGCCGCCATTGGGAGCAGTTTCCACCCCCGGCCTTGAGCTCTGAAATCCCTCCCGCTAAATGACTGCGATTGAACCCGCGCTGAAAAATCGGATTGCATTGCCGACACCCGCCATATGCCCAACGATTGTGACACGAAGGAAGGGAGGCGGTCGCTGAATGGTTTCTCCGGATGTAAAGAGCGCCATGAAAATGGCAAAGCGCATCGCAGTATGGCCGCGCCCGGAGAACGGTCGCGTGTTCCGCCTAACGATGGCCGGGATATTTTGGATTCAGCTTCTTATGGAGTTGATCCAGTGGGGGAGTCGACCGGCAACTTTGACGTGCCTGAGAGTCCGGACCCGATAGAAACCCATTTGAGTGTGGGTCCAATTGGGGAATCGCCGTGCGCGAGGCACCTAACAGAAATGATTTTATACCGGTCTTTTTATCAAAACCCGCGGGCGATTTGGTGCCGATTCATCCTCAAACCCTCTCCCTGCAGGGCGGAGATCAGGCCCCGAAAGCTCTTATTCTCAAAACCCGGTCCGCTGTCCAGTAGGGCGATGCCAAACGAGCGGTAGTCTTAGCAGAGGTCGTGAGGAGGGAAGCACTTGTTTTATCCTAAAAA
>Ga0209829_10000771_pt1 | contig 27896 bp, 18 predicted proteins | sample C_140205_EF_Meta_FD_187311 | JGI IMG/M metagenome (GOLD analysis project Ga0209829, IMG submission 187311) | Freshwater microbial communities from Lake Croche, Canada to study carbon cycling - C_140205_EF_MetaG (SPAdes) (version 2) | ecosystem: Environmental > Aquatic > Freshwater > Lake... | reverse complement strand
ATGCAGCATTTATTGCGGAAGCAAATAATTTTATTGGTTGCTTTATTAAGCATTAGCCTGGCTACCCTAGCCCAGACAGATGAAGTATACCGTCCTTACAATGATGAGCGACCTATTTATCTTGGATTAAACATAGGCTTAACCAGTGGCTATATGAACTTTGATCGAGGTCTTAATTTTACTGTGCCACAAGCTGGCCAAGCCAAATGGATCTCTCCTGTATTTAATAATGCTTTGATCATGGGCTTGAGTGGGACATTAAGATTAAACAACCATTTTTTATTAAGAGCCAACCCCAATATCTTAATTGCTGATAACAAAGATATTTTTACATTTAAGATTTCAAATGATGCCGATTCTTTTAAAATGAATGTTTCCTCTACGATTGTTAATTTACCCATTGCTTTAAAACTAGAATCAGACAGGTATAATTTTTTTAGAAAGCCTGATTTTATGCGCCACTATGTTTTTGCTGGCGTAAAATTGGATTATGATTTTTCTTCGGGAAAATTTGCTAAAGGAGTCAACACATCAACTGGCAATAAAAATGATTATCCAAAACTTCTCAATGGGGTTGATTATGGTTATGAATTTGGCATGGGCCTTAGCTTTTATTTTCAATACGCAACTATTTCTCCTGAAATAAAATTTAGTTATGGCCAAAGGGATATGCGCGACAGCCATCCGCTATTAACTAGCCTGGATAAACTGACATCGAATTTTGTTTATTTTACCATTCATGTGGAAGGAGAATCTTTCTTTTTGAAAAATTAAAACAATGCATACTTACTTAATTAAAAATACAAATATTGTTAATGAAGGTAAAACCATTCAGGGCGATGTACTCATCAAAAATGGTCGTATAGAAAAAATAGCCAATCAAATTGATGTTAAAGAGGCAGTTATTGAGATCAACGGAGAAGGCCAGTTTTTATTACCAGGTGTCATTGACGATCAAGTGCATTTTAGAGAGCCTGGCTTAACACATAAAGCCAATATTTATAGCGAAGCCAAAGCCGCAGTGGCTGGGGGTGTGACCAGTTTTATGGAAATGCCCAATACCCAACCTCCTGTTTTTACACAAAGTTTATTAGAAGACAAATATAAAATTGGCGCTCATACTTCCTTAGCCAATTATTCCTTTTACATGGGTACTTCTCAAGACAACTGGGAAGAAGTTTTAAAAACCAATGATAAAAAAAATGAAGTCTGTGGCATTAAAATTTTCATGGGTTCTTCCACTGGAAATTTACTCGTAGACAACCCTTTGGTTTTAGAAAAGATTTTTGGCGGTGCCGAACTTTTAATTGCCACGCATTGCGAAGAAGAAAGTTTAATTAAAAAAAATAAAGCAGCCCTAGAAGCCATCAAACCTGTATTGGAGCCTTCAGATCATCCCATCATCAGAAACGAAGAGGTTTGTTTTGAATCTTCCTTCAAAGCCATTCAATTGGCTCAAAAGTTTGATGCACGCTTGCATATCTTACACATTAGCACTGCCAAAGAATTACAATTGTTTTCTAATTTAAGGCCCTTGGCGGATAAAAGAATCACAGCAGAAGTTTGTGTACATCATTTACATTTTACTTCGGAGGATTATGCACGCTTAGGCAATTTAATCAAATGTAATCCTGCCATTAAAAGCCCTGAACACAAAGCAGCCTTATGGCAAGGCTTATTGAATGATCAATTGGATGTGATTGCGACCGATCACGCCCCTCATACTTGGGCCGAGAAGCAAGAAGCATACGCCCATGCACACGCAGGCCTGCCTTTAGTTCAACACCCTTTACTACTCATGTTGAATTATGTTAAAGAAGGTAAATTAAGTATGGAAAAAATGGTAGAGAAAATGAGTCATGCCGTTGCCACCTGTTTTCAAATTAAAGAACGCGGCTTTATCAGAGAAGGCTACCATGCCGACTTAGTATTAGTGAAAGAAATGCCCTACACTGTAAGCAAGGAAAATATATTATACCATTGCGCTTGGAGCCCACTAGAAGGCATGACCTTCCCTTATCAAGTGCGTAGCAGTTTTGTAAGTGGTCATCTTGCTTATCATGAAGGTGTTTTTAATGAGGCAGAAAAAGGGCAACGCTTGCAGTTTACCAGAGCTTAATTTGTAAATTGTCTTATGCAAGTTGATAAAATTACGATACAAGACCTTGGGCTATTTGATTCGGAAGGCAGTAATGGCTTAATTACCCATCTAAATTTTTGTAAAACCAATGGCGGTAAAGAAAAATTAGATCAATTTATACTCAACCCATTAGCCTCCATCAATTCCATTGAGCAAAGACAAAATGCCATTAAGCTTTTTATTCAAGAGATTGATTTTGTCCGATCCATGAGCATTACCAATGGAAGTACCTTAGTGATTGAAAAGTTTTTTGAAACTGGCTTTAAAAGTATTCCTGCTCAAATTAGTTTGCCTGGAGCTTATTGGTACAGGTACCTAAATGCTTCCGATTATTCTTTATTAAGTTATTCTCTAGAACATTTGATTGTTTTTTATCAAAACTTACAAGCCTGGGTAGCCGTTTTTGAAAAAGAAAAACAAAATAAACCCATTCAGGATTTGGTACAAGCTATTAAAAAATATACCAGCCATCCTAGTTTAGCACAACTACCCAAAAAACCAAAAGTGGACAACCCACAAGCATTGTTGTCGCTTTGTTATTTTTTCTTTTATCAATACAAAAACAATACACGTCATTTATTAAATAGCTTTTATGAACTAGACGCCTATTACAGTATGGCAGAAGCTGCTAGTAATTATGGTTTTGTTTTCCCCCATTGGCAACAAGGCCATCAAGCTTTTTTTGAAGTAGAAGGCGCCATTCATCCATTGGTAAATAATCCTATTGACAATGCCATTGCTTTAACTCAAAATAGCAACCTACTATTTTTGACTGGGGCCAATATGGCGGGCAAAAGTACTTTTATTAAAACCATCGGTATTGTTATTTATTTAGCCCATGTAGGGATAGGCGTGCCAGCTAAAAAATTAAGTCTCTCCTTGTTTGATGGATTGATTACCAATTTGACCATTGCAGACAATGTGGTCAAAGGGGAAAGCTATTTCTTTAACGAAGTACACCGTGTCAAAAATACCATTGAAAAAATAATGGATGGTAAAAAATATTTTGTGCTGATAGATGAGCTTTTTAAAGGGACCAATATTCAAGATGCCATGAAATGCAGCACTGCTGTGATTAAAGGCTTACAAAATTTAAACAATAGCTTATTAATTATTTCGACCCATTTGTATGAAATTAGTGATGGGCTAAAAAAATATGCCAATATTCAGTTTAGTTATTTTGAAACAGAAGTGCATCAAAAAGAACTAATCTTTCACTATCAATTAAAAGAAGGCGTAAGCCAAGACCGATTGGGTTATTTGATTTTAGAAAGAGAAGGCGTGGTGGACCTGTTAGATAAAATAGGCAAAATCAAGTATTAATACTTTACTCAGCCCAACCCTAGGTACTTAAATTACAAGCAAAAATGCTTGTAAAAATAAAAGGCGCTGCCTTATTGGGTATTGATGCCATTACCATCACTATTGAAGTAAATGTAAGTATGGGTCAGGGCTACTGCATCGTGGGGCTGCCCGACAATGCAGTCAAAGAAAGTTTAGATCGAACCGAAACTGCCATTAAAGCCAATGGCTTCCATATGCCAAGAACAAAATTGGTCATCAATTTATCACCAGCCGATATCAAAAAAACAGGCGCTGCTTTTGACCTACCCATTGCCGTTGGTATTTTAGCTGCGTCTGAACAATTGTCAGCTGCAGATCCCTTGGAAAATTATTTGATCATGGGTGAACTTGGTTTAGATGGAAACTTAAATCCAATCAAAGGGGTATTGGCGATGGCCATGCAAGCAAAAGAAGAAGGTTTTGCTGGTATCATTGTACCTTATGCCAATAAAATGGAAGCTTCCATGGTGGATCAACTAGCTGTCTTTGCATTTGATCACCTCAATGAAGTCATTGAATTTTTAAAAGACCCTTTGTACATCCCTGCTGAAAATTCCATAAAATACAAACCCAATTCCTTTCCCTCAAAATTCTATAATGGCCAACCAAGCGCTCAAAACATTCCAGATTTTTCAGAGGTGAAAGGTCAATTTTATTGTAAACGTGCATTAGAAATAGCAAGTGCGGGTGGTCATAATATTATTATGATTGGCCCACCTGGTGCCGGAAAAACCATGTTGGCCAAAACGATGATTTCTATTTTGCCTCCTTTAAGCAAAAAGGAAGCATTGGAAACCAGTAAAATATACAGTGCAACAGGTAAATTGGCCATGCATCAACCATTGTTGTCTCAAAGACCATTTAGGCAACCCCACCATACTTTATCTGCCATTGCCATGATTGGTGGTGGCAGTTTTCCGCAACCAGGTGAAATTTCCTTGGCGCACAACGGTATCCTTTTTTTAGATGAGCTTCCAGAATTCAATAAATCAGTACTTGAAGTTTTAAGACAACCCATGGAAGAAGGCACCGTAGCCATTGCAAGAGCCAAAATGAGTGTGCAGTTCCCAGCTAGGTTTATGTTAATGGCTTCTATGAACCCCTGCCCTTGCGGATTTTACAATCATCCCCAAAAAGAATGCCATTGCAGCAGCAGTGCCATTCAAAAATATTTGCATAAAATTTCTGGGCCATTGTTAGACCGAATTGACTTACATGTCGAAGTGGCCCCTGTATTGTATGAAGCATTGAGGGGAAAGGAGGAAACGGACAGCTCAGAAATTATTGCTTTAAGAGTAAAAAATGCAAGGGCCCTACAATTGCAAAGGTTTGCAATGGAAGAAGGGGTATTTACCAATGCCCAAATGAACAAAAATCAAATAAAAAACTATTGTATCATTGACGCTGCTGCAGAAAAACTGTTGAAAGAGGCCATGGAAAAATTTCAATTAAGCGCAAGAGCCTTCGATCGAATTCTAAAAGTAAGCAGAAGCATTGCAGATTTAGCGAATAGTAAAAATATTGAAATCCATCATATCAGCGAAGCCATTCAATACAGAAATCTAGACCGATCTAATTGGGGACAATTCAAAAACTAAGCAAAAAAATAGGCATTAAGGGCTAAGCTAATACTGGCCTGTTTGGAGTAAAACTAAGGTACAAGCCTCCATGGTTTGAATGCCATTTTTTTCTGCAAGTGAAGCCAGTATTGGGTTTTCCGTGCCTGGGTTAAAGATAATTCGGCGAGGCGCAAGTGCAATTATGGCCTCCAGATACTCCGTCTGAGCTGTGGGACCAAGGTACAAGGTAACCGTATCAATGCTTACTTCTTTGGGCCACTCATTGATAATGGCTGTTTCGTGAATGAAACCTTTTTTGATGCCAAAAGGATACACTGCAAAACCTTTTTCTTCTAAAAGTGCTGTGGCTAAAAAACTATAACGTTCTGGATTGGGTGTGGCGCCAACCACTAAAGTAAGCGGTGTTTGCATGGTACAAAACTATTATAAAAAATCAACACATTTAATATAGTTACAATAAAACAATGTAATTTTATATTTCTAAATTAAATAACCCTTTAAAAATAACCCTCATGGCAAGCAAGAAAAAAACAACAAAGAAAAAAGTAGTAGCAAAAAAAGTAGCGCCTAAGAAAAAGGCAGTAGCCAAAAAGAAAGTAGCCGCTAAAAAAGCAGCGCCTAAGAAAAAAGTAGTCGCAAAGAAAAAAGCAACGACCAAAAAAGCAAACCCTAAAAAGAAAGTCGTAGCAAAGAAAAAAGTAGTAGCTAAAAAAGCAGCGCCTAAGAAAAAAGTAGTCGCAAAAAAAGCAGCACCTAAAAAGAAAGTAGCCGCTAAAAAAGTAGCGCCTAAGAAAAAAGTAGTAGCCAAGAAAAAAGCAACTGTAAAAAAAGTAGCAGCCCCTGTACTACCAGCAGTAGCAGTTGTAGCTCCAACACTATTTACTGAACCAACTACTACGCCAACAGCCTAGTTAGCTCATTGAATTTATAAATCCCGTACCGATTCCGTTTATTCGGGTTAGTCGGGATTTTTTATTGTAATTAAAAATAACCTCATGCGTAAATTATTAATGTTTTTATTTTTCCCTTTGCTGCTTCAAGCACAAAACAATTCTATTGCAGAAAAAACCAAGTCGATGGAATTACACCAAGGTTATTTTAATTATTGGTGGGATGCAGGACAGGGAAAAATATACCTAGCCATTGATAAATTAGAGCTTCCTTTTTTATATGTCAATTCTTTGCCTGCTGGTCTAGGATCCAATGACATCGGGCTTGACAGAGGTCAGATTGGGGATAGTAGAATTGTGTATTTTCAAAGAGTAGGTAAGAAAGTATTGCTTACTCAACCCAATTATGATTTCCGCGCCATCACCAACGATCCAAGAGAGCAAAAAGCAGTAAATGAATCTTTTGCACAATCTATCCTTTTTAGTTTCACGGTGGAAGCAGAAGAAAACAATACCATCTTGATTGATGCTACTCCTTTCTTTTTAAGAGACGCACATGGTGTTGCAGACCGAATTAGAAAAATGAAGCAAGGTACTTATGCATTGAGCGAACCAAGGTCTGCCATCTACATCAAGAATACCAAAAACTTTCCTAAGAATTCAGAATTCGAGGCTACCCTAACTTTTATAGGCGGCGCAGACGCAGGTAGATTCATTCAAACCATTGCTCCTTCCACAGAAGCACTTACCGTAAGAATGCACCATAGTTTTGTAGCACTTCCGGACAACAATTATACACCCAGAAATTATGATATAAGGAGTGGCTATTTTGGCAACAGTTATTTTGACTATGGAAGTGACATCAGTGAACCCATCCAAAAAATGGTTATCAATAGACATCGTTTATTTAAAAAAGACCCCACTGCCGCTTTGAGCGAACCAGTGAAACCAATTATTTATTATCTAGACAATGGCACCCCCGAACCTATTCGATCTGCCTTATTGGATGGTGCAAGATGGTGGAATCAAGCCTTTGAAGCAGCCGGCTATAAAAATGCTTTTCAAGTAAAAGTATTACCAGATTCTGCAGATCCAATGGACATTCGGTACAATATGATCAATTGGGTACATCGTTCCACGAGAGGTTGGAGTTATGGATCCACCATTGCTGATCCAAGAACAGGAGAAATCATCAAAGGTCAAGTTACCTTGGGCTCCTTACGTGTGCGTCAAGATTATTTAATATTCACCGCTTTACTATCTCCTTACATTGATGGAAAACCAGTGACAGATAAAATGAGAACTGCTGCTTTGCAAAGATTGAGACAGTTGGCAGCGCATGAAGTGGGCCATACCATTGGCTTACAACATAATTATGCATCAAGTTACAATGACCGCGCATCCGTGATGGACTACCCACACCCCAATGTTTTTGTCAATGAAAAAGGAGAAATAGATTTTTCAAAAATTTACACTAATGAAATTGGCGCCTGGGACAAACGAGCTGTACTTTATGGCTACCAAGATTTTGGCAAGATAAGCCCAGAAGCAGAAAAGGCTGCATTAGACAATATGCTTTCAGAAAATTCTAAAAATGGTTTATTGTTTATTGCTGATGCAGATGCAAGAGCTGCAAGTGGCTTTCACCCTTATGCGCATTTATGGGACAACCAAGCTGATGCAGTGACTGGTTTGGACCAAGTATTGGCTGTTAGAAAAAAAGGATTGGAACAATTTGGAGAATCGGCCATCACCAATGGCACACCGCTAAGTAAATTAGAAGATGTACTAGTGCCTTTGTACAATTACCACCGTTATCAATTTGAGGCCGTGACCAAGTTAATTGGAGGCATAAATTACAATTACAGTGTTCGTGGAGATGCAGGTCAAATCAAACCAACTATTTTATCCAATACAATTCAACAAAGAGCATTGAATGCTGCCGTAAGCTGTTTGTCTGCTAATACTTTGGTAATACCAGAAAGAATTTTAGCGCTGATTCCGCCTCGCCCTCCAATGTATTATGGTGTGGGTGAATTGTTTGACAAAAGAACAGGCATGAGCTTTGATGCTTTGGCTGCCGCAGAAGCCTTGGCCGATTTTGAACTAGGCTTTTTATTCAATGTAGAAAGAGCCAATAGATTGGTACAAAATAAAGCCAGGGCCAATACCTTGGGCTGGGATCAAGTATTGGATGCGATTTTAGAAAAAACCTGGTATACTAAAATGCCAAGAGGTTTGGAAGGAAGTATTCAATTACAAACACAAGCATTAACCTTGACTTGGTTATTAGGTTTGGCACAAAGCCCTGAGGCCAATTATGAAGTTAGAGCCATATGCAATGATCGAATCCAACTATTGAAATCCAAGTTAGCAAGTTTGGCAAAAACAGATCTAATACATAAAGCACAATACAATTATGCTTTAGAAAGAATTAATAATCCTAAAGACATAGTACTTCCTAAACCTACCATCATCCCTCCGGGCGCGCCCATTGGATGTGATCTAGATTAATTTATTAATTAATTGAAGTTTTTTTATGTAATTACTTCAAAGAATAACCTCACAAAAAAGCCTCCTCGAGAAATCGAGGAGGCTTTTTTAAAATCATTAGAGCATGTTATTATTAGAGTGTTCAAAAAACGAGGGGCCCGTTTATGGGGCCCCTCGAAAAAATCATTGGAGAAGAATTTATTGGGGCTTATATTTCATAAAGCCCCAATAAATTACACAAACATTCTTATAGGTTCTTCTAAATTCGCTTTTAAGGTTTGTAAGAAGGCAGACCCTGTTGCACCATCTACCACTCTATGGTCACAACTTAAAGTTACATTCATCACATTGCCTGGTACAATTTGACCATTTTTTACCACCGGCTCTTGTGCAATACCCCCTACTGCTAAAATACAAGCATCCGGAGGATTGATAATGGCCGTGAATTGATCTATACCAAACATGCCTAAATTAGAAATCGTAAAAGTGCTTCCTTCCCAATCTGAAGGTTGTAATTTTTTGTCTTTTGCTTTTTTAGCAAACTCTTTAACTGAAACACTTATTTCATCCAAAGAAAGTCCATCCGCATAACGAAGCACCGGCACTAATAAACCTTCGTCCACTGCCACTGCAATACCAATATTCACATGATGGTTTTCACGAATCACATCACCCAACCAACTGCTGTTTACTTTAGGATGTTGTTTCAAAGCAAGGGCTACTGCTTTAACAATAAAATCATTGAAGCTAATTTTAACAGGGGCGGTTTCATTCACTACAGTTCTTGCAGCAATGGTGGCATCCATATTAATCTTCATAGTTAAGTAAAAATGGGGCGCTGTAAATAAACTTTCGCTTAAACGTCTCGCAATAGTTTTACGCATTTGTGAAACCGGTGTATCCACAAAACTTACTTGACCCACAAAATTACTTCTAGTAGTATTTGTTTTTCCTGCTGCAGTAGAAGTAGCAGGTGTATAATTTTCTAAATCAGTTCTAGTAATTCTTCCATGTTCACCGCTACCTTTCACATATTTTAAATCGATGCCTTTGTCTTTGGCGATTTTCTTTGCCAAAGGCGATGCGAAAATTCTTCCTTCATTCACCACTTGCGTACTTGAGCTTGATGGTGTTGGAATTGAAGCTGCTGCTGCTGTTGCAGGTGCTGCAACTGTAGCTTTTGGTGCTTCTGTGGCTGCTGCACTGCTAGGTGCTTTGATAGATTTTACAATGCCCTCAATATCTAAACCAGGTTGGCCAATGATACATAACAATTGGTTGACCAATATCTTTTCTCCAGCCTGTGCACCTTGATACAATAAAATTCCATCTTTATAAGATTCCAATTCCATCGTTGCTTTATCTGTTTCGATATCTGCCAACACTTCTCCTTTTGTCACTTTATCGCCTACTTTTTTATGCCAACCTGCAATCACGCCTTCGGTCATGGTATCACTTAATCGTGGCATCAAGACTACTTCTTCCATGGCAGTTGCATCCGCAATTGGCGCAACAGTAGATGGAGCAGTTTCAACAGCAAGGGGACTTGATTCGGTAGCTGCTGCAGTTGCCGTAGCTCCATTTGTATGCTGTGCAATCAAAGCAGAAACATCTTCTCCTGCTTTTCCAAAAATGGCTAGTAAATCGTTTACTTGTAATTTTCCACCTCTTGGCGTACCTATATGTAATAAAATGCCATCTTGATAGCTTTCCAATTCCATGGTTGCTTTGTCCGTTTCTATTTCGGCCAATAGATCACCTTTTTTAACGGTATCCCCCACTTTTTTATGCCATGCAGCCACCACCCCTTCGGTCATGGTATCGCTTAAACGGGGCATTAAGATAACTTCTGCCATAGGTAAAAGTAAGTTTTGTAATTGAGCCGTGAAATTACGTCAAAATTGTTTTTTTTCCCACCAGAAAAAGCAATTTTATAGCAAAAAGAGTCAAATTCAAGGCTATTTGTGCAAAAGAATGGACTCTATTGGCCTTGCGCCAAACTATAGGCTTTCTTATCTGCCCACATATTCAATATTTCTAGGGAACAGATGGTAAAATCCATGGCCAAAGAGCGGTATAAATCAATCACCTCATTTTGAGACATGGGCAATTCATTGACCGTTTCAAATCTGCAGTAATATTGATTCACTAAATTGGTAAATATAGAGCCTGATGGCCAAACCTGTGTTCCTCTATTGGTAATGGTCACTAATTGTAAAGCCTCTGTCGCATGACTTAGACATTTATTGGCAATTACTTGAGGTTGCTCATTGCTTTCTATAAAAAAATCAACGCCTACAATTTTATGTTGATCATTTAAATCACTTTGCAACATTGGATTGTGTTCCAATTTAAAATTGGTGGGTGTTACATAAAAATTAGGCAACAATGGTTTAGGATTGTGTTTGGGTTGCTTTCCAAAATTATCAATAATGGCTTTTGCAAAAACGGTTGTATTCACAGAAGGTATTGCTTTATCACCAAAATCTCCAGTATGTATACCGGATTCTAAAGTAAACAACAAGGCATTCTCAATCATGATGGCTTGTTCCATCAAACCTAAATGTCTTAGCATGCTTAATCCACTCAACAAAAGCGAAGTTGGATTGGCAATGTTTTTTCCTGCAATATCTGGTGCAGTTCCATGCACTGCTTCAAAAATAGAAATATGGTCCCCAATATTGGCAGACGGCGCAAAACCAAGCCCACCAACCAATCCAGCACATAAATCACTTACGATATCTCCTTGTAAATTAGTTAAAACAATCACATCAAATAAGTCGGGACGACTCACCAATTTCATGCACAAGTCATCTACAATCACATCGTCTGCTTTTAATTCAGGATACTCTTTGGCTACTTCTTTAAATACTTCTAAAAATAAACCATCCGTTAATTTCATGATATTGGCCTTGTGGCCACAAGTAATTCTTCTGGCTCCTTTTTTCTTGGCCATTTCAAATGCATAACGAATCACTTGCTCACTTCCTGGACGTGTGATAAAACGTCTGCCTAAGGCTACATCCTGCGTAAGCATGTGTTCAATACCACCATAGGTGTCTTCGATATTTTCTCTCACGATGGTTAAATCAATCGCAATGCCTGCTTTACTAAAAACAGTATCCACGCCACTTAAGGTTTGAAATTTTCTATCGTTCGCGTAAGTATTCCAGGTTTTTCTTGCAGTTACATTCACACTTTTTACGCCCTTCCCCTTGGGCGTTTCCATCGGACCTTTGAAAAGGATACCCAAGGCCTCAATGGTGTCTTTGGCTTGAGGGGTCATGCCATTGTTAAACCCTTTATCAAAAACCCATTTACCCATGTCTACAAAATCATAATCAAGAGGCACTTTGGCAGCATTAAAAATGGTGATTACTGCTTCCATTATTTCGGGTCCAATACCATCTCCTTTTGCAACTGCGATCTTCATTTTTGATAAATTTTAGCTTGAAAACCAATCTTAGGCCAAGCCTAATTCATTAGTTTTCGCAAAGTTACGCGACTTATGGGGTCTAATAAAAAAATAGACTGCCTTTTTATATAAGCGGCCCAAATATTTGGTACTTTTATCCCGCAGTATACCCTGCCTTGTACAATTGACAGTTTTCCTATGGTCTCAAAAATTTCAGAAGGTGTTGAAGTAAGCATAGAAACCTTTTATCAAAAGGATTACAGCAATCCTTTGCAAAATGAGTACATGTTTGCTTACCGCATCACTATTGAAAATCATAACTCTTTTCCTGTCAAATTATTGAAACGTTATTGGGAAGTTTTTGACAGCAATTCCGAGCATAGAATTGTAGAAGGTGAAGGCGTTGTAGGGGTTCAGCCCTTAATTATGCCAGGCAAACATTATCAATATGTGAGCGGCTGTCATTTAAAGAGTGAACTAGGAAAAATGCAAGGGCATTATACCATGGAAAATATCGAAACCAGGGATTTAATCAATGTCAATATCCCAGCATTTAAAATGGTGGCCCCAGTTAAATTAAACTAAGCCTAAAAACTAGGCAATTGCCCTTTCTGTGCTGCAATAAATCTTACTTAAATAGCCAATTTATTTCTTTTAAAAAACCGACCTTTGCTTTATGAAGATTTGCATCGCTCAACAGAATTATCATATTGGCAATTTTGAACAAAACACGCATAAAATTTTAGCTGCTATTGAAGAAGCCAAAAAGCAAGGAGCAGATTTAATTTTATTTAGTGAGATGAGCGTTTGTGGTTATCCTGCTCGAGACTTTGTAGAGTTTGATGATTTTATTGCAAAATGTTACGAAAGTATCGATACCATTAAAGCCGCGGCCGATACTATTGGTGTTTTAATTGGCAGCCCTGCGCGCAATCCGAATAAAAAAGGAAAAGATTTATACAACGCAGCCTTTTTCTTGTACGATAAAAAAATAATTGCAGAGATTCATAAAACATTATTACCCACTTACGATGTTTTTGATGAGAATAGATATTTTGAACCTGCAGATGATTGGAAAGTTATTCCATTCAAAGGAAAAAATTTAGCTATCACTATTTGTGAAGATATTTGGAACCTAGGGGACAATCCTTTGTACCGCATTTGTCCGATGGATAAAATGATGGATCAACATCCAGATATCTTATTAAACTTAAGTGCTTCTCCTTTTGATTATACGCATGATGAAGATCGAAAAGCAACCATTAAATCGAATGTATTAAAATATAAGATTCCCTTATTTTATTGCAATGCAGTTGGTAGCCAAACCGAAATTGTTTTTGATGGCAGTTCCTTGGTATTTGACAAAGAGGCTAACTTATGTGGTGCCCTGCCTATGTTTGTATCGGCCCTGGCGGTTTTTGATTGTGCCGATGATGGTTCTATTCTTGCCCCAATTTTAGAACCTGCAGCCAGCGTTCCAAGCAAAGAGCTGAATCCTTTTAAATTAATTCCGGAATTAAATATTGATCAAGTATACCAAGCATTGGTATTAGGCGTGAAAGATTATTTTAATAAAATGGGATTCAAAAAAGCCATTTTGGGTTCCTCTGGAGGCATTGATTCTGCTGTGACTTTAGCCATTGCTTGCGAAGCCTTAGGCAAAGAAAATGTACATGCCATTTTAATGCCTTCTCCCTATTCCACCGAACATTCTGTTAACGATGCGGTTCAATTAAGCAAAAATTTAAATAACCCTTACGACCTCATTCCCATCAAAGAGGTTTATGAAAGTTTTTTAAGCACTTTGAAACCTTTGTTTAAAGACCTTCCTTTTTCTTTGGCCGAAGAAAACATACAAAGCAGATCAAGGGGAAATTTATTAATGGCCCTGGCCAATAAGTTTGGTTATGTATTATTAAACACTTCCAATAAAAGTGAATTGGCCACTGGCTATGGCACTTTGTATGGAGACATGGCAGGTGGCTTAGGTGTTTTAGGTGACTGTTATAAAATGCAAGTGTATGCACTAGCCAAATACATCAATCGCAACAAAGAAATTATTCCTGTAAATATTATTTCTAAGGCCCCTAGTGCCGAATTAAGGCCTGATCAAAAAGACAGTGATAGTTTACCAGCTTATGAAATTTTAGATCAAATTTTGTTTCAATACATTGAAAAAAGAGCCGGTCCCACCGTCATTAAATCATTGGGCTTTGATGCTGCCTTAGTGGATAAAACCTTGAAGATGGTCAATACCAATGAATACAAGCGGAATCAGTTTTGTCCCATCATTCGAATTTCCCCTAAAGCCTTTGGAGTTGGCCGCCGCGTTCCAATAGTAGCTAAATATTTAAATTAGCCGTCCTAATTTTTATATTTCGATTCTTTTAAAAACTTATATTGTACGATCAATAACTTCAATTCTGATATGAAAAAAATATTTTTTCTTAGTCTAAGCTGGCTGCTGCTGTGTATCAGCATAAGTAGTTTTGCTCAAGCACCTTCAGCCATTTTACCTGGGGCTTATCAAACTGAGGAATACTTTCCTTTATTAAAAAATAAAAGGGTGGGAATTTTCACTAACCATACCGCCATGGTGAATGGGCAACACCTTATTGATACTTTATTATTGGCCGGTATTTCCATTCAAAAAATATTTACTCCAGAGCATGGCTTAAGAGGCACTGCAGATGCAGGAGAAATTACCAATGATGGTATTGATTCAAAAACAGGCATCGCTATCGTTTCCTTGTATGGCAATAAATACGGACCAGACGAAAACGATTTGAAAGACATTGATATTTTACTTTTTGACATTCAAGATGTGGGTGCTCGATTTTATACCTATATTTCTTCCTTACAATATTTTATGGAAGCAGCAGCAGCCAACCATAAACCATTGATCATTTTAGACAGGCCCAACCCGAATGGACATTTTATAGACGGGCCTGTACTTGAAAAACCATTTTCAAGTTTTGTTGGGAAAAATACCATTCCAATTGTATATGGCATGACCATTGGAGAATATGCTAGCATGTTGAAAGGAGAACATTGGATGAAAGACAGCAGGAGCAATGGTTTTACACTCACCATTGTCCCTTGCAAAAATTATGACCATACTAGTTTGTATTCCATTGGTATTGCCCCTTCTCCCAATTTAACGAGTATGAATGCCATCTATTGGTATCCCAGCACTTGTTTGATTGAAGGAACAATTTTAAGTGAAGGAAGAGGCACAGATCATGCTTTTGAATACCTTGGTCACCCTTTGATCGCCAACAAAGGTTTTGAATTTACGCCCATCTCAAAAAAAGGTGCACAAACCCCTAAATTAAAAAATCAAATTTGTTATGGTTGGGACCTTTCTCAAAGAAAAGCCCCAAACAATAAAATTGACCTTGAACTACTGATCGAAATATATGATGCCTTCCCAATAAGGGATTCTTTTTTTGTGGCCTCCAAAGGCAAGAATACCAATAATTATTATTTCAACAAATTGGCTGGTAATGCAGATTTGATGGAACAAATTCAAACTGGACAATCTGCCAAAGACATCAGAGCCAGCTGGCAAAAAGGAATCATTAAGTTTAAAAAGATTAGAAAAAAATATTTATTCTACAAAGACTTTGATTTATAAAAAAGGCCCCCCGAAAATCGGGGGGCCTTTTTTATAAATACTAATATTAATTAATTGCCAATAATAGGAATCATTAATTTATGTACTGCTTCATTCAAGGCTTTCACGCCTTCTGTTTTAATGGTTTCATATTTCTTTAATTGATCCTCTGCTTGTGCCTTTAATGCTGCATAAGTTTCTTTGACTTGCTTAGTAGGGGCTACATAGCCAGCTGCTGCAGATTCAAATAGGCCTGATAATTTATCATCCAAACGAATAGGGAAGTTTAAAACGTCTTGGATGCTCTTTGCCTTGGTTTGGTGTAAGGCTTCTTCAATCGTTTTTAGGCTTGCCAGTAAGGCTTCACTTTGCTTTTGGAAACTCGAATCCTTAGTTTTCTTTTGTAAAACTTGTACTTGTGCACGCATTTCCTTGATGCCTTTCATGGCTTTGATAATGTCGCTGAAACTAGCAGACACTTCTAATAAGAATTGCTCCTGTGCTTTAAGATCGGCATTGGAAACTTTATAATTAGGATCGGCGATGATTTCAAAAGGATAGGTCACCGAATCTTTATCAATGCTTACTTTAGCAAAGTACTTACCTGGGGCAGCCAAAACTGGACTTGTAGTGCCATTCCAGAAAATTAAATCTTCTGCTGGTTTCTCAATTTCTTTATGGTACAAGTTCCAAGTAAATTGTTGCAACCCATTTTCTACGATGATGTTTGATTTTTCTTTACCAGTTTCTTTTGAACTAAAATGTCTAACTAATTTTTTTTGCTCGTCTAAGATATCAATTTGAATAGCAGTACTATCTGTGATGTCTTTCAACCAATAATTAATCACTACACCCTTTGGAGGATTAGTACCCACATTGGCGGGCATGCTTGCTCTGGCACCGCGATTGCGACGACCACCCATTTGAGGAGGTACACGGTAGGCATTAGCTACAGGGAATACTTTAGAAGCAGTAGCATTGCTTGCTTGGTAATTCTCGATAAAAGACATATCATCTAAAATGTACAAGCTTCGTCCTTGCGTTCCTACAATTAAATTATTGTCACGCACAAGTAAATCAGTAATAGGTGTCAAAGGCAAATTTAATTGCAATGACTCCCAAGATTTTCCATCATTCATAGATACATATAATCCATATTCAGTACCTGCAAATAAAACGCCCGCTTTTCTAGGACTTGCAACGATACATCTTGTAAAATGCATGGGATTAATTCCATTGGTGATTTTTTCCCAAGTGTCTCCATAATCATGGGTAACATATAAATAAGGAGCAAAATCATCTAATTTATATCTAGTCCCTGCAAAATAAGCGGTTCCTTTTCTGATGGGATCTATTTCTACTCTATTCCACATCATCCATTGTGGAATATCTTTCGGTGTCACATTTTTCCAATGCGCTCCACCATCTTTACTTACATTAATCAATCCGTCATCGCTACCAGTCCATAATAAATCTTTTTCTAATGGAGATTCTGCAGCAGTAAAAATGGTACAATAATATTCAACACTGGTATTGTCTTGTGTAATGGGACCACCAGAACTTTTTTGTCTACTCTTGTCATTGGTGGTTAAATCAGGTGATAATTGTGTCCAACTTGCGCCATCATTTTCTGAAGCAAATAAATGATTACCTGCCGTGTACAATTTTTTAGGATTGTGTGGAGAAAAGAAAATAGGGTGATTCCATTGAAAACGATATTTCTGTACATCTGCACCAGCACCCATAGGATTGTCTGGCCATACATTCACTATTCTGTTCTCTCCAGTCTTGTGGTCATACCTTGTAATCAATCCTCCATAAGAACCTCCATACACCACTTCGCTGTTTAAAGGATCTGCTACAATATAACCACTCTCACCACCAGCCGTTACTTCAAAATCACTTTCTCCAATATATGCACCATAAGAACTTGATAAAATTCTAAAGGCAGAATTGTCTTGTTGCGCCCCTAAAACTCTATAAGGAAAATGGTTGTCTGTACTTAAGCGATATACTTGTACGGTAGGTTGATTCATCACTGTGCTCCAATTTTTGGCACCATCTAAACTTACCACGGCGCCACCATCATCACACAAAATCATTCTTTTACTATTTTTAGGATCGATCCATAAATCATGATGATCCCCATGTTGTGTTCTAACTGCTGCAAAGGTTTTTCCTCCATCACTAGACACCATAAAGTTTACGTTAGGACAATACACTTTATTTTCATCTACAGGATCTACAAATACCTTGGTATAATACCAGGCACGTTGACGAATGTTATTGTCGCTGTTGACCAATTCCCAAGTTTTACCTGCATTTTCCGATACATACAAACCGCCCTCTTTATTTTCAATTAAAGCATACAATTTATCTGTATTGGATTTTGCCACTGTGATGGCTGTAATGCCCCATACTCCTTTTGGAAATCCTTTATTGGTTTTGATAGAAGTCCAAGTTTCTCCAGCATCGGTACTTTTGTATAAACCAGAACCATCCCCACCACTTTCCAAACTATAAGGGGTACGCATTAATTGCCAAGTGCCTGCATACATTATTTCTGGATTGCTTGGATCTATTACTAAATCACTTGCTCCTGTTTGTTCATTCACGTACAATACTTTTTTCCAGTTTTGTCCACCATCGGTACTTTTAAATACCCCTCTAGTTTCATTGGGTCCAAACAAATGACCCATCACTGCGGCCCAAACAATATCTGGATTTTTTGGATGTACAATAATTCTTACAATATGTCTGGCTTCTTTTAAGCCTAAATTTTTCCAGGTTTTTCCATCATCCGTGGATTTCCATAGACCACCCAAACCCTCACTCACATTGCCTCTCATGGTTCCTTCTCCTTCACCTACATACACGATCGATTCATTGGTAGGTGCAATAGCAATCGCACCAATGGTGCCGCCAAAGAATCCATCAGAAATGTTTTTCCAATTGCTTCCCGCATCCGTAGTTTTCCAAACACCTCCGCCAGTAGCACCCATGTAAAAAGTATTTACATCGGTAAAAGAACCTACTCCAGCTGCAGCCCTGCCGCCTCTGAATGGCCCAATCAATCTAAAGTTTTGCGCTTTGATAATTGGATCCTGAGACAAACTTGTTGTTACAGCAGGAGCTACTGCTTTTTTCTTTTGTGCTTCCACCTGATTGACAAAAATCAAAGTGCAAAATGCAACTCCGATCAATAGAAATTTTTTCATACTATTCATTTTTTAAAATTATTAGAGAGAAAGAATGTACCTCCTAGATTTCTATTAGGATTTACCTTCCAACAAACCCGCCAGGGTTTGAAAAATCATTAGCGTAAAAAATTGTACCTCCTAGATTTCTATTAGGAGGTACAATTTTAATATTTATTTTATAGATTCATAATCCTTAAACTTAGCAACAGGTGTGGCTTCTACTAATTTTCTAAAGCCTGCCCAATCATTGGCAAAGAACTCATTCGCTTTTACAAGTACCCCTTGAATAGCTGTTTCTGCCTCGTCCAATTTTTTCTCTTCTTGCGCTCCAGGCATGGTATTTTTTCCCATGATCAGCATGCTTGCATCTCTGATAATATAAATTGGAGTAATCACTGGCACAGTGCCATATCCTTGCTTCTCTTGTTTTTTGCCCATGATGTATTCACGCAATGTTTTAGATTTTGCACTAATGGCTTTATGTGCTTTATTCAAAGTATCCAAGCCCTTGTCTTTTTTATCTTTCCATTCGGTTTTTAATTGCGTCAACAAAGCATCTACTTCATCTAATTGATCCAATACATTATTAAACTTGTCTACACTTGGCTGATGCTTGGCTAATAGTTCATCTTGTTTTTTCACGACTTCATTTCTATCTGATAATCTTGCATCGTCTTTTACTTCAATCCAAGTAGAATCTTTTTGATTATTGGCAGTCACTACCACTTTGTATTTGCCAGCCAATACATCACGGCCTTTAAATTCTTTTTCTTCATCTGGATCTGCAGCAGGCGCTTCTTCCATCATTCTTCTTCCGCTTGCTCCAGATTTTGGCATGCCGGCAGCACGCTTTCCTTTTTGTTCAAAGCCCCAGTACTGTCTGTTAAAACCAGAATCCACTTTGAAAGTTAAGTTTCTAATCACAGAATCTTGTGCATCTTTAATTTGCACTTTCACTTTTTTAATACTGTCAATTAAGTACACAGTAAATGGATAGCCTGCAGGACGATTGGTTCCATCATACATACCCCAAGTACTCCATTCATAAGTGGCATTTTTATAGGAAGCATTGATGACCGCATTAGGCGCAGATACAAAGAATTGAACGGGCTCCCCTTTGTTATGTGCTAACTTACGCAAAGGTTTAATATCATCTAATACCCATAAGGCACGACCAAAAGTAGCAATGGCTAAATCGGCTTCTCTTTCTTGAATGGCAAAATCATAAGTAGATACAGAAGGATAACCATTCTTCCATTGTTGGAAACTCTCTGCATTGTCTAAACTCACATACATGCCTTGTTCTGTACCTACGAAAAATAAATTAGGTTCTACAATATCTTGAATGATGGTCAATGCATAGCCAGTTACTTTAGTGGTACTTAAAATATTGGTCCAAGTTTTTCCAAAATCGGTAGATCTAAAAATATAAGGAGCGAAATCACCTTGTCTGTAATTATTCGCTACTACAAAAACTTCATTGGCATGATAGGTGGAAGGTCTAATTTGTGGAATCCACGCCCCTTTAGGAAAGCCAGTTATATTGGCAGTGATATTGCTCCAACTGGCACCACCATTAGTGGTCATTTGAACATTACCGTCATCGGTACCTACCCAAATTAAATCTTTTTGAACAGCAGAAGGTGCAATGGTAATTATGGTGCAATGATTTTCTGCCCCAGTAATATCGACACTTAAGCCACCATTGTTGGTTTGATCAATTTGTGCACTATCATTGGTGGTTAGATCAGGAGAAATCACTTTCCAAGCGGCACCTTTATTTAAACTCTTGTGTAAAAATTGAGAACCAAAATAAATAGTTTTTTTATCAAAAGGATCTTGTGCAATGGCTGCATTCCAGTTAAAACGTAATAATGTTTTTGCATCAGGGGCTGGAGGTTGAATGTAAGAATTTTCTCCAGTAGCCGTATTGTATCTACCTACTGACCCTCCTTGACTCATGGCATATACCCAATTGGCATCTTCCGGATCAGGTGCTACATCAAATCCATCTCCGCCCCATAAATTATCCCAATAGAAATTTTTAATGCCTCCTTGGATATAAGTATAAGCTGGGCCCCTCCAAGAACCATTGTCTTGCATACCGCCCATGACATGATAAGGAATTTCATTGTCTACATTCACATGATAAAATTGACCCACTGGAATTTTTTCATCAAACATCCAAGTTTTTCCACCATCTCTTGTGATGCCAATACCCCCATCATTACCATCTAAAATTAATTTATTATCGGTAGGATGAATCCAAAAAGCATGATGATCTGGATGTATGCCACTGTATGGAATAATGGTCTCAAAACTTTTTCCTGCATCAATACTCTTGACTACTGTTTGACTAATATACCAAAGTGTATTTTCATTCAATGGATCACAAATAATATCTTGGAAATAAAAAGGACGATTGTCTACAATCGATTTTTGAGCATTCACTAAGGTAAAATTGTAGCCACCATCATCACTTTTGTACAAACCACTTTTGGTAGATTCTACCAATGCGTACACTCTATTTGGATTTGATTTGCTAATGGCAATACCCACACGCCCTAAATTACCCTCCGGCAATCCATTTTCTTTACCCAATTTGGTGAAATTTTTTCCGCCATCAATGGTCATGTAAATTCCACTTCCTTTACCACCACTTTCTAAATGATAAGGGTTACGGTAATGGTGCCACATGGCAACAAATAATTTATTCGGATTTTTTGGATCCATAATCATATCACCCACCCCAGAAGTGTCATTGGTGTACAATATTTGATTCCAAGTTTCACCACCATCTGTTGTTTTGTATACCCCTCTATTTTTACTTTGTCCATAAGGGTTTCCAATGGCACCCGCATACACTGTACTTGGATTGGTTGGATCGATGATGACTCTATGAATATTTCTTGTTTGCTCCAAGCCCATTCTTTTCCAGGTTTTACCGGCATCTAAAGTTTTATAAATTCCTTCTCCGATGCTAACAGAGTTTCTTGGATTTCCTTCGCCTGTTCCTACCCAAACCACACTTGGATTGGATTGTTGAATGGCCAATGCGCCAATATTTAAAATAGGTTGCTCATCAAATACTGGGGTCCAACTCACTCCACTATTGCTTGTTTTCCAAACGCCACCAGAAGCTGCGCCTATCCAAATATTATTGGGATTGGCTACTTCTGCATCAATGGTAGTCACACGACCACTCATAGAAGCGGGTCCCACATTGCGCGGTTTCCAATTTTTAAATACTTTATTAATGTCCACTTTTGCTTCCGTGGCAGCCACTACTGGTGCTGATTTTTTTGCTTTTTGTGCAGACAAATGAGTCGCTGAGAAACTTAAAGTCAATGCTAAGAATCCGGTCGTAAGTATACGCATGGTTAAATATTTGCTTATTTAAGAATAATGAATCTCTAAACTATCCATTTTTGGCCAAAAAATGAGGAAAAAGCAGAGAAAAAACAGCCCAATTTGATGTATGGTATGTGTTTCTATAGATGATTTAACATCTTCCCAAACCCGATTAGGGTTTGAAAATCATAAGAGGCACGATTGTAAACCCTAATTTTCCAGTGGGGTTTACAATCGTTCAATAATTCCGGCGATACCCTGGCCTCCACCCACACAGGCAGTGACAATGCCATATTTCTTATTCAAACGCTCTAAATCGTTCAAAATTTGTACCGTTAATTTGCTGCCCGTACAACCCAAGGGATGTCCTAGCGCAATGGCACCTCCATTGATATTCACTTTATTAATGTCTAATTCAAGGGCGCTTATCACTGCTAAAGATTGTGAAGCAAATGCCTCATTCAATTCAAACAAATCAATTTGATCCTGCGTCATACCTGCTTGTTTCAATACCTTAGGAACTGCGGCAATTGGACCAATACCCATAATTCTTGGATGCACTCCAGCAGAAGCACAATTCACTAAACGACCAATGGGTTTTAAATCTAAAGCGTTCATCATTTTTTCACTCATCACCATAACAAAGCTTGCACCATCACTTGTTTGAGAAGAATTTCCTGCAGTCACAGATCCTTTCAAAGCAAAGGCTGGCTTGAGTTTAGCCAATGCTTCTAAAGTAGTATCCGCTCTTACACCTTCATCTGTATCTACTGTAAAACTTCTTGTTGCTCTTTTATTTTTTTCGTTGACATAGGTTTCATTGACCATAACGGGCAATATGCCTTTTTTAAAAAAACCATTATCAATAGCCGCTTTTGCTTTTTGATGAGAAGCTAGTGCAAAGGCATCTTGGTCTTCTCTTGAGACTTTATATTCATTGGCTACCGCTTCGGCAGTTAAGCCCATTGATAAATAATAATCGGGCTCATCCACCGTAATAGAATAAGCAGGTACCGTTTTCCATCCAGCAGTGGGCACCATGGACATGGATTCCGTACCACCAGCAATGATACAATCCGCCATCCCTGTTCTTATTTTTGCAGTGGCCATAGCGATACTTTCTAAACCACTGGCACAATACCTATTAATCGTAATGCCTGGTACTTCAATGCCTAAGGCTTTGGCAGCAATGATTCTTCCAAACTGCAAGCCCTGTTCAGCTTCTGGAACGGCATTGCCCACAATCACATCATCAATTAACTTAGTATCTAAATTAGGCATGGTTTGCACCAAGCCCTTGATTACTTCAATGGCCAATTCATCAGAACGCATGAATCTAAAGCCCCCTTTTTTACTTTTTGTTACGGCAGTCCTAAAACCTGCGACGATATAAGCTTCTTGCATAAGATATGAATTTTGAAATAGTCTATCAATGGTTGCCTAAAGGTAGGCCTTTTTATAAAAAGTTGTTTATGCAACTAAATATTTCATTGTAAATTTGCAGTATGCTTTATCCTTTGCTCCGAAACAGTTTATTTATACTCCCCCCCGAAACTGCACATCATTTTACGATGAAAGGTTTGCAGTTGGCGCATTCGGTGCCATTAATCAGAAATCAATTGGCCAATAGTTTTCAATACAAGGAAAACAATTTAGCAAAAACCTGTTTTGGACTTCAATTTCCCAACCCTGTTGGCTTGGGCGCAGGCTTTGATAAAAATGCAAGTTATTTAGACGAACTGGAAATGTTGGGGTTTGGCTTCGTGGAGATTGGGACAGTGACCCCCAAACCACAAGCCGGCAATTCAACACCAAGGTTATTTAGAATACCGGATCAAAAAGCAATGATCAACAGAATGGGCTTTAACAATGATGGAGTTGAAATGATTGCGAGGAGATTATTTGAAAGAAAAGAAAAATCCAATTCAATATTAATTGTGGGTGGCAATATTGGAAAAAATAAAGTGACCGAAAATAAAGAGGCTTGGATAGATTATTGCATCAATTTTAAAGCGCTTGAAAATGTGGTAGATTATTTTGTAGTGAATGTGAGTTCTCCCAATACACCTGGACTACGCGAATTACAAGAAAAAGAATCTTTAAGAAAAATATTTGCTGAGCTGCAAAATTTAAATAAAAAAAATAAGCCCATCTTATTAAAAATTGCACCCGATTTAGAAACATCTGCTTTAGATGATATTATTGAATTAACCACTGAAATAAAAATAGATGGATTGGTAGCCACCAATACCACCTTGGATCGTAGCACATTGAAAGGATTGAATATTGAAAGAGCCCTCAAAATTGGCACGGGTGGATTAAGTGGCCAACCCTTATTAGAAAAATCAACAGCAATTTTAAAATACTTACACCAAGGCATTGGGGGCCGCATCCCCATCATTGCCAGTGGCGGCATTTTTAATGGAGCAGATGCCCAAACAAAAATAAATGCTGGTGCTTCACTGGTGCAAGTATGGACTGGTTTTATTTACGAAGGTCCCTCCATTGTAAAAAATATCTGTCAAAGCTTAAGCGCAAATAAATAATTATGATGACGATTCAGACATTTTGTTTTAACGCATTTCAGGAAAACACTTATGTATTGTACAATGAAAAAAAAGAAGCCATCATTGTAGATCCAGGATGTTATACCCGCATTGAAGAAAAAATATTGACCGATTTTATTACTACACAAAAATTAACGCCTACTCTTTTATTGAATACCCACTGCCATTTAGATCATGTATTTGGCAATAATTTTATTCACGATACTTATGGATTGACTGCTATTTTACACGCCAATGAACAAGTTATACTGGATCGTTTACCAGACGCTGCAGCCAAATATGGCATTCCAGTGGAAGCTTACAAAGGGCCTATTCAATATGTCGAAGACCAAGCCATCATTGCATTGGGTAAAGAGGCCTTTAAAATTTTGCTTACCCCAGGACATTCGCCTGGAAGCATTTGCTTTTACCACGAAAAACAAGATTTTATTTTAGGTGGAGATTTAATCTTTAAAGACAGTGTAGGAAGAACTGATTTTCCCGGCTGCAATCCTCAAGACTTGATCAAAAGCATCCGCGATCAAATCCTACCCCTGCCTGATACTTTATCTATTTACTCAGGACATGGGCCAGTCACCCAATTGGGAAGGGAGCGGAAAATGAACCCTTACATCAAACACTTGCTAAACAATTAATCCCCGCCTAGTTAACAATTTGATAATATAGATAGGGCAGCGACTTGTGGCATTTAAAAACTAATTTTGAGTAAGCAAATAACCTATGGAAGCACCCTTAAAGATATTGATTGCAGATGACGAAGCGGACATACTTGAAATCATTAGTTTTCATTTAATCAAGGCTGGTTTTGAAGTAATCACTGCAAAAGACGGAAGTGAAGCCATAGAAAAAGCCAACCAATTTGCACCCGATTGTATTATTTTGGACATCATGATGCCCAAGCGCAATGGTTTTGAAGTTTGCGAATATTTAAGAAGTAACCCTGGTTTTGATAAAACATTGATTGTGCTTTTGACTGCATTGAATGACGAAACTTCGCATATTAAAGGTTTAGAATTAGGAGGAGATGATTTTATCACCAAGCCCATTAGTCCAAAAGTTTTAATTAGTCGCATCAGCGCTTTGTTTAGAAGATTACAACCAAGCACAGGTCAAAAAATAATCAATATCAACGACTTAAGCATCGATATTGCTCAATACAAAACTACCCTCAAAGGAGTCACTCATGTTTTAGCAAAAAAAGAATTTGAATTACTTTATTTGTTAGCTGCGCAAGCTGGAAGAGTTTTTTTAAGAGGGGAAATCTTATCTCAGGTTTGGGGGAATGATGTCATTGTAGGTGACCGCACCATTGATGTGCACATTAGAAAAATTAGAGCCAAATTGGGCATCGATTGCATTACCACCGTTAAAGGCGTTGGTTACAAGTTCGATTATTAGCAATAAATGGATAACTTCGCTCAAGCGTTTTTAAATTTATCCAATGGCCCATACCTATTATGTTTAAAGGAAAGAATCTTTCACCAAAACAATTGGCTGCATTAACAGCCTTACTATTAGCATCTTTAATTGCCATTAGTATTTATGTCTTGTTTCCTAAATGGGAATTATTGTTGACTTATTTTATAGCAAGTTTTGCCATCATTTATTTTTTATTGTATGAAATTTTAGAACGTTTTATTTATCGAAAAATAAAATTGATCTATAAGCTTATTTCCCAAACCAAGGCAAGTAAAAGAGAAGAAGCCTATCAAAAATATATTTTACCACAAAAGGGCATTGACGATGTAAGAGAAGATGTGGAAGCATGGGCTGCGCAAAAAACAAAAGAAATTCAAGACTTGCAATCCAATGAAGCTTTTAGAAAAGAGTTTTTGCAAAATCTTTCTCACGAAATCAAAACACCCATATTTGCCATACAAGGTTATTTAGAATTATTAGATGATGGCGCAATGGATGAGCCCACCACAGCTAAAAGATTTGTAGGGAAAGCACAAGCCAATGTGCAAAGATTGGTGCAGTTACTAAATGATGTAGATTCTATCACTAACCTTGAAATTAACAAAGACCCTATTTTAAAACAGTCTTTTGTCATTCAAGATTTGATCTCAGAAGCTGTGAATAATTTAAATGTAAAATGGATCAAAAAAAACATTCAATTTCATTTCAAGAAAGGCTGCGAAACACCTACTTATGTATTTGCTGATAAAAATAAAATTTATCAAGTGATTGTGAATATACTTTCTAATGCAGCCAAATATGGTAAAATTGATGGAGAAATTATAGCCAGTGTGTACGCCATTGAAGGAGAAAAAATATTGATTGAATTTAGCGACGATGGCATTGGCATTGCGGAGGAGCATATTCCTAGGTTGTCTGAACGTTTTTATCGCACTGATGACGCTAGAAGTAGAGACATAGGTGGTACTGGACTTGGCTTGGCCATCTGTAAACACATCATAGAAGCACACAATGAAACCATGCACATCAGAAGTAAATTAGGCGTTGGCACTACGGTTGGATTTACCTTGGCCAACAAGGCCTAATAAAGGTTTTTTTTCGTTACTTTGTATTCTAATTATTCTTAATGCAAACTATTCTAGTAACAGGGGGTTGTGGTTTTATTGGCGCCCATACCATTGTGGATTTAATTCAACATGGATTTGAAGTGATTTCCGTTGACAATCTGTCTAGAGCTTCAGAACATTCCCTAGTTGGCATTGAAAAAATTACGGGTAAAAAAATTAAAAACTATGTTGTCGACCTCACGAATAAAACAGCCACTGAACAAATTTTTATTGACCACCCAAGCATCATAGGCATCATTCATTTTGCTGCCTACAAAGCAGTAGGTGAATCAGTAGAAAAGCCATTAGACTACTACGAAAACAATTTATTTTCTTTGGTGCACTTATTACAATTGGCAGTTAAATACAATGCCAAGCATTTTATATTCTCTTCCTCTTGTACCGTATATGGCAATCCAGATGCCACTGTTGTAACAGAACAAACTCCTTTAAAAATTGCCGCCTCTCCTTATGGCGCTACAAAACAAATGGGAGAAACCATGGTACAAGATACCACAGTAGCGCATCCATTGTCTAGTATTTTGTTGAGGTACTTTAATCCAGTGGGTGCCCATCCTTCCATTGCCATTGGCGAATTACCTATTGGCCGTCCACAAAATTTAGTGCCTGCCATTACACAAACCGCTATTGGTAAATTACCAAAAATGCAAGTGCATGGTAACGATTACAACACCCGAGATGGCAGTTGCATTCGTGATTACATACATGTATGTGATATTGCTCATGCGCATACATTAGCCATGCAGTATTCTAT
>Ga0209829_10000770_pt1 | contig 27912 bp, 15 predicted proteins | sample C_140205_EF_Meta_FD_187311 | JGI IMG/M metagenome (GOLD analysis project Ga0209829, IMG submission 187311) | Freshwater microbial communities from Lake Croche, Canada to study carbon cycling - C_140205_EF_MetaG (SPAdes) (version 2) | ecosystem: Environmental > Aquatic > Freshwater > Lake... | reverse complement strand
CTCGACGAACGGCGCGTCGCTCATGTCGAAAAGTTCGCTGGCTTGGTTCATTTTCCAGCCCGGCTCGCGCACGAACCAATTCGCGCCGAGTTGCACGTAAGCGTAGCTGCGCGGGTTGCCGCGTTCGCCCCGCAGTTGCGGCGCAAGACTGATGCCGTCGTAGTGGAAACCGGCCGGAAGTTTGCCCCCGCCCAGTTCGACCAAAGTCGGCAGCAGGTCGGCGAAACTGACGATGTCCTTTGAGACTTTGCCTGCCGGCGTCGCGCGCGGCCAGCTGGCGATGAAGGGCACCCGCGAGCCGCCCTCGAGCATCGACGCTTTCTTCCCGTTAATCATCCGCCCGCCGATGGTGGTCGGATACGTGAGCGCCGTGCCGTTGTCGCCGCTGAAGAGGATCAGAGTGTTTTCCCGCAGCCCGAGCCGCTCCAGTTCGGCGACCACCGCGCCGACCTGTTTGTCCATATAGGCGATGTTGTCGTCGTAGCGCTCGGCGCCGTCTGGCGCGCCCTTCGCGGAATCCGCCGTGTGCAACGTCGGCGCGTGCACCAGGTGCATCGAGTAATAAAAATAGAAGGGCTGCTCTTTGTGTCGCCGCATAAAATCCACGGCGAAATTATGGACGACATCCGGTGCGTAGGTGCCCTCCGGCACTTTCACTTCCTTCCCGTTCTGCTGATGCGTCGTCTGCCAATACCACCCGCCGGCCGTCGGATCGGTGGTGTATTCGTCATAGCCCCAGTCGCGCGGCGTCTCGCCAACCTGTCGCCACTTGCCCGCCATCCCCGTCGCGTAACCCGCCTCCTTCAGCAGCCGTGCGACCGGGCGCTCGTCGGCCGATTGGGCCCCGGGACCATCCTCTCGCCATGACTGATTCGTGACGCCACCGGTCCGAAACGCATAGCGGCCGGTGTTCAAAAGACAGCGCGACGGCCCGCACAACGGCGCCGCGTAGCACGTCTCGAAGCGTGTGCCCGCCGCCGCGAGCTTGTCGATGTTGGGCGTTTTCCGCACATCGGAGCCATAGCAACTCACGCCATCGAGCCCAAGATCGTCGGCGAGGATGAAAATAATGTTGGGCCGCGTAGCCGAGGTCGCCGCCGAGGCGACGCCGACGAATCCGAAGAGAACGATCAGGAGACGGAGGGATGCTTTCATAAAAAAAGTTTTCGACTGCCTTATCGCCGAGAATGTCCCGGCTTCCGGTCACACCGTGTCTGACGGAGCGGCGGTTTCCAGCCGCCGATAGGGCGCTTGGGCAAGCGCCCCTCCGTGTCCAACGTCCACCCGCAGCTACGCCCATTCATTTTTTCTGCTTGTTGGTCTTCCGGTTCGGCTGCCCCGGCCGCTCCGCTCCGAGGCCCGCGAAGACCGGCTCAATCAGTTCGCCGTCCCACGCGTCGAGCGCCGCACTCAGACGGGCCGCGTCGGCCGGATGCTTCGTCGCGAGATCGGTCGTCTCCGCGATGTCGACCGAAAGATCATAGAGCTCCGGCGCCTGGTTGGGCAGGTGCACGAGTTTCCAACGCCCCTCGCGCACGGCGCGCAGTTGGCCGCTGCGCCAGAACAGCCGCTCGTGCGGCGCGTCGGTCTTCCCGCCCGTGAGATACGGGAGCAGATTCACGCTGTCGTATTTCTTGTCCGTCGGCATCGGTGCGCCCGCGACGGCGAGCGTGGTGGCAAACACGTCAATCGAACTCACCGGCCGGTCGTCCGTGCCACCCGCCGCGATTTTCCCCGGCCACGAAATCAGAAACGGCACGCGCACGCCTCCCTCGTAGACGGTGCCCTTCGCCGCGCGCAACGGAGCGTTGTAGGAGCCGTTCGGGGCCAGCGGCCCACCATTGTCACTGAAGAAAAACACGAGCGTCCGCTCCGCCTGCCCCGACTCGCGCAACGCCCTGAGCGCCTCGCCGATCGCGTCATCCATCAGACTCATCTGCGCCGCGTAGGCGCGCCGTTTCGGATCGGCGATGGACGCGAAGCGCGCGAGCCGCTCCGGGGTCGGCTCGTTCGGCGTGTGCGGAGCGTTAAACGCCAGATACAGAAACCACGGCTCGCTCTTATGCCGCCGCACAAACGCCGCCGCCTCGCGTCCGAAGGCCTCCGTCAGATGCGGCGGCGGCTCCACCGCCACCCCGTTGCGTTCGACCGGCACCGTGTATTCGACCACGGCGTTTGTTTTCCAGTCGCGAAACTTGTGACCGCCACCGATGAAACCAAACGTCTCCTGAAAGCCCCGCTTGCTCGGCGCGAACTCCGGCGCCGCCCCGAGGTGCCACTTCCCAATCCAACCGGTCGTGTAGCCCGCCCGCACCAAGTGCGCCGGCAGCAAGGTCTCCGACGTCGGCAAGCCTTCCGTGTGATCACTCGGATCGTAAAATGGATTCCGCTCGTGACCAAAGCGCTGTTGATAGCGCCCCGTCATCAGCCCCGCCCGCGTCGGACTGCAGAACGGATGGGTCACATAGCCACTCGTAAACCGCACCCCCGACTTCGCGAGCCGGTCGAGTTGCGGCGTCAGTATTTCCTTCGAGCCCTGAAAGCCCGCATCCGCGTAGCCTTGGTCATCGGAGACAATCAGCAGCACGTTGGGCCGCGCGGCGTCCGCCGCCAATGCCAACGAGCCCAACAACCACGCACACAACGTCACAACGAGGGGAATTATTTTCATGGGGTAACCGATAGTTACGCAACGCAAGTGCGCGCGTGCAAAGGCAAATCCACCCGACGCGCTATTTTGCCATCGTTCCCGCCTCCCCGCCCAAAAACGCGACCAAGTCCGCCATCGCCTCCGGCGTGAGCATGGCCTCGAGTCCCTCCGGCATCAAAGATCGCCCGGAACTGACCAGCAGCCGCAGCTCATTCCGCAAAATCACGTGCTCCGTTGCATCGAGGCCGCGCAGCGTGATGCTGTTGCCCGCCTCCGCCACCAACATCCCCGCCAGCGAGCGCCCGTCGAGCAGCGTCGCCGCATACATCATGTAGCGATCCTCCACGGCCCGGTTCGGATCGAGAATGTGCGTCACCAAATACGGCGCCGTCCGGTCGTTCACCACGGCGAGATCCGGGCCGATCTGCCCGCCGCCCGCCGCGCCAAAGGAATGGCACGCGCGACAATTCTGCGCGAACACCACCCCTCCCTTCTTCACGTCGCCCCGCCGATCCTTTACGGCCGCCAACATGCGGTCGATCGCCGCCTGCCGGTTCGGATCGATGCCCGCCTGAAACACCCGCGTCGCCCGGTCCGCCAGCTTCGCATCGATGTGGTGCGTCATCCTCTGCTTCTGCGCCGGGTCGATCTGCGCGAGCATCGTCGGATCCGCCTCCACGCGGTCGAGCAGCGTCTGCGACCACGCGACGCGACTCGTCACGAGTTCGATCACCGCCGAGCGCACCACCGCCCCGTGGCTGTGCCACCCCGCCAGCACACGCTCCGGCACGCTCGGCCGGTTCATGCGCCCCAGCGTCGCGACCGCCGCGACCTGCACGTCGACCGGCACCTGCGGTCCCAGCAATCCCGCCACCAACTCAAAATCCGCGTCCTGCCCCGCGCGCGCACGGCCCAATATCCGCACCGCCGCCACACGATCGGCGGTCGCACTATCCGCATCCGTCGCGATCCCCCGCGCCGCCCCAAAGAGTTCATCCGTCCCGGCGAGCGCGCGTTGCATCGGCTCATCCGCCGTACGCTGGAGTTGCACGAGCGTCTTGTTGTTGCGCTGCAACCAATCGAGCAGCTGCGCCAGCGAGCGAAACGCCGCCGGCCAGTCCCCCGCCTCCCGCCGACCCGCGATCGCCGTCAGCAAACTCGCCAGCGCCTTCGCGTTTTCCGTCACCGTCGCAACCTCGACGAGCAACGCATTGTCCACTCCGCCCTCCCGCTGCAGCGCCGCCATCAGCGTCTCCGCATGCGGCAACGCCGAACTCAGCGCCGCCGCCTTCACAAACCGGTCCGTCTCCCGCCGCAGCAACCGCGCCAACGCTTCCCCCGCCGCCGGTTCTTTCCACTCACCCAAAGTGTAGCCCGCCTGCAGCCGCACCCCCGCGTCCGGGTCGTCCACGCTTGCAACCACTGCCGCCAACAACTCCGACGCACTCGTCGCCCACGCTTCACTCAGCCGCACCGCCTGCCGTCGCACCCCCGGATGCGTGTCACCCATCGCGCGAGCAACGACCGCCGGTTTCAATTCTCCGATCCCGTGCAGCGCCCACAGCGCCTGCCCGCGCGTCGCTGGCCGCCCCGACTCCACTGCCATCTTCGCCAACCCCGGCGCCGCACCACCGACCGCACGCCATAGCAATTGCTGCTGCGCAAGATCGCGGACCACGCCGCTCGGACTCTCCAGCGCCGCGACCAAGCCCGCCGCGTCCGCCCGATCCAACCGTGGCACCGCACGCAACGGCACCCCTTTCGCCCGCACGCGATAAATCCGCCCTTTGTCCTCGCCCGCGCGCAGATCGCCAATCCGTTTCTGCCACTCCGCCGGAATCCACTGCGGATGCTCGATCACCAGCCGATACATATCCGCGATGTAGAGCGCTCCGTCCGGACCCGCCCGCGCCGCCGTGAACCGCGACCACAAATCCGCCGATGCAAAAAACTCCGACTCCTTCTCTCCCGCCGCACGCTCGCCGACGAACGACGCGCCCACCGCGCGCACTTGTTCGCGGTGCACCAAATTGTGCACCGGCTCGCACACAAAAATATTCCCGGCCACGTCGGCCCCGAGCAATTCGTCGCGGTAAATCGCCGGACTGCACGCCGACGTGAAGTGATTGAACCCGTGCGGATCATTGAACCGCGCAAAGGTCTCGCTCGCCGGAAACACCCGCGCCGCCCCCGCGCTCGCTCCCACCGTCACGATCGCATTCGGCGGCACGAGGTGCGGATTCCGCCGCAGATACCGTTCCTCGAGCGCGTAGTGCCAAAGCGGGTTCGAGTTATTGCACCCAAACCAATTTCCCCAGTCGTCGCGGCTCCGGCCGTATTGCGAGTTCCCCACCAGCAGTTCGATCCCACCTTCATCCGGCTGGATCCGGAAATCCCGCCGCCCCACGTCCACCGTGCGCTCGGTTTTGGTCGCCGTGATTTTTCCGCCGCTCTCGCCGTTCGCCAAATGCACCCAACCGTCGAGCGACCACTCCAGACTGTTCGTGAGGTGCTGCTCATTGCCCGTCGCCAGTCCGCGAAACAACACCGTCGTCCGATCCGCTCGCCCGTCGCCGTCGGTGTCCTGCAAAAAAAGCACGTTCGGCACCGACGTCACGAGGACGCCATCGCGCCACGGCAGCACCGAGGTCGGCGACTTCAGTCCATCGGCAAACAACGTCGCCTTGTCGTAATGCCCGTCGCCCCGCGTCGACTCCAACACCCGGATGCGCCCACCGGGTTTTCCCTGCCCGTCGATTCCGTTCGGGTAGTCCGCCATCTCCACCACCCACATCCGCCCGTCCGCGCCCCACGCCAGATTAATCGGGTCGCGCACCATCGGCTCGGCCGCGACGAGTTCTACTGCAAACCCGGCCGACACCTTGATCACCGCCAGCGAGGCCGCCGGACTTTTCGCCTCCGGGAGCACCACCTTTTCCGGCGGCGCCACTTCCTTGTAAGCGAGCGCCGTGGCGACCACGCCCGCACCCACGGCGAAGCTCACCGCCAATCGCCACCAGCGCCTCATCGCGGAGAGCCCTTCAGAAAATTCGCGGGCAACATGTCATACACTGTCCGCACGATTCGGTCTTCGGTGTCATCGGCCAAACGTGTCGGCCAGCCGTAATAATCCATCGCATTGTCCGCCTCGTAGCCGCCTTCCTTGAGCACTTGCCGCGAAGGAATGTAGCACGGCACGTGGTTCGCGTAGGCATTCACCCACAAGCGCGACACGCCGAGCTCGCGCTTCAAACGCAACGCATAATCCGCGACGACTTCGCCGCCGAGAAAAACCATCGCAAAATCCCCTCCAAACGCCCACGCCTGCACCGGATAGGGCACCGTCGACGGCAACGGTTTTCCGTCGTCGAGTTGCCGCAAGAACTGCGCCGCCGCATAGGCCACGTTCGGTTTTCCCTTGAGCCGCGCCTCGAGTTCTTCCCTCGGCACCGCCCGACCCAACGGCAGTTCGATCCGCCGAAACGCCGCGTGCGTCACCCGACCCACCGAGCGCATTTTGCCAGCCATCACGCGCGCCACTTCATCGGCCACCGTTCCTCCATTCGTCGCCACCGCCGGCAGCCCACGTGGCTGCGGATCCGAATCCGCCCCACAGCCAATCGCGACGAGCGCCACGGCCCCGGCATTGCTACTCTCAATGCGCTTCGCCGCCTCGCCGGCCCAATCGGGATGCACGTAGTTGTCGCCACCTTTCAACGTCGTGCAATGGCACGCGTAGTTCACCAACACGGCGCGCACGCCACCCTGCTCGTCCACCGCCCGCAGCACGGGCAACGCATGGTCCACCGGCCCTCCCGGCGTCGCTTTGTAGCCGGTGTGCTGGCCGTCGACGATCAGCCGGCGGTTCACCGCGAACTCCGCCTTGCCCTGCGCCCACGCGAGGCGCGCCGGCCGTCGGTCAGCGAGCGCCGCCAGCGCCACCGCAATAAGTTTCTCCTGCAGCATCGCCGTGTAGCGCTCGATCCGCGCCGTCTCTTCTGCGGGCAAATCCCGCGAGAACATAAAGGGAATGGTGCCCGCAATCGCCGGCCCCGTGTGTTGGTGTGTCGCGCACACCGCAATCCGTTCGCGAGTTACGGCCGGATATTTCGCCCGCACCCCAGCTGCCACCGCTTCACTGATGATCTCGCTCACCGCGATCACTTCCGCCGTCACGATCACCACCGGACCTTCCGCATCCGACCCGATCGCGAGCGCCCGCGCCGTCATCCGCGCTTCCACCCGCGTGGCCTCCGCTGGTCGCGATTGATAGCCGGAAAGTCGGATCGGCAGCTCCGGCGTGATATCGAAGCGCGCCACGCCGACCGCCACCATCGGCTCCGCCGCGCGCAGTGCGACCACCAGCAACACTCCCAAGATCACACCGCGAAACCCACCCCGCATGGTTTTCATCGCGCGCCTCACACCGTCGCCGGAATCACATACGGCGGCCGCTGCGTCTCATGCAGGAAATAGCGCGCCCGTTCGAGCGTGCCTTCCCCGCCCGACGACACTCGTGCAATGCCGTCGCCGGTGGGCTCAATGTCCATCCACGGCCCGAGCGTGAGCGGGCGTTTAGCCAAATCGACGCCGTGCACCGCGAGATGCTCCGTCAACGATTTCGTCACCCCCGCCGCCGCCGGCATCGCCGCCACCGCACTCGCGATCTCGTTTTGCGTGGCGGGAACTCCGACCCGCATCGAAATATTTCCAAAGTGGCACATCGCTGCCGACGCGTGCCCGATTTCCGCCGACGCTGCGAGGTCCTGCGTGCGACGACTCCGCACTGCATCCAGAAAATTCGTCATGTGCGCCACCACGCCGCCTTCGCCGGGAAATTTCTTAATCACCTTGCCGCTCGGATCGTTCGCCGTGCAGCCGATGAGCCCCGCCAGCGTGCCGCCTTCGCAATGCGCCACCACGCCCACGCGCAGCCCGCCCGCTTGATCCATGTAACTCACCCCGGGTTTCGCCGGCAGCCCGCGCGCCTCAAAAATCACCGGCGCCACGTCGTAGTCGTAAACCGCAATCTGCGCATTCGGCGTCTCCGCCGGATCGTCGTGCACAAAGCGTCCCCCGAGCCCGAGCACCCGCTTCGGCGGTCCGTCGGCCCGCACCATGCGCCGCGCCACATCGAGGATGTGCACGCCGTTGTTGCCCAGTTCTCCATTGCCCGTCGCCCAGGACCAGTGCCAGTCGTAGTGCAGCTTGTCGCGCTCCAGCGGCAGCACCGGCGTCGGCCCGCAAAACACGTCGTAGTTCATCCAGTCCGGATACCACGGCGCTTTGCGCGGAATCGCGTCACGTTTCCCATAGTAGGGCGCGTGGACATACTTCAGTTTTCCCAGTCCGCCTTCGTGCAAAAACTTGATCCCGGCCGCGAGTCCATCCTCGGAACGATACTGCGTGCCCACCTGCACAATGCGCCCGTATTTGGCCGCCGCCTCCACCATCTTGCGCCCTTCCCACACCGTGTGGCTCATCGGCTTTTCGACATAGACGTCCTTACCCGCCTGACACGCCCATACCGTGAGCAACGCATGCCAATGATTCGGCGTGACGACGAGCACCGCATCGACATCCGCGCGCGCCAGCACCGCGCGTGCATCCGTGCTCGTAAACGGCGGCGTCGCCCCCGCCTTCAACCCTGCCTGCGCCTTCGCCATTTGCTTCGGATCAACATCGCACAGCGCGACGACGCGCACATCCGTCCGCATCATGAGCTGCTTGATATGCGCCTGCGCCTTGGCGCCGCAGCCGATAATCCCGAGGCGCACCGCCTCGTTGACCCCGACCGGCGCGGCCCACGCCGAGCTCCGCAGTCCGCCGGTGGCGAGGCCGACTCCCGCCAGCGCGGTTGATTTAAACAGGAAGGAACGCCGCGAGATTTTTTTCATGAGGGGAGAAAGCGCTGGACGTTGATGTCACAGCCGCGCCTCAGGGCTCAAGCGCGGACCTCGGTTGACGTTGAATAATTAAGACTCTCCGCGCTTGCGCCAGCGGACCCCATGCCGAGTCTAAGAATCAACCCCTCAAATCTTGATCGATATGCACCTGCCTACCCTTGTTCGCGCCTCTCTGCGCACCTCTTCCCTGCGGCTCTGTTCGGCCCTGTCCGCCGCCACCCTCGCATTTTTGGCCACGGCTGCCGCCGGCCAAACCGCGCCCCAGCCCTCCGCATCGTCGCCGACCTCCACCCCGGCCGCATCCAGCAACGAGGAAACCGTGAAACTCACTCCTTTCGTCGTCGCCGACGAGAAAGACACCGGCTACGCCGCCACGAGCACGCTCGCCGGCACGCGCCTCCGCACCGATCTCCGCGACGTCGGCGCGGCGATCTCCGTGGTCACCTCGCAGTTCATGATCGACACCGGTTCGACCAACCTTCGCGACATTTTGATCTACACGACGAACACCGAAGCCGGCGGCTTCGAGGGCAATTTCTCCGGCGTCTCCACGGGCAACGGTTTTTCCAGCGCCGAGGGCACGCTCCAGAGTCCCAGCGGCTCGACCCGGGTGCGCGGCCTCTCCGGCGCCGACCTCACGCGCGATTTCTTCCTGACGAATATTCCGATGGATTCCTACAACACGGAGCGCGTCGACATTTCGCGCGGCGCGAATGCCATCCTCTTCGGCCTCGGCAGTCCCGCCGGCATCATCAACAACCAACTCAAATCCGCCAACCTCCAGAAAAACTCGCTCAAATTCGAATCGACCGTCGGCCGTTTCGACTCCCACCGTGAAGTCCTCGATCTCAACCAATCCATCGCCCAGGGCCTCCTCGGCGTCCGCGTCATCGCGCTCAACAAAAAGGAAGGCTACCGCCAGCAGCCCGCCTTCGAGGAAGATCGTCGCGTGTTCGCCTCCCTCAAATACGAACCGCGCCTCATCAAGACCGGCCTCACCCAACTGCAGGTCAACTACGAGGGCGGCACGCAAGACTCCAATCGCCCCCGCCCCAATCCTCCGCACGACGGCATCACCGCGTGGTTCAACGTGCTCAACAAGGTCGCCCTCGATCCCACTACTCCGGGTAGTGTCACCAACAACCCGTTCCTCAACGCCCAACTCGGTTCCCCGGGCCGCTGGTTCGGCGCGGTGGGCGCCGTGTTCACCGATCCGGCCTCCGCTGTGCAGGGCGGCAACGGCGTGCCCGCCTTTATGCGCAGCGGCGGCGGCACCCCGAACACCCAATGGTATGCCATCGGCAGTTACACCGCGCAGGGCAATAATCCCCTGTTCTTCCTTAATCAACAATTCGCTCCCGCCGGCGAAGCCTACAAGGGCCTGTGGCGTTACCAAGAGTTGCGCGATCCTTCGATCTTCAACTTCTACGACCAACTCCTCGACGGCCCCAACAAACACGAACAGGCCGATTTCCGCGCCCTCAACGCCACTCTCCGCCAGACGTTCTTACGCGACCTCGTCGGCTTCGAGGTCTCCTACGACCGCCAGACGCACCATCGCGAGAATCTCGGCATGTTCGGCTTCGACGCCTACACCCTCTACGTCGACATGAACACGAAGCTCGTCGACGGAAAACCCAACGGCAACTTCGGCCGCCCCTTCGTCGCCTCCGATTCCATCGGCAACAACCTTGTCGATTTCACCCGCGACGCCCTCCGCAGCACCGCCTACGCGACCCTCGATCTTCGCCAGAAATCCGGCCTGCTCCGCCACCTCGGCAAACACGTTTTCACCGGTTCCTACACCGATCAGAGCGTGGACAACTTCAACCGCAGCATCTCCGGCTACTCCTACGGTCTCGAACTCAACGCCTACGCCAACAACCCGAACACCACCACCTACCCGGCCTACGCGGGCCTCCACTACCTCGGCGGCTCACTCGCCGGCGCCACCTCCGCCGCGAACGCGAATATCTCCGGCATCACCGCCGTCCACACGCCCGCCCCGTCAGGCACCGCCCTCCTCTTCGATAGTCGCATCAACCAGTGGGTCTACGCACCCGTCACCACCCTCAGTGCCAGCGAGCGCGACCTCAGCAAGCTCTACAACGGCGCCTCCAAGAACTCGAATAAGACCAAGAGCCAGTCCTTCGTCTGGCAGAGCTATCTCTTCAGCGACAAACTCGTCGGCCTCGTCGGTTGGCGCCATGATGAGTTCGCCCTGCGCGACGCCGGTCCCGCCCGCCAAGCGTCCCTCACCGGCGAGACCGATCCGTACAATCCCCTCTGGGTGCTGCCTTCCACTCCCACGATTTTCGCCGAGGACGAGACCCTCAGCTGGAGCGCCGTCCTCCACGCCCCGCAGTTCGTGAAACGTTTTCTCCCGCGCGGCACCGACTTCAGTCTCGCCTACAACGAATCGCGCAACTTCCGCCCCAATTCTACCATCGCCGATGTTTACGGCCGACCCTTCAGTCCACCCGCCGGAAAAACGAAGGACCTCGGCGTCACGATCTCCGTCCTCGATCAAAAACTTACCCTGCGAGTCAATCGGTACCGCACCACCCAGTCGAACGACGGCGCCACGTTCTACAATACCTTCTGGCCCGGCAACGACACGGTGCGCGCCATGAACGGCCTCCGCGGCACGCAGGTTAACGAGTCGCTCATCAACCGATGGTTTGGCTTCACTCCGAGCGATCCGCGCTACCTCCCGCTCCGCGCCAGCCTCACCGACCCCGCGCAAGCCAACAACCTCAACCCCGTCCTCACCGCCGCCGAGACCACCGCGCGCAATCTCTGGTTCACTCAACGCACCGCCGCCGAGTGGCTCCGCCCGGTCGATCCTGTGCTCGCACAGACGTGGAACTTCACTCAGCCCGTCGCCGGCGGCAGTTGGTCCGCCACCCGCCCACCAAACGTCGGCAACGTCGCTGACACCGTCTCCGAGGGCTGGGAGTTCGAGGGCACGCTCAATCCCACGAAGAACTGGCGCATCTCGTTCAACGCCGCGATGCAGGAGGCGCGCAAGACCAACGTCGGCGCCGATTTCGCCGACTTCGTGAAGAAAAATCTCCCGCTCTGGACCGACGGCGACGGCATCCAAGCCACCAACACCCGCGCGATGAATGGCTTTGAAGACATCCCCTACTTCGGCGGTTTCGGCAGCCAACTCGGCGTGCTCGCGATCAACAACATGTATGTCCCCTACCTCAACGCCGTCGCCGCCGACGGCTCGCCCGTGCAGGAACTCCGCCGCTGGCGCTTCAACGTGGTCAACAATTACGATTTCCGTTCCGGCCCGCTCAAGGGTTTCAGCATCGGCGGTGCCGTCCGTTGGCAGGACAAAGTTGCGACCGGCTTCCCCGTGAAGAAAAACGCCATCGGCGTCTGGGTCTACGACGTGTCAAAACCCTACTACGGCAGCAACGAGATCAACTACGACGCCTGGCTCCGCTACAGCCGAAAGATCCTGAAAGATCGCATCAAGTGGAGTGCGCAGCTCAACGTCCGCGACCTCTTCGGCCCCGGCGAACTCATCGCCGTCACCTCCCAGCCCAACGGCCAAACCGCCAGCGCCCGCATCCCGCAGCCCGACAAGTGGACGCTCACCAATTCCTTCGAGTTCTGATCTCCTTCTCCCCACCCATGATCCGCCCCATCGCCCTCGCCTTCTCCTGCGCTGCAACTGCGCTCGCGGCCCTTGCCGCCGAACTCCCCGTCCTCAAGATCCGTGCGCAAACCATCGACGCGAAAATCTCGATCGGCTACGGCCTCGCGATCGCCGACGTCGATGGTGACGGCAAGCCCGACATCCTGCTCGCCGACCAAAAACAGATCGTCTGGTATCGCAACCCCACTTGGGAGAAATTCGTGATGGCCGAAAACCTCACGCCCAAAGACAACGTCTGCATCGCGGCCCGCGACCTCGACGGTGACGGCAAGTGCGAAGTCGCCATCGGCGCCGAATGGAATCCCGGCGACACCGTCGGCAGCGGCGCCATTTTCCTCCTCAATGCCCCCGCCGACCGCACCCAGCGTTGGACCGCCGTCAAACTTCCCCATGAGCCCACCACGCATCGGATGCACTGGATGCGCGGCGCCGACGGAAAATTCTTCCTCGCCGTCCTCCCGCTCCATGGCCGCGGCAACAAGAACAACGAGGGGACCGGCGTCGTCTTCCTCGGCTACGAATGGCCATGGAAAGAAGGCGGACGCACCTTCCCAGTCTTCGGCCCCGACGCCGCCCTGCACGCTACTCACAACTTCGACCTCATCGCCGGTCGCACCGAATCCGCCCTCGTCGCCACCAAAGAAGGCGTCCGCTCCCTCACCGCCGCGGGCGACGTGTGGTTCCAGCGCACTCGCACGACCCAACCCGTCGGCGAGGTCCGCCTTGGTCGCTCCCCCGGTGCGACTTCTTTCATTGCCGCCATCGAGCCCATGCATGGCAACACCCTCGCCGTCTACCGCGGGGCCGCGTCCGCCGACCTCACCGCCTCGCGCGTCGTCCTCGACGAATCCCTCAACCAAGGCCACGGCCTCGCCACCGGCGACCTTCTCGGCACCGGTAGCGACCAAATCGTCGTCGGCTCTCGCGGTGCCGGCAAACCGGGCGACAAATTCGGCCTTAAACTTTATGCCCCCGCCGCCAATACCATCGGCGATTGGAAACTAACTGCGGTCATCGACGACAACCAGATGGCCTGCGAGGACCTGAAGATCGCCGACCTCAACGGCGACGGCCGCCCCGACATCATCGCCGCCGGTCGCGCCACAAAAAACGTGGTCATCTACTGGAATGAGACCGCCGCCCGCACTCCGTAGCGCGCGGTCTCCAGCCTTCTCCCTCACTTCCCGGTCTCCCACAGACCCATGGCGCGCATCCGCTTCTCGAGGCCGAAGCGCGTGAACAATTTCTCGGTCTCGTCAGCGGAGCGGCGCTCAGCCTTCAGCGTCTGATCATCCGCCAGCGTCCGCACGCAGTCCACCACGACCACACTCGAATCCTCGATCAGCTTCGCCGGCACCTTGTCGATCGTATCGGCGAAATCGTGGTAGTAGCGCACCGACTCGCGCGGGATCGGCCCATTGAAAGTCAGCGCTCGCACTCCGGCCAATTGATACGGGGTGTGATCGCTCCCCACCCAGTTGAGATTTTCCACGCCTTTCGCGAGGCGGACACTCTCGGCCCTTGCGCCCTGCCACCGCTCCAGCGCGGGCACGAGCGAATCGTCGCCGAGGGCGTTCACGCCGATGGGCACGCCCACCATATCGAGATTCATCATCGCCACGACCGGCGTAGTTCCGAGCTGCGAAGCTGCGAAACGCGACCCGCGCAATCCCTGCTCTTCACCGTTGAACCAGATCAACTCAATCGTGTGATACGGCTCGGTTCCCCGGAATGCCAGCGCCAGCGCGTAGAGCTGCGCGATGCCGATACCATTGTCCATCGCACCCTGACCCAAATCCCAGCTGTCGAAATGCGCCCCGACAATTAGCCGCGACGCCACGCGACCCGGCACGACCAAGTGTAGATTCGCCGTCACCACCTCGCGACACCGGGACTTCGTTTCCATCCGCACCCGCACCTCCGTGCCCCGCGCGAGCAGCCGCTGCAGCCACTGCCCCTCCTCCTGCGCGATCGAGTAAATCGGCAACGGCAACGGCGTGCCGGCAAAACTCCCCGTGCGTGCGAGCAACTGCCCGCCGCCCTCGCGGTTCACAAATAGTACCGCCCGCAGACCCCTCGCGACCGCCATCGTCACAATCTCGCTCGTCTGCAGCGAAGTGCCTGGCGAAAGCACTCCAATCCGTCCGCGCGTTTCCTTTTCCTCCAGATCAGCCTCCTTGGCGTTACCCAGATCGACCACGTCCGCCTCAAACGCCGCATGCGGCTGCGTATAACTCAACGACGCCACCCGCAATCGCCGCGCGAAGGGCGCCACGACTTCGACGCGATCGTCGCCTCGCTCCCAACTCGGCATCGTAAATACCCTCTTCTCCGGCACATATCCGAGCCCGCGCATCGCTTCCGCCAGCCGGTCCATCGCTGCTCCGTTGCCGGCGCTCCCGGTCATCCTCGGCCCAAAGTCGTCGCACAGGTTCTCCAAAAAAGCATGCGGCGTGGCCGGCTCGGCGGCGCATAGGAGCGTCACCAGACCGCAAGCAATCATCAAACTAAGGAACCTCGGCATCGGTGGCGGTGAGCGTGTTAAAATCGAGCACGCGCTTCAAGCGTCCGTGCGTCATCGTAAGCTTTCGGCTGCCCATCTCTGCGTTGAGATAAGGCCCGGCGAAAAGTTTCCACTCCTTCGCGTAATCCACCAACCGCCCGTCAACGCGCGGCGCGGCACCGTAGGTGACTTCAATTTTCTTCCCGCGCAGCGTTGTGAACTTCACGCGCGGCGTCGGCTCCAACGCGATCTCCAGTGGCAATGCTCGCATCGCCCCCTTGAACGCCTCCCAATCCTTAAACTCACTCGCCGCTGCCGCCTGCAGCAGCGTGCCGTTCTTCGCGTGCGGCGAATAGAGGCGCTTCCCACCTTGCGCCAATGGCCGCCATTCATAGGCCGCGAGCGGACGATAGGCGATGTAGGTGCTTCCGCCCTGTGCGAAAATCCACCCGGACCGGTCCTCTTCGATCAACGCGAGATCTTTGGAAAAAAAACCGTTGAGGTGCTTGAACGGGGCGTTTGCCGGAATATCACTCAGCGAAATCAGCGTGTCGTCTTGCTGGAAAATTTGCTCATACGGCGAGCCTCCCAGCAGCTTCGCTTCGCTGATGTAGGTGGGCTTGTTCTGAAAGGTCACCGCCGCCGGCATGTAGTCGGGCATCTCCGTGAAATACATCATCAGCTCTTCGGCCCCATAGAACGGTTGCACCGAGAAAATGGTGTTATGCACGCCCCGCGGGTCCGCCACTGCCCAGGTAAGATCCCACGAATGCTGCTGAATGGGTTGCAGGAGCCCTCCTTGATCCGAACCGAGTGCATACTCCTTCGCCACATAACTCGTCTTGTAGACGGGTGCGTTGCGCACGTCGCTGTTTCGCCAACGATGGCGGGTGCGCTTACGCTCATAATGCGTGTAGGCACCGCTCCGATCCGTGCCGATCCGGTAAATCACCTCGGGCAATTCATAGTGCTCGGCCACCGTCGCGAAATAGCTTCCCCAGCCACCATAGCTCGCGGTCGGCGGACAATTACCGAGCATCTGCCACGCAAAATACGACGAAAGCCCGTTCCATTTTTCCAACACCGTGGTGTCATCCGTGCGCGCGTGGGAACCGATATACGTGCCATTGAGGGTCTCGACGGCGAAATCAGCCATGATCCAATCAAGCATCATTTTTCCGCGCTGCTGCATCTCGCGGTCGTTTGCCCACGTCGCGAGATACAGCATCGGAATCGAATATTCTCCGAGGTAGTGCGTGCAGTCGTATTCGCCCTGCCCGCTCGTCGTCGTCAGTTCCATCCAGTGCAAAAGAAACGCCTTCGACTCCGCGGAGATTTCCGCGGAAGTCTTGCCATTGAACCAGCGGTCTTCGCCCTCGCCGGGCCACAACTGGGCCATGAGGTACATGCTCGTGTAGTACATCACCCAATGATTCTCCGTGTCACCCCGCAGCGGATAGTAGGTGCGCCACGCTTCGCGGATCGCCGCCTTTGCCACCCACGTAAGTTGGTCCCGGCCAAGGTAAGAGATACCCGTCACTGGAAACATCCAAAACATGTCCGCCGACGGTTTCTTCATCAGTTCGACCAAACGTTCCGAGCACGCCGCTGCGTCTTCCCGCAGCGCGAGTTTGGCTGCAATTTCAGCCAGGCCCAACTTGGTCGGATCACCCGGTGTCGCTAGGTCAGCCCGCCACCGCAGTGTCTCCAATCGACGGGCGAGATACTGGTCGCGGCGGACCACGGAATCTTCCACGGGCGCCGTCGACGGCGGTGGCGCCGTAAACGACGGCTGCGCCTGCAGCCCGACCAGCGCGGCCCCGCCCATGGCGAGTGCGGTAAGATGGAGCAATATTTTCATGGTCATTTCCGCGGCACAAATACGAGATCGAAGACGTTTGCCTTGTCCCACTGCAGTTTTCTCCAGGTGCGGCCAAAATCATCCGACCCATACAAGGGCTCCAGATACGGGGCCGCGTAAATCCGGTCAGGCAGGTCAGGGTCAATCGCCACCTTCCATACCTCCCGTTTCGGCAGTCCCGCCGTCCGATCAAGCCACGTCTTGCCGCCGTCTTCGGATACCTGCACGCCCGCACCCCACCCACCGTAAACCAGCCGGCGGGCATCGCGCGGGTCGAACTCTCCGTTGTGCAGCGTGCGCTCGCTCGGCACCCCTGCGACGCGTGTCCACGTGACACCGCGATCCGTCGACCACAGCGCCCCATCGCTCGACGTCACCGCAAAGAAGATCTTCGGATCATGCGGCGACTGGCGCAGACTGTAGGTCACCTTGTCGGTCGGCTGCACGAGCCGCCACGTGCGCGCACCGTCCTCGGTCAGGTAGATACCTTTCTCGGTTCCCGCGAGCACACGCCCTGCCTTCGTGCGATCCACCAAAATCGATTCCGTGTAGGCGCGCCGGATGCCGTCGTTCATCCGCTTCCACGTCTGCCCGCGGTCATGCGAAACCGCGATCCCATCGGGAATCCCCGCGTAGACGTGCTCGGGCTGATTGCGGTCCACGGAAATCGATTTCGCCTCCGTCATGTCCCAACTCGTGACAATGCGAAACGTCTTCCCTCGGTCTGGCGTGCGCAGCACGCCATCGAGCAGCGCAATGTAGAGCCGGGCCGGATCACTCGGATCGTGCGTTACTGAAAACGTGCGAATGTGGTGCGGCCCGAGGTGTTCGAAGCTTTCGCGGTCGGCCGATCGGTAAAGCCCGCTCAACAGCGGGCCGCTCCGGCCCATCACACTCCCCTGTCCACTCAGATTCACGCACACGTAGAGATCATGCTTCAGCTCCGCCGCACGCGCGTTCGCCACAAATAACGAAACCACTGCAAAAAATAGTCGTCGTGCGATGATCATAAATTCAACCTGCCACCACTATGCGTAGCCTTCTCTTCCCCACCCTGTTCCTTGCCCTCATCTCCCTCGCGTCGCTCAGCGCGACCGAAGCGCCCGCCACGCCCGAGTCGAAAATAGCCGCCCTCGGTCTCGCCCTGCCCGTGACCACTACGCCGATCGCGAACTACGTGCCCGCCGTTCGCACCGGCAATCTCGTCTTCCTCTCCGGCCATCTGCCCTATGACGCCGAGGGTAAAGTTATCGCGGGTAAAGTCGGCAAAGACGCCGACGAAAAAATGGCCAACGCCGCCGCCCGCACCACCGCGCTCGCGCTGCTCGCTTCGCTCAAGCAAGAGATCGGCGACCTCTCGAAGGTGAAACGCATCGTCAAGGTCACCGGCTTCGTCAACGGCACGGACGACTTCAAGGCGCAGCCCGCCGTCATGAACGGCTGCTCCGATCTGCTCGTCGCCGTCTTCGGCGACCGCGGCAAACACGCCCGTGCCGCCCTGGGCATGGCCTCGCTCCCCCGCGGCGCGGTCGTCGAAATCGAGATGATCGTGGAAGTCCAGTAACGCGCGCATCACGTTTTCTTCAGGATCGCCGTCATCGCCGCCACGAGCCGGTCGCATTCGTCTGGTCCGTTGCACAGGTGCGTCGAAACGCGCACCGCATCCAGCTTCTGCTCCGATACCGGCCGACAGCGCAAACGATGCTCGCCGAGCAATCGCCCGAACAATTTGTCGTAGGCGATCCGGGGCGTGCGAAACGAGATCATCGACGCGCTCAACTCGGCATTCGCCGGGGTGAGAATTTCGACATCAGGCAGCGACGCGATTCCCGCCCGCACCCGCGCCACCATCCCGCGACCGCGCGCCGCGATCCGTTCGCGCCCTATGCGCTCCTGCGTCTCCACCGCCGCCGCGAGCGCCACCGCCGCCGCCGCGTTGCGCGTGCCATATTCATGACGTTGCGTGCCGGCCACGAAGGTCATCGCCATTGAAAGATCCGCTTGGTCGCTCGAGTAAGCCCCCACCATCGTCGGAGCGACCTCTTCCAATTTTTCACGCCGGATGAACAGCACACCTGTCTCATGCGGACCGCCCATCCACTTGTGCCCACTGGTCGCAAACGAATCGCAGCCGATCTCGCGCAGCGAAAACGGGAACATCCCCGCCGACTGCGCCCCGTCGATATGAAACCAAATTCCGCGCTCCCGGCAGAGCTTCGCGATCGCCACTACCGGCAATACGATCCCCGTCGGCGCGGTCACATGTGACACCTGCACGACGCGGGTGCGCGGCGTAATCAACGCCGCGATCCGTGCTAAATTCTCCGCCGCATCAAGCACACTTGGCTCGAAGGTGCGCACGATCACCCCGCGTTGCTTTCCTTGGTTGATCCACGGAAACGCACCACCCGGGTGCGCGTGATCGTCAAATATCACTTCGTCACCTGACTTCAGCGCCAAGCCTCCTGCGATGATCCCATTACCCTCGGTCGCATTGCGCACGAAGGAAATCTCCGCGGGCTCGGCTCCGAGAAACCGGGCCAGCACCTTCCTGGCCTCCGCAAACAGCGCGTGCCCCGTCTCCGATTTTTCCTGTAACCGACGCGACGTCTTTTCGAAAACATCCAGCACCGGCCCCGCTGCGGGTCCCAGCCCGCCCGTGTTCAAATAGGCGAAGCCCGGCGTCAGTAAATACTGGGCGCGAATCGCCGACCAAAACGGTTCAGGATCGCGCTCGGAAAATGCGGGCCATGCGGCCGGCGCTGACTGCTCGCCCCGCGCCGACGCCCCCGCGGCCAAACCCATGGCGCCAGCAGCCAGCCGCCGGAGAAACGTTTTTCGGTCGAGGTTCATAAGTTTGCGAAAGTCAGACGGTGATCAAGTCGCAGCGTCGCGCCAGCGGCCAAAAGTCGCGTGCCCCGGTGAAACGAAAATGCTGCGAGTGGATTTTCCCCACGCACAAACCACGGGATGGGGCCGCCAAGATTCTCAAATCGGAGGCGCGTGCGCCGCAGCGTGCCGTCGTGCTGGCAGGTCCATTCCATCGCGGCCCCTTCGGCCCCGTGCACCGCCGCTTCACCCGCTCGCCCGTCATCCCCCGTGATCCCGATCCGCGCATCGCCGTGCTCGTCGAGCAGGTCACGCGCCCCACGAAATTGCAGCCCCGTATAGTGCGAACCCGCCAGACCGCCGAGCGATTCGTAGTGGTCGAGCGCCTGATCATGACCGGAAGCATTGAACAGTTCGCTCGTCCAACGCAACGCCCACTCGGCCGCATCGACGGTCGTCTGCAATGTGCGGTGTTCGTGCAGTAATTCGCGCCCAGAGCCTGGCTCGCACCAATCAACCAGGTGCTCCAACCGCTCCGCCGTGCACGATTTCCAACCGCGATGAAGCTGCACCCCATGATCATCGCGCCATTGATAACCGTCAGTCGCACGGTGCGAAGGCCCGCCCCAAAAATTTATTCCGCCCACGCTCGTGATCGTCAAACTCAGCCCGTGGTGCCAGGGATGGTCGTTCGGCCGAAAGTTGGTCAGCACGTCGCCCGCGAGTGAGCAAATCGGATGCGCAAACGGCCGCGGCGACTCGTTGGCCGGCGTTGCGGGCGCAAAGACATACCTCCACAAGAGCCCGCCCTCCGCCCGCAGCACCCGCACGGCTCCCGTCCCTTCGTGTTCGAGTCGAAGCTCGCTGCTCATGACAACCGCACGCTTTCCGTCCAGCGTCCTCCGCCGAATTCACGCCGTGAGCCATCGGGCAAAGTAACGTGCACCGGCGTTTCCCGTGGCGCCTCGATCTCGAGGGAGAACTGTCCGTTCTCGCACCGCCACGCGACGGTCACCGGTCCGCGCGGTGTGCAAATTTTCCCTTTCGCGTGGGATAGACCGCACAACCGCGGCTCAACCGCGATCTTCGCAAACCCCGGGGCCGCCGGCGTCACGCCCAGCACCCGCGTCAAAAACTCCAACGCCGGATGCGCGCTCCACGCATGACACAACGAACGCCAATAGCTGTTCTCCTCCACAAACGTATCGAGCCCGGCTTCGACCGACTCGTGCCATGGCCCGAGAAACTCGGGCATCCGGTCGTAGTCACCACACTCCGCCAATGCGCGAAACCCAATGTGCCACCAAAAAAATGAGCCCGGCGCCAATTTTTCGTCGTGCGGGAAACGCTTCAGCAAGGTCGCCCGCTCCCGCGCTCCCGCCGCGCCACACACCACGGCCCACGCATTGCCGTATTGGCTGATCTCCGGTCCGCCGGGCCGATCAAAATACAGCCCCTCCGTCTCCGACCAAAACCGCGCATGAAGTCGCAAACGCAATGCGTCCGCCTCCGCGACCAACTCCGCCGCCTCTTGCTCCCGTCCGACCAGTCGGCACAAACCCGCCGTCTCGTCGAGGGCCAGAATATACTGCGCTGAGATGATGCACGTCGGCCCCGTGTCTGAGCCCGGCACGACCCCGCGTGGCCACCAGGGACACCAATCGGTGATATTCCAAAACGGCAATTTCGCGGGCAGCCCGTCCTCGTCGGCGTGACGGCGGAACCAGTCGAGCACCGCCCTGAATCCCGGCAACAAATCCTTCACCACCGCGCTATCCCCCGAACACGCCACGTAGTCGCGCGCACACGTAATCCAATGCAGCGACCACGAGGGAATGACCTGCACCAGCCGCGACGGAAATCGGCTTTGCGTCAGCCCATCCGACAACCGCGACCAATCGAAATGATCCAGCGCCTGCTTCGTCAGCCGGTAATCGCCCGTCGTGAGCATCGCGATCTTCGACGTGATCATCGTGTCCCCCGCATACTGCATCTGCTCGTAGTAGGGACAGTCTTCGAACGTTTCGTGCGAACACAGCCGCATCGTCCGCAGCGCCGCCCGCCAGATTTTTTCCAATCGCGGATCTGAACACGCAAACTCCGCCGTCACGTGATACGGATAAGCCGTGAAACGATAGCGCACCGCGCGAATCGTGAGCGGTTCATCGCCGGTGGTTACCTTCACACCGATATAGCGAAACGCCCGCCAATGCAGCGGCTCGAAAATCTCGTTTGAGTTCGCGCCCAGTTTTGCATTCCCCGCCGGCTCCCAGACATCGCACCAGCCGGAAATCTTGCCACGCCGGTCGAAAGTCCACCCGGTGCTTTCATCGGCAAAGTGCGAGGCCAGGTTCGCCAGTGGTTGTTGCCGCCCGAGAAGTTTGGCGCCCGGCGTATTCCACGGCAGCCGTAAAGCTTCGGCGTAGGTCAGACGCACCGTGCTGCCCGCGCCTCCTGCGACGGCCAAGAACGGAAACCCAGTCGTGAGTTCGCCCGCATCGAGGATCACCTCGATCGTCGAACGAGGCGGAATCGTCACCGCCAACGCACCACAGGCTGCTTCTCGCCAACCCTTCCCTCCTTCGCCTCCTCCGGGTGAAAATACCTCGGCAAAGCAGACGGGATCGCCTTCCTCCAATGCCGGAATCATCCGCGGCACCAGCCCATACGGGCTCGTCGGATCGCGCCGATTCGCCAGCAACTCCGCCTTGTAGAGCACCGTCGCAGCCGACCACCGGGAATCATCGAACTCCGCCGTCGTCCACCCTGACGGAATTAACCGCGACACCCGGTGCTCAAAATACCCCTGATAGCCCTCAAACGTTGTGCCTTCGTTCTGAAATCGATGCGCCGTGTCCACCGCAACTTTCCACTTCGCATCGGTCGACAGGTCTTCCACCACCACATCCGCCACACCCTCCCCTTCCCGCCGCAAAACTCCCTCCAGCACCCACCCGCCCGCATACGTCATCACCGAGCAAGGCGCCCCGAGTTGGGTCGGCCGATGCGCCACCCGCGACATGTCGAGCACGAGAGCCGCGAGCACATTGCGCCCCGACCGCAAACGCGCCGTCAGGTCGACGCTCTCGTAGAAGTGGTGGTTCACATCGCCCTTCGCGGGACCGCGCCCCACCCACTCCCCGTTGCAGAAAAAAAGATACCGACTGTCGCCCGACACGTGCACTTCGAGCCGCGTCGACTTCAGCTCCGCGACCTCGAACGTCCGCCGAAACAGCCGCACTTGATAATGCGAGGGCGTGGCCGCATCCGGCGCCGGTGTGGCATGGGTCGCCTCGGCGGACCAGATCCACGAGGCGCGTTGAGTGAAGGGAGGGGCAGACATACACGGGGTCGTACACCGCCGACACCGCTGCCGAACGACGCACGCTCGGGAATAAGCTGGCGCCGTTCTGAAATTCAATAACCGTTTTCATGTTTTTTCATTTCTTTCATGAAAACCAAATCCCCACCCCCTACGCTTGTCCTGTGCGCGACCACGTGGTCGATGATCGGCTACCCCACGCAGCGCCGGGAATGGTCGGTCGCACAAAAACTCCGCGCCATCCACGCCGCCGGCTTCGACGGTGTGTGCGCCTTCATTACTCCCGAGATAAAGGCCCACGCCGACCGCCTCGGTCTGCGCCTCATGAGCGGCTTCGACGCCAAGAGCGTCGCCGAGGCCCTCCCTCGCCTCGTCGCGCAGCGCGACCTCGGCGTGCGTTTCATTAACATTCAGCTCCTCAATCACGACACCCCACCCGCCACGGCCGCCCGTGTCGCCGTCAAACTCATCCGTCAATCGCGCAAGCTCGGCGTCGCCGTCCACATCGAAACCCACCGCGACACTTCAACTGAAACCCCGGAGAAGTTCGACGAAATCGCCCGGCTCTACCACCGCGCCACCGGAGAACTCCTCCCGGTCACCTGGGACCACTCTCACTTCGCCGTCTCGAAGCATATGATGCCGGCCGACTACTCCGCCCGTCTCTTGGTCTGGCCGAAACTCATTCAACATTCGCAGATGTTTCACCTGCGCCCATTCAACAGCCAACACTGCCAAGTTCCCGTGACCAACGGTCGCGGCACCCTCACGCCGGAGTTCCGCGACTACCTCGCGTTTGCCGAAGATCTTTTCGTCTGCTGGCTCGCCGGACCACGCCCCGGCAATGAACTCTGGGTCTGCCCCGAACTCGGTATGAGCCACGGCTACCACGTCAGCACCGATCCCCATGCTTGGCCCGACGCCGTCCGCGCGCGCACCGAGCTCCTCGGCGCGTGGCGCCGCGCTCTCCAGCGTTAATTCCTCCTACCGCAATTCTCCGGCAATCCTCCAAAACACTTGACGCCTTTCATCTCATTTCATCCTTCATTCTGAAAGTTTCATAACGCGCCCCGCCCTACCCCATGTTGATTGCTGAGATCGCCAGAAAAGCGAAGGTCTCTCCGGCCACGGTTTCCCGTGCCATCAATCAGCCTGCGATCGTCGCCCCGGAAAGTTTGGCCCGGATTCAGGCGGTGATGAAACAGCACAATTACCAACCGGCCCCGCTCGAGCGCCGGCGTGGCCCCAAGACCCGCAAGCCCGACCTGCGCAAAATCGGCGTCTGGTTCGTCGGCGCCAAATCGACTAATCCCAGCCTCAACTGGTTTCAGGAGCAGCTGCACCAAATTCAGTCCGGCAACCCCCGCTACCGCGTCGACCTCAGCGTGCTGTTTTCCAACTCACCCGACGAGCTCCCCGGTCGCCTGGCTGAAGCCAAGCTCGACGGCATGATCGTGCAGGGCATGGAACCGTCCGCCGCCTGCCTCGCCCGCCTTGGCCAATTGCCCGTCGTCTGGTTCATGACGCGCCGCTCGCCCACCTTCGCGAGTGACTTCGTTGAGCCCAACAACGAAGAGAACGGTCAGATCGCTGCCGAATATCTCAAGCGTCGCGGCCACAAATCCGTCGCCGTGATTTCGACTGACCCGGATTACAGCGCCATCACCCGCCGCGTGCGCGCCTTCGTCCAACACGCCGGCGACATCGGTCTCCACGTCCACAGCATGCTCGGCGCCGCCAATCCTGGGGTAAGTTATCTCGAGATCAACCACGCCAATCCCGAGAGCGATGCTCTCGTCCGCCGCTTCCTTGCCGCCAAGCCCCGGCCCACCGGACTCTATATTCCAGTCGATCATTTTTGCGGCTCGTTTTTCCGGGCCCTGCGCGAGTCGGGCCAACAGGCCGGCCGCGACTTCGATGCCGTCCTCGGTAATTTCAATCCCGTCATCTACCACAATCTCGATCACACACCGGCGGCGATCGACATCAACCTGCCGACCCTCGTGCGCAAAGTCGTCGATCACCTCCTGTGGCGCATCGAAAACCCCGGCGCCAGCGGCCGTATCGGTTGCACCGTCTCACCCACCCTGATCGAGCCAAAGCGCCCCCATGGCGCCTAGCGCGACCGCTGCACTCCCTTTCCAAATTTCGAACTCGATCCACTTTTCATATTTTTGGCCACACCTCGCGAGCCGTCGCTCGCGGGAAACCGAAATCCCCAAACGCATAACCATGACAACACCCAATCCGTCGAGCTCACTCGACCGAGCTAAGAAACTCGTGAGCCTGTGCCTCGCGGCGTCCCTCGCCGCCAGCACCGGTTTCGCTCAAGCCCCCACGGCCGACTCGATGCGTCGCCTCCAGGACGAAAACGCCGCGCTCCGCAAACGCTTGGCCGAACTCGAGGGCAAAGCCGCTCCTGCGACTCCGGCCGCCGCCGCGCCCAAGGCCGCCAAGGCTCCCGCTGCACCGGCCGCCGCTTCGCTCAAAACCGATGAGGGCGTCGTCGCCCTCTCGCCGTTCCAAGTCAAAACCGACAAGGACTTCGGCTACCTGAAGACCAACTCCATCACGGCGACGCGCATCGGCACCGAGATCCAGCGCACCCCGCTCGCGATTTCGATTCTGAGCGCCGAACTCATTGCCGACACGAACACCCAGAGCATCACGGATGTCCTCCGTTTCACCTCTTCGGGTTCGGGCGACAATAATTTCGTCATGCAGCGCCCCGCCAACGGCGCCACCCCGGTGGGTGCGTTCACCCTGCGCGGCTTCCAGGTCAACTCGATGCTCCGCAACGGCACGCAGCGCTACACCTCGTTCAACCTCGATAACACCGAGCGCGTCGAAATCGTCAAAGGTCCCGCGGCCCTCTTCTTCGGCCAAGGTGCCCCCGGCGGCGTCATCAACTACGTGCTCAAGGATCCGCAGTTCGCCCAGATCCCCACCACGATCACCCATATCAGCGGTTCCGATCAGAAGAACAAGGTCGTCCTTGATACCAATCAGCAACTTTCCAAGAACACCGCGCTGCGCATCATCGGTTCTTGGGAAAACAGCGCCGGCGAGCGCCGTTGGGACTACATCAAGAACAACAACGTCACCGGCGCGATCAAGATTGTGCCCTTCGACAGCGGCAAGCTGAGCGTCACGCTCCGCGCCGAATACGTTGACCAAAAATTCGCCTTCAGCCGCAACCAAGACTGGATCTATCCAGACGGCTGGTTCCAAGCTTACGCGTCACCGACCCCGGCCCTCATTGCCGCCGCCGGCCTCAGCGCCAATGCCGACCCCGTGACCGCCTACCGGAACCGCATCTTCAATCCCGGCGCCGCTGGCACTTGGGGCAATGACATGCGGATCGCGACCGGAAATTTCACCACGCCGACCTACACCAAAATCATCAAGGGTGCCTACTACCAGGACGCGAACAACAAACGTATCCACGACAAGGCGTTTAGCTTCAACGCCCGCGGCGCCAACACGCACGACTTGACCAACACCGTGGACGCCACCGTGGAGTTCTCTCCCGTCAGCTGGCTCGACACCCGCTACGTGCTCACGAAGGACGACGGTCGCTACGATTCCGTCGAAGGCGCCGTCAATCCCTACGCCGACGGTCGTCGTTTCAACACCATCGCCAGCGGCACGGCGGGCTACTACAAAAAAGTCACCGAGCACCAGTTCGATTTGATCTTCAAGAAGGACATGTTCGGCATGAAGAACAAGGTGCTCGTCGGTGGTCTCTTCCGCGAAAACCTCCAGCAGTATAACGCCAACGCTGGCGGCGCCGCGTTCCCGTTCTACGGCAACATTCCCGGCGCCGGAAATCCCGCCGCCAACACCACCATCTCGGGCGGCGGCGGCACCCTCCTCGTTCCCGTCGGCTTCCAAACCAACGTGAATCTCAACACCGTCGTCCGTGACCGCTTCGGCGTCATCAAGACGGTGCAGGAAATCTACACCCAGTTCGATCCGGGCTTCGAAATCGCCCCCGACATCAAGCCCCTCACTGTCATCGACCGCACGCCGATCGACGGCTACTACTCCCAGGATCAAGCCGGCTACATCAACTATCAGGGCCAGCTCATGGATGACCGCCTCACCGTCATGGGTGGCGTTCGCCGCGAGATGCACCGCGACAGCGGCCAATACCTGACCTACAATTTCCCCTGGTATTCGCCTCCCCCCTATGCCTTCGCCGACCAGACGACCTACAACGCTAACGCCTACGGTTTCGATCCGGGCTACGCAGGTGATATCGATGGCAACTTCTCCCGCATCGCCGGCACCTCCTGGATGGGCGGCCTCTCGTTTGAAGTGAAGAAGAACATCAACGTCTACGCCTCGATCAGTAAGATCTACAACCGCAACGGTGCCACGAACGCCGGCGGCTACTCGAAGCTCAACGTCCCGTTCATCTTCCAAGGCGCGAAAAACTTCCTCGGCAATCAGCCCTTCGTTTACAACGGCAAGACGATCAACAGCGCCGCCGACCTCACCGCCGCCTTCCACGACAATGGCGCCGACGTCCTCATCAAGCCCGAGACCGGTCAAAACCTCGAGTTCGGCGTCAAGACCAGCCTCTGGGACAACAAGCTCGTCGCCACCGCCTCGGTCTTCCACATGTTCCGCGTCAACCGCCGCGTCGACGATGCCACGCGTCAGGCCACCGAGCCGCTCAATGGCGTGAATAACTACGCCTTCTTCGGCACGCCTCCCGCGACCAACAGTCCTCCCGGCTACGGCGCGAACCTCGTCGGCGCCCGTCTCCTCCGCTGGCGCACCGTCGGTCAAAAGGATATCATCGAAGGCGTAGACTCCGATGTGATCTGGACCCCGACACGCAACTTCCAGGCCCTCGTCACCGGCGCTTGGATGTGGACGGCGAAGACCGACAACGCCCCCACCGTCAACAAGCCCGGCTCCGCCGCCTACAATGCCGCGACACCCCAATCAAAGGTCGCCAGCGACATCTATTACGGCGCCCGCTTGGAGAACGTTCCCGAGTTCCGCCTCAACACGGTCTTGAAATACACCTTCACCGAAGGTGTCATGGGTCTGGCGCGCGGTGCGTCGGCCTCGTTCAATAGCCGCTATTCGTCCAAGATGGTGCTCTCCCGTTCTGTTGACTGGAATCCATTAACCAATGGTTTCCAATCGGGTGA
>Ga0209829_10000769_pt1 | contig 27931 bp, 21 predicted proteins | sample C_140205_EF_Meta_FD_187311 | JGI IMG/M metagenome (GOLD analysis project Ga0209829, IMG submission 187311) | Freshwater microbial communities from Lake Croche, Canada to study carbon cycling - C_140205_EF_MetaG (SPAdes) (version 2) | ecosystem: Environmental > Aquatic > Freshwater > Lake... | reverse complement strand
CCCCATACCCTCTATTTTGCCGACTACGACAAGAGAAACGGGCCGTTTCAAAGGATCTGTTAACGAACCCGAAGCACCGGTGTCCCAGGAGACACTTGGAAATCTCACTTCCTGCCCTGGGGCTCGTGCCAAGCGTGACCGGCTCGCGCCAGCAACTCCTCGGCGGCAATTGGACCCCAAGTGCCGGCGGCATAAAACTCACGGTTTGTCAGCGCCTTGCCCTCCCACCCCGCGCGAATGGAATCCACAATCTGCCAGGCGGTTTCCACCTCATCGCGGCGGATGAAAAGCGTGGCATCCCCGACCATCGCCTCCAGGAGCAGCCGCTCGTATGCCTCGGGGGTGTAGGCCCCGAATTCCGAATCGTAACTGAAGTGCATGCGCACCGGCCGCACGGCCAGGCTCGTGCCTGGAACCTTTCCGTTGAAGCGCAGAGAGATGCCTTCGTTGGGTTGAAGACGCAAAGTCAGCGCATTGGAATCGAGCCGTTCCCCGCACTGCGCCGCAAACAGAACGTTCGGAGTGGAACGGAACTGGATCCGCACCTCGCTGGCGCTCATCGGAAGGTTCTTGCCAGTCCGCAAATAAAAGGGCACGCCGGACCAGCGCCAGTTGTCGATAAACAATTTAAGAGCCACAAAGGTCTCAACATGAGAATCAGGCCTGACCTTGATTTCCTGACGGTAGCCCGGACGGGACTCGCCGCCCACCATGCCCGCAAAGTATTGGCCCCGGACCACTTGGCGCAGGACCTCGTCGCTGCGGAGCGGCCGGATTGATTTGAGCAGTTTTACTTTTTCATCCCGGATGGCTTCGGCCTCGAGTGACACCGGCGGTTCCATGGTGATGAGGGCCAGCACTTGCAGCATGTGATTTTGAACCATGTCCCGCAGCGCGCCGGCCTCCTCGTAATACCCACCGCGCCCCCCAACGCCGAGTTTTTCGCTGACGGTGATCTGGACGTGGTCAACCGATTCGCGATTCCACAAGCGCTCGAATATGGAGTTGGAGAAACGGAACATGAGAATGTTCTGCACCGTCTCCTTGCCAAGGTAATGGTCAATCCGGAACACCTGACGTTCGTGGGCAAACCGGGTCAGTTCGTTGTTCAACGCATGGGCCGAGTTCAAATCGTGGCCGAAAGGCTTCTCAACGACAATACGCTGCCAGGCCGCTCCGTCCTTGTTCAAGAGGCCGGCGCGATGGACATGCTCCACGACCTCGCCGAACTGGCTGGGCGAAATGGCAAGATAAAACAAGAGGTTTTCACGCAATGGCCCGCTACCAAACCCCGTCAAGAGACACTCCAGCTTTTGATAGGCCCCCGCGTCAGTGAGGTCCCCCTGGCAATAGACCAAGTTGGCGGCAAACTCCCGCCAGACAGTCTCGTCCACGGGCTTTGTGCGCGAAAACTGATCCAGGGCGATCCGCAATTCCTGACGCCAGGATTCGTCCGTTTTCTCGCGGCGCGCAAATCCGACCACCCGGAAGGCGACCGGCATCTGCTTTTCCTTGAAAAGGTGGTAAAGAGCGGGAATGAGCTTGCGCGCGGTTAGATCGCCGCTCGCGCCAAAAATCACGATGGAGCAGGGCTCGGCCGGTTTGCGCGATTCGCCCAGACGGCAAATCATAGGTTCATTCACTAGATCCAAATCTGTCATGCGCTGAACATGAACGAGAGCCGTTTTTTTTTCAACGATTGTTCTCCGGCAACGCCTTCCGATCGACGGGCTAAACACCGGTCTGAATTTGCACCGAAACCTCCATCTTCCGCTCCAGAGTGCCCTTGTAGTGCCCGGTCACCGGCGGCACGTCCCCGTAATCCCGACCGACGGCAATTTTAAGATAAGTCGAGTCAACCTGCCGGCCGTGAGTCGGATCGACACCGCGCCAGCCCTGCCCCGGAATGAAGACCTCGACCCAGGCGTGGGTGGCACTGGCATTTTCGGTGGCCAGATAGCCGCTGACATACAGGGCCGGAATTTTCAAGGCGCGGCACAAACCCAAAGTGACATGGGCAAAATCCTGGCAGACACCCTGCCGTTCCCGCAGCACTTGGCCCATGAGCGTATGAACGGTGGTGGAGTTGGGCACATACTTGAACCGGGCGTGGACAAATCGCACAATTGCCAGAGCCGCCTGCCAGGCATCGGTCAACCCGACCGTGGCGTCGAGCGCCAACCGCCACGCTTCCGGGGACAACTCCACAAACCGGCTCGCCTGCAGAAACTCATAGTCGCGAGGAGCCAACGCCGCATCCCTCATCCGCGCCAGCGGCCAAGTCTCGGCGTCCTCCGGAATCGGCGGCTGCGACCGGGTCGTGGCGCGCAACCGACTTTCCACAAGAAGTGTCTGATGCGGCTCTGCTATTTCAAAGCAATGAACAATGTTGGAATAGAAATCGTGATGATGCCGCAGGCGCGCAGCAGGCAATATTTTAAGCAGGAAATCGTCCACCGACTGCCACTCGTCGGAGAAGGGTTGCAAGCGGACCTCGTTGAAACTTTCCCGCACCAAGGATGCGTAATCATAACGGGTGCGGTGGATGATTTCCCATTTCATAGGCAAAAGAACTAATTTGGACCACCTCAGACAGTTGAAACATCCACAGACACCTGCACGGTATGCAGACCGCCCCCCGTCAGGATTCCCGCCACGGGACTGACATCGCCAAAATCGCGGCCGTGCGCCACAGGAATGTGTTCTTCGCGGGGCAGCACGTTGTTGGTTGGATCGAAACCCACCCAGCCCTCACCAGGGCAAAATACAGAGAACCAGGCGTGCGAGGCATCGGCCCCCACCAAGCGCGTCTGACCTTCCGGCGGGCGGGTCCGCAAATACCCGCTGACATAGCGGGCCGGAAGCCCCAGAGACCGCAGACAGCCAATAGCCAGATGCGCAAAATCCTGACAAACCCCCCGCCGTTTTTCCAGCACCTCTTCCAACGGCGTCGCCACAGTGGTCGACCGGGGATCGTAAATAAAATCCTGGAAAATCCGGCGCGTCAGATCGCGGGCACCCGCCAGCAAAGACCCCTCGGCCGGGAAGCTCACGGCAGCGTAGCCTGCCAGATCCGGGGATGAACGGATATGGGGGGAATCAAAAACAAACTGATAAATATCCACCGCTTCCGGAGAGACAGGATCGCGGAACAGCCCGGCCACGGTTTTCCAGGGGGCGGAGGAGCGCGGCATCGGCATCCTGCCGGCTTGCAACTTCACACGACTGGTGGAGGTGATCTCAAGCCTCTGATGCGCCTCTTGAATACTGAAGAAGCAAAGCCGGTTGCCAAAGTAATCGGTCCGCTCCGCCCGCCGGGCCGGGGCGGGGGAAATCTGCAGCTCAAAGACCTCGCAGACCTGGCCCGGATGATCCACCGGCTTGAGCCGGGCCACATGATGCGAAGCGGTCACCGGCGCTGAATAATCATAGGTTGTGCGGTGGATGATCTGATAATTCACGGCGAGTTCTCCCGTCCGGTGCGCGAGATGGTCGAATGCGCGAAGTAGATGGCGGCAAGGGTATTGGAAATCTCGGGCAACGCATGCAAGGTGGCCCTGATTGCGGAAGCGACCTGGCTTCGGGGCCACTTTTCCGGCGGCTGGGCCAGTTCCCGGGCGTCGGCTCGTTCAAGGAGGGCGGTGCAAGCCAGCAGCAGGGTGCGCCCCGCGCCCGCAGTCCCCTCGCGCTGCCCGGGAAGCTTTTCGATATGTTTGAGGAACTGGCGGAGCTGAAAGAGCACGGATCGAGGGTTCTTGTCGTCCAACAATATCAGGTCGAACACAGGCGGCACCAGCGCCAGCAGACTGTAGCGGGAACGATAGGTGATGGAGCTGTCGGCAACCTCCAACACGGCCTCCAACACGCTCTGGTCCTCCGCCTCATCCGAAAGCAGGGTGGCATCCAACAGGGTGCACAGATAAATCGCACGCTCCAGGCGCAGACCCATGTCAAGAAACCTCCACGCTTGGGCGCGGGTCATGTTCTCACGGGCCAATCCCTGAAAGGCCGACAGGCCCAGAAGCGTCTCCGTAAGCACCTGAGTGGCATCCCCGGCGAGCATGGCCAGACTGCTGGCCGGCGTGGCCAGGCGTTGGTTGATCTGGCTGATGGCACGCCACATGTCGTTGGAAGTCCGGTCGCGAACATGCATGGCAAGCTGGTGGAGATGGCTGCAGATGTTGTGGAGGCTCCCGCCGCGCGAGGGATCAAAGATGGCTGCGAGGAGCTCCGCCTCAAACGCCTCGGGATTCTGCCTCAAATCAAGCCGCCCAAGCACACCGGGCAACTGTCCCTGAACCTCCAATGTTTTCAACAGGGGCGCCAGTAGCGGCATGGCGCTGCCGGTGCGCTCCGGATTGAAACGCCTCAGTGCGCTGCGCAACAAACGCCCCGTGGCATCGGCCCGCTCGGCGTAGCGGCCCAGCCAGTAAAAATTGTCCGCCAGACGCGAAGGAAGATTGTTTCCCGTCCGCCTCAACTCAATGGTCTGCCCGGCACGATGAAGCAAGGAAACCTCCTCAACGGGGGTTTCACTGAGGACCCATGTGTCCTTGCTGGCACCGCCGCGTTGGAGGGAAACAACCCGCCCGCTGCCCTCGGGCGAAACACGCGTCAAACCTCCTGGCATCACGGAATAGCCCCTGCCGCTTGCCGCGAGAAAAACACGCAACCCGATCGGACTGGCCGTCAACCCGGCGCCGTCCCAAGTCGGCGAAGTGGACAAACCAACCCGTTCCTGAGCCACAAACAAATCCGGGTCGAATTGAATCCGCCGGCGCAGATCCTCGCACTCCGCCGCGCTCATGGGTTGGTCGGTATCGGCCGCCGCAGGCCGGGCGGGAAAAGCGGGGCGCACATTCAATTCGCCAAGGTGTTCGCAGACATACTTTTGGGCCGCTTGCTGACCACACCACCAGGTTGCCACCGAGGGCAGCTTCAATTCCTCCCCGAGAAGATGCTTGCAGAGCCCCGGAAGAAAAGGCATGAAGGCGGGGCTCTGCACCAAGCCACTACCCAAGGCATTGGCCATAACCACATTGCCAGCGCGGACCACCTCGACCAGACCCGGCACTCCGAGCATGGAATCATTGCGCAGTTCCAACGGATCGCAAAAATCATCGTCCACCCGGCGCAAAATCACATCCACCCGCTCCAACCCGCCGAGGGTCTTTAAAAAAACCTCATTGTCGCGCACGGTCAAATCCTGCCCCTCCACCAGCATGTATCCGAGATAACGCGCCAGGTAAGCCTGCTCGAAATAAGTCTCGTTATGCGGGCCGGGGGTGAGAATAACCACACGCCCCTTGCAAGACGGGCGGTCTGCCAGATCGCTCAGGGTTGATTGGGCGTCCCGGAAGAAACCGGCCAACCGGCGCACCCGCTGATCCCTGAAAGGTTCGGGCAGAATCCTGGAGGTGATCAAACGGTTGGCCAAGGCATACCCGGCACCGGTCGGAATCTGGGTGCGATCGGAGACAACCCACCAGCGGCCATCGGGCGAACGGGCCAGATCCGCACCGTAGAAATAGAGGAAGAGATCACGGGGGACAAGCACGCCGTGGCAGGGCCTCAGAAACGCCGGCTGGGCAAACACCAAAGCCGGTGAAAGCCAGCCCGAGCGGATCAACTCCTGCGCCCCATAGCAATCCGCCAGGATCCTGTTCAAGAGGATGGCGCGCTGGATCAGGCCCGCCTCGATCAAAGCCCACTCGTCCGGCGCGATGACCAGCGGCAGCGGATCCAGTTGCCAAGGCCGCTCCATGCCGCGAGGGTCGCCATAAACATTGTAGGTGATGCCCTGTTCCTGAACGAGATGACCGCAGGTTTCCTGGCGGCGTTTGAATTCGGCCCTTCCCAGCCCCTGCAAGGAATCAAACAAACCGGCGTAATGCGGGCGGGGCTTGCGTTGGCCCCCTAAAAACTCGTCGAAAGCCGACGCCCCTGACGGATAGCCGCACAACCAGTCGGCTTCCCCAAGCGCCCCCTTGCGGACGGCGCGCTTCTGGTCCGAGGCGGATTGCGCTTGAGACTGGAACATAGGGAACGGATTAAATCATTCGGTCTGCTTATCAGATTCAAAGAATGCGCAAATCCAGAGTGAAAGGAAAGTCTGCATTGGGGATTTCAGGCGTTGGTTGAAAACGGCCCTGCTGATGGCCATGCCGGAAAAAACGGGCTAACCTGCGGCTCTCCGCCTCATAACTGTTCACGGGAAAAGAGTCATAGCTGCGCCCCCCCGGATGCGCCACGTGGTAGGTGCACCCGCCCAGCGAACGCCCGTTCCACGTGTCGTAGAGATCAAAGCGCAGCGGGGCATGGGATTTGATGGTGGGCTGCAGGCAGACCGGCGGCTGCCAGGCACGATAGCGAACGCCGGCCACACCCTCTCCATTAACACCGGTGGGGTGCAAAGGCACCCGATGCCCGTTGCAGGTGATGGCAAACCGGTCATCCGCCAGACCGCGGGCCTTGATCTGCAGCCGTTCCACGGAGCTGTCCACATAGCGCACGGTCCCGCCGCCGCCCGGCTCCTCCCCCAAAACGTGCCAGGGCTCCAAAGCCGTGCGAAGCTCAACGTGCAAATCCCGCAGCGCCAGATCCCCGATCCGCGGAAACCGGAATTCAAAATGAGGGTCGAACCATTTCCGCTCAAACCCGTAGCCGGATTTGCGCAGGTCCTCGATCACGTCCGTGAAATCGGTTTCGCAAAAATGCGGCAGCATCCATCGATCATGAATGGCGCTGCCCCAACGGATCAAACGGTTGGTGTAGGGTTCCTTCCAGAACTTGGAAACCAGGCCGCGCAGAAGAAGATGCTGCGCCAAACTCATGCGGGCATCAGGGGGCATTTCAAAAGCCCTCATCTCCACCAAGCCAAGGCGACCGGTGCTGCTCTCGGGCGCGAATAATTTGTCGATGCTGAACTCGGCGCGGTGGGTGTTGCCGCTCGAGTCCACCAGCAGATTGCGGAACAAACGGTCAACCAGCCAGGGCGGCGGCGGCACCTGGGCACCGGCCTGCTTGTCCATTTCCTTGAAAGCCAACTCCAATTCGTAAAGCGAATCATTGCGGGCCTCGTCCATGCGCGGGGCTTGGGAAGTCGGACCGATAAACAGTCCGCTGAATAGCCAGCTCAAGGAGGGGTGATTCTGCCAGTAGGTCAGCAGAGAGCGCAGCAGGTCGGGCCGGCGCAAGACAGGGGAGTCGACCGGAGTTTCCCCTCCGATAATGATATGATTGCCTCCGCCGGTGCCGGTGTGGCGTCCATCCACCATGAATTTCTCCGTGCCCAAACGCGTCTGCCGCGCCTCCTCATAAAGCACGGTCGTCCGCTCCACCAACTCACCCCAGGACTTGCTGGGATGCATGTTCACCTCGATAACGCCCGGATCCGGGGTGACGGCGAGTTTGTTCAGACGCGGATCCTTGGGCGGGGTTTCCCCCTCAATGACCACCGGCAATCCGATCTCCCCAGCGCTCGCCTCGATCCCGGCGATGAGGTCCAGATAATCCTCCGCCTTTTCCACAGGCGGCATGAAGATGTGAAGCCTTCCCTCGCGCGGTTCCACGCACAACGCGGTGCGGATGATCCATGGCGCGCTCTCTCCCGGTGCCGGACAACGGTTAGGGTCGGCCTCAAACCTGGAAAACTGGTTTTCGGGCGCGGCGGATTTTCGGGCTGCTTGACCGGGACCGAAGCCCGGGGGCCTTGGTGCCGGCGCACCGCTGAGAAACCGCTGACCGCTTGATTCCGGGCTGGTGCGGTAGGGGAACCCCCGGGGCAACTGCGGGAGATCCGGCTGGGAAGGATCCTGTTGTCGCACCCAAGGATACTCTTTCTCTGAAACCCATGGGATGGAATCAAGCGGCAGGCGCAGCCCCATTGCTGAATCACCGGGAATCAACCACAGCGTGTTGTCATCGCGCAGAAACCACCGGCCCGAAACCCAGCCATCTTGCCCCCCCTGCCTGACACGCTGGATAGGAAGGGTGTAGCCCACCACCGAGCCAAGCCCCTGTTGAAAAATTCTGGCAATCCGGTCCCGTTCCTGCCTGTCCTTAAGGTTCGATTTTTCCGGGGAAACATTGGAGGGGAACCGACGCTCCTTCCAAGAGTAATAGAAGGCATCTTCGTAGGCCGGAATGAGATGGGTGGAATCGGCACCGAGCTTCTTCGCAATGCGGGAGGCCAGCTCCTTAGCCTCCTTCGGGCCGTGACCATAGTTTTCGGACTCGTCAGCGATAAGCGACTCATCTTTCCAGACCGGAACTCCGTCCTTCCGCCAATAGGCGGCCAGGGCGTAGCGCGGCAGAGGTTCGCCCGGATACCATTTGCCCTGCCCGTAATGAAGCAAAGCCCCCGGAGCAAACTTGTTCCTAAGCCGGCGGATCAGCTCCCCGGAAAGGATCCGCTTGTGCCGCGACATCGCGGTGAAATTCCACTCGGGACCGTCGGGATCGTCCAAGGAAACAAAAGTGGGCTCGCCGCCCATGGTGAGCCGCACGTCATTCCGCACCAGATCAGCGTCAATCGCATGGCCAAGCTTCTCGATCTCCACCCACTGCTCCTCGGTGTAAGGCTTGGTAACACGAGGAGACTCATGCACCCGCGCAACGGTCATGTCGAAGCCGAACTGGGTTTCACATTCATCCACACCTCCGCTGATGGGCGCGGCGCTGGAAGGCTCGGGCGTGCAGGCCAGCGGAATATGCCCCTCACCAGCCAGCAGGCCCGAGGTGGGATCAAGACCAATCCACCCGGCTCCGGGCAGATAAACCTCGGTCCAGGCGTGAAGATCGGTGAAATCCTTTTCCGCGCCACTGGGACCATCAAGCGATTTCACATCCGCCTTGAGCTGGATCAGATATCCGCTGACAAAGCGGGCAGCCAGGCCGAAATGGCGTAACAACTGGACGAGCAGCCAGGCCGAATCGCGGCAGGATCCGCTCATTCTGGTGAGGGTTTCTTCCGGCGCCTGAACACCGGGTTCAAGCCGGATGGTGTATTGGATGTCTTTCCAGAGCCGCTGATTGATGGCCACGATGAAGTCGTTGGTGGGCAGCTTTTCGCTCTCGGGCATCTCCAGTCGCTGCTGCTTGGTGCGCCGTTTCAACTCGCCAATCAAATCGCGCCTCAAGACGGTGAGATACTTCGCAAACTGGGGAGTGAGCCAGCATTTGCGCTGGAAAGGCGCCAGCTCGTGGTCCATCGCCGGGTCGTAGGCGAAAGGGAATTTCCGGGCCTGCGGCTCCAGGAAAAAATCGAACGGGTTGAGAACCGCCATCTCCGCGACCAAGTCCACTTCCACCAGAAATTCGCGGGTCGGCCGCTCGAAAACCAGCCGCGCGGCATAGTTCGACTGGGGATCCTGCTGCCAGTTGATAAAATGCTTTTCCGGCCGGATTTTCAGGGAATAACTCAGGATCCGGGTCCGCGAATGGGGAGCGGGACGCAGGCGCACAACTTGGGGCCCGAGAGTGACAAGCCGGTCGTACTTGTAATGTGTCTTGTGATGTAGCGCGACGTGAATGGACATGGTTACTTGACTTAAAGATAGGAGCCAACCGGTTCCGCCCCCAAAGTTCCGGCGATGTTTTGGAGATAGTCTGCCGCCCAGGTCTTTTCCAACATATGCCGCGCCCGGACCAATCGATCAGGCAGACCGAGGTGTGCCGCTTCTTCGGCATGACTGGCGCGCTTGAGGAATTTTTCAAGATACTCGACATGCCCTTTCCACTGGGCCCGGTCGATTTCCTGCCGCGCCGCCAGACGGGCGGCATACCAGTCGCTGGCCATGAGTTGTTCCCGGCTAAAGAGGCTCCGCACTTCGGGATGCTGGATTGAGCGCCCCTCCCAGGAATCATGAAGCATGATGTGGAGCAGGGCCCGCAAAGGCGGACAAGCTTGGTTGATGCTGCCATCCGAAAAATACAGCGCGGAGACACGCCGTTGCGTGGCCACGATATTGTCAACCCCATCGGCAAACTCCTCGGGATCCTGCAGCTCCGGCCGGAGCATTTCCTCGCTAAACACGGCGTGGGGATGGTTGAAGACACGGCCGAAGAACGCGTGGCTGAAGTGGGCGTTGATCCTATAGCCCAGACGGCTGGCGTAAACAGGTTTCCCCCCGTGGAAATAATCCTCGCATCGATCCAGATAGTGGTTGGCGATGAGAAACGCAGGGTCGCGTTCGGCCGGCGTCATGCGGCACCAGACTTCCGGCACCAGAAGGCTGACATCATGATCCACGCGGAACTTGGGTCCCACGCAGCCGGCGGCTGTCACAAAGCCATGGTGCCCGGTCAGAATCCAGGAAACCAGGGCGTTGTTCAGATCAATGATAGGGGGCAAGGCATTGAAGGGCCCCTTGGTCAAAGCCCCCTCGGAACCCGCTCCGGTGGTTGAGGGTGACTTTCCCGTCATGCTGCAAATGAACTCCATAAAGAGCTCGGGCAGTTCAAGATAATGAATGGGATTGAAAACCGCCAACGAACGGATCCCCGGCTCGGCCGGATTATTACGGCGCCCCGGGAGAACAGCAGTGACCGGCGTGTAAACGGGCTGACCAACGGGCACACGCCGGCGCAGGCGCGCCGACATGGAGGCAAGATAACTAGCCCGGGGCTGGACCAGATCGGGCCGGGTCTGCAGGTAACGGGGGTTCTTACTGGGTTTGCCCTCCACCAACCGCGGATGCGCGGAAGACACGAGAAAACCCGGAGAGGTTGATTCGGCCACTTGGCGGATCAAAGCCTGCATCGGCTCGGTGAATTGATAGAAGCCAATCGCCTCATCCATCAGTTCGCGAGCCTGGTTCCGGTTCAGCGGCTGGTAATTCGAAAAGAAATTATCAGGACGCGCAAAATCCGCCTCCGCCTGCTTGTCATATCCGCGATGAATCGCGTCATCCGGACGCTGAAACAAACGCCGCTCGCAGTTCTGAACAAACTTGAGGGTCGGAGCGCAATCCTCGTCCGAAAGGTGTTTGAGCCGGTCCCGGGGCACGAGCACCGAGGCGGTGATGTCGTCTTCCATCTGGATTTTGACGGCGGGATAAAAATCCTTGCGCAAGCCGAAGGTTCGCCACGATCCGTCAGTGTCAAATCCGACCCTCAGACAGGTGGTCACCAGCTTGCGATTATCACACTTCAGTTCGTTTGCGGGCTTGCCGTTGATAATATCAACACTGAAATGCTCCCGCCAGTCGCCGGCCCACTCGGGCTTGTAATAGCGTTTAACCACAAAGACCAGTTCCTTGAGGTATTGCGGCACCGCCTCAAGCCAGTCGTTGTACTCCGGCAGATAATCGCGCTCGTCCGGGGTGAGCAGCTTGATCACAGAACCCAGCGATCGTTCTGCGCTCAAAATGGCCCGGGTGTCGGTCCGGGCTGGATCCTTGAATCGGCCACTATAATCGCGCTGAATAAGATGAGCGACCTGGTCGAAATCTTTTTTGAAGTCGGCAATGAAAACCGGGCCGGTGAGAATGGCGTCGCTGATCGGCTTGGAAATCTCCGACTTGCCGCCGCCAGAAACAGTGCAGGGTTTGTGGCAAAAAGCGCCCTCGGCCGCCACCCCCACCAGACGCCACCCGCGATTGGGTCCGGGCTTTTCCATGTGAACCTGATACCCCGAAGGGCGCACATAAGTGTTCCCGGGTTGCAGCCGGATGGAATGCTCCGATTCGGCGCCAGACCAGAACACCCTCTGCTTGTGCAGGTCGAAGCGGGCGTCCTCAGGCACGTAGATAATATCCGGGTGTTTTTTATCCACCGCGAACCCCTCCGGCATCGGCGTCAGAAGCTCGCCGAAGAGCTCGGTCATCTCGGCATACGAGTGGCCCATCGGCTTGACATGCACATTGCCGCTGAATTCCTCGCCCAAGTCGTAACCGGGGAAAACCAGAGCCCCGCCTGCGTGCTCCTCCTCGCATAATCCGAAGAGGTTGGCAGCGTAGCTGATCTGGGTTTTGACCTCCTTCTTGCAGTAGCCGAAATAATTGTCTGCAATCAGGGTCACTATCACTCCCGACTCGTCGCGACAGGTGAGCTTGAAGGCCTGGCCGCCATTGTAAAGTTCGGCCTCGTCGCGCCAGCACATGCCGTCGCGGCGCTGCCGCTCAGTGGCGGCATCCCAATGCGGCAGCCCGCCATCCCTCTTGGTGATCCCGGTCAGATGGGGCGCAAGAATGACACAGCCCGTGTGGCCGCTCCAGTGCTCCGGATCCAGTCCGGCGTCGTTTTCCGGAAGGCCAGGATCGCCGGCGTTGCCGAAAATACTTTCCACGAAATCCAGATTGCTCACCAGATTTCCGGGTGCAAAGAACCGGATCTCCATGGTTTTCTGGGGAGTAAATCCCGGCACCGCCGGACAAACCACCGGACGCAGCAGCAGCGAAACAAAACACTCGGCTGTTTGGGGCTGCGTGGCGGTGAAAGGCAGGCCCAGCAAAGAGCGGGGCGGAGTGAGGGCAAACCCCAGCATCCTGCCAAAGACCGCCTTGGGCACGCTGATTTTGTCGGCCGGGATGGGCAGGCCGCCTTCCGCAATATGAAAAATGCCCTGCGTCGTGCGCCGATCACTCCGGGGATTGTGGAGCACACCCTGCGCAACACGGTAGGAACTGCAAATATCCGAAACAAATTCATCCCGGTCCACCGGCAGCGAGAGCACGCGCGCCATCCCCTCCCGATCCAGCGTGAAAGTCTGAAGAGGGAGCTTAGCCACCGGAAGTTCCTGCAGATAGTCGTAGAGAAACGACTGGATACGGCGGTCGGCCGGGCAGAGGTGATTGGCCAACAGTCGTTCCTTCTCCTTGCACTGGGCAATCAACGACGAGATAATGTCAGCGAATGCCTCGCTGTCCTGCGACGGCACGGCCTGGCAACCCAGCAGCGCCAGCTTGATGTTGATATAAGCTTTTAGATGGGCCGGAACCAAGGCTGAACGGGGTGTAACAGTGGTCTGCATGTTGGTTTAAAAGGTGGCACCAGTTGGAGTCAGAACAAGCTGATTTTTCGCAGCTCCTGTTGCTGCTGTTCCTCCTGCTGGACCATGATTTCGTCCTCGATGTTGCTGAACTTCTGGAAAATATACGCTTGGAACAAAGCATCGCCGATGCGGTTGAACTTTCCCTGCAACTGGTCCAGATAGATATGCAAGCCCTGATCAAAAACCTCCTCAATGGTGGTGAACTGCAGCTCGGCCACCAGACGGCCGGCGAGTTTTTCAGCCTCGTTGCAAAACCGTCCCTCAGACACGCCGGAAATGTGGCGCAGAGCCCGATTGAGTTCGTTGACACAAAACCTCACGGACCGGGGGAAATCCGCGTTAAGCAGCAGGAATTCCGCAACCAAACGCGGATTAACCTCCGCGCCGCGAAGGGATTTATAGGCATCCCAAGCGCTGCATGACCGCAGAATGGCTGACCAGGCCAAGGCATCCGTCTCGCTGACACTTTTAGGCAGCCCCCGCTCCGGCAAGGTGTGGAACCGTAAATCCAGTATCCGAGAGGTCTTGTCCCCCCGCTCGATCAACTTGCCCGCCTGGGTGAACCACCAACCCTCATTGCGAATGAGGGTTGCATAGGTCAACCCCATGATCTGCATCGAGCTGGCTTTGATCTGCTGAAAAAAGTCGCTGGGGCTCTCCTTCCAAACCGCCAGCGCCTGAGGCGTGCGCACAAACCAATACAGCCGGTTCAATTCCTCCCACAATTCCACGGTGATTTGGTCACGCACCATCCTGGCGTTTTCCCGTGCCTGACAGATTGAGGTGACGATGGAATTAGGGTTTTCCAGCTGAAACACTAGGAATTCCGTCACACCTTGGGCGGTGGCCTGGGCGTGGCGCTGAAAAAACTGCTCCTCGTCGCCGGTCGCCTGCACAATAGGCAGCCAATGCTCCGCCACGCGTTTCTCATCAAGATCGCGCAGGTCCAAAAGCAATTGCAGGTTCACATCCACAATCCGCGCGATGTTCTCGGCGCGCTCGATATAGCGGGCCATCCAGTAAAGCGAATTAGCAACGCGGCTTAACATGTTTTTTTCAAAGCTTCGGATTTTGCGCTCAGGCTCCTGCGCTCACCGGTTGATCCTGCGCAGGCACGACAATATTTATTCATCCCCATACAAAACCCATGTGTCCTTGCTTCCACCCCCCTGGGAAGAATTGACCACCAGCGAGCCCTTGCGCAGCGCAACGCGGGTCAGTCCGCCCGGAACTATGACCGTCTTCTCCCCGTAAATGATGTAAGGCCTTAAATCAACGTGCCGGCCTTCAAACACCCCCCCCTCAATGTGGGTCGGATGACGCGACAGGGAAATCATAGGCTGCGCGATATAATTGCGGGGGTCCTCGATGATCTTCTCCCGGAAAGCCTCGATTTCAGCCCGGGTCGCTTTGGGCCCCATCAGCATGCCGTAACCGCCGGATTCATTGGCGGCCTTGACCACCAACCGCTCCAGATTTTCCAGGATGTATTTCAGATCCGCCTCCTCGCTGGCCAGATAGGTCGGCACATTGGGGATGAGAGGTTCCTGATCCAGATAATACTTGATCATGCGCGGCACGAAATAATACATGACTTTGTCGTCGGCAATGCCGGTGCCAATGGAGTTGCTCAGGGAAACATTGCCGGAACGATAGGCATTGACCAGACCGGGCACCCCGAGCATGGAGTCACGGCGGAAAACCGTGGGATCCAGAAAATCATCATCCACCCGCCGGTAAATGACATGCACGGCCTTGAGCCCTTTGGTCGTGCGCATAAAGACCCGGGCATCGCGCACGACCAGATCCCGGCCCTCGACAATTTCAATGCCCATCTGACGGGCCAGGTAGGTGTGCTCGAAATACGCCGAGTTGTAAGGCCCGGGCGTGAGCAGCACCACGGTCGGATCGGAAACCCCGGCCGGAGCGATGTATTCGAGCATCCGCAGCAACTCGCGGGGATAATCCTCCACCGGCCGCACACCCACCCCTTCAAACATGCCCGGGAAACTGCGCTTCATGGCCCGCCGGTTTTCCAACACGTAGCTCACCCCGCTGGGGCATCGGCCGTTATCCTCCAAAACCATGTATTGGCCGTCCGCACCGCGAATCAGGTCGGTGCCGCAGATGTGAATGTAAATGTCTCGCGGGACGTTGAAACCCACAAATTCCCGCCGGAAATGCCTTCCCGACAACACATAAAACGGCGGAATCACCCCGTCCTTGAGGATTTTCTGCTCGTGATAAATGTCATGAAGAAAAAGATTCAGCGCCGTGATGCGCTGAATCAAGCCACGTTCCAGAAAGGCCCATTCCTTGGCCGGGATGATGCGCGGCAGAAGATCAAACGGGAAAATCTTCTCCGTCCCGGCAGAATCACCATAGACGTTAAAAGTCACACCCTGGCGCAGAAAGGCCAGATCCAGAGCCTGGCGCTTGCTGTCAAATTCCTCCGGGGAAAGGCAGGAAAAAAGGCGGCTGAACTGCTCGTAATGCGGCCGCACCGCACCTCGCTCGTCGAGCATTTCATCAAAAAACATTTCCCGTTTGTAATCGTGTAGCATGGCGGTGTGCTGGGTTCTTTTTTAGTCGCGGTGGCTAATTACAGCCAACGGCACCGTGCCTGTCAGCCACCCCAACGGCTTGGAACAGCCACCAATTATCCGCGAACCCCTTCGATTTCCCCTCGGATCGGCAAGAAACCCTCTGGTTTCGGGGCGAATCGATGCGGACCGGGCTGGATTCTTTTTCATCATCAACGATTAGTAGCAAGCCCCTTGCCGAAAGTTGAGGCTCGCAGGATTAAGCGGAGCGCTTTGCCTCCCCCAAGCCACACATTGACGCTTGAACTCCCAAGTCAGGGTTTTTATGTTCGGCATATGAAACGGATCGCCACTTTCCTCGCTCTCGCTCTGGTCACCGCCCCTGCTGCCCTGACTGCGGAGGATGCCGCCACCGAGGAGCGGCTTAACAAACTCAGCGCGCACATTGAAGACCTCGTGGCCGCCAAAGAAGCCCAGGACAAAAGACTGGCTGAAATGGGCCGGGCTATTGACGCCCTGCAGAGGCAGGCTGACAAACCCCCGGTCAGCTACGCGTTACCCGAAGATGTCAAGCAACTGGCCTCCAAACTGCAGGAAGTGGACCGCAAACGTCAGCAGGATAACGAGCACGTATTGCAGGAATTGCAAAATCTCGCACGCAGTTTCAATGCCCGCCCCCCGCGAGTCATTCATGACACACCGCCTCCGGCGCCGACCCAAAACAACACGACGGCAATGCCTGACAAGGGCTTTGAATACAAGGTGCAGCCCGGTGATTCCATCTCCATGATCATTCAAGCCTACAAAGAAAAAAACATCAGGGTCACTCTAGACCAGATTTTAAGGGCCAATCCCGGCCTTCATCCCGAGAAACTGCGGGTCGGACAGAAAATCTTCATCCCGGCCCCCCAGAAATAGGGAAGAAGAACCCGGGCCGGGTTTTTGCGGTCGTTAATAGAGCAAAGCCAAGCCCACGGCGATGGCCAGAACAATCCGATAATAGCCAAAGGCGGTGAAGGTATGGGTTTGGACGTAACGCAACAGCCACCGCACAGCGATAAAAGAAACCACCGCGGCGACCAGACAACCCAAAGCCAGCAGGCCCCAGCCTTCGTGGGAGGCACCGGGGACGGGATGATGCAGGGCTTTGAAAATTTTCAATCCGCTGGCTGCCAGCATCGTGGGGATTCCAACCAAAAAAGAGAACTCCGTGGCGGCCGGCCGGCTCAAGCCCAGCAATAGGGAAAGGACAATGGTGGTGCCGGAGCGCGATGCCCCGGGAAAAACCGCGGCAATCAGCTGGCCGAAGCCCACCGCTAACACCACCGCCCAAGTGATCTCAGAACCGAGAGTCCGGCCTTTCAACCAGCGCTCCACGCCGACAAACAATACACCGCCTGCCAGCAGGGCCGCAGCGACCGGACGAAGATGCTCCGGCAGCTTGAAGCCTTTTTTCTCGAGAACCAGCCCTCCAACAGCCGTAATCAAAAAAGCAGCGGCTATTCTAAGCAGATACTCACGCGTGGCCGGTTCACGCCAGCGAAAGAAAAACTGGTTGAGCCTCCGGGGAAAGAGGGGCAGCACCGCCAGCACCGCCCCGGCCTGAATCACCACGTTGAACAGATCGCTCTGTTTAAGCCGCAACAAATGCTCCGCCAGCAGCAGATGGCCGGTGGACGAAACGGGAAGAAACTCGGTGATCCCCTCGATTACCCCAAGCATTACAACAGCTATCCAATCAGGCATGAGGGGAAAGACGAAAAAAACACCTGAAAGACAAGCAATAAAAGCCACGAGACAAGCCTCTTCCGCATCTGTCAAGCCGGCGGAATCACCTCACCGGCTCTTCTGGCCAAAGACACCCGAAAGGAACCCCTTGGAGGATTCCTCGATCTGCCGGACCTTCAGCTGGCCAAGAATCGAATGCCACCCGATATAAATGCGGTGCCACTGACTTTCCACGCCAAGCAAAGCCCCCTCGTTGAGCTCGCTTAAAAAACGCAATGACGGCGCCCCCGCGATCACAGCATGAATATCCTCCTTGCTCGGCGAGGCAACCTGAACGGAGGAGAGAATCAACTCCAGCTCCTGGGTCAGGACACATTTGACCTCCAGAAACTGGCTTTCGTCCTGCCCATTGAACTTCTTGCCGCGCGCAATGTTGATGAAGCGGTTGAATTGCTTCCAGCACTCCAGATAGTTTTCCATCTGAACAATGAGTCGTTCCAGTTTTTTTGCGGCGTTCATGGCGAAAGGGGGAAATCAATTTGTCGGCGTGGAGGATGTTTGGATTTTAGGGGAGAGAAAAATGATGGCGCCACCCCGAAGTTCCCTGGCGGTGATCTGCAGGCTGGCAAAAGTCAGGCTGATTTCTGAAAACGGCAGTTGCGCCAAGCGCGCCTCCCGGAAAAGACGCAACACGTCCTGAACAATCTTTTGAAGCAGCACCGGAGGATAATCGGAAGCAATGGTGGAGGAGACGATCCCGCCCTCGCGGTCGACCGTGAGGCTGCCGGAAGGCAGCCGTTGCACCTTCGAACCCGCGGAATAGAAAAGATTTAGGAGTCCCATGAGAAGGCGATTTTCTTGGACTTTTCCAAGGCATGCTCCGCATCCACCCCCGTTTGCCAGCCCACCAGAAAGGTCTTGTCTTCCCACGGTAAGAGGAGCACCTCCCGCTCCGCATGCACCCCGCGCAGTTGCCCCAGAGGTCCCGCATTGAGTTGCTCGCTCAGCGAACGACACGCCTCGCAAGCCACCCGCATCCACCCGGCCAACTCCTCGCCGGACTGGGTTCCGCACACCTCCACCGGACGGGCGTCGCCGGAGGGCAGACAAACCGCCCATTCGGCTCCCGCCTGTACCAACGCCGAAACACGGCGGGATGCCCGATCCTGCTCCCTCTGCCGGGGAGACCCATCCTCCATCCGCCCGGCCGTCTCATCCATGGCTTGGGCAGATTCCAGCAGAAGTCCATTGACCGGCTTGAAGATGGTGCGCGAACGATCGGGTTCGGCTGGAAGCGTCTCAAAAGTGCCGGATTTCCAGGACAGAATATTCAGAAAGGCCTCTTCCCCAACCAAGTCATCCACCGCCGCATCCGTCAGTTCCCCGCAGTGTATCCAGATACGGCCCATGGACGATCCGTTGGTGACTCTGAGCACGATGGAGCTCTGCGAAAGGCACTCCATCTGAACCAAATCAATCAGACTTTTGCTCTGAATCCCGCGAAACCCATGATCCACCTCCCGGCTCAGGAGCGATTCGATGCATTCAAGAAACATTTGCATGTTCTGTTGGGTTTCAGGTTTGAGCCAGAACAGATCCACACCCAGAGCGTAGGCCCGGGAACGGAACTCCTCGTCCTCCGTTCCAGTCATCACCACAGTGCGCAATTCCGGATGGCGCCGCCGGACAATGGCCAGCACCTGCAACCCATCCATTGCGGGCATTTTCAGATCGCAGATAAGCAGCCGAAAAGGCTGTGAGGCCAGCATCGCCAAGGCCCGGGCACCCGTGGTCGCAGTCTGCACCTGCGGCCTGCTGGAGAGTCTGGACAGGATATCCTGATACAACTCCAACAGATCCGACTCATCGTCGAGCAATAAGATTTTATGATTCGATTCCATGACTGAAACCCAGAGACCGCAAAACAGGTCTCAACAGTTCAAAGGCGCTGAGCACAGCCCTTCCGGTAAACCCGTAGCAAACGCCATTCCCACCCGCCAACCGCGAGCGGTCCGGACCTCTAAACCCTTCCATTTCAGCAAACCTTCGACACCCTGAGGCGATGAAACTCTTTTCAACAGAATGAAAAGCAGGCGCTCCTTGGACAATGCAGTCCACCGATGGGACAGACGCCAGGCCAAATCCGGCTTTTTTCAAGACCGGCGGAGTTGAAATCCGCTTCATTTCCGCCCCACCTCACCCTGCGAAGCCAAAAAAGTCAAGCTCTGGCATGATTCGTGTTACAGCCCATGAGTGCGGAGCATGTCTGACAACTTGGAGCCGGCGCTGAACGGCGTGCGGCCGAATCGACATGAAGACTGACAAAAACAGGCGCACCGCAGGTCAATGACCGTGACCGACCCGAAACCCAGAACGACATCACCCTGGAAAAATGTTTAATTTTCTTAAAACCCTCTTCGTCAGAAAACCTGCCGACACCAAAACGGCAACCGTGGGACGCCCCTCCATGATTGCCCCATACCCGGTGCCTGGCCCCATCCCCGCGGCACGCTCCTTTCCACTCCCTTCCCCGGACTCGGCCCGGACCGACAAAACCTCAAGACATCGCACTGGTGAAAGGCATGTGAATATCCCGCTGATCGCCGTTCTCCAAACCCTGCCGCCCGAACTCAAAGCGCGACTCAAACCCGCTGTCATCCCTGACATCTTCCTGACCATTCCGCTGGAGACCATTTTAACTCAACTGCCCACCGGCCTGGTAAAAACACCCTTTGCCGAATTGCGAAAACTGGCGCCGGATCTTTTCTTGCCGGACTCGGATCTGGACCTCCAACCTGTGTCATTGCCTTTGGGGGAGATCATGTCCAGACTGGATCCCTCCTGCCTTCCCCGCAGACGCGCTCAAAAACAGGTGGTCATGCCTCAGGAAATCCGCAGTCCTTTTGGGGACCGGGGAGAGGGTTTGGTTTTTTCCGTGGGTCCGACCAAACCAACTCCAGCCTCGGCAACCCGCCCGTGCACTCCGGAACCTGAGAAGCCTGCCATCAACTCTGTTCTCCCACCCGCGCTGCGACTGGACATGCAGCCGGAAATCACCCCGCGATTTGCTCATCAGACCGGGCCGGATTCGTCGGCGCAACCTGTTTCCAACTCAACCCCGCTGCCCATTCCAGCCTCGGCGGCGCTGCACGCACTCAGAGGGGTAACGACCACGGCATCAACTCCGGCAAAAACAGAGCCGGAACCTATCTTGTCCGTGCCCTTGGCCACATTGGCTGAAACCTGGCCGGAATCCATTCATCATGAGATTGCCGCCTCGGATTTACAGCATTCCTCTGTGAAACTGCCGCTCCGGTCAGTGGAGGGCGGACTCAAACGCGGCCGCGTCGTTTTCCAGTGGCAGGTATTGCGCTTGATGCTTCACCCCGCCAGGTCCGGGGGGAATTCACCAAATGACGGCATTTCCCTGGAATTACCCCTGAAAATACTGGCACCACTCTTTCTGGCCCATCAGAAACAGACCGGCCGGCCTCAGCAGAAAACCGCCGTGGATGAGTCGATTCCCAACTTGTTCTCAAGTCTCGCTCAAAATCCCCGGTCGCCTTCCGGTGCCATGCCGGCTGCGGCCCGCCTGGCACCGCGGCTGGTTGAGCCGACTTGCTTCCTCCATGATGACGCCCCGTCGACCCCGTCCCAGGAAAACGCCGAATCAAAGCCCAAGTCATTGCCCGACACAACTTTTCTATCCCGCTGCATCACGCCAAAGGAAGCCGTCGAACAGGCGGTCAACCTGCCCGGGGTGGTGGGTGCGCTGGCGGCGCTGCCCGACGGTTTGATGGTGGCCAGCCAGCTGCCCGCGAATCTGAATGCCGAAACTCTGGCGGCGTTTTTACCCCATATTTTCAGCAAAACAAGCCAGTGCACCAAGGAGCTGCGCATGGGCGACCTCAACAACCTGCACTTCACGGTGGGCAATGTGCCGTGGAAAATCCACCGGGTAAACGCCCTCTTCTTCGCCGTCTTCGGCCAGGCCGGCCAACCCCTGCCCTCAGCCCAATTGGCTGCGCTGGCAGCAGACCTTGATCGGAAAAAATAACCGCAAATCAGCACCCCTTTTATGGCAATCATCAACCAGGCTACCAAAGAACTGCAGGTCAAAATCGTCTATTACGGACCCGCCATGGGCGGCAAAACCACCAATCTCGTCCAAGTCCATGACCATGTCCAAACAGCACAAGGCACCAAAGGCAAGCTCGTCTCACTGGCCACCAGTTCGGACCGGACCCTCTTTTTCGACTTCCTCCCCATCGAGGCGATGGCCATCAAGGGCTTCAAAACCAAATTCCAGCTCTACACCGTGCCCGGGCAGGTCATCTACAATACGACCCGCCAACTGGTGCTCCGGGGCGTGGATGGCATCGTGTTCGTCGCCGATTCCCAATACGAGAAAATGGCTGAAAATGTCGAAAGCTTTCAAAATCTCGAGGAGAATCTCCGGGCGCAAAAACTCAATCTCGCCGACATCCCCTATGTCGTTCAATACAATAAACGCGATCTGCCCAACGTGGCCCCGCTGGACTACATGGAATTCCTGCTCAACAACCGGGATGTTCAGGTCCCCTCCTTCACGGCCTCAGCCCACCGATGCGAAGGAGTTTTTGAAACCCTCAACATGATCACCCGCCTGCTGTTGAACAAATTCATCAACCAAAACACGCCCCAATACGCATGACATGGCCACCCTGCCACAATTGATCGAGGAGGATATCCATCAGCTCGATGACGCACTCAGCAACTTGTTGAGGCAGAGCGATGCCACCACAGCCCTGATCATCGACAAAGGCGGATTTCTCATAACACATCAGGGCGACTGCTCCGATCTGGATGTCACCACGATCGCGGCGCTGGCCTCGGGCGCATATATGGCCAATCAGACCATTGCCAATCTGATTCAGGAGGAGAATTTCAACAGCGTTTATCAGCAGGGTGAGAAAAACAGCATGTTCGCGCTTTGCGTGGATGCCAACTGCCTTCTGGTGTTGATCTTCAAGGCCCAAGTCGCCGTGGGTGCCGTGAAATATTTCTCCCTCCCTACCGCCGTAAAAATCGCCCGCCAAATCCAACTAGCCCATGAACGAGCTCCCGGTTTGGGCCTGGATTTATCCGTGATGAACTTGGCCAACCCAAGCGAACTTTTCAAGCGCAAGGAGTAGGTTTTCACCAAAAAAATCACGGATCGAAAGCCTTGTAAGCAGCTTCACAGCCGGCGACAAACCATTGGAAGTCTTTGTTGAAAAAACCCTCCCAAAGGAAGATTTCCCCGCCAGAAACCACCCCCAAAAACTTTCCGGAAAATTGGCCGATCAGGGCCGTTTAGAACTTTTCCCTCTAGCGGCCACACCTTTGTCTCTGGTCACCCACCACACCAGCAAAGCGGGGCCGAAACACAGGGTCATGCCGATTGGCATGGTGAAAATACTCCAGAACTTGTCCATAATTGACCCCAAATCTGCCGCACCCCGGCAGATTGTAAAGCGGATTCCATGTCGGCATAACACGCACGCGCGGCGGTCTGGGAACCATGCCTCAGCCGGAATAAAGCGTCTTATCTGCGGGCATGAACAACCGTAGTTCCAAGGATCCCGCCCACCGGCGGATAGGCCGCGCAAAAACCACACTTTTACGGCCTCCATTTGCGTTCACTACGGATGGATTTCCAGCCGCAATCCATTAGGGTGGCAGAGCTGCCAAGAATGCGGCACTAAAACCAAATGAATACGCACCGAATATTAAGTCGATCGCCCCTTCCGCTTCGAGGCCGCCTGATGCGCAATGGCTCCCGCGTGTTCGCCTTGGTGGGAAAACCCACCGCCGAAGGATTGATCCCGTTTGAAAGCAGGGACGTGGGGCGCACTTGGGCAGTCACCTGCGAGTTTGGCTGCCTGCGCTTGGAACGGCTCACTGGGGCGGAGGAATTGACCGATCTGGCATTGTTTTTATCCACGCCATTCGCCTACGACTACGGAGTAGGCATGCCGAATGAGAACCCCGAACTCACGCGGGCAGTCTTTGGACTTTTGCCAGCCGAACTTGAACTCATCGTCACCGCGCTGCGCCAAGACAGTTTTCCAATCCTAGGTTTTTCCAACACTGACCTGCGCTGCGCCATCAGTTGCAACGTCATTCCCGCCGGCTGGCCCCATGTCGTCCTGTCAAACATGGCACTCTATGGAAATGTGGTCTGCGTGGAAACCTTTGTGCGCATCATCGTCTCCTCACCCTCCAGCAACCATCTGACCTCCCGGCATCCGGAACTGCGCGCCAAACTCAAGCAACTGATGGCACTGATCCTAATGCGGCGCGGCGGACTCCCCTACGACCTGGAATTTCTGGCCGGCACACCGGACATGGTTCTGGCGTCCAAATAAACGCCGTAACATTGTGGATCACCAGACCGTGAAAATCCCGGGCGTGCGGCCGGGCCCCGGAAATTTGAGTCTGGCTTTTTCTTCAATTCCTGCCGTAGGATTGCCTGTGCCTGAGCCCAGCCTGCTATTGCTCATACCCGCCTACAACGAGGCCGAGCGCATCGAACCGGTGCTGCGCGAGTATGCCCTCTACTTTCAGTCCCATTACCACGGCAAATTCCAGATGGTGGTCGTCTTGAATGGCTGCCGCGACAACACCCTCGAAGTGGTGCAGCGCGTGGCTTCCGACTTCCCAAGCATCAGCGCTTTGGAATTCAAGGAACCCATCGGCAAGGGAGGAGCCCTGATCCAGGGCCTTAAACTCAGTTCACTGGGCGATCTGATCGGCTATGTGGATGCCGACGGGGCGTCACCGCCAACCGCCCTTCATGCGCTGGTTCGGCGCATGAATGAGGCCGACTGTGTCATCGGCTCGCGCTGGATTCCCGGAGCTGTGCTTCATCAGGCCCAAACCCGCCTTCGCCGCTTTACCAGCCGCTGCTTTCATCTCTGGGTGGAGGCCCTGTTTTGGATGCACATCCTGGACACCCAATGCCCTTGCAAGGTTCTCCGCCGCGAGGCGGTCGAGAAAATCCACCCCACCCTCCGCATCGCCGACCTCTCCTTTGACGTCAATTTGATTGTCTCCTTGAAAAGAGCCGGATTCCGGGTTCTGGAGGTACCCACCGAATGGACGGATAAAGTGGGATCCAAAGTCACCTCCTCCCTCTTTAGGTCCTCCCTGACTATGGCGCTGTCGGTCTTGCGGATTCGTCTGATCTATTCCCCCGTTTACAAGCTGCTGCGGCCGCTGCGTCCCATCGAGGCGTGGATTTACAAGAAGCTCCGCGCCCCGTTGCCATTGCCGGGCCCTGATGGGTCTTCAGAATAAAGCAAGACTGACAAAACCGAGCGCGCCGACCCGATCGGCCGCGGAACCATCTCGCGCCGCCGCAAAGGTCAGTTGGCATTCGCTTTCGCCGTGCGGCCCGGCTTCCCCCAGACAAACCAGGCACAGATTAAAAAGAGCAGCAGATTGAACCCTCCCAGAGTCTGCAGCACCACTTCAAGGCGTCCGGGAAACCGGTTCAAAATAAGAGGCAGGCTGATGCCGTAAGCCAAGGCCAGCAACACCATATAGGGCACCACCTGGAACCGGGCCCGAGCCATCAGATCATTCACCATCACGTTGGCCAGCGCCAGCGGAACCATTGCCCCGGCATACCATGGGATCAGCGCCATCGTACCGGACAAATCGCCCGACTTGTAAAGCATCTTCACCACCACGGGACCCACCAACCACAACCCCAGCATTCCGCACAGCCCCAGCACAGCCGTGCCCAGGACCACCAGAACGAACAAGTTGCTTTTTTCGGATTTTACATTCGCCTGCACCAGCTTGGGAAACATCACCGCCGCCAGCGGCATGACCAACCACAGCAACCCCCGGGACAATGTCCCCGCAGCCGCATAGGGTTTCATCGCGTCCGGACTGAAATAGGCTTTGGCAAACAGGGTGTCGGAAGTGAACATGAACTGGCAGGCGCCAAACCCGAAAATAAGAGGGGTGATCTGACGCAACAAACCACCCCAGTCAAACGGTTCCGGCCGCAAGGTCCACAACCCCCGAGTTTGCCATATCGCAATCCCCGCAGTCAGCCCAACCCCAACCAGCGTGCCGCCCATCATGCCGGCGGCCCCAAACCCCAAGACAATCACCAGAAAAGCCGCGATCCCCAGCCGGAAAACACCGCCCAAAATTGCAGACCATCCAATCCATAAAAAATCCTGCTTCCCCTGCATCACCCCGGAAAACATCGGCATCCAGAATGAAAACAGCAGCAGGGGCAAGGTCACCACCAAGCCCGCCAAGCCGGGCAACTGCCAGCGCGCGATAATAAAATCGCGGAAAAAAAGCACCAGTAATGCCCCCGCACCCCAAATCAGAAATGTCCCCAGCCAAACCCTTCGGATCATGCCGGACAGCTGTCCTTTCCGGCCCGTGGCCAGCGCGAGTGCCGACTGCTGCGCAAACACCATCTGAAGAGGAATGGTAGGCATGCAAGCCACCACCATCAGCAGCACCGCAAAGGCCGTATACTCCGAATCAGGAATCCCCTTGTTGAGCGGATGCACCCCAAGCGTCATCAACCCGCCGGCAATATTCGCGATCATGAGCCATCCGCTCTGACGGAAAAATGCCGCATGCGGCCTGACGGCCGCCTGAGTCTTCACTTCAACATTTTCAACATGCATAAAAACTCAAAATCCGTGTTCCAAAACCGTCCGTCAGGGTAGCGATTGCAGAAAAACCTCGAGCAAATCCGCGGCTCTATCCAACTGTTCCAGATCGATCCACTCCTGAGCCGTGTGCGCCTGGGCGATATCACCAGGCCCGAAAACAACACTCGGCATTCCCCCCCCGGCCAACACGGCCGCATCGCAGAAAAAATCCACGCCGGAGGGGTTCCGCTGGCCCGCGCACGCCAGAAACTGACGCACCAACGCAAGGCCCGGGGCCGTTTCGAGCGGCCGGCACGGGGCGTCCTTGGAACTTTCAAATCCAGCCTGCAGACCACGCGCTTTGAGAAATCCGGCCACTTCCCGCCGCACACCCGAATCAGTCTCGCCGGGGAGCGTGCGTCGATCCACCTCAATGACACAACGGTCCGGCACAATGTTGGGCTGCGTGCCGCCTCGAATCACCCCCACATTCACCGTCGCCGCACCCAGCAGGGCATGCCGCCTACCCCGTAAACCCTCGGCATAGTCCGTTTCCAAGGCTTCAACAATCCGCGCCATGGCATGAACCGCATTGCGGCCCAGCTCCGGCCGAGCCCCGTGAGCGGACTTTCCGCAGGTCTCCAAACGAAACCAAACACTGCCCTTGTGGGCCGTCACAACTCGCAGACGGGTCGGCTCGCCAACAATGGCCAGATCCGCTTTGAATCCCCCCCGGACCAGAGCCCGGGAGCCGGCTTGGGCATTCTCCTCATCCACCAAACCGGCGAAAACAATTTCCGTCTCCTTGGGACGCCGGGCCGACCGGGCCAAACGGCAAACAGCCGTGAACATCGCAGCGACGGATCCCTTGGTGTCGCACGCCCCGCGGCCAAAAAGCCGGCCGCTTTTCCGGATAGGAGTGAACTGCGACAGGGTCGCGGCGGGAACGGTATCCAGATGCGGCGCGAGAAGAATGCGGGACCGAATTCGCCCCGAAGGCGGCAACCTCACCACCAGATTGGAGCGCCCGGGCAGAACATCCTGAAATTCCACTTCCAACCCGGCATCAACCGCCTTGGCCGCCAGAAAATCCCCAACCCGCCCTTCTCCGGCATGCTCATGGCCAGCCGGAAGAAAAGCCGGATTCACACTGGGCAGGGCGACAAGCTCGCGCAGGAGTTGCTCGGTCTTTCTCATTGCGATGGTGTTCCGTCGGTCAAACTCGCACTCCAGTCTATTCCTTTGAGCGCAAGACTGTCGAGCGGCAAGAACGGCCTTAACACGCCACTCAGGCCTGCATCGCGCGGGATTTTCAGAGAAAACCACTAAAACCGCCGGTTCCTTGAAGCATCCCCCGGCCATAATAGGCCCGGCAACAAATCCGTCCGCGCTTTCCTGCAAAAACCTTTCACCCCTGTACCAGATCAATCTAATCTCCGCAATTGAAGTGGTGGGCAAGGAAAGGATGAGATTTCCTTGGACACCTTGCCGGAAAAATTCACGGTCGCACGAACAGGGGAGGCGCCGACGCCTTACGGCAGTCTGGCCGCGTGGAGCGGGAGCACCTCGAAACCACGCGCAGAATCTGTTCCGAGAAAAGCCCGGGGATGAAATCGCGGAATATGTGACTGGCCTAAGGCGGGGCGAGGTTACGCCCAAACAGGTGTTACTGCTCTTCGCCCGGCCTACGGACACCGAGACCGTGTTCGACGAGTTGAAGAACCAGTGGGGCTTTCGCGGCTATTGCAGCAGGAAGGCGTTGATGAAGGAGCTCCTGCCGCCCGGGTGGGAGCGATTCGGTTGCGCCACTGAAAAACCATTCATCCCCCTTCATGCACTCCATGAGCTTCATGGTAAACCTCCCGCCCCAAGCCAAATCGACCCTAGAGTTCATGAAGAGCATGGAGACAGAAATGGGCTTTCGATTCCTCTGCCTCATACAGCACTTTATTTTTGCTTCAGTTCTATCTCAAAGGCGCTTTCGGATGGTCGGAGATCCACAGAATCGCAAACCC
>Ga0209829_10000766_pt1 | contig 27984 bp, 23 predicted proteins | sample C_140205_EF_Meta_FD_187311 | JGI IMG/M metagenome (GOLD analysis project Ga0209829, IMG submission 187311) | Freshwater microbial communities from Lake Croche, Canada to study carbon cycling - C_140205_EF_MetaG (SPAdes) (version 2) | ecosystem: Environmental > Aquatic > Freshwater > Lake... | reverse complement strand
CACCGAATGCGAAAGACCGAAAAACAGGAGAACATGGCCATGGGCATCGGACCAAACCAACACCACCAAAGGCACGCGCCCATGCTCCAGCAAAAACACCCCGATTAAACCATAAAAGTCATGCTTCCTCAACGAAGAGAAGGGCCATATGTGGCCCTTTTTATGGGTTTTTTGTTCGGCGTTGGCTCCTCGTCCTCTTTAAAAGGGTTGACGCTAGCCAAGGCGAGACCAGTACTCTAAACTGGGTAGCGGAGTTGGCCAGGCAGTCGCTGTTCCGGCTTGGCCGGAATGGAGGAAAGTCCGGGCTCCACAGGACAGGACGCCAGGTAACGCCTGGGGGGCGTGAGCCTACGGAAAGTGCCACAGAAAATATACCGCCTGCCCGGCTGCTGCCGTGAAGGTAAGGGTGAAATGGTGCGGTAAGAGCGCACCGCGCTTCCGGCAACGGAAGTGGCAGGGTAAACCCCGTCCGGAGCAAGACCAAATAGGGGGGCCGCCAGATTTATCTGGCACGTGTGGTCCGCACGGCTCCCGGGTAGGTTGCTCGAGGCGTTCCGCGAGGAATGTCCCAGATGAATGACTGCTCTCGACAGAACCCGGCTTATCGGCTGACTCCGCTCTCTCAATGCAGCCCGACACCGAGGCTCAATCGGTGGAATGAAAGATCCGCCGCTCGCCGGTCCTGATCTTTGCATCTTCCAGCACCTCAAAAAGGAACACCCGGCCGTCCCCAGGGCGACCAGAATGGGCTCGCTTGATGATGACCTCCACAATCTGGTCGACCATATGGTCTTCTGCAATGATTTCCAGCCGTTTCTTTGACAGAAAAGGATTGAAGGATTGGCCTGATTCCACTTGACGGCACCCAAAACCGTCACAGTCCATGACGGTCATGCCCGGAAAGTCAGGGATCTCAAGCAGCGACTGAACCACCTTCCCTAAAGCGAAGGGCTGAAGATATGCGCGAATTTCCTTCATGAATTCTTGCTCACGTTGCGCTCGAAGTAGCGATAAAGGAGAGGAAGGATGCTCAGCGTCAGTAAAGTCGCCGTCACCAAGCCCCCAATAATGACCACGGCAAAAGGTTTCGCCGTCTCAGACCCAACGCTAGTGGAAAGCGCGGCAGGAAACAAGCCCAGCATCGCCATCAGCGCCGTCATCACGACTGGACGAAGCCGACTGGTTGCCCCAGAGACAATGGCCTCATGCAGTGGCTGCCCTTCCCGCACCAAGGCGTTGAGCTGCGACACCAAAATAACCCCGTTCTGAACCGCAATACCAAACAGAGCAATAAAGCCCACCGCTGCCGAAACACTCAAATTGATTCCGGTAACCCACAAGGCGACCAGTCCACCGATCAGGGCAAAGGGGACATTCATCACAATCAGCATGGCATGGCGAACCGACTGAAACGCCCAAAATAAGAGTACAAAAATCAGGGTGAGACTGATCGGCACAATCACTGCCAGTCGCTTCATGGCCCGCTGCTGGTTTTCAAACTGGCCGCTCCACACGACGCGGTAGCCCGGGGGCAGGGAAACCTCTGCCGCAACCCTCGGCATTGCCTCCTGAACAAAGCCCCCCTGATCCCTTCCCCTTAAATTACACTTGATGGCAATGCGGCGACTGTTTTCCTCCCGACTGATCCTCGAAGCACCGACATCCACCTTGATGGTTGCCAGCTGCGCCAAAGGAATCCGGCTTCCATCCGGTGATTTGACCCCGAGATTTTCCAGCGCGGCAACCGATGAGCGGAAATGCTTTTGCATCCGAACCGAAATATCAAAGCGACGATTGCCTTCAAGCAACTGTGATGCGGTCTTACCACCCACCGCCATTTCAATCACATGCTCGACATCGGCCACATTAATGCCATAGCGCGCGATTCGGGCTCGATCAATCTCAATAACCACCTGCGCAAGGCCCGCCTGCTGTTCGGCGGCAACGTCGGTCGCCCCCTGTGTGGTTTTGAGAATATGCACCACCTCGTCAGCTTTTTCCTGGAGGACTTTGAGATCATCACCAAAAATCTTGACAGCAATCTCCCCCTTGACACCGGAAATCGCCTCTTCAACGTTATCTTGAATGACTTGAGAGAAATTAAGCTGTACGCCCGGAAACACCGAAAGCCGCTCATTCATTTCACCAATCAACGCATCCTTCGAGGGGTAACGCCAAGTACTTTTGGGCTGTAAGGAAACTAAAATCTCAAGATTATTGAAGCCCTTGGGATCAGTACCATCCTCAGGACGGCCCAACTGAGTGAGAACGGAAAGCGCTTCAGGAAATTCCTCTATTCGCTTTCTAACGCCTTGCTCAATTTCCTTTGCCTTATCCAGTGATATCGGTGTCGGCAAAGTCACCGTTAGCCAGATATTCCCCTCATCCAGCTTCGGCATGAATTCGGTCCCGATGACGCCTAGAAGGCCCAGCGATAAGAGGAGCGACAACAACGCACCACCAATCACGCGACGTGGCCGATCAAGGATCCACTCGAGCGTCCGGCGATAAAAGGACTCCATGGCATGAACCAATCCATTGTGCTTTTCTTCAAGGCGCGGCCCTAAAAGAAAGCTCAATAAGACAGGGATCAGGGTGAGCGTGACGATCAAGGAGCCGATCAACGCAAACGAGAGGGTAAAGGCCATCGGCGAAAAAATCTTCGCCTCGACCCGCTGGAAGGTGAAAATAGGCAAAAAGGCCGTGATGATAATAGCCTTGGAAAATAGGATGGGCCGCCCCATTTCCGCGGCGGTCATCAGCATGGTCTGCCGCATATGATTGAGATTCTCCTGACGCGCCATGTCGAGAGTGATCTTCACCATAATCGCCTCGACGAGAACCACCGCACTGTCAACGATGATGCCAAAGTCGATGGCCCCAAGTGATATCAAGTTAGCCGAAACGCCCTTGGCATCAATCAATATGAAAGCAAACAGCAGCGATAAAGGAATCACTAAGGTGACAATGGCCGCCACCATTGCGCTCCGGAGAAAAACCACAAGGATCAGAAGGATCAGCGCCGCCCCCTCTAGCATGTTGTGCTCGACGGTCATGACCGTATGCTGAACCAGCTCGGTCCGATCATAAATCGGCTCGATTTTTACGCCGGGAGGCAATCGATGGGCATTCAGATCAGCGACCCTCTCCTTGACCTCCCCCAGCACGCTGACGGCATCACGTCCTTTAATCAGGAGGACAACCCCTTCGACGACATCATCGCGATCATTGAACCCAACGATACCCGTTCGAGGCTGCGGGCCTACGGTGACCTCCGCGAGATCGCGAACCCTGATCGGCAGCCCATCCCGCGTACTGACGAGCACCTCGCCAATATCATCAACACCACTTAAAAGACCGACCCCTCGAACGACCAGGGCCTCATCACCATGCTCTATATAGCCGCCACCGGTATTCTGATTGTTATCCGCGATAGCCTGATAGACATCCGTGATAGGCAGGGCATAGCTCTTCAGTCGGTCCAGATTGACCGAGACTTGAAATTGCTTGACCCCCCCGCCAAAGGAAACAAGATCAGCCACCCCTCGAACCGCCCGCAGCCGAGGCTCGATGACCCACTCCTGAAGGGCTCGCTGCTCCACCAGAGGAACTCCGGGCGCTCGTATGATGTATCGAAAGATCTCGCCGACCCCCGTACTGAGGGGGCCTAGCACCGGATTTAAGCCAGAAGGGAGAGCGACGTTGCGGAGCCGCTCCAAGACCTGTTGGCGTGAAAAGTAATCTTCGGCCTCATCATCAAAGGTCAGGGTGACGACGGACAATCCAAAAATCGAGACCGACCGCATATTGATCAGGTGCGGAAGCCCATTCATCTCTTTTTCGATGGGGAGCGTGACAATCTTCTCAACTTCCTCAGGAGCCTGGCCTGGGTACTGGGTCACCACTTGCACGAACACATTCTGGACATCAGGAAATGCCTGAATCGGCAATCGTTCAAAAGAGACGATGCCCAAGACGACCATGACCAGCGTCACCCCTATGACCATGAGCCGCTGCTGGAGACAGAAGACCAGTATTTTGGAAATCATGCGATAGCTCTAAATTCAGTCGCTACCATCAATAGGAGCATGGCCCGATCCCCATCAATGTTTGACTGAGGGCCCGTCGTCCGCCGTCTGCTCATTAGCCTCTTCGGTCCGGAGGAGTAACGCGCCTTCAGAGACAATGGTTTCACCCGGCAACAACCCCGTACTAATCACGGCGCGATCTTTGAGGCGAAGCCTGATGGTGATATCTCTCTGTTTGTAGTGACCGTCACCGATCTTGACGAAAACCTGATCGCCCTCCCCTTCGGTAAATACCGCAGTCAGCGGCACCACGATAGCCTGATGGGTTGCTGAATCCTGGACCTCTGCGGTGGCATACATCGCAGGCAATAAGGCGCCATCAAGATTTGCTATACGCGCTCTAACCTTGATCGTCCGGGTGGCTTCATCCACCAATTTATCAACATATTCAACCGTTGCCGTAAAGGGTCGGTCGGGAAAAGCTGGAACATGGACAACGACTTCGGTTCCAGGCTTTAGCGTGCCCAGATCTTTCTCAAAAACACTCATTAGTAGCCACAGCGACTGAAGATCAGACACGACAAACAACGGCTCCTGCAAATCAGGGCGCACTTCCATTCCAGAATTGACATGGCGCTCGGTAATCAGACCGGCGATGGGAGATCGGACCAAATAACGGTTGTTAATCTCATTATCGGAGACTCCGAGATTCTTAAGGTGCATCAGGCTCCGACGGACGTCATCTTTGGCATGCTCTAATTGATTTTCGACTTCCTGCAACTGCTTGTGCGGGAGAACACCGTGGTCATAAAGCGTCTTCGCTCGAGCCCAAGCGCTGTCGGCCAGTCGCTCATCGGCCAACGCATTGGCGTAGACTTCCTTGGCCTGGCCAAACTCGGGGCTATCCAGCTCTATCAATGGCGCTTTTGCCTTGACCGCAGCCCCCAGCATGGGGATGCCAGAAACAATGCGGCCAGAGATGGGCGCACTGATTCTGACGGTTCGAGTCTCATCATAGGCGATCTTCCCAGCCACTGGCTCCATCACTGGAGCAGACATCAGCTCAACCTTCATCTCAACAATCATGGCCCGTTTGGAAGAATCGGCTGACAGCAACACCTCATCCTTCGGCAACACCTCCGCCTTCACCTCGGGGGGGGGTGGCGCCTCCGGCTGACAGCCAAGGAGGACGCATAACAAACTCAAAAGACCCACCACGGGCACTGTGACGAAGCAACTTTTCATGATCAATGCCTGTGTTCCTCACCGATAGCCGACAACAGATCCGCGTAGGCCAGCGCCTTATCTTTGAGGGCCGAATAATAATCAAGGGTCATCGATTTGTAGTTTCGTTCGGCATCAAGGAGATCAATCAGTCCGATGGCGCCCTGCCCATAGGCAAACTCCGCAGAATCCCTGACCTTCTGGATACGCTGATTCACTTCATTTTCAAAACGAGCGACGATGGCTGCGGCGCTCAGAAGGGCCGCATGGGCCGCAATGACCTCTTGATGAATGGCGTTACGCACTTGCTCTTGTTGAAGCCTCGCCTGATTGAGACCGGCCAAAGCCTTTCCAATATCACCTTGAAACTGATTGAAAACGGGAATAGGGGCGCTGATATTGAAAATACCTGAGTCCAACACGACGTTACCCGCATCCCGCACGTAACCTGCAGAAACGGTGACATCAGGAACGATCAAGCGACGGGCCAACTCAAGCTCGCGCTCCATTTGCTGGGCTCTTAAGATTTGAGCCTTGTAATCAGCGCGTGCCTCATAGGCTTCATCTAAGAGGGCCGTGTCCTTCGATTTCTCAAGGCGTTCCGGCACAAGGGGCCACTCATCCACCATCTCAAGATGCATCGCTTCTTCAGGCCAGTTCATTAAGGTGGCCAGTTCAGTCCGACTGACATTCAAGCCCGCCAAGGCACGATCCACCTCGGCCTTAGCCTTATAACCTTCGACTTCGACACGAACAAGATCAGACTCGGAAATATCACCCACGGAGTGTCTTAATTCGTTAGCCTTAACGATTTTCTCATAGCGCTGCGCGATTTCATGAGCAACCGATAACGCCTTTTGGGCATGAAGAACGTTATAAATAGCCCTTCGAACACGGTTCATCAGCATGCGAACCGTATCTTTGAAATCCGTTTCCACCGCCTCCCGACCAATTTGACTGCTCTCCGTCCGCAAGGCACGCCTGCCATTCGTCTCGATGAGCTGGGTAATGATAATGTTGTACCCGAGGCCCCGCTGCCCAGTCGTCCCTGGATTAGCACTAAAGCTGCCGCCAAATCCACCCAATTCATTAATCCCATAAGAAACAAAAGGGTTCGGAATCGCTGAGGCAATCCACTCCTGCGCTTCAGCCCCATCAATTTGATAAAGCGATGCCATCAGATCTAGATTGCGCTCAAAGAAAATGGCAACCACCTGACCCTCCGTCAGGGCTTTTGGTGTCCAATGAAGCTGGGTCGCTTCATCCTTATTTTTCTCAGGCTGAAGAGCAGCAAGCGCCTGCTGGCCAAGGGCCATCAATAAACAACAGAAAAAAAGCCTCAAAAAAAACATGACATTCGATCAATCAACGTCAATCTCATACTCTAAGGGGGGGATGACCCTTCTGAACCGCAACACGAGGCAAGATCACTTTTAAGCACGCTTCGTGCCGGGGTATGGCCAAATAGATGGATGATGAGCCATCATCCGGTTTCGGGTGTTTGATGGACAACCCCCCACCATCCCCCCCCTCACCAAACGGTGGAAGCAGACCAGAATGCTGGTTTAAATAAACCATGAGCCGATCCGAGAGCCTCCAAATCGGCCGAGTATAGCCGGCCCCAGCAGTACCCAAATCCTGATTGTCTTTTGAATATCCCCATGAACTCTAGCATGCCAAAACGACAAATTCTCTAGGATCGGGCCACTTCGCACTGTGCCCCAGACGCTCTCTCCCCTTTCAAAACTTAGATCCGACGCGCGCATTCTAAGGGGGAAGATGGCGCCATGCCTTCCCTATGGCGCATTAGTTGCTTGATGAAGTCTAAAAGCAGTCACCCCTCTAGCAATATGCCCAAAAGACTCCAAGCCGTCCCTCCGCTCTCCTCCGACCAGAATAATCCCCGAGGCTCGGGAGCCACGACGCTTGGATTCGACCTTGACTCGGCACTTGAACACATCGCCCATTGGCTCCCCAGCCAAAGCCCTATTAAGGATTTTATTCACCACAATACACTTCACGCACTTCAGCACAGACCCTTTCACGAAGCCGTCGCCATTGCCTCAAGAATCTATGGCGCCAAAAGTTACCTCCCCCTATCGGACTATCAAGCAAGGTACCGCGAAGGACGCATCTACGACTTTGCCCTCGACCGCGCCCTAGCGTCCGTTGAACCGGTGCCATCATTGCGGGAGCACCTCAAGGAGCAGCTTTTTCGCGACGACCATAAAGCCCACTACCCTCCCCTATCATTAGCGCTTCATGGTCTTCGGCAAACCTGGCTCACCCATATTGAGGTCAACCTGGATGCCCAAGTCCATCCCATCTTGTTTCGTCTCATTGCTAACTTTCTTGATCAGGGGATTAGTCGGTGGTCCGTAGCCCGGGAGGAGGAGTCCCTCTGGCAGTGCCTTTCTCGCCTGACCGAAAACTCCTTTGTCCCGCTTTACCCCTTCAAGGACCGTCAGGTCCGGAAGATTCTCGCCATGTCGCCTGATGAAGCCATTCTCTTTTGCCTTCAAAGAATCGTGGGCGATGAGACACACTTCGGGGTCTACCTTCTCGAATTAGCCCTTGGGCACCCAGGCTGGTCGGGGATGGTGCGGGTCATTGAAAGGAACCCAGAGAGCCTTTTGACCCGGCGAATCATCTCTCTTAAGGAGTTCATAGCCGTGGAACTCGCCATGGAAATGGCGCTTTTATTCAGCAAGCGTGGCCCTCACTTTAAAGCTCTCTCAGAGATCCCAGGCATCGACGAAGCCCCCTCGTTTGCAGAGTCTCTGGATCAGTCGACGACGCCTCAACACCTTAAGATCTGGCACGAGGCTATGGAGTTCTCGCTCCACGCAGAACTCTTGACAGCCCTTCAGCAACAGCCCCACCCGACACCGACCAGAGAGATCAAGGTCCAAGCGCTTTTCTGCATCGATGATCGCGAATGTTCCTTACGCCGTCATCTGGAGGAAATCTCACCGGCGATTGAAACGTTCGGCGCCGCCGGGTTCTTCGGGATCGAATTCTTCTTCAAAGGGATCGATGACATTTATCCTGTTGCCCAATGCCCGGTCGTCATGACACCAAAGCATCTCGTGATCGAGTCTGAATCCTCACCCAAAATCCAGCCAGAGATCCCCTCAAGACCCTCCCTCGACCCCATCAAAAAGTCACAGCTGATGCGCAACTGGCTGTTTACCCAGACCCTGGGGCTTGGTTATGCCGCTAAACTAGCTTGGGATGTCTTTAGACCCGGCGCGCAGTTGATTAAGATTAAAAAGCTGGCCGAGGTGAGCCATCAAACCCGCCTCCATCTTCTGAGGGAGTCCGACGAACTGATCGATGAGGGCCAGCTACTCGGTTTCACCCACACTGAAATGGCCGACCGCCTAGAATCTCTGCTCAAAAATATCGGGCTAACGCACGGTTTCGCCCCTGTGGTTGTGGTGGTCGCTCACGGCTCTAGCAGCACCAACAACCCCCATTTCGCCGCCTATGATTGTGGTGCCTGTGCCGGAAAGCCTGGAGCGCCTAACGCAAGAGCGTTTACCCACATGGCCAACATTCCGGAAGTTAGAGACCTCCTTCAAGGCCGCGGCATTGATATCCCTCAAAACACGCTGTTTATACCTGCGCTGCACGACACCAGCCGGGATGAAGTGACCTACTACGATCAGCAGGACTGGCCAAGCGAACGACCTGATGGCTTGAGTCATTTTCAATCGGTCATGACGGAGGCTCTAGCAAGAAATGCCCATGAGCGCTGCCGCTGGTTTGAATTAGGGCCAAAATCAAGCTCAGAGGCCGCCGCGGTGGATCATGTCCGCATCAGAGCCTCCTCGATCTTTGAGCCGCGCCCGGAACTCAACCACTCAAACAACCTCTACTGCATTGTGGGCCCTAGAAGCCTCACTGAGGCCCTTTTTCTGGATCGCCGAGCATTCCTCCATTCCTACGATCCTACCCAGGACTCAGAGGGAGTAAGGCTCTCAAGAATTCTCTCGCAGGTCATTCCTGTGTGCGGCGGAATCAACCTCGAATACCTCTTCTCACGGATTGATAACTCCATGTATGGTGCCGGCACCAAACTTCCGCACAATGTCATTGGACTCTTGGGGGTAGCGAATGGGGTCGAAGGCGACCTTCGAACGGGCCTTCCCTCCCAGATGATCGAGGTGCACGAGCCGTCGAGACTTCTGATTGCGGTCAACCAGACCACGACCATCCTAGACAAGGCCCTGTCCCAGATTCCCGCCCTCAAAGAATGGCTGGATCATGATTGGCTGCGTCTTGCAGCGATTGACCCCACACCATCCGAACCCCGCCTCTACCGGTCCAGCGGCTGGGAAGCCCTCACGTTTCCAGAAAGTTTTACGGCCCCAGAAGGGGGCTCTTCCCGCGCGATCTACCAAGGAAAATCGAACACAATTCCCGTGCACATCCTGAAGAAGGCCCCCAAATGAATAGCCTGATCCTGGCCTGCCTTTTTATCCCTCTGTTGGGCTTTGTGTTGATTTTCCTGCTGGGAAGGACTGAGCTGCGGGTTGCTTTCATCAGCCTCTGGATAACCCGCCTTCTCGGCGCGGCCATCATTGGACTGCTGGCACTCTGGGCGTGGCTTGGATTTCCTGTCCACGAATTTCACTGGTTTACCCTGCTACAGCAGGGCAACTACCAATTCCCTATCCTCTTTCTATTTGACCGAATTGGCGCGGCCTATCTCTTCTGTACCTGGGTTATCTTTTCCATCATCGTCCGCTACTGTCGACACTACCTGCATCGTGAGGCCGGTTACCGACGGTTCTTCTTGACCATCTTCAGTTTCGTCTTCGGCCTCAACATGGTGATCCTCTCTGGGGTTCTCGATATGTTCTTTGCCGGCTGGGAGATTGTCGGCATCTCTTCATTTCTCCTGATCGCGTTTTATCGGCATCGCCACCAACCCATTCGAAATGCCCTGAGGGCTTATAGCATCTATCGACTCTGTGATTTTGGGCTCTTGTTGGCTGCCCTCCTGATTGACCTTCTCCTCCACGGCCGCAATCATTTCTCTGAACTCAAAGAGGTCCTCAGCGGCGGCTATCCGCCTGGTGGCTACATCGAATTCTTTGGCCTCTCACTCCTCCTCATCATTGCAGCATCGGGAAAATCAGCCCAATTCCCGTTCTGCTTCTGGATACCCCGAGCGATGGAGGGACCGACCCCTTCGAGCGCCATTTTTTATGGCGCACTCTCCGTCCATCTTGGGGTTTTCCTCTTATTAAGAACCCAGCCGATCTGGGGGTTTGAACTCCCCTCCCGACTCATTGTATTGACGATCGGAGTCCTCACGGTTTTTGTTGCCAGCATCTCAGAACAAGCTCAATCGAACATCAAGGGTCAAATCGCCTATGCCTCGATTACGCAGGTGGGCTTTATGTTCATCGAGCTGGCCCTCGGCTTTGAGGCGCTGGTGTTGCTTCACTTTCTGGGCAATGCCTTTCTGCGTTGTTACCAACTTTTGGTCTCCCCGTCGATCGTGGCCCATCTGCTCAGAGTCGAGGGGGATACCGACGTCCACTTTGACATCCGCAATAGCGCCATAGCCCACTCCCTGCCGATGACCTTAAGGCAATCTCTCCCAGAAACTCTCCAGAACACCCTACAAGTCGTGGCACTTCAGGAATTCAACCTTGAAACCCTGGTCCGATCCGTCCTTTGGGATTCCTTTAGAACGCTAGGCCATGTGTTAGGTAGAATTCATCCCTTCCTCAGGGTCACCGCCCTTCTCGCGGCCCTTGGGCTAGGCTTCCTGCTCTTAGAGAAAGGTTACAACATCAGACCTTACCTTGGCCTTCTCGCTGCACTCGGTATGATGTATCTCTCGGCCATAGCCTTTAGCCGCAAAAGGACCCCGATCTGGACCTGGAATCAGGTAGGGCTTAGCACCCTCCTGGCGGGCATTGGAACCTCCCTCATCAGCGATGAACGAGATTACCTCGTGTTCTTTTTTAGCGGCATCATCGTCGCTTGGCTGATGGGTCTGTTCCTCATCGTGAGAATGACCCGCATCGATGGGCCAAACATGAACCCCTACATCTACCGCGCCATGGATGAAAAAATGCCCATCCACGCCTTGTTGTTCTTTCTGGCCTTTCTTGGACTGGTCGGATTTCCGATCACCCCCGCTTTTCTGGGGCAAGACCTCCTGCTGTTTCATCTCAGCAGCGAACATGCCTGGATGGCCCCGCTTGTCGCTATTGCCTTTGTTCTCAACGGCATCTCCGCCTCAGGCATCTACATGAGAATCTGCGCGGGCCGGCCTGTCGAAATCCGCCCATAGACTTCGGAAAAACCAGCGCCGCAAAAAAAATCCGATCGCTACGAAGAACTTTATATGTCCCACACCCTCCTCATTATTGAAGACGCACCACTCCTCGGCCAGGAATTAAGGCGCCATTATGGGAAAGAGGGATGGGACGTCGAGTGGGCACGGACACTGCGTGAGGCGCGACGGCTGTTGAAGGAGGGTCGGCTTGAGCCGCTCCTTATCCTTTCTGACATGAATCTGCCTGACGGTAATGCGCTCGATTTTATGGAGGACATCAAAAACTCTCTGATTCACGCCGAATGGATTTTCCTAACAGGCTATGGCGGCGTCCAGGATTCTGTTCGCGCTCTTAGGCTCGGGGCCTATGAGTTCCTGGAAAAACCCTGCGAAATGTCGCGGCTAGATCTCGTTATGGCCAGCGCGACCCGGAGCGCTCAAGCTCAGCGCCGACTCCTTGAACAGGCCGAAGCAGGTTCGCGGCGTTTCTCTCCAACCGCCTTTGTTGGACAAAGTGCCGCTGCAGAAGCCGTCAGAGAATTGCTCACGCGGCTCAATCGAGTCCCCTTCAGCGCCATCATCATTGGCGGTGAAACCGGTACCGGCAAAGGTTTGGTCGCGCGAATACTTCATCATGGCGGCCGCCGGGGACCCCATCCCCTGGTTGAGCTCAACTGCGCCGCGCTGCCTCGAGACCTCATGGAATCTGAACTTTTTGGTCATGAGGCGGGGGCCTTTACGGGCGCGAGTGGTCGCCATCGAGGCTTGATCGAGCAAGCGGATAACGGCACGCTCTTCCTCGATGAAATTGGCGAAATGCCTCTGGACCTTCAGGCCAAACTCCTAAAGGCCATTGAGGATCGTAAATTCAGACGTCTCGGTTCTGAGCGTGAAATCAGTGTCGATGTCCAAATCCTTGCCGCCAGTCACCGCGACCTCGAATCCATGGTGCGAGAGGGAAGCTTTAGAAGTGACCTCTATCATCGGCTGAGCGTCTTCAAGATGCACCTGCCCCCCTTGAGAGAGGTCAAGGAGGATCTGGATGAACTGGTTCCTCTCTTTATTGCAGAACTCAATGTCAAGGCCGCCAAGCAAGTGAGAACCGTCCCGGATGAAGTCTGGGACCAACTTAGAAATCACGACTGGCCGGGAAATGTGAGGGAACTTCGCAACGTCGTCGAGCGCTGCGTGCTGTTTTCTGAAGGCCCCATCTTTCCTGCCCAATGGCTTCAACTCAACACCGCCCCGCCAAAATCCGTGTCAGCGCAGGATCTTCGAAAGGGCCTGCTCATCCCTCTGGATGGCAGTATGGATCTCGATGACATGGACCGCTTCATCATTGAGACCACGCTGGGTACCCACCAGGGTAACGTGACGGCAGCCGCCCGTGCACTCGGAACAACACGAGAAACCTTGCGTTACCGGGTTCGAAAATATGGATTGAAGGAAGGGAGCTAAGTGACCGCCATCGGGTGGAGGATCCCCTGTGGGGCATCACCTTGAGGTCATGCCGGGCCCTATGAATCCATCGAGGGTCCCTTCTATGAGCTCAAACAATGTTTTTTTGAATGGACGAGAAGCCGCTTAAAAAAAGAAGCCCGGTAAGGTTCCATTTTCTTCATTTCCTTGCGCTAGAATGAACCTCGCGGTGATGTCGTGGAACCTTTGAAAGGCCACTACCACGCCGAACCTCCGAATCAACGCTGACATCAGCAACCAAGCACCATAGAAGGACGAAGCCATGAACGCTCAACAGACTCTTTTTCGCGCCGCGGCAGTGGCCACCTTGATCGCTGCTGCTCTTTTCAGTGGCTGCGCCCAAACGCCGAAGCCGCTGACCCCCATCTCTGCCAATGACCCTGAAATGAAGGCCCTAGATGCCGATCGCGCCAGATACCGAGAAAAGAAAGTCGCGCTGATCGAAAAGGCACTCAACCTCAACGCCAAGGAGCATGATGCATTCTGGCGGGAATACTATCCCTATGAGGCAGAGCTCAAGAAAGTCTACGATGAGCGTTACAGTATTATTCGTGATTACGCGGCCAACTATGAAAACATGAACGATGAGATCGCTGACAACTTGGCGCTTCGTTCACTGAAGATCCGTGATGACCGCAACGAACTTTTTAGAAAGTACTATGGCCGCATCAAGAAGTCGACCTCAGCCCTGATCGCTGGCCAGTTCCTTCAGATAGAGAACGAACTCAATCTCTTATCAGACCTCAAGATCAGCACGGAAACGCCAATTCTTCCCCGCGATGTCAGCCCAACCAGCGTGATGAAGAAATAAGACAAGCCCCTCCAGCGCCCTTCGTCAGGCTTTTCGCCTGACGAAGATCGCGCGCTCTCAATGCCCCCCTCTTGAAGCATGTCACTCCAACCGTCAAAGCCTTCCCCTTGATGGCTTCTCTCAAAGTCTAGGCTCCGTCGCTACGGCGAGAAATGATCCTGCTCACCTTGCTGGTGCGGCACTAAAAGACCCCCCTCATCGTAAAGAGGGTCATGTACGGGACCCTTTGCAACGCTCGCAGCCCGATTGATCTGATTCCGGATTTCATTCCAGCGATTGGCTTTCTGGATGATCTCCTACGGCGCCCCTCCTTGATCGCTCGCGCCATCCAACTGGCCCCCAAAGACATGATCAATACCTGCCGGGAGACGGACAGCAGAGGCCACGCTCACTGAGCAACACGGCCACCGGATCGGTGCGCTGATGCACCTCAAGGTGGCTGGCTGGCCTTGGCGATAATCGGGCATCGGCTCCACAGCGCCTAAGACCCTGGAGGGTTCTCTTAAGAGCGCTGAAATTGAAATCGGGCGATCATTCATCAGTTTCCTCGCGAGAGACCCCGTCCTTTAGGGCGTGGAGGGATAACGACCGACCCAACGGGTCGGATTAATGGTTCCAGCCTTACATTCTCTACCATACAATGTAAGTCATGGATTCGGTCAAACGCGGCTACACATATCGGTTCTACCCGACACCTGAGCAGGAAACCCTGTTGGCGAGGACGTTTGGTTGTGTTCGTAAGGTCTACAACACGATTCTTGATTGGCGAACGAAAGAGTTTTACGAACACCAAAACAAGATGGACTACTTGAAGGCGAACGCTCGTTTGACCAATATCAAAAAACGCCCTGAGTTTGGCTATCTCAGCGAAGTGTCTAGCGTCCCGCTTCAGCAATGTCTTCGCCATCAACAAACGGCCTACAAGAACTTTTGGGCGGGCAGGGCTAAATACCCCGCCTTCAAGAAAAAGACCCACAAGCAGTCTGCTGAATTCACCGCGAGCGCGTTCAAATACGTTGGCGGCAAGCTCTTTGTTGCCAAAAGCAAAGAACCTCTCGACATTCGATGGTCGCGTGAGCTTCCTTCCGCACCAAGCACCATGTCCAAGGACCCTGCGGGGAGATATTTTGTCTCCTGCCTGTGTGCGTTCGTCCCCGAACGGTTGAAGGTCACACCCAACATGGTTGGGGTTGACCTTGGCATTAAAGACCTGTTCGTTACGGACCAGGGTAAGAAGACCGGCAATCCCCGCCATGCGGCCAAATATGCTACGAAGTTGGCTAAATACCAGCGTCGGCTTGCCAAGAAAAAGCTCGGCTCCAAGAACCGAATCAAGGCAAAGCAGAAAGTGGCTCGTATTCACGCCAAGATCTCCGATTGCCGGATGGATAACCTCCACCAGTTATCCCGCAGACTCATCAACGAAAACCAAGTCGTCTGCGTCGAATCCCTCAAGGTAAAGAACATGATCCGCAACCCAAAACTGAGCAAGAGCATTGCCGATGCCGGTTGGGGTCGTTTCGTTAAGATGCTCGGATACAAGGCTGATTGGGGTGGACGAACGGTCGTCGCCATCAACCAGTTTTTCCCAAGCTCCAAGCGGTGCTCTGGTTGCGGCCACATCAACGACGAGCTAACGCTTGATGTCAGGGAATGGGAATGCCCGTCCTGCGCTACCGTTTTGGATAGAGACATCAACGCCGCTCGCAACATTAAAGCCGCAGGACTTGCGGTGTTAGCCTGTGGAGAGAAGGTCAGTCTTGTGTCGTAAATCGGCATAAGTTGTTCTCGTTGAATCAGGAATCCCCTTCCTTTAGGGAGGGAAAGAAGTCAATCAAGCTATATCTAGACGGCAAGAGCGAACAGCACCCTTCAGGCGGCGACCCGATGAGCGGCAAGCCCAGCGCCAAGGGGGATGTCCATGTCCTTTTAAATTTCAACCGGAGCTTCACGATGGCGATCAGACGCAGAGGCGGACTTAACCACAACAAACTGGATCAGGTGGTGGCCAATGCCCGCAAGGACAAGGAGGATCGCGAGAAAGGCTATCGGGAACGAGCCCTGAAGCTCTACCCCTGGGTCTGTGGCCGCTGCACGAGAGAGTTCACCCTCCAGAACCTCCCCGAACTGACGGTTCATCACCGAAACCACAATCACGACGACAACCCACTTGATGGCAGCAACTGGGAGCTGCTGTGCCTTTACTGTCACGACGACGAACATTCGAGATATAACAACGCAGGCCTTTATGGAAAAGATCAGACGAACAGCGCGTCAACAACAACCCACAAAGCATTGGCAAGCCTTGGGGCTCTCCTCAAAACCCAAGATACAGCCGACTAAAGCGAGACGGTCCGTCGGTCTATCTCAACATCCACTCCGCGCGCCTGTTAGAATCCCCTAACATTTGCCTGAGTTGGCCATGGCTTGGTTAATATCCCGAGACCATGATCGCTTCCACAGCGGCTAGAGGACTCGTTCCAAACCGGAGATGCATGGATGTCCGCACTGCTCTATGACCCCAACTTCTGGCTAAGCATTGGCCAGATCATGCTGGTCAATATCGTTTTATCAGGGGACAACGCTGTCGTGATTGCCCTCGCCGCCCGATCACTTCCGGAGCGGGATCGAGACCGTGCGGTGGCCTGGGGATCGGTGGCTGCAATTTTGATGCGCATCGGGCTATCGATTGTCGCGCTCCAGATACTGCGTCTTCCCTATCTCAAGATAGCTGGGAGTGCAGCCCTTTTCTTTATTGCTTTGAAGCTCCTGACACCCGGCGAGGGTCATAGCAAGGGCGTCAGTAACCAGACTGATCTTGGGGCAGCCATCCGCACCATTCTGCTAGCCGATCTGGTGATGAGTCTTGACAATGTTCTGGCGGTGGCTGCTGCGGCGAAAGGGAATCATCTCCTACTGATTTTTGGTCTCGGCATCAGCATCCCACTGGTCATCTTTGGCAGCACCATGATTCTGAGACTGATGGAGCGTTATCCCAGCATCATTACGCTAGGCGCGGCCATCTTGGGGTTTGTTGCCGGTGAAATGTTAGTCAGTGAACCAGCACTAGCAGGATTTGCCTGGCTCAACGAGGGCGGCCCTGCCTACACTGCCATCCCCATCGCATCTGCTCTTGGCGTCATTGTGGTCGGCAAATGGCTCAAACAACGCACCGTGCATCCCGAAATCCAGTTGGTTGACCTCGCCCACGAACAACCGCAACCTCCCAGCGATCCCTCTGGAGAATGACCCACATGCTGAAATTACTGATTCCAATCGACGATACCGATTCGACCCCAGCCATGATCGATTCGTTTTTAGTGTGGCTCGACCGTCTGGGGAGTCCGGTTGAAGTTCACTTACTCAGCGTGCAACCTCTCATAAGAGGGGATGTAGGCCGCTTTATCGGCGAAAATGAGATCCGCGACTTTCACCTCGAGCAGGGCCTCAAAGTGCTGGCACCGTCGAAAGAAAAGCTTTTAGCGAAAGGTATCCCGCATCAGTTCCATGTGAGTGTCGGGGATCCCGCTGACGTCATCGTCCAGTTTGCAAGAGAGCAGCAATGCGACCAGATCGTGATGGGGACTCGGGCCCTCGGTCATCTCATGGCGCTTCTTGTAGGGTCTGTGACGGCCAAGGTGATTGAACTCACCGATATACCGGTCTTGCTGATCAAATAAGGTTGCGGCCACCGCCCTTAATCCCCCTGACCGAAGAGCTTGGGCGGACGGCGTCAAGGTGAAATAGAGGCCGCTTGTTTTTCCCACCAGAGCGGCCGAGACCCTAAAACCCCCACTCTGATCCTTAGGATCTCAACCTTTGACGATGCTCCTACGCCTTGAATCCGGGATTGTTCCCTGCATCGGATCCACCTTCCGAAAGAAATCTCTCATGACCCCATCAACCAAGGCGAAATCGCTAAAGCTTAGCGGTTACAATGGCACATGGTCACGGTCTCGCTCAAGTTTCATCCCTTGCATCCCCCGAGGGGAGAATACAGCCTCTGCTGCGATGTAGCGTATGCCCCAAATCAGGGGCTGAAGCTTCAGTTCAAACTCTTGGGCGATATGGCGGGTGTTCTGACAGGGGACCCCTCTCCCATGCCGAGGCGACGAGACGGTCTTTGGCAAAGCACCTGCTTTGAAGCCTTTATCGGTTTCGAACAAAATGCGGGCTACCGTGAGTTCAACGTTTCACCCTCTGGTGATTGGGCCGTTTACGATTTCAGCGATTACCGAAGCGGCATGACCCCAACGGACGTTGCCATACCACCCAAAGTGTTTATCGAGCGCTCCTCTCAATGGCTTCTCATTGAGGCTCATCTTGATCACTGCCTCCTGCCAAAATCCCCATCTATCGGCGAACCCCCTTTTAGATTAGGCCTTTCGGCCATCCTCCTTGAGGAGGCGACATCGATGAGCTTTTGGGCACTGCACCACCCCATCCCTCAGCCCGACTTTCATCATGCTGAGGGCTTGTGCCTCTCGATACCCTCAGCACCTCAAGCCTTCATCACCCAAGATCTCTCGAACGCATCATGAAGTTTGGTATAGACCGTCTCCTCGAAGAACCCCTCCTCCAGAAGCCTCTGATCGGTCGACGTGTGGGTCTCCTCGCACACCCTGCCTCCACGACCGAAGACTTCCGTCATACCCTAGACGCCCTCTCCGCCCTTAAAGGACTTGAGTTGACGGTCGCGTTTGGTCCCCAACATGGTTTACGGGGCGACAAACAGGACAACATGGTGGAATCCGCGGACTCTGTAGACCCCCAGCTAGGGATTCCTGTCTTTAGCCTATATGGCCATGTCCGAAGGCCCACCGCCGAGATGATGAGCCACTTTGATGTCTTGCTGATTGACCTTCAGGATCTGGGGTGCAGGATTTATACCTTCATCACCACCCTCCGGTATCTTCTGGAGGCGTCCTCTTCGTATGGCAAATCGGTCTGGGTTCTAGATCGCCCGAATCCAGCGGGCCGTCCGATCGAGGGATTGATTTTGAGGGAGGGCTGGGAAAGTTTCGTCGGCGCAGGTCCCCTGCCGATGCGCCATGGCCTCACCCTCGGCGAGCTCGGATACTGGTTCATCGATCAACTCAGCCTTGATCTTGATTACAAGGTGATCAAGATGTCGGGTTGGGCCCCAGATCAGTCACCGGGCTACGGCTGGCCTCTTGAACAGAGAAGCTGGATCAATCCAAGTCCCAACGCACCGAACCTCTCGATGGCCAGGGCTTATGCGGGCACCGTCATGCTGGAAGGGACAACTCTCTCGGAGGGACGGGGGACGACTCGACCCCTCGAACTCTTTGGCGCACCCGACCTCAATGCTGATCTCTTGTTGAAGGACATGAAGGCGCTCGCCCCCACGTGGCTTGAGGGTTGTCGCTTACGCCCCTGCTGGTTTGAACCTACCTTCCACAAACATGCAGGCCAACTCTGTTCAGGCCTTCAGATTCATGTCGATGGCGCTTTTTATCGTCATGAAACGTTCAAGCCTTGGCGCCTCCAAGCCCTCGCCTTCAAGGTGATCCGAAGGCTCTGGCCAGACTATCCGCTCTGGCGCGACTTTGGTTACGAATATGAATTCGATCGCCTCGCCATCGATCTCATCAATGGCAGTGATCTTATGCGGCTTTGGGTCGATAACCCAGGCTCTGCGGTCAGTGATCTCGAATCCATTTTGACGAAGGACGAGGCCCTCTGGCGTGACCAGAGAGCGCCATACCTCCTCTATCCTTAAGCTGAAGGCTCCAGAAAGTTGGCCATCATGTAGAAGGCCACACCGGGCAGTAACCCCGGTGGACCCCACCAGGTTCCAAGGACTGTGCCGATGATGCCCACAGCAATGATCACCACCCCCAAGACCCTTAATTTGCCGCTCAGCGAGCGGATGGGCGCTTTGCCAACCCCAGCAAGGGATTGACCACACTGAGCGCAGGCTTTGTGAGTGGAATCATTCTGACAGGAACACGTTGGGCAATGGATCAGCGCCATCTTCTCCTCCTATTAGGCTCTTGTTATTATTCATCAGGCTGGACCTTTCTTGGGACCTCTGGATCTTAATTAAGGTCATCATTTCGCCAATACTTGGCCCCCGTCACACTAAGACCAATCAATGCGCCTTGTTGAGTCAGCTGATAGACGTTGATCCCTGGAGCCACATTGACGCCGGCTGCTGCAGCGCCTCCTTCGCTCTGACCCTTAGCGGCTGCCGACGCCCGACCACCAAATTCCCAGCCTGAACCAACAAAGTCCTCCATGGCCGAGACGGTATCAAAGACAAAGACCAAACGGAAGTTGGTGTAACCAAATCCCAGTCCAGGCTGGAGCTCAAACATCTTCATGTAGGTTCGCTTTCCAGAGCGGTTATCCACAGCAACACCGTTGCCATGATCAAGCCCACCCCAAAGAATTTGGCCACCAGAGGCATCAAACACTGCATAGCCCGCCGCTTGTTGAACCCGACTCTTGGCGGTTGGATTCTCGAGGTAGAGTTTTGAAAGGCTATCCGCTTCCATCGATCGGAGCTGTTGCCGCTGATTCGCAACTGAACCCTCCAGCTGCACGCCACACCCTGTCAGGGTCAAGATCAGCCATAACAATGTCATGCTAGGTAATTTCATATTCTCCCTAATGTCTCCATGATTGCGATCGGTTATTCAATGTTTCGGGCTTCCTCACACCCTCTCAAAAATAGTGAGAAGGTGTGAGGTAGAGACCCATCCCCTATTTCTCGAGGTAATAGCTATTGGGCAAAAAGCCAGCGTTCTTAGTGTTCTGGATTTGCGTCATGGCATGCTGCTTTTCCTGATCACGGATACAAGCCGTCATCGCCTTGGTATCTGGCGCTACGCCCTTCGCCTTACAGGCCTTTTGATTCATTTCATTCTGCAGCCTCAACCCCTCCTCAAAGGCTGAATCTGCCTCATCCTTGCTATGCCCCCAATATTTGCAATCGGCATCAGCACAAAAACGTCGGCACTCAGGGCTATTCTGAGTATAGCCCTCATCAGGCTTAGTACATACTGAGCTGCAACCACCCATCAAAAACGCACCGGCCAAAATCGATAACAAGGCAAGGGAAGGGATTTTCATGAAATGTCTCCATCGGTCATTGAAGTGGCTCGATGTTATATGAAATCTGAAGGCGGCGTCACCCACCTTTCCGAAAATGGTCGGCCCCACTTAAATACTAATATGGCCCAGCCCGGATGGATGGTGTAACCTCTTAGGATCGTATTTCCCATCGTAGAGACGTCATACCATGAAGACGAATACCCGACTGTCAGTTCTGCTGATCGCTTGGTCTTTCGCGGCCTCTGGCCCCACGCTGGCCAAGTGTAGCCCCGGAGAACTTCGCGGCCTCTTCGGTCTGACCACTCAGGCGTTCGGTTCGGCTGGCATTGAGGGGACGACGCTAAGTCTCTTTGACTTTAAGAACAACCACTCGGTTGACGAAGTTTATTTCGTTAATACCGGCAATGCGAGCTGGAAGTCCACAGCGACCGGCAACTTCTCGGTGACACCCGATTGCCACCTGAGCCTTACGGTCAAAGATCCCGGGGGAACCCTCTATGCCTTGGAAGGGCGCATCAATCCCAACAACAAGGTGGTCAATGTGCTGCAGACACAGCCAAACAATGAGGATGTATCCATCGGCGTCATGCGACCTGTCGGACTCAAACGGTGTCACACTGATCGATTCATCGGGCGCTACGGCTTCCTGTCTCAGGGTCGGGTACCGGTGAAGAATGATTCTCTCACCTTGGTACCGGAATCCCGATTGGGGTGGTTCATTGCAGATGGCGCTCATCTTGAGCAACCTGTTGAATGGGTCAATACCAATGGGGTTATTTCAAAAACACCCCCGACGCAAATCCCCTCCGACACCCTGGAATCTTGCCTGATTGATCTTGGCCAAGGGGGTTTTGCAGGGGTTATTGTGGAACGAGGCCATCGCGCGCTCTACATGGACCTTGCCAAAGGTTCCTACCGTATAGGAACCATGTTAAAGGTCCGCTAGGAGAATAAGGCCATGTTGCAACATCCATTCAAAATCGTCCTGCTTGCTCTTCCTTTATTGGGAGGTGCCGAGGCAAAGGCCGGGAGCTGCCTCAATATTCAGGCTCCAGAGGGGCCTTATGGCATTCAGCTTCAAGGCAGTCTGGTCGGGGGGAAACCCTACGCGGCCGTGGGTTCAGCCTCTATCCATCAAGCAACGTTCACCCTCAATCTAACGGCCAGCGAAGGGGGATCCATCATCAAGAGAACCATTCTTGGATCAGTGAGCGTGGTGGATTGCGAATTAACCCTCACTGGAAGTGGCGTAGACCTCGGATTTGTTCTCAAAGGACAAATCACCGAGCGAGGAAAAGAAATCTTTGTGACGGCGATCCAATCGGCACAGCCCATAGTTGCTAGCGGGACCCTGCGGCCTCGCCTTCTCAGGCGGTGCAGTAACAACACCCTGAAGGGAACATTCACCTCCATCGCTCAAGGCTTCGATCGAGTAGGAACAGGAACAAATATTCAGTGGCTGCCTATCGGCAAGATCGGCGATGAACAATTTAATGGTCAGGGGTGTTCTGCCTATAAGGAATCTATCAAGCAAGGTGCCAACTTTAGCGAGGCAGAGGGGCTATTGACATACAAGGTCTTGGAGGATTGCACCTTTGAGATGCTGGACCAGGGGAAGCCCGCTTTTTTCGGCGTGATCGTTAATGGCGGTCAAGTCATGCCCTATCTGAAACTCGTGGATGGCGCCGTTCGCCTTGGCGAATATACCCGCATTAATTCTTCATCGACCCCGCTGAAGTGTCCCTGACCCTTGAATCGGCTTTCGCCACGTCCTGTGCGCTCAGCCGATTCCCTGAGACCTCGCGCCGCTGCAGCTTTTCTTCGATTCTCAAGTGAGCGGTCATCTTCCAATGATTTTCGCCATCTGCAGCGTCATCTCGAGCATCCTGCCGTCTTGAGAGATTCTCCCGTTGCCCGGAATGAATGGTTCCCAAGTTTGGCTCTTACCCCTAGCCCGAGCCAATTGCCCCGCATCGTGCGGTGACTTGGTTGTTCTTTTACTTGGAAGGCGCTGGGGGTTTTGTGTCGTTCAACTGCACGAACGCGTACTCGTAGATCATGAAGCTATTCAGGAGTGGATTCTGCTGGCTCATGTACTTCATTAATGCAGCGAGATTGTCGACACCCCACCCGCCAAATGCCTCGTAGGTTCCTGAAACGGTTGTCGGATGGCTCAATATGTATTGCGTTTTGTCAGCTGTCACGTCAAAGGGGTCATTGGGTCCGTATTTGAGCGCGACACTGCTGAACGGACTCTGCGTGTCGACCTCGCTGACCGGGATATATTCCGACGGTGTTGAGCTGGGGCTTTTCACCGTCCGATAGGATGAGGAGAAATTCTCAATGGAGAGCATCCATTGTGTTCCCTCGAGCGGCGTACCTGTTCCTGTATTACAAGAACCAGTGCAGTAGAGGGATGATTGTGACAGCGTTGTCAAGTTCCCACTGGGCGCACCATTGGTCGGCGCATTGAGCATCGAATAAGCCGCCTCGATGAATGTCTGATTTAGAGCGCCGTTATCCGGTGTGCGCTGCCACACCTCGCTCTGAGTGATGCCGTTCCAAATCGCGCTCCATTCATTGCCCGTGTTGAGGCCCGTATAGAGATCGGATAGGTTGACTGGAATGGGAATGGGGCGCTCCAACCCCTTTACGGGGGCGCTGCTGAACGATGGCGTTACAATCCCATAAGCAATCTGGTAATACGGCTCGTTCGAACTGAGACATAGTTGACCCTCCTTACTCCCATCCCCATTCCATGGCGTAGAACATGGCACGAAGCCGGGGTGGTCGAAGGTCAACACAGGATCTGATTCACCTGGAACGTTGTAATATTCGACAAAGGCAAACTGACGATTGCTTCCAGAAACAGGCGTCTTACCCTGGGGGTCGCAAAAGTCCTCGAAGGGCGGGGACTGTCCCGTGATACCCCACTGGGGTATGCTCGCACTACTGAAACCTGCACCTTTTACATAGGCATTCCACAGCGAGTTCGCCGCAAGTCCGCTAGAACTCCCCGCCGATCCGCCCGGAGTCGAGCATGTGTTGGGCGGCGGCACGATATTGAAGCCTTCATTGTCAAAGCCGAGCAGTGTGATGTAAAGCTGTTCGCTCGACGGGGTGCCTTTACTTTTATACGATGACTGCAGCTCCTGATTCAGTTCGTAAAGGAGCTTGAACAGGGCAGTGGCGCTCGGGTTAACGGTCGGGGGTAACCCAGCCGGGGGGTTTGGATCAGAAGCACTGGGCGCCCAACCCCAGGGTGCCGCCCACTGGCTTCCATCCCAAGAATTGAGGGAGACAACCAAGCCGAACTGGCGGACACCTAGCTTTGCAAGTGGCTCCACCACGTACTGATTGATCATCGGCCGTTCCCCATTTTTTCCAGGAGTCGGGCTTAAGAACTTGAACGCATTATTGGAAGTTATTGTATGGTCCCAACTATTGGGACCCGGATCGCCACCCTGAAAGTAGATCGGCCCCAAGCCAAAACCATGCGATTGGGCAGCCGATTGGAGATTTTGGATGAAGCCCACGTAATCAGCGGCGTAGGCCTTAAACCCGGGGTTGCCCTTCATCCCGTCAAAAAAGTCTTGGTAGTTGGTGACCCCACCCCAAGTTCCAGAGGGCGTGGTTTCGTGCCAGAGTCCGATCGTCTTCACAGGCGCGTCCCGAAGCAGATCGCAACCGGTATTGGTTTTTTGTCCATTCGGACAAACGGTGTTGCGCCAACTGACATAATGCAGGTTAGACCTCGAGAGAGAGGCACCCTTCAGATTTGCCCACGCAAGGTTCGCTCGATGCAGGTATGCAGCATGCAAATTTGCGTTTTTTAAATTCGCACTTTGTAGGTTTGCGTTGCTGAGGTTCGTGCCCTGAAGACTTGCTCCCTGCAGATTTGCTCTTTTTAGATTCGCGCCCTGCAAAGTAGCGTTGTCGAAGTTCGCATTCCTAAGGTTAAGGCCACGAAGGTCAGCCCCCACCAGAATCGCGTTCTGGCAGTTTGGAAGGCAGGATGGTTTTGATTTCGGCCCCGCTACCGCCTCGGCTGCCAACACACCCGCCAACACCACGCCAACGACACCAACCACAACAGCATTCAGAAATCTACTCATCGTCGTACTCCGATCCTTGTTTGTGAGCCTGACATCGAACAAAATCTACAACAGGAATCCTTTCTCATCCCTAAGAGAAGGAACTGCCCTCCTGAAGATTACAGCAGAATTCTCTTGACCTTACGAACAACACTGGATGATCCCGTCGGTCGCGCAGCCCTTGAGTCCGAGCCAACTCGTGAAGCGACCTTTAAGGAAGGCGTCCTGAGACGACGCACTCACATCAGGTCTTTGGATGTTTTCAGTTTCCGCCCGCGAACATAAGTGCTGCTGACCGCCGTTTCCCGCGCCAGCATGATCACCGCGAACAAGTGTGCGTCGCGCGCAATTTTGGGCGAGGGATGCTGATACATGTTCTTCAATGTCCTGCCATAGGTAGGACACTTTGCTGGATCCAGCACCACGAAGTCCGCTTCTTTGCCCACGTCAAAATTTCCAAACCTATCTTCTTGATCAAGGGCCCTCGCACCCGCGAGCGTCCCGGTGAACAATAGCTCAGCGGGATGGAGCGAAATCGACTGATCATCTATTGGGTATGGGTCAATACCCACCGGAGTTCGTTCGGAGATGTGGACTTTAAAGCAAGCGTTCAGAATCTGTGGAATGAAGAATTCATCTCCACCACCATAGTCACTGCCGATCGAGACATTGACACCTGACGCGACGGTTCTTCTCCATGGCATCGTTCCAGAACCTAGGAATAGTTGAGACACCGGACAATGCGCTATGGAGCTTCCTGTTTCGGCAAGACGGGCAAGTTCGGCATCTGTGCAATGCACTCCATGGGCAAAAACACTGCGTTTACCAAGGAAACTTTTTCCGCCAACCTGTGATCCTGGCAGAAATTTTCCGTCATAGGTATCCAAGTAATTTTGGACTTGGTATTTTTCTTTCGTCATATCAATCTCGCCGGTTTTTGGCCGTGCGTTTTCGTTCAGATGGGAGGTGAAGTAGACGCCACGCTCTCGATATTCGGCATACAAGTCACCCAATGCGGCCATAGTTTTGGGTGTCACTGAGAGACTAAAGCGCGGCACAATGGCGACAAATTGGAGTGCGTCCTTTCGGGCTTCTTCGGTGAGAGGATGCCACTTCTCAATTTCAGCACGGACTAAGCGCACAGCTTCCTCCTCGGAGGTTTTCTGTTTCGACCAGTCGGGCGCAACGGTCTCAATGCCACGGCCGCAGACCATACGAAGGCCCCGCTCTTTTGCAGTTTGAAAGAGAAAATCCTGTGCATGAGGGAATGCGGATCCAAAAATGAGCCCCATCGTTGTGCCGGAACTGATCATGCGATCGCACCACTCGATGGCGGCCATGCGCGCGTAAGTGGGGTCGGCGAGCAACCCCTCCGATGGGAAGACGCAATTATTTAGCCACTCAGGAAGCTGTCCGCCGCCATAGGCATCCCCGCAAAAAACTTGCGGGAAGTGCATATGGGTATCAATAAAGCCGGGCAATAGGTATCCACCCTGATGATCAATGACTTTGGCAGCAGACAAGTGCGGTGGGCGATCTTTCCAGTTTCCACAGAACACAATGCGCCCTGCCCCATCTACCGCGAGTGCGCCATCTGGAAACCATTCCAGCATGGCTGCCGCCTCAGTGACTTTAGGGGAACCTGCGATATGAAAGATATGGCCTTTGTGGATGGTTAATCCAGGGTCGCGAGCATTTGGGGTAGCATGATTTTGAGATTTCGCGGGTTTTGCCTGGGCTTCAGCGGCCATGCCTGCGACCCCAGATAAAGCGAGTAGAGCACCTGAATGGGCGGTGGCTTTGAGAAATTCACGGCGACTTCTTTTCATGTGACCTCCAATAGGGCGGCGCCAACTCCTAAGCGGAACATGACACCCATAACACCCACTATTTAAGAGTGGGGCAAAACGCCACCATCAGCTTGATCCATGTCAATGGCTGGAGAGGTAGCTGAAGATGGCCTGCGGCCTCATTTCATCATGGCTTATTCAAGGGGCCATAGGCCTCTCGCTCCCTGTTTCACTGTAAGGATACAGAGGAAGCGACAACTATACTTACACAGGGGGCGCTCTACCGGGCGTACAAATAAAAAGAGACCCGAAGTCCCCTTAGAGATGATCATCCGTCAAATCTTTCTAAAGAGAGCTTTGACAGACTGATCCTTTGTCATTCTTATTTTGCAGATTGGTTTGTTACCCGCGCAGGCTCCCACCCACTTATTTAGCTGATATCCCGGATCGGCCTTAGCCATCAGAGTCAGAGTGGTCCCTTTCTTGAAAGCATGATTACAGCTAGACCTGCAGTAGACACCCTTCTCAATGTTAGAAATGGTCCCATTTATCCCAGAAATACTGACTTTGAGGGTAGCCGAATTCGGTTTGCCAAGAGGCGGTGGAAGCGCTATTTGTGTTGGGATCATGTTTTGCATGTCTGAGGGGGGGTTGGAAATGGGCCCCTCGTTCTCGTCGGAACCCAGATAGACCCCAACCGTCCATGGCAAGTATACTTCGGTCGCATCTGTGGGTAGTGTTTGACTGAATGGACCTCCGACTTGCAGATTGTAGTGGACGGCTCTAGTGAACGGATTCCCAGCTTTTCTATAATTATTTACACTCCAGTCTTGTGGATTATCCTCTACCAATATGAATGGAACTGACGTTGCGGGGAAGGGCACTGTTGAATTTGGCGGAGGTGTTGAGCCACTCCAAGGCTGTCCTGTGTTGCCATATTCTTGAATGGCTATCAGATCACAAAGCTCATTGCCATAAATGAAACCCGGGTATGTGGTGTAGTAACTGCCTGTTTTTTTGTCTTTGAGGCTTACACCCAAATCATCCAGAGTTAAGGCACCCAAAATGGCATTAAACTTAGATTCTATCGAGGCAGGATCCCAATTCAAGCTTTTCGACATAGACCAGCCCATCACTGGCATGATGGTGGCAAAACTGCCATCCCCTTTCGGGTGCA
>Ga0209829_10000764_pt1 | contig 28034 bp, 43 predicted proteins | sample C_140205_EF_Meta_FD_187311 | JGI IMG/M metagenome (GOLD analysis project Ga0209829, IMG submission 187311) | Freshwater microbial communities from Lake Croche, Canada to study carbon cycling - C_140205_EF_MetaG (SPAdes) (version 2) | ecosystem: Environmental > Aquatic > Freshwater > Lake... | reverse complement strand
AGGCGGTGCTGCATGGTATGCCGGTGCAAACAGCACCAATGGCGGCAACAATACGGGGTGGATATTTTCGGCAGCGCCTATTCCGGGTGCAAACGCTGGCAACTTCTTCATGTTTTTTTGAAAAACGGAGTAAATCATGGCACAAAGCGGCTTCACCCCAATCCAACTGTACTACAGCACCACCGGAGCAGCAGCCCCAGTCACGGGCAATCTGACAAACGGTGAACTTGCCATCAACATTACGGATGGCAAACTTTACTACAAGGATAACTCTGGGGTGGTACAGATTATTGCCACTAAGGCTGGTGCGGCTGGCACGGTGACCAGCGTTGCTCAGTCTTTTACAGGCGGTATTGTTTCAGTTGGTGGATCTCCTATTACGGCATCTGGGACGCTTGCTCTGACAGTTGCCGGTACTAGCGGGGGTGTTCCTTACTTTTCTAGTGCTTCGGCTTGGGCATCTTCGGCTGCACTGGCTTTGAATGCTTTGGTAGTCGGTGGTGGCGCTGGCGCTGCTCCTGCTACTGTCACTACGGGAACTGGGGCATTGACGGCTCTGGGAATTGCTGTAGGCTCCGCAGGGGCGTTTGTAGTTAACGGTGGTGCATTGGGTACGCCAGCATCTGGGGTTGCTACAAACCTGACTGGGACTGCTTCTGGACTGACCGCAGGTAACGTCACAACCAACGCAAATTTGACTGGTGCGGTGACTTCTTCTGGTAATGCCACCTCATTGGGTTCGTTCACATCATTGCAATTAGCAACCGCTCTTACCGACGAAACAGGTACAGGTGCTAATGTATTTGCGACTAGCCCGACTCTTGTCACTCCAGCTTTGGGAACCCCGTCTGCTCTGGTTGGAACAAACATCACTGGGACGGCTACCAGCTTCACGGCCAGCAACGTCACAACTAACGCGAACCTTACTGGCATGGTGACCTCCGTAGGCAACGCAGCATCCCTTGGGTCATTCACTTCATTGCAATTGTTGACTGCCCTGACGGATGAAACAGGGACTGGAGCTAATGTATTTGCAATTAGCCCTACTTTGGTGACGCCTATTCTTGGTACGCCATCTAGCGGCACTCTCACAAACTGTACGGCAGATGGGACTAACGGTGTTGGATACTTAAACATCCCCCAGAACAGCCAGTCAACTACATACACTCTGGTGCTGGGAGATCAAGGCAAGAGTATTCTGCACCCTAGCTCGGACACTTCAGCGCGTACATTTACCATTCCGGCAAACTCCTCCGTTGCTTACCCCATTGGTACGGCGGTTACGTTTGTAAACCAGAACGCCGCAGGTACTTTGACAATTGCCATCACCTCAGACACGATGCGTCTGGCTGGTGCGGGAACCACAGGAAGTCGAACCCTTACAGCAAACGGTTTGGCTACGGCAATTAAGCTGACTTCTACGGAGTGGATTATTTCTGGGACGAACCTGACATGAGTTCCAATCAACAAGCTCTTTTGTCGGTGAATGTAGCGGCTACAGGAAATAGCAGCACTATTGCAGTTGCACACGTCACCTCACCTTACATCTCCGTGTATCCGTGGTCGGCTGGGTTTGGGACTAAATATGCCAATCCCACCACGTTGCCCACCGGAAATGGCAACAGCGTCACTTTTAACCCGTCTGGCGATACCATCGCAGTTGCACACGTCACCACACCTTACATCTCCGTCTACCCTTGGTCGTCTGGATTTGGAACCAAATATGCCGATCCCGCTACGTTGCCTACCGGGCAGGGCAACGGGGTCACTTTTAATCCGTCTGGCAATACCATTGCAGTTGCTTATAGCAGTTCTCCGCGTATCGCCGCGTATCCGTGGGCAGCGGGTTTTGGTACTAAATATGCCGATCCCGCTACACTTCCTACTAACTCTGGCAACAGTGTGGCATTTTCCCCAGCAGGAACCACTATAGCAATCGCCCACGCCATCACGCCCTTTGTTTCTGCGTATCCGTGGGCAGCGGGTTTTGGTACTAAATACGCTAATCCTGCCACGTTGCCTGCCGGAACTGGAAACGGCATAGTGTTCAGTCCTTCTGGTGCTGATGTAGCTGTGGCACACGCTGGCACACCTTATATTTCCGTATATCCTTGGTCTGCTGGGTTTGGAACCAAATATGCCGATCCCGCTACGTTGCCTACCGGGCAGGGCAACGGGGTCACTTTTAACCCGTCTGGCAACACTATTGCAGTTGCTCATAGCACTTCTCCGTATATCTCCGTCTACCCTTGGTCGGCTGGGTTTGGGACTAAATATGCCGATCCCGCTACGCTACCCGCAGGCAATGCATTTGGAGTAACTTTTAACGCATCAGGCAGTGATATAGCAGTTGCTCATGGTTTTTCTCCGGATATCTCCGTCTACCCTTGGTCGGCTGGGTTTGGGACTAAATATGCCAATCCCACCACGTTGCCTGCCGGGCAGGGCAATGGTGTAGCATTCTCTCCAAATTAACAGGAAACCGCATGAACAAACAGGAAACTTTCAAAGCCGCAGTTGAGCAGCGTATCGAAGAAATCGCGGGATACCAACTCAACATTGACAACTACACGCGCATGATTGCTAACATCACTGAAGAATGGGATGACGATATTGCACATTACGCGGATTTTGCTCTGTCTGATATTGTGAGCGTCATCCACGACGAAGTGCTGCTGACCCGCGTGGCAGACCTGTTGTTCAAAGACAAGCTCATCATCACGTTGCGAACAGAAAAACTGGAACAACGCAAAGCTAAAATGGTGTTGGCAGTGTTACAAACCCAACTAGAGGTTTAAATGGAAAAACTGACTTTCTCTCTCGGCTTGGTTAACGGCATCCTGCAATACTTATCTACCCGTCCATACGGTGAGGTATTCCAACTTATCAATGGTTTAAACAAAGAAGCAGAAGGGCAATTGCAAACCGGTGTTGAACAACAAGAACCTAAAGCGGAGTAGTAATGGAAACTCAATCAATCGTAAATATTGCCATTACAATCTTTGGGTTTTTTGGGGGTTGGGTTCTTAACAGAATAACCAGATCGCTTGATAGGCTTGATGATGATGTAAAAGAAATGCCCAATAGGTACGTTCGTCGGGACGATTACATCCGGGATGTTGGGGAAATTAAAGCCATGCTCAAGGGCATTTACGACAAGATTGATGCAAAAGCTGACAAATAAGGGGTAACTGTTATGCCTGACCTCACTGGACTTGGTGCAATTTCTGATCTTGCTGGCACAGTCATTAATAAAATCTGGCCTGACAAGTCGGAGGCAGAGAAACAGCAGCTTGCAGCAGCCGTGATGGTTGTTCAGGGCCAGCTTGACATCAACAAAGCCGAAGCGGCCAACCCGTCCGTCTTTGTTTCGGGTTGGAGGCCATTCGTAGGCTGGGTATGTGGTGCCGCTTGTGCGTGGAACTGGATCGGCCTGCCTGTATTGAAGGTGGCTCTGGCTGTCGCTCATGTCACTATTGCGCTATCCCCAGCGGATTTGACCGAAATGCTGCCGTTGTTGTTTGGCTTGCTGGGAATGGGCACCTTGCGTACTTTTGAAAAAATCAACGGTGTCGCAGCTAAATGAACCTGACTGACCATTTCACGCTGGAAGAACTTACCCACACCAGCCACCGTGAGTTTGATAACACGCCAAATGGTGCAGAAGTAGCCAACCTGCAACGGCTTGCTGAGTTCCTTGAGATAGTAAAAAGTACCCTGAACAACCGGCCTATTATGGTCAACTCGGCGTTTCGGTCTAAGGCGGTAAACGACGCTGTAGGGTCAAAGGACACCAGTCAGCACCGAATTGGCTGTGCGGCTGACATCAGGGTGCCCGGGATGGCCCCAGACGGGGTTGTACGGGCTTTAATAGCTTCCGGGATACCTTACGACCAACTTATCCGCGAATTTGACTCATGGACGCATATAAGCATTCCAAGTAATCCAGAGACCGCGCCAAGGAAACAAGCGCTGATAATTGACAAAACGGGGACAAAGCTGTTTGTTTGACGTTGTCTTTACCCCCAATGAGACTTAAAATGCTTTAAACCATAAAGGCATCCCCGTGACTTCAGCCGCAGTTATGACGTATGACAGCTTGGTCAATGACATATCGACCTATCTGGAACGTACCGACGAAGCAACCCTGACCAAGATCCCGCAGTTTATTATGCTGGCGGAGCAGTGCATCGCGGCTGACATTAAGTTCCTTGGTAACCTTGTGGTCGTCGAAAGCACAATGGTTTTAAGCGAGGCCGTCATTGCCAAGCCCGCCCGCTGGCGCAAGACCGTTTCGATGAACATCACGGTTGCCGGTGTCCGTACCCCAGTCCTGCTCCGTAAGTACGAGTATTTGCGCGAATACTGGCCGAATGCCTCGTTGACTGACGTGCCGCTGTTTTACTGCGACTACGACTTCACGCATTGGCTTGTAGCACCCACGCCCGCAGACGATTATTCCTACGAGGCGCTGTACTATGAGCGTGTCCAGCCTCTGGATTCCTCGAACCAATCGAACTGGTTTACGGAATATTCCCCGCAGGCTCTTCTTTACGGCACCCTGTTGCAGGCTATGCCGTTCCTGAAAAATGATGAGCGTTTGCCAATGTGGCAGGCTCAATATCAGCAAACTATCACCGCACTGCAGACGGAAGACGTCACGCGGGTGGCTGATCGACAAGCGATTGTGAGGGATTCATGAGCTTCAATAGCCCGTTTACAGGTCAAGTCATCCAGCCAACGGACGTCTCGTACCGTGCAATAGCGCTGACTGCCAACTTCCAGCTTACATGGCCTCTTAACGGCAGTGCGCTGGATGATGCTGCGGCTCGGATTATGGACGTGTCGTCCAGTTCGGCAACGGGTTCCTTTTCCCTGCTGATGCCGCCAGCGAACCAGACGTCGGTTGGTCAAGACGCGCTGATTCGGAACACCGGCTCATACAATTTTACGGTCAAGGATTACCTTGGCGTAAACGCAATCGTGACGGTAACTCCGGGTCAGACGCAATACATCTATTTGACGGAAAACGCCACCACGGCTGGTACTTGGGGGATCATTGCTTTTGGCGTTGGGACGTCCAATGTTGACGCTACAACGCTTGCGGGCTATGGCCTCAAGGCAATTTCAAATACGCTCAACAGCGCATATTTAGTTACCACTTTTTCTACTTCCGCTACGCTTACAGCCGTTGACCGCGCCTCAACCAGAGTTTGGACTGGCGGCGCTGGTACGCTCACGTTGACGGCTCCGGGAACTCTAGGCAACGATTGGTATGTATTAGTTCGCAACGGTGGCACTGGCACCTTGACTGTTTCTCCAGCAAGTGGTCTGGTTAATGGCGCGGGAACCATCTCGTTGCAGCCTTCTGACTCTTGTATTTTGGCCTGTTCAGGCACGGCTTTTTACACGGTCGGGCTTGGTCAGGTCAGTCAGTTTAACTTTACGCAGTTGACGTACCCTGTAGTAAGCGGCAGCTATACGCTGACTGCAAGTGAGGCCGCAAACGTCATCCAGAAGTTTACTGGAACTTTGTCTGCGAACGTGACGGTTATCTTGCCGCCAACTGTGCAAGTTTATTACATTACCAACCAGACCGACGGTACGGGTGCTGGTTACAATATTACGTTTACAACCAATTCAGGCGGCGCTGTTGCAACCGTCCCAGCGGCCCAGCAAATTATTTTGGTTTGCGATTCGCTTAATTTGCTGAACGCTTCGACCATTGCGGCTGGTGCAACTTCGGTATCTATGGCAGATGGTACGGTTGGCGCACCTACTTTGAATTTTGCCTCTGAACCTTCAACTGGCGTTTACAGACCGGCAACTGGTGAATTTGGAATATCCATTCTTGGCACTAAGCGCCTAGGCTTAACAGCTACTGGCGTCGCAATTACGGGAACTGGAAATTTTACTGGAGGCGTGTCTGGTGGGGTGTTCTGATGACTGCAAAGGTTTTCACGCTTGACACACAGGCTGGGATTCAGCGCGACGGAACGGTGCTGGACAGGAATTTTTACAACGATGGCCGCTGGGTACGGTTCCAGCGCGGTCGCCCTAGAAAGATTGGCGGCTATCGCGTCATTTCAAACCAATTGAATGGCCCGTCTCGTGGTATTTGGGTAAACACACAAAACGCAGCCTCGTCTGTTTTTAGTGGGTACAACAATGGAATGCAAGTTCTTTCCCTTGATGAAAACGGTGTTGGCGCAGGAGTTGAAAATTTTACGCTAAGCAACTTTACCGCATCGCCAAAAAACTTATGGCAGTTTGATGGTTTTTATGACCTTACTGGTTCCGGGTTGCAAACAATTTTGGCTGCGCCGTGCCAGAACTTGAACTCCATCAGCAGCACGGTTGATACCCCTGTTTTAATTGGCGACATTACCGGCTTAACAATGAGCCAGATTGGTGTTTTCACTGAGGCATTTGTTCTGAATAGCACCATCAATATTTATTCAGCATCTGCTGCAGTGCTTACGGGAGCAGGCCAAACAGTTTCTGGTACTGGGATTCCAGCAAACACTACGGTTGTGGCTACAACCCTTGTTGCACCAAACCTTGATTCGGTGGCGGTTACTGGCACCGCTGGTCAAATGAGTTGCACGGCAACTGCCGGTCTTTTTGTTGGGCAAACAGTAAAAGTTTCTGGGGCTTTAACAGGAACCTCTACGGGCCTTGTAACCCAAACCACTTATTACATTATTGCCACCAACCTTACAACCACCTTTCAACTGTCAACCACAAGTGGTGGGGCGGGTGTTGTTACTACCGCTGGGACAACGGTTGGGTTTGTTTTTACTCTTGGTTTGTACCAGAACGTACAACTGTCAAACGCAGCGACTGCCACATCTGCCTCAACCGTTATTACGTTCAACAACAACATTGCGGTGTCTGGTGGCGTAGTCACGCTGCACCCCTATATTTTTGTTTATGGCAATAATGGTTTGATTCAAAATTGTGGAGCAGGCAACGCGCAGGATTGGGTGTCGGCGGATGCCAACGCAACCAACGTAGCCTCTGGAAAGATTGTGCAAGGGTTGCCCGTCCGGGGTGGTTCTAACGCGCCTTCTGGGTTGTTCTGGAGCCTCGACAGTTTGATCCGAGTTTCATACACTGGTGGTACGGGCACCCCCCCTCAATTCTGGCGTTATGACATTATTAGCAGCCAGTCATCAATCCTGTCAAGCCAGTGCGCCATCGAGTATGACGGCATCTATTATTGGATTGGAGTTGACCGCTTCTTGATGTACAACGGCGTGGTCAAGGAGGTTCCAAACTCCATGAACCAGAACTACTTTTTTGACAACTTGAACTACGCCCAAAGACAAAAAGTTTGGGCTTGCAAGGTGCCTCGTTTTGGTGAAGTCTGGTGGTTTTACCCTCGCGGCGATGCAACCGAATGTACGGACGCAATCATCTACAACGTGCGCGAGAACACTTGGTACGATGCTGGTCAAGCTCTTGGCGCTCGGCGTTCGGCGGGCTTCTTTTCTCAAGTGTTTGCTTACCCAATTGAGGCAAACTGGGAAGAGTCCGTGAGCCAAGTTGTTTTCACTGAAACGTATTCAGTGAGTTCTGGTAGCTTATTTTTGTACTCTGACACTTACAACATATTGGTTGAGTTGACTCAAATAATCAGTGGCTCAAACATTGCTGTTGGAACTGCCGTTGCAGCAATTTCAACAAGTAATATAAAGACCCTTGGAGCCATTACTGGCGGGTCTTCGTATACCAACGGTACCTACACCAATGTTTCGCTTACGGGGGGCTCTGGTGGCTCTGCGAAGGCAACAATTGTAGTTTCTGGTGGGGCTGTAACCTCAGTTACGATCACGGCTAGAGGGCAGGGGTACGTTGTTGGGAATGTTTTAAGTGCCACAGCCGCATCAATTGGCGGGACTGGATCTGGCTTTCGCATCCCCGTTACAGCCATTTACGCTCAGGGCATCCTTATGTCTTTGGCCGCAACTGGAACGGCTTCTGGGGTGTTGACGTTTTCAACGGTTGGGGGGTTAATCTCTATTTACCAACACGAGATTGGAACCGACGAAGTTGTTGGTCAAAATGTTTTGGCAATTGAAAGCTATTTTGAAACCAACGACCTTGGGTTGATTAGCGGTGGGCCGTCTCAGTCCGCTGCAGAGGGCACAAACCGTTGGCTGCGTTTGGAGCGTATTGAGCCCGATTTTGTTATGGAAGGCGAGATGCGGGTGTACGTTACCGGGCGATCATTCGCTCAGGGGCCAGACGAAAGAAGCCCACCTTATATGTTTGACAAGGATATTGGCAAGATTGATATGCGGGAGCAGCGGCGGGAGTTGCGTTTGATCTTTGTGTCCGACGTTGCGGGTGGCGATTATCAGTTAGGCAAGGTTTTGCTTAGTGCCGATGTTGGCGACGTGAGAGGCTATGGCCCTTAATCCTTCAATTATTTATGACCCCCGGGGCCACACGTTTGAATCGTGGGCCTCGCTCATGTGCGAACTGTACGCCGCGCAGCAGCTTGAGATCCCGAGCAAGGATACTGACTGGCATCGCTGGGGTGACGGTCTAAGTGCGATTGACGTGTTTACCAACGAGGGTATGCCCCGAACTGAGTTTTTTGACAACTGGATGGATTGGGCGCAGGCCGTAGTTGGAGCCGTTAACCCAGCAGTGTCTTCAACGTAAGGCGATTGATCATGGCTGAAGACACACAAAATAATTATGTAGGAAAAGTACTCCTTAACCCACAGGTTTGGGCTCCTGCTGGGATGACTGCGGCTAAACCTATTTATTCTGATGGGGTTATTGCCAGCGAACCAGACTCTGAATCTCCATACGTTGGCTTTTACAATCCAAATACGGGGCAACAGTGGATGATGAAAACTGGCTCACAAGCCGGTGATGGCAATCCAGTTGGAACCGTATATGAATTTAAAAACGGAAGCGTAACAACAATTTTAGGTAAGGACGCCCTTCAAAAGGCTGGCATTGTAAGCGGGTACACTGAGCCCTTACCAGACTACAGCAACATCAACCCAAACACTCCCGGTTGGACGCCTACATCGACCAAGCCCGATCCCAGCATGATGTGGCTGTACGGGAAGAACAATCAGGAAGGCAACCCCGGCCCGGAACTGCATGACGTTCTGTGGAAAGCCTACGATGCAAAGATTGCACAGAATCCTGATTTAGCCGGTAAGATTTACAGCCCGGACGCTTTGGCTTATTCAAGCTGGTTACATCAAGGCGGGGGCACTAATGGACAACCGGGTTATCAGTGGAACATTAAGGAACTGACTTTTCAATTCCTTAATGCCATGAACAACAATGTGGCTGAAGTCCTTGGTAGCCCGCCTCCCGCTGACTTAACTAAAATCCCTGAAAATGCTGCGTTGGTTCGGCAAGGGGAAAGCGACGCACAGGCTGCATTTGCCCACGATCAAACTACTGGCAATGGCGGTCTTGGTAACTTGGGTATTCTTGGATTAGTTGTTGGCGCAGGGTTGCTTATATTTGCGCCAGAGTTACTTGCCATGATAGGAACTGGTGGAACAACAGTTGCTGGGGCTGGCATGGCTGCGGCAGATAGTATTGCGGTTGGCCTTCAGTATGCCAGCGCGGCTGAAGCCTTGGCGGCTGGTATTGCGCCTGAAGCTCTTGGGTTGGCCGCTACTGGAACTGTAGAGTCAAGCATTCTTGGTGGCCTTGCTGCTGGTACAATTCCTGAAAGTGTTGCTGCCGTTGCCGAAGCTTTTCCTGAAGTTGCTGCCGGTGCTGAAGGTGCTGGTATTGCCTCTGGAACGCTTCCTGAAGCCATTACTGGTGGGCTTCCTTCTGCTGATGCCATTGGCGCTGCTGCTGGGGATGTGAGCGTATCTGGTACGGGTGCTGCCGGTACGGGGGGTGCTGCCGGCACTGGAGCCGTTGCGGGTACTGGAGGTGCCTCCTCTTTCTCTGGCCTCACGCAAAGCGTTACTCAAGCCATTAACGCGGCTAAGACAACTATTTTCCAACCGATGATGCAGGCGTTGGTTGACGCTGGTATACCGTTTAACGTGGTATCGCAGGTTCCAACCCTGCTTACGCCGATGATCACCTCAACGATCACTACTGGCGATCCACTGGCTGGGCTTTCCAACGGCATTGCTGGCGTTCTGGCCTCGCAGTTGGGTATTCCCCCGGCACTGGCTGGTACGGTTACGTCACTGGCGGCTGGTAACGACCCGATGAATGCAATCATTTCGGGTGCGGCCACTGCGGCCAACAGCGTTGGCGCTCCAACTTATCTTACGGCGGCGGCGTCCACCCTTGCCCGAGGTGGCGACTTTGGTGACGCTGCAACATCTGCTGCGACCACCGTAGCTGGTGGCGTGGCTAAAGATGCCGGGATCCCTCCTGTAGTCGTTAATGCTGTCCTGACTGCGGCAAAGGGCGGTGATCCGACCCCCAGCGTCATTGCATCATTGACTGGGGTTCCCGTTGATGTTGTTAAAGCCGTGCTTGCTTCCAATGACCTTCCTGAATCAGTTACTGGCACTGGTGCGGTTCCCTCGGCGGATACGATTGAGCCCGCTGCTGATGACCTTAGTGTAACGGCTGCTGGCGTTGTTGACGATGCCAAGACACGCCAAGATGAAATTGACGCTCGTAATGACCAAATTGTTCAAGATGCTGCCAACGCATACGATACGCAGGCGGAGCTTGATGCAAAAATAACGCAGGACGCAGAAGACAATGCCAAACAACAAAAAATCATTGATGATGCAACGATGGAGGCTGTGACTCCAGAAGAAAAAGCTAACGCCATTGTTGCCCAAGAGGCGCTTGATGAAAAGATACTTCAAGATGCCAAAGAATCTCAAGATTATCAGGTGCAAATTGATTTATTTAATGGTCAAGTGACTAATGATCGGACTGAAGTTCAAGCCTTGCAAGATGCCCATGACGCACAAACTCTTGAAGACACGACTACACAAAATGAAATTGATGCTGCAGCAAGACAGGCTGTAGATGACACTCAATCTGCCGAAGACACAACTGCTCAAGATGAAATTGATGCTGCAGCAAGACAGGCTGTAGATGACACGCAAGCTGCTGAAGATACGACTACACAAAATGAAATTGATGCTGCAGCCAGACAAGCTATAGATGACGCGCAAACTATTACAGACCCGACTGACCCTTCTTACGAAGGCTACAGGCCAACAGATCCTACTGACCCTTCTTATGAAGGTTATAGCCCAACAGATCCTACTGCCGGTGGAACTACTGCCGGTGGAACTACTGCCGGTGGAACTACTGCCGGTGGAACTACTGGTGGTGGAACTACTGGTGGTGGAACTACTGGTGGTGGAACTACTGGTGGTGGAACTACTGGTGGTGGTGGAACTACTACTGGGGGTGCGGGCGTTGCAGCAGCCTTGTCGGCACTTGCCGGTAAAACTACGCCTGCAATCAATGAAGCAAACCCAGCTTATCAAAAACTTAGTTTTACAGGCACTGGCAACACGACAGAATATGTCAACCCGCTTGAGGCATACACGAAAGAAGTCATGCAAAACTCATACGCAAACCCGCAGCAGCCAGCGCAACAGGTTGCACCGCAGCAGGCTTCAGCGCCACAGTCATCGAGTCCTTGGTCTTACGGTCAAGAGACAAACATTGACTCCCTGCTTGCGTCCTCTAAGCTGCCTGAGACCATGTCTTACGAGTCCAAGCGGGGTGGCCTTGTTCCACCCTTGATGGCCTCTGGAGGGACTACCCGACACGGCAGGTATGCTGGGGGCGGATTGAACACGGTCAACTTTGAAGGCAAAGCCCGAGTTGATTTTCGAGATGGTGATGCGGTGACTGGCGCTGGCGATGGACAGTCTGACGACATCCCGGCTATGCTTGCGGATGGCGAGTTTGTGTTCCCGGCTGACGTGGTGGCTGCACTGGGTAATGGCTCAACTAAGGCAGGAAGCGATAAACTGTACGACATGATGCACTCGATCAGGGCACGTTCGCGGTCTGCCGCACCCAAGGATTTGCCGCCTGCCGCGAAATCGCCACTTGCTTATTTGAGCAACGCTAAAAAGTTTAGGAGCTAGAAATGTCAATTACCCAAGGCGAAGCACTGCCCGATATTACGCAGACAACCACAACAACGAATACGGTTCCTGATTATTACAACAACCACCTGACGGATTTGGCGGCTGCGGGTAAAACCGCAATGGACGCAAAGCCTACGGACATGATTGCCGGGCTGGATGCGCTGCAGACGCAGGGCTACGCGGCGGTACCTGCGGCGGCTGACGCTTATAAACCGGGCCTTACGAATGCAACGGCAACTGCTGATCAGGCGGCTAAGGGTATTGACCCAAACCGCATTAGCGCGTTGATGAACCCGTACACGAACAACGTAGTCAACGAAATGGCTCGGTTGTCCGCGCAGAATTACCAGCGCAATGTCCTGCCCGGATTGCAAGCCGGGTTTGTTGGATCTGGTAGTGCTGGCAGTCAACGCTACGCCAACGCTCTTGGGCAGTCTATGGCCGACACCCAATCAAACCTGACGGGGCAACAGTACGGTGCGCTCTCTGCGGGTTACACCCAAGCTCAAAAAGCAGCCTTAGACGAAGCATCGCTGAAGAACCAAACCGCACAGACGCAGGGCGCGTTGGCAAAGCAGGCGCAAGATGAAGGGCTTACTGGTGCTGGGGCTTTAACCAAAGCGGGCGCTGAGAAGCAAGCATACCAGCAGAGCATTATCAATGAGCCGATGGTGGCCGCTGGCAACGCCGCGAAACTATTGCAAGGCGTTACCGTACCGGGTACGCAGGAGGCTAAGTTTGTTGGCCCGAAGGCTGGCCTTTATAAACAATCAGACCTTGCCAACATCATGGGTGTTTTGACGGCTCTTGGGGCTGGGACAGGTAAGGATGGTTTAGGTGGGACGGTAGCTGATAATTTAACTAACTATCTTAAAAAGACGTATGGATCTATTTTTGGCCCGCCTGCTGGCGGTGGTGGTGCTGGCGGCGGCGGTAGTTCTGGTGGCGGCGGCGGTAGTTCTGGTGGTGGTGGCGGTAGTTCTGGTGGTGGTGGCGGTGGTGGGACTACAACAGACTATAGTGATTTTTTTGTATCTAATGGGTTTGTAGATAATGGAGACGGTACTTTTACAAGCCCAGATGGATCGCAGACATGGGATGCTAACGGGAATTTAATCTAATGGCTACCTCAACAGCAATCAAAACGCAGCCAATGCAGATTGCATTTGGTGACGACCCAGAGTCGGTCTTGGCTAATCAGGAGATGAAGGATGCCTACGACAGGCTGAAGACATCACTGGATGCCCGCAAAAACAAGTCATACGACCCTTCTTTGTTGTCGGCTGCGGCAGGTTTCTTTGCGCCAACTCAAACGGGTGGCTTTGGAGAATCGCTTGGTAACGCGCTAGGGAACTACACAAAGAGTCAAGAGACGCAGGCCAAGCAAGAGCAAGAGAACGCGCAGGATCAGTTTTCCCTTGCGACTATGGGGATGCAGCTTCAGCGGCAGCGGCAGCAGGGCCAAGAGATTAGAAATGCTTTGAAAGATCCCAATGCGGTTGGCGGTTTACCAACTGCCCCTGTTAACCCTGCCGCTAAAACTGGGGCAGGCCCACTGTCTGGGCTTACTCCTCCTGCTGCTGGGGCGCTCACTCTTGCAGAGGCACCAACTGTTTCACCGGCCCCGACTTTCCCGCCTGTTGCCACGCCTACTGTTGGAACTCCTGCCACACCTGCCGTTGCGATTCCTTCCTTTGATTCGGATGCGTTTAAGAAATTTAGACTAGACTATTTAAAACTAAACCAGAATTCTGGCAAACAACTTGGCGCATTGGAAAACGATGTGCGTGAGGAATGGAAGAAACTGTTTGTTATAAGCCCTTCCGGAATTTATAGGCTTGACACAAGTGAATTTAAGCCAACGCCGGGTGCTAAGTATGAAGAAGTGCCAATACAAGGCATGACGGGCACTTACATGGTTCCGTCAGATGTTGCGATGGCTTTGTCTGTTGCGGCAAATAAAAACAATACAGCCGAATACAGTCGACTTGTGAAAACTTTTGTTGCTGGAAATCCATCCGTTCAGGAAAGAGCCCGCGCAGAGGAAAAAGCAAAAGGGTTTAACGAAGCAGACATCAAAACAGAACTTGAAGCTCGAGCGGAGTTTGGTAAAAATTCCAGAGATGCCAATGATGTTATTACGAACATGAACAATTTTAGAACATTCGCCAGTGATCCAGACGCAGGGAAAATGGTTGGTATTTTGGCAAACGACAAAATTGTTTCTGGCATTACACTGTTGGCAAAGACGGGGGTTGGCACAAACAACTTTAGCATTGGCGTTCCTGCAATTGAGGATGTCATGCGTAACGCTGGCTTGAATCCTGAGCAACAATCCAAATACCGCACGTTCTTGATGCTTGCGACTCAAATGGCAATGGACAAAGAACGGCTGATGAAGGGCGCTACTTCAGATCGAGAGCGCGATCTTTTGTCAAACGCTGGCATTTCTGTAGGCGATACGCCACAATCAATTCGCATGAAGGCTGACATTTTGACGGCACGGGCGCAATTTGATCGTCGTTTGAATAGGGCTTACGGCGCATCGAAGATGACTGCCAAAGACTTCAGGGATTCAGACGAATTTGATAAAATGTATGACGAGTATCGAGAGGGCTTGTCGGGAATTATTTCTGGGAAAACAATGTTGGCCCCGCCCTTGAAGTCAACACCATCCGTGAAACCGGCAGCAAATCCAAGAGATTTGACCAGTGCCCGTAAGCGTGTAGACGAATTACTAAAGCAATAAGGAACCGATATGGCAAACCTATCGTTTATGGACAAGCTGACCGAAAGTCAGGTTGAGTACGCCGAAAAGATTGCCAAAGCAGCCAAGGCGGCGGGTGTGCCCCCACGGTTGGCTGTTGCCATTGCTTATCAAGAAAGCGGTTTAAATCCAAATGCAAAAGATGGTGGTGCTGGAGAAATTGGCATCATGCAGGTCAGACAATCGACTGGGAAAATGCTCGGGTCTTCTGAAAAAGATTTGCGCGATCCGGATAAAAACATTGCCACAGGGATTCGATATTTGAAACAGGCATTGGACGCCACTAAGGGTGACCAAAAACTTGCCACAATTGGCTACAACGCGGGCATTGATTCAAAATTCTTTTCAGGAGGAGACCTGCCTGCCAGCACGCAGGACTATATCCGAAGCGTGAATGGTTACGGCGCTTTTGAAGGGGAAGCTCCCGGTAAGAAAAAAGAGCAAGACAGCGAAATGGTAGTTGTACCGGCCAAGCCAATTGATGACGCAAGTTCGGCCCCAGAGCGTGCCAGAATCAAACGCGAAGAAAACGATCAAGAGACCCGGATGGCCCAATATATAGGGGCCGGTGCTGGTGCAGGCGTAAGCGCAACAGGAATTGCAGGGCTTGGTTTAGAGGCGGGCGCACGGCGCGTTGGTGCTGGGTTTACCGCTGGGAGGCAGGGCGGCGGCTGGCCATCGGCCAAAGTGTCCCCAATAACGACGGCTCCTGCTGCCCCTCTTGGTGGCGTGGCTCCTGCTGCTGGAGGGGTGGCCCCTGCTGCTGGAGGGTTGCCACCCGTTGCCAGACCGCCAGTCATGGGGGTAGCAGACGCTGGCCGTATGGCTCAAGGCCAAACTGGCACCATGCCTTACAACTATGCTAAGTCAGCAGGCTTGCCTGACATTGAAGCTTTGCACGCAACGGACATGACTCGCAACGCTGGCGGTGTACATGATCTTGTTAATAAACGCAGTGCGGCCTTAGAACGGCTTAAACAAATGGGTTTTGGTAACTTTTCTGAAGACCCAAGGTTTGGTGGCGTCATGACGCCCGACGAAGGTGTCGGTGGGGTCAAAAAAAGTTTTGTTCCTGTACCGGCAATTCCTCCATCTCCTGAATTACCAGCCGGTCAAGCGCCGGGGCTCAGGCAGCTTCCCCCAACTCAATCTATTCCCAATCCGATACCCAAGGCTACTTCTGGCCTTGACGCCGTAACTAATATGTTCAAAGGCATGATAAGGAGCCCGGTAGGACAAGCGTTTGGCACAGTGGTTAAGTACGGATCTCCGCCGTTGGCGCTTGCTGACGCAGCGGGGCAGGGCGCTCAGTTAGCGCAAGAGCTAAGACTTCCATCTAATGATATAGACATTTCAAAAGCAATTTTGCACGCCCTACGCGCCACCGGGTCTTTTGCTTCAGCTTTCCCGCCCACTAGAAGAGTTGGTGTCCCATTAACAGTTGCTGCTATGTTGGGCCAACAAGCTATTGACCCCGCTAATCAAGAAGCGCTGGGCAGGAAATTTGATGCCGTTCAAGCTGCCGACATTCCGCCCTCTAACCCGATGGGCGACTACTTCGGCAACTGACCTTCAAGGGCTTTAGCAACGTCCTTGTTCATGTCTCGCACAATTTGCACACAGCGGGCGTGTTCGTCTTTGGCAATCAAGGGGCGGGCGTAGGCAATAATCTTGTCAGCAAACTGCACGATGTCAACATTGTCGGCAAATACTGCCGTTTTGTCGTCATCGGCGCAGTAGAAGAATATTTGCTTAACCGTATCGTCACTTAGGTAGGTCATTTTTCACCTTCCACAGTTCCCAGCCAATGATTGAATTCTTGGCAATTACGCTCTGCTGTCGGGCCGGGTACTTGTTGAACTCGCTGCCCAAAAAGTCGGCAATGAGCCCCAGCTTGCTGAGCGTCATTTCGTGCTTCTCGGCAAGACTCTTGGTTTCAAAAAGAGCCCCGTCGGTGGTGACGAATGCGTTGATGGTTTTCATGTGTGTTTGTTCTTCAGTTGCCAAAATTTAAGCAGGGAGCAGAACATCTCCCAGCCACGGTCTAAGTCTTCTGCGCTCCACTCCTTGACCACGGACAGGCCAAGGACGGTACGGGAGACAAAGATGTTTGCACAACGTGCTGCAGGGACGCCCAGCCCTACCCGGTATGCAGCAAGCTGCATCAGATGCTCATCGTAAGCATCGACCTTCGTTGGGTCTGAGAATTCTTTGGTCTTGACGTCAACAACAATCCCGTCGAACCCTTCGGAGGCCGGGACGTACAGGTCGGACTTTCCGCCAAAACCGTGGCTGTGGCCGAATGACCGCTCGGGGATCCAGCCAACATCACCAAAATGCACACGGAGGGCCGTAATGCACCCTCTGACGTGATGTTCATGGCGGGGGTATACCTGACCCTCATAAAAGCCTTGGACGGCGGCGTGGATGTCTGTACCGGCATCCGCAGCGGCCCTGCCCTGCTCCTTGCTGTCTTGAATGATGCGGGAGATGTAATCATCCTCCACCTCATTGTCAACCTTGGGTAGCGTGAGCGCGGCCATCAGGACTTGGCGCTGCATCCACTGCATCAGGGCGGGCTTGGCTGCGACGTTCAACACCGTTGTAACGCTCGGCACCAGACTTTCGGTGCGGGCGTCACGCAGGGTTGTATTGCGCTCCTTACCGTTCTTTCCCATGACAGTGTACCGGGGTACGCCGTCACGGGTGTACCAGTGCTGGCTTTCGCTGGCCCGAATTTCTTTTGCAATCATTGAACCACCGCGACAGCAGCCACTTCGTTTGCCAGCTTCTTTTTGGCCTTGTAGCGGCGGTTGTATTCGCGCTGCCTCGCTGCTTGCATAACTTGCTTTTCAGTGAGAGGCAAGCGGACTTTTTTAGGCACTGCCACGCGCTTGTCTTCCAACGCCGTAACACGGATGATCAACTCTTCAATCACGGTAAAGATTGCTTCTTTGTGTGCATTTGAAATAAACATGGGTGCCCCTTTAGAAAAGTAGTTTTAATTCTTTATGCCGCTGTTTATGGCATGGTTGGCAAAGCCACATTACATCAAGAGGATTGTCATAATCTTCGTGATGCGCTAACGATTTTTCTGCTTTGCATCGAATGCAGGGTTGTCGAACCAATGTTCCATTTCGTATTGCCCGTGCAACTTTGTTGTGACAGCTTTGGCGTCTTGCGTCTGCCTGTCGCCACGCTATTGAAATTTCTGCGGCAGCTTTCTTTCGCTCCGTATTTTTTCCACGCTCTCTGTCATAAGCTCTGAATCGGTCAATGTTTTTGTTTCGATTGGTTGTAACATCATTTTTGTTGCATTCTTTGCATTTGTTGACATGGCCGTCAAGCATCATTGGATGTTTGTAAAATTCTTCCAATGGCTTGACAGCGTTGCACTTGAAACAAGTTTTAGAACGAACCATGTTGAACTCCAGTGACTTTGGAGCAACCATTATAGGCCCGTTCTAATTAAAAGGTATGTCGGAATCAAGATCTTCAAATTCAACGCCGGGATTGGCAAGTTTGCTTGGCTTGCTCGACCGCGCCTGCCACTCAGGGCTGGCCTCGATCTTGAGTTTCAAGCTGTTACTGAACGTCTCAAACAGGGCCATGTCCGGGTTCTCAATTGCAAACATGGCGGTCTTGTTTGACGGGGTCGGCAGTTTCTCACGCAGTTGTTTGGGAACGCTGTTGATCGTCACGATGTTTGTGTACTCTTTGCCGTTATTGCCAATGGACTTGCTGACGTTGAGCATGGCCCATGCGCCGAGGACGTTCTTGAGTTCAAACCCTTCCAGTTCTTCTCGCGTGAAATTCTTGCCGCGCCACGTCTGCAGGTCAATCCGCAGCGTCGCCTTTTCAGCCAACGACAACGTAAAATTCTTGCTGATCGACATCGCTTCACCCTTGGCCGTAGTCAAGGATTTGCCTGCGTCGTCTTCGCCGTGGACTTCAAACTGCAGCATGACTTTCTGCAACGACTTGGGGCCGTACTGGCCGTCAGAGCGCTGTGTGCCGAGGTCGATGATCCGGTAGCAACGCGCCAGATACATACCCGGGGGGACTGGCGTAAAAGATCCACCGCCGCCACTGTCTCTCGCAATCAAACTCATAATATGTCACTCCATTTGTACGCTTTTGATACTTCCGAATTGCGCTTGGGCATCCCGCACTCGTAGCGGATTATTGCCCAGTCGCCTGCTTTTGCAACGCCTGCTTCGGCCCGATCTAGCGCCTCCTCAAGCATTTGCATCCTTTCTGCCATCGCTTCACTCGCTTCGTGTTCCATCAGTCATACCTAAAGCAGTTTTTCCAGAACCGCCGCAGCCTGCTGAGCGGTGTGGCTTTGCTGCTCGACAACAACGACGACTGGAGTAACTCCATGTCTTGACTGACCGTATATACAGCCTTCGGCTCATACCGGCACCCAATCTGCAGGCCGCTCGGCGTTGTGTAAGGCACGACTTTCATTTCGCTTTCCTTTTCGCTGTTTGTGAGATCGCACTGTACCAAATTAAACTTATTCATACAAGCCCCTTGTGCAAAATAATTTATTGTGTATGATTACGTTAAACCAACCACCGGAAGAAACGTATGACACTGACTGAATTTTTCTCAACCAAGCCGCGAGGCTCGAAGCTAGAAATGGCGACGGCACTAGGCATCAGCAAGACTTGGCTGAGCCTTATTATCACAAATCGGCAGGCACCAAGCCCCCAACTGTGTAACGCGATTGAGCAGCTTACTAAGGGCCAAGTGACCCGCGAAACGCTGCGCCCTGACGTCTTCGGAGGACTCAAGTGATCTGGTACAAATTCCATATCGGTGACTATCTCACCCACACCGTGCATCTGTCCGATGCTGAGGACTTAGCATATCGTCGTTTGCTTGATTTGTACTATATGTCAGAGAAGCCAATCCCTCTTGACATCCGCGTTGTGTCACGCAAAATCAGGCTTGATGAGGACATAACCGAATCGGTTTTGGGTGAATTCTTTGAACATACCGAAAACGGCTATTTCAACAATCGTTGTCATGTCGAAATCGAGAGGTATCAAGCGCAGGTTGCAAATAATCAACGACTCGGAAAGCTAGGCGGCAGGCCGAAGAAAACCGAATCGGTAACCGAATCGAAAGCGAACAATAACCCTAAGAAGATACAGATACAGAATATAAAGACATTGTCGCAAACGACGACGACATCACGATTCGACGAGTTCTGGGCAACATGGCCGACGTCGAAGCGTAAGGTGGCGAAGTCCACTTGCGAGACGAAGTGGCTGAAGCTCAAGCTCGACACGGTGGCTGACCGAATCATTGCCAGCGTCACCGGCCTGCGGGGCTCGGAGCAGTGGACTAGCGGCTACGAGCCAGCACCGTTGACGTACATCAACCAACGACGCTGGGAAGACGATCAGGGCGAGGCTACGATGGGACGGAGGGTGATATGACCGAGCGCATGAAACAGGCGTTGATACTGGCCGATAAATGTTGGGGCAAGGCTTATCGTGCCGCACCTATTTTTGTTGAGCAGTATTTGGAGATCATGCAAAACTTTTTGCTGAATCGTCCTTTTGTCATGGGTGACGAGTTCAGAGCGCAGTGTGAGTTGCAGGGTTTGAGTTTGCCAAGCAATTTGCATCACAACACATGGGTCAGTGGCGCAAGGGCTTTGCAGCAAATTGGCTGGATTTCGTCGGTATCGAAAGTTGAGCCTGTGCAGTCGCATAACCACATGGCCGAGGTTACTCTGTGGCGCAGCAACATTTTTGGTGACAAGCGGGTGCCGTTTAATTCCAAGCAGAAAAACCTGTTTTGAAAGGGGGTAAAAGATGACACCTGTTGAGAATTTCCTGTCGCGCTTGTCCAAGGTCAAGGGCCGTAATGGGACGTGGACTGCCTGCTGCCCAGCGCACGAGGATAGGTCGCCGTCACTGGCCGTGAAAGAGGGCGACGATGGCCGGGTGCTGATCCACTGTTTCGGCGGCTGCGATGTCCACAGCGTGCTTGGGGCGGTCGGTATGGATATGGCAGACTTGTTCCCGCCGAAGCTCGACGGGCAGCAGAGCAAGCCGCGCCTGAAGACGCAGTTCTATGCGTCCGACCTGATGCGAATTATTCACTTTGAAGCGCTTGTTGTGAAGATTGTGGCCCTCGATATTGCAGAGGGCAAAGAAGTGACCGAGCAGACGCAGGAAAGAATGCGTCTTGCATACCAGCGAATTGATGAGGCAACGAGGTATACAAATGTCTGAAATTACAGCGATTGAGCAACGCGCACGCGCACTGGACGAGGCCCGCAAGGTGCGTCTGATAAGCTCCAAAGAGATCGACACGGAAAAGTATTTGAAGGCCAACGACGTGTCGCACAAAGTCCATTACGCGGGCGTCTACCTTGACGAGGTCGAGCAGGACTTAGTCAATCCCAAGGCGGAAGACGAGACGTCCACGATGCCGTGGTCAAAGACCTTCGACGGCTTCAAGTTCCGCCCGGGTGAGGTCACTTGCTACGCTGGCAGCAACGGCGGTGGCAAGTCGCTGATCACCGGCCAGATTGCCCTTGGCCTGATTAAGCAGGGTCAGCGCATCTGTATTGCTAGTTTCGAAATGAAACCAAAGCGCACGCTGTACCGGATGCTGCGCCAGTTCAGCGGAGAGAATATCGAGCAGCCGCGCCTGATCGATAAGTCCGTTTACGTCACCCGGCTGCTGGCCCGTTTCGGCAACTTTGCTTACGGCAAGCTGTGGTTTTACGATCAGCAGGGGACGACGTCGAGCCAGCAGGTCATCGCGATGGCGCGGTACTGCGCGGTGGAGCTTGGCATCCAGCACGTCTTTATCGACTCGCTCATGAAATGCGTTACGGGCGAGGACGACTACAACGCGCAAAAGTCTTTTGTTGACGAACTGACCTCGCTGGCCCGCGACCACAACATCCACATCCACCTCGTCCACCACATCCGCAAGCTGGGGAACGAAGAGACGATGCCCAGCAAGAGCGACATCAAGGGCACGGGGGCGATTGCCGATCAGGTGGACAATGTGCTGATGGTGTTTCGCAACAAAAAGAAAGAACACCAGATCCAAGCAGGCCAGACGCCAGACCCGGGCACCCCTGACGCCTACCTGATGTGCGAGAAGCAGCGCAACGGCGAGGCCGAGGACTGGTACAGCCTCTGGTATCACCGCGACAGCCAGCAATTTCTGGACAACAACAACGGCTATCCAGAATCATTTGATGGAGGCTCAGCTTGAGCATTGAAATCACACTGCCGTGGCCCCCGAGCGTGAATGCGTACTGGCGCACGTTCCGGGGCCGCATGATCATCAGCGCCAAGGGCCGGGAGTACCGTGCTGCCGTGTGCGTGCTGGTGCGCGATCAGGGGGCGGACGCCGGGCTCACCGGCAAGCTCGACATGACGATAGAGGCGTGGCAACCGGACAGACGCAAGCGCGACCTCGACAACCTGCTCAAAGCCCCGCTGGACGCGCTGTGCCATGCAGGAGTCTACAAAGACGACAGCCAGATCAGCAATTTGAGAATTTATTGGGCACCGATCATCGGTGGAATGTTGAAAGTGACGATAGGGGAACGCAATGAGAAGTGACATCAAAGACCCGGACGCAGCGATTGAGTACATTTTTGAGCAGGGCAAGCGCTTTGCCGAAGCGAAAGCGAATCGGATTTACTGCGAAGAATTTCGCAAGAGCCTCAAGGCGATCTTGATGAAGCGCAGTATCGAGAGCGCCGTTAACGCGCAGGAGCGAGACGCCTACAGTGACCCGGAGTATGTTGCCCTGCTGAAGGGATTGAAGGCCGCTGTGGAGGCCGAAGAGGAGATTCGCTGGGGTCTGGTGGCAGCGCAGGCCCGCATCGAAGTCTGGCGCAGCAAAGAGGCCACCAACCGCGCCGAGGGGAGGGCCACGTTATGACCACGCTTGCCGAGAAAAAGCGCTTAAACCGCGTGGCGGAGATTGGCTGCATCGTATGCAAGCGGCTTGGGTATGAGGGCACCCCAGCCGAAATACACCACAAGAGGGCCGGTACAGGGGCTGGGAGACGCGCAAACCACCTGTTGGCTATCCCGTTATGCCCAGAGCATCACAGGGGCGCTACGGGCCTCCACGGGCTTGGCACGAAGGGCTTCCCGAAGCACTACGGCTACGACGAGGACTCTATGCTTGCCGAAGTGCGGAAACTGTTAGGTGAGGCAAAATAACAACAATCACAAATAAGTTGTGTACAGATGTAATTTCGGGTTACACTAGCTTCACTGCACTAACGCAGCAACTTTGAAAAGGACAGCGACATGAACATCACCCTCACCCACGACGTAGACACCCTCGGCGCTCTGCTGGCCCAGATCGCAGCGTTGACCAAGCAGGCCGACGCCATCAAAGACGGCATCAAGGACAGCGCCAGCCTCGGTGGCGACACCGTGGTTGAGGGCGACCTCTTCAAAGCTACCTACATTGAGTCCAACCGCTCAGTAGTTGACAACAAGGCGCTGCTGGCCGAACTGGGCGCAACCTCGGCCCAGATTGCCAAGCACACCAAGGTCACTGCCGTGTTCAGCGTCAAGGTCACCAGCAAGTAAACCACGGGGGCTTCGGCCCCTGATTAAAACCCAATCGAAAGCGAATCATGAAAAAAACAACCCTTGCCGTAAACGATGGTCACATCCACATTGATGAATTTCAGGCCGACGTGTGGCTGTCCATCGGCGTGACGTGCGCCAGCGTTCGTGTTGTGATCACGCCCGACGAGGCGCGTCAATTAATTGAGGCACTGCAAAAGGTGATTGCATGACCTGCATCGAACACCTCCGCGAGGTGTTCACGGCCAAGGTGCGGACGTACTCCGCCCTTGCCTGTGCAACGGCCCTGAAGGACTGCCACGACACGCTGCGCGTCGGCGAGTACCAGTGCGACGACACTTATGCGATCAAGCTCTGGGCAGAGATCGACGCCCTGCGTGAGCGTCAACTGCAGATCGAGCAGGGGAAGAAATGACACCGCTCGTGCGCGAGATGGTCAAGTGGTGGGCAAAGGGGGGGAACGACCCTACTGACCTGCAGTGGTTTGACATCTCAAACGCCCTCAACTACGAGGTCGATGTCCCGGCTTGGCTGCTTAATGGGCGAAGCCCGTTTCACCGCTGCATGATTATGGGCCGAGTCAAGGAGGGCTGGGAGTTTGCTCTGGTGGCTGTCGGCAACAACACGCAGGACGGAATAATCGTGGGGGGCTCAAAGATTTATCAGCAGAGCCACCAGCGCATACCGTCAATGACGTTTATCACGAACGACGAAGGTTTGATATGCAGAGGCCCGACCGAGGATGATGACCCGCCGACGGAAGAGGATTTGAGCATTGTCAGCCACCTGCTGGCAAATTTCTTTGAGTCTGTCAGCCAGCCGTCAACGTCCTACAAGCCGGTGCCACACAGGGCTAACGTCAGCAGAGCAAAGCGTGGCCTGCTGCCGCTGTACGAACTCGTGACGGTTTATATCGAGCCGGTAAAGCAAAAGAACGAGAGCCACGGTGGCACCCACGCCAGTCCCCGGCAGCATGACCGCCGAGGCCACTTCAGGCGCACGAAGAACGGCCCGGTGTGGGTGAAGAGTTGCATCGTTGGCGACCCCGCCCGGGGCGCTATTTTTCATGACTATGCTTTCAGGGAGAAATTAAATGACTGATCCGAAATTGATGGCCCGTGCTACCGACCCCGACACGAGCCACGAGGCCGCGCAGCGTGTCAACGCCACCGCACTTGAGACGCTGGTGCTTGACATCATCCGCAGCTACCCCGAGGGCTGCACGAGCGAAGAGATCCTGTGGATCTTGCCCGATCACCGCATCGACTCCGTGTCGCCCCGCTACGCGGCGCTGCTCCGCAAGGGCTACATCATTGACACTGGGGAGCGCCGCAAGGCCCGCTCAGGGCGCAGCCAGCGCGTCATGCGTGCGGTGGCACCCGAGGACGTCAAGCCCTTTTTCCGACTGAGCCCCAAGGCGGCACGGCGGTATGCCGAGGTGTGGAACATCGGGTACGGCTACGCGATAGCAGGGATCGACCTGTGGCTCACCGAAAATTCCGAGGATCTGAACGCTTGGCTGGTTGCGGAATCGCTGCTCGAGTTCATGGCGCTGCGTGAGATTGTGTAAAATAAACAACACTTATTAAATAACTTGTACGGTTGTGTAATTTGCTGTTACACTAGCTTCACTGAAACAGCGAATTACCAACCGGAGATTAAAATGAACTACACCGCACACACCAGCAGCGACTTGTATGTAGCAGGTAAGACCGAAGACGGCGAAGATTATACCGCCGAGGTTTTTTTTGTGGTGATCGAGAACGCGGCGGGTCGCCGGTTTTGCCACAAAGAGCAGTTCAAGGGTTGCGCGGTGGTGTACAACCAGCACGACTTCGAGCCGTTTTTTGAGGATCGCCGCGAGTGGGCGGAGGCAAAAGCAGACATCCTCACCGCCCGTGTCAATGCGCGTAAAGGAGGAATCAATTTTGATCATTGGGACGAAATTGATCCGCGCTACGGCTCAACCGAGTACATCTTGCAGGGCACCGAAGCCGACCGTGCGGCTGCAGAAAAACAAGCAGCTTAACCATCCCGGGGGCTTCGGCCCCCATCACAGCGAAGGAAAGAGAAATGAAATATCAATACAACGATGGAGGCCGCAAGGCCGCTGGCTTCAAGGGAACCGCAGGCGACTGTGGCGCTCGTGCAATGGCAATCGCACTGGGCCTCGACTACAGCGCGGTGTATAAGGAGTTGGCTCAAGCCAATGCTGACAACGGTCGCGCAAAGTCTGCTCGTAACGGCGTGATGAAAGATTTATACACAGAGGTGTTAAAGCGTTACGGTTTTGTGTGGATGAAGGCTCCACAGTTTGCAGGCCGTAAGGCGCGTTGCAGTGACCTCAAAGGCGTGGTCATTGCAAAGCAGGCCCGTCACTTTGTAGCGGTGATTGACGGTGTTGCTTATGACGCATGGGACAGCACTGAGCGCATGGTCTACGGGTACTGGGCCAAGGCGTAAACGGGGGGGGGGGTTGCATTCCCCCTTTGTTTAATTTATTATTGCATCACTGCGACGTGCAGCAACCCAGAAAGGACAGCGAAATGAACCAGACCTACTCCGCATTTGACGACCTTGAAAGCGACTTGGATTTTCAAGGCTCCGCCGCCACCGTAGCCGCCCCGGTTACGTTCGAGCAGCTTTGCCCCAAGTGCGCGGGCAGCGGCTTGTACGGCTACCACAGCCGCCTCGGCGCTAACTGCCTGCCCTGCAAGGGCACCGGCAAGCTCACGTTCAAGACCAGCCCCACCGCACGCGCCAAGGCCAAGGCCGGTACGCAGCGCCGCGAGTCGGCCAAGGCGGACGCCAAGGCTACCCAAGTGCTGGCATGGAGTGAGGCGTACCCGGCAGAGAGCGCTTGGCTGAAGGCCAACGTCGAGAAGTTCGAGTACGCCGCCAGCGTGTACGCCGCCCTGCTCAAGTACGGCAGCTTGACAGAGCGCCAGCTTGAGACCGTGCAGCGCCTCACCCTCAAGGCCGCTGAGCGCCTCGTCACCCGTGCTGCAGAGCAGGCCACCCGCGCTGCTGACGCCCCGACCCTCAGCGTCGAGGCCATCGAAGTTGCATTCGGCAAGGCCAAGGCCGCTGGCATCAAGCGTCCGAAGCTGCGCCTCGACACTTTCGTCTTCAGCCTTGCCCCGGACACGGGTGTCAATGCTGGCGCGATCTACGTCAAGGAAGACGAGACCTACCTTGGCAAAGTCGTCGGTGGCCGTCTGTTCGCAACCCGCGACTGCCCCAAGGACGCATCAGATCGCATCGTAGCGGTCTCCAGCGACCCAGCCAGTGCTGCGGTAGCATATGGCAAGCGCTTCGGCTCCTGCGCCATCTGCGCCCGCGAACTGACGGACGCAAGCAGCATCGAGCGCGGCATCGGCCCGATCTGCGCCGAGAAATACGGTTTCTGATAAATAATTACCCTGCGGTGTAAGATCGTGTTACACTGCAGGCTCTGCAACGGTGCAGGCCAACCTCGAAAGCGAAAAATGAAATACGCCAACCAACACACCTACACGGACGTCCGCCCGTATATCGTCGTCCGCGCCATCACGGACAAAACCATCGAAGTGCGTGCGCTCGACTCCGAGCGTGACCCCAGCGTGGTGCTTGAAGCCTATGCCGGTGGGTACTGCGCTTACTTCGTAAACCAACGGCAGCAAAAATGGATCATCACCGAAAACGACAGCAACCCGGTCATCCGCCTGCGCCTGTCCAAGCGCCACGGCTGGCGTGATGCCAGCGGCCACAAGTACAAGCTGGCCGATGCTCCGATCCGTTTCTACGATTACAACTTCTGAGAGGCCCGCGATGAACACCCTGAACTGGCACACCATCCGCCACATCGGTCGCGCTGACAACGCTAACCGCTGGCAACCCTCGGCGGAGGTTGCCGAGTATTTTCGTTCAATCCGGTCGCCCAGCCGGGCGTGGCCCCACAGCTACGCCAAGGCGGCGCAGACTCCGAAGTTCGCGAAGTGGCTGGCCGACAACCGCCCCGAGTTGGCCGTCAAGCTGGGGGTCGTATGATTCTGTTCCTGCTCTGCGTCTTCGCCGTGATCGGCTTCACCTTCGTGCTGGGGCTGATCGCGATGGTCGCCTTAAGCATTTTCGAAATGGACAAGAAATGAATACTTTCGACGAACTATTATTGGAAGCAACACCACAACGCCCTTGGGTCGGGCTGACGGATGATGCAGAAATATTTGCCCTTAGTAATACGATGCCATATGCAAACAGATTTGAATTTGCCAGAGCAATTGAAGCGTTGTTAAAGGAGAAGAATTCATAATGCCATACGCCCGACCAGCCGCACCCACAGACTCGTACTGCGTGATCGAGGGGCAGCGCTGCAGTCCCCAGAAAGCGCAGAGCAGAACCGCTTCGATCTTGCGCCAAGGACAGCGGCTGTATGACCGCAAGGTTTTCCACGACGCCCTTGCGGAAAAGGTAAGGTCACTGCGCGAGACGGGTGTCAGCTACAAAGAGATCGCCTTCCAACTGGGCATGACACATGACGCGATATACCGCGCACTGAAGAGGCCGAAATGATTAAAGAGACATTGATCGAGAAAGTCATTATTGCTA